>Ga0068867_100001227_pt1 | contig 17662 bp, 13 predicted proteins | sample KBSMisM32_FD_65649 | JGI IMG/M metagenome (GOLD analysis project Ga0068867, IMG submission 65649) | Miscanthus rhizosphere microbial communities from Kellogg Biological Station, Michigan, USA - KBS Miscanthus M3-2 | ecosystem: Host-associated > Plants > Roots > Rhizosphere > Soil ...
CGGCGGGCTGAGCGCGAAGATGAACGCGTCGCGCACGCCCGACAGCGCCCCGAACGCGCGGCCGGCGAGCGCCTGCGCCGAGTGCGCGGCGCCCTTGCGTTCGTCCCAGTGCTTCAGCGGCACGAACGCCAGCGCGGCGTTCTGGCCGCTGCCCGAGAAGCTGAAGCCGAGCACGCTGACCATCTTGTCGACCTCGGGCTGGTTCAGGAAGAAGCTCTCGACCTTCTGCATTGCCGCGAGGGTGCGCTCCTGCGTCGCGCCCGGCGGCAGCTGCACATTGGTGATGATGTAGCCCTGGTCCTCGTTCGGCAGGAACGAGGCCGGCATGCGCATGAACATCCAGACCACCAGCGCGACGATCAGCCCGAACAGCAGCACGAAGCGCCCGGTGCGCCTGAGCACTTTCGCGACCCAACCTTCGTAGCCGTGCGTGGTCGCGACGAAGCCGCGGTTGAACCAGCCGAACAGGCCGCGCTTGACATGCTTGTGGCCGGCCTCGACCGGCTTCAGGAAGGTCGCGCACAGCGCCGGCGTCAGCGACAGCGCGAGGAACACCGAGAACAGCATCGCGCTGACCATCACGAGCGAGAACTGGCGGTAGATGTTGCCCACCGAGCCGCTGAAGAACGCCATCGGCAGGAACACCGACACCAGCGTGACGCTGATGCCCACCAGCGCCGCGGTGATCTGGCCCATCGCCTTCTTGGTGGCGTCGCGCGGGCTCAGGCCCTCTTCGCTCATGATGCGTTCGACGTTCTCGATCACGACGATCGCGTCGTCGACCAGGATGCCGACCGACAGCACCATCGCGAACATCGTCAGCACGTTGATCGAGTAGCCGAACACCGACATGATCGCGAACGCGCCAAGCAGCGACACCGGCACGACGATGGTCGGGATCAGCGTGTAGCGCAGGTCCTGCAGGAACAGGTACATCACCAGGAACACCAGGATCACCGCCTCGACCAGCGTCTCGACGACCTGGCTGATCGAGATCTTGACGAACTTCGAGCTGTCGTACGGGATGTCCCACTTCACGCCGGCCGGGAAGTAGGCCGCGAGCTCGGTCATGCGCTGGCGGATCAGGGTCGCAGTGGCCAGCGCATTGCCGGTGGGCGACAGCTGCACGCCGATGCCGGTCGAGGGCTGGCCGTTCAGGCGCGCGCGCGTGCCGTAGTTCTGGCCGCCGAGCTCGATGCGCGCGACGTCGCGCAGCCGCACGCTCGAGCCGTCGGTGTTGGCGCGCAGCACGATGTCGCCGAACTGCTGCTCGGAAGTGAGCTGGCCGTTCACGACCACCGTCGCCGAGATGCCCTGGCCCGGCACGTTCGGCAGGTCGCCGATCGTGCCCGACGAGACCTGCGCGTTCTGCGACCGGATCGCGGCATTGACGTCGTTCGGGGTCAGGTTGTAGCCGACCAGCTTGGCCGGGTCGATCCAGATGCGCATCGAGCGCTCGGTGCCGAACAGCTGCGCCTGGCCGACGCCGGGAATGCGCTGGATCTCGGGCAGCACGGTGCGCGACGCGTAATCGCCGAGCGCGATCGGATCGAGCGCCGGCTTGCCGTCGGGCAGCGGATCGCTCGACAGGATCGTGAACAGCAGGAAGTTCGCGCGTGCCTTGTCGACGCGCACGCCTTGCTGCGTGACCGCCGCCGGCAGGCGCGGTGCGGCGCGGCTCAGGCGGTTCTGCACGTCGACCTGCGCGAGGTTCGCATCGGTGCCCGACTCGAAGGTCAGGGTGATCTGGCCGACGCCGTTGGCCTGGCTGACCGACTCCATGTAGATCAGGCCCGGCGAGCCGTTCATTTCCTGCTCGACGACGCTGATCACGCTGTCTTCGAGCGTCTGCGCCGACGCGCCGGGGTAGGTCGCGGTCAGCACGATCGAGGGCGGTGCGACGGTCGGGTACTGCGCGATCGGCAGCTGCTTGATCGCGACGCCGCCGAGCACCAGCACGAACAGCGCGATCACCCAGGCGAAGACCGGCCGGTCGATGAAGAACTGGGCCATGGCGCGGCCCTCAGGAACCGGACGCGGCCGACGCCGACGCGGGTGCCGATCCCGAGACCGCCGCGACCGGGGCGCTCACCGCGCTCGCGGCCTGCGGCGCGGACGCGCCTGAAGCGGCCCCTGGTGGCGTCCACGCTACCGGCTTGACCGGCGCATTGCCGCGAAGCTTCTGGAAGCCGTCGACCATCACCATCTCGCCCGGCTTCAGCCCATCGAGCACGACCCACTGGCCCTCTACCGACGCGCCGATCTTGACCGGGCGCGGCGCGACCTTGCCGTCGGGGGCGACCACCATCACGCTGTCGCCGGTCGAGCCGCGCGTCACCGCCTGCTGCGGCACGACGATGCCGGATTCGGTCTGCGCCTGCTCGAGGCGCACGCGCACGTACATGCCCGGCAGCAGCAGGCCCGTCGGGTTCGGCACCTCGGCACGCAAGGTGATCTGGCCCGAGCTCGGGTCGACCGTCAGGTCGCTGAACAGCAGCTTGCCCGGCTGCCCGTAGTCGCTGCCGTCCTCGAGCACGACGCGCACGCTGGCGCCATCGGCGCCGGCGCGCTTGAACTTGCCGCTCTCGATCGCGCGGCGCAGCCGCAGCACGTCGGTGGTGCTCTGCGTGAAGTTCACATACATCGGATTGATCTGCTGCACCACCGCCAGCGGCGTGGCCTCGCCCTGCCCGACGAGCGCGCCTTCGGTCACCAGCGCGCGCCCGATGCGCCCGGCGATGGGCGCGGTCACCGACGCATAGCCGAGGCTGATCTGCGCGTTGCGCAGCGCCGCCTGAGCCGCCGCGACATCGGCCTCGGCGGTCTTCTGCGCCGCCACCGCGTTGATGTAGTCCTGCTTGCTGACCGCGTTCGCCTCCATCAGCGGCTTGTAGCGCTCGGCCTGCGCGCGCGCCTGCGTCGCGCTGGCCTGGGCCCGCGCCAGCGTCGCCTGCGCGCTCGCGGCGTTCGCCTGATAGGGCGCCGGGTCGATCAGGAACAGCGGCTGGCCGGCCTTGACGTCGCTGCCTTCCTTGAAGACGCGCTTTTGCAGGATGCCGGCGGCACGGGCGCGCACCTGGGCGACGCGCGAGGCCTCGAGCCGGCCCGGCAGCTCGGTCGCGAGGCCGACCGGCTTGGTCGCGACGCTGACGACGCCGACCTCGGCCGGCGGCGGCCCGCCGGCACCGGCGCCGCTTGCCGCTGCGCCCCCCGCGCCGCCATCGGCCGACTTCTGCCCGCAGGCCGCGAGGACCGCGAACGACGCGAGCAGCACCAGCCGCCTCGCCATCGTCGATCGGATGTCTTGCAACGCTGACATGCGAAAACCCTTCAGGGAAAGCTGGCGCGACCGCACGCCAAACGGGGATTGATCTGGCGCGAGCCGCACCACCGACTTCAGGGCGCGCCGCAGCGAAGCGGTGTAGTATACATACACCGTTGAATGTAAGTCAGCCTTCGCTGCACTGCAACAAGATTGCCATGGCACGCAGAACGAAGGAGCAGGCGCAGGCTACCCGCAGCCACATACTCGATACCGCCGAACTGGTATTCGAGGCGCACGGCGTGTCGGGCAGCTCGCTGCAGTCGATCGCGAAGGCCGCCGGCCTGACGCGCGGCGCGATCTACTGGCATTTCGAGAACAAGGCCGACCTGTTCAACGCGATGATGGCGCGCGCGACGCTGCCGCTCGAGCAGGAGGCCGGCGGGCTGCGCGACCTGAAAGACGCTGCCACCGGCCTGGCGCAGATCCGCGCCGTCTTCGTCGCCGTGCTGCGCCACGTCGTCGCCGATGTGCAGATGCAGCGCGTGTTCGCGATCGCGACCCACAAGGTCGAGTACATCGCCGAGATGAGCGCCGCGCACCAGCGCCATCTCGACATCCGCAACGCCTTCGTCGACGATGTCGAGCGCGCGCTGAAGCGGGCGACGAAGCGCGGCGAGATCGGGCGCCGCATCCCGGCCGCGGCGGCCGCGGTCGGGCTGCATGCCTTGCTCGACGGCCTGCTGCAGAACTGGATGCTGGCGCCCGGGCAGTTCGACCTGGTGCGGGTCGGGACGCAAGCGATCGACGCCTACCTCGCCGGCCTCGCGGCCGGCTGATCCGCGCGCTTCGCCGCTGCGCGACGCCGCGGCATCGCGCAGCGGGCGCTCACCGACTTCAGACACCGGCCTTCGCGAACACCACGACCGAGACGCCGCGCGCCGCATCGACCGCGTCGGCGTTCTGGTACGAATGCGCCAGGTTGCCGGGGAACGCGAGCACATCGCCCGCGCCGAGCTCGTAGCGCTCGCCGGCGACCGACACGAGGACGCGGCCGTCGAGACAGGTGAAGAACTCGCGCGTGCCGGGCAGGTGCGGCGTGCCGCCCATCACCGCGCCGGGCGCGAAGTCCATCACCTCCATCAGCTCGTCGGGCACCGGCTCGGGCACGAGCGCGCGGATCGTCACACCGCGGCCCTTGACGCGCGCGACCACGTCGGCCGCCGGCCAGCGCCGCACCAGCGCGCGCGGCGACGCGAGCAGCTCGTCGATCGGCACGCCGAGCGCCGCGGCGACCTTGACCAGCACCGCGAGCGACGGATTGCCGGCGCCGGACTCGAGATTCGCGATCGTCGAGCGCGGCACCGCAGCGGCCTTGGCCAGGCCGTCCTGCGTCAGCGCGCGCGTATGGCGCAGGCTCGTGAGATTTCGCGCGAGGTGCTGGGCGGCGGGCGGGGTGTCGCTCATGCGGTATCGGGGAACGATCGGGCCCGCATTGTGAGGCGCGCGCCGGCGCGATGTCGACCGCTGCATTGACCTTCCGCCAATCGGCTGGACAAGCCGCTCGCCGCGTGCCGACCGCGCCCCTATCTTCAGGCCATCGCAACGACGCATGGAGATCACGATGACTCACATTGACCGACTCGACGGCCTGCGCGTCGCCGTCACCGGCGGCACCTCGGGCCTCGGGCTGGCGCTGCTGCGGCTGCTGCACGCCCGCGGCGCGACGCTCGGTTTCGTCGCCCGCGATGCGGCGCGCGTGCGGCGCGTCGCGACCGAACTGCCCGGCACGCACGGCATCGCCGGCGACATCGCCGCGAAGACCGAGACCCACCGCATCGCGCTGCAGCTCAACGCGGCACTCGGCGGCCTCGACGTGCTCGTCAACAACGCATCGAGCCTCGGCCCGGTGCCGCTGGCGCTGCTCGCCGACACCGAATGCGAAGACTTCGAGCGCGCACTCGCGACCAATCTGCTCGGCCCGTTCCGGCTGACCAAAGCGCTGCTCGGCAGCCTCGCCGCGACCGCCCGCGACGCGGCACCGCGGCAGCCCGGCGCGCTCGTCGTCAACATCGTCAGCGACGCCGCGGTGACGCCGTATGCCGGCTGGGGCGCCTATGGCGCGAGCAAGGCCGCGCTCGCGCACCTGAGCCGAATCTGGGACGAGGAGCTGCGCGAGCACGGCGTGCGCGTGCTCGGCTTCGATCCCGGCGACATGGACACGCCGTTGCATGCACTGGCGCTGCCCGACGCCGACCCGGCGAGCCTGAAGCAGCCGGCCGACGCCGCACGCGAACTGGCCGCGCTGATCGCCGCATCGCTCGGCCGCGCGCCGGCCGCAGCATCGGGGGCGCAGCGATGATCGCGGCCGACCGCCCGATCCAGCGGCCGCGCGATGCGAAGCTGCTCGTCGTCGATGCTGCCGGGCTGCTGCAATACGCGCCGCGCGCGCGACTCGCCGATTTCCTGCACGCCGGCGATGTGCTGATCGCCAACGACGCCGCGACCTTGCCGGCCAGCCTGAGCGGCATCCATCGGCGCAGCGGGCTGCCGATCGAGGTGCGGCTGGCGGGCCGGCGCTCGCTCGCGGTCGACGACGTGCACGAGTTCAGCGCAGTCGTGTTCGGCGGCGGCGATCATCGGACGCGCACCGAAGACCGCGCCTTGCCGCCGCCGTTGCGTCCCGGTGATGTGCTGTCGTTCGGCCGCGCCGAAATGCTCGTCGAACCACGCGACACGTCCCGACGCGGCCGCGCCGTACTGCAGGCGCGCGTGCTGCGCACGCTCGACCACCCGCGCCTGATCGCGCTGCGCTTCGACGGCACGCCCGACGCGATCTGGGCCGGGCTCGCCCGCCATGGCCGGCCGGTGCAGTACGCGCACCTGTCCGAGCCGCTGGCGCTCTGGGATGTGTGGACGCGCGTCGCGGCGCTGCCGGTCGCGTTCGAGCCGCCGTCGGCCGGCTTCGTGCTCGACTGGCAGCTGCTGCATGCGCTGCGCGAACGCGGCATCGGCTTCGCGACGCTGACCCATGCCGCCGGCCTGTCGTCGACCGGCGACCCGGCACTCGATGCGCGGCTGCCGTTCGACGAGCCCTACCGCCTGCCGGCCGCAACGGTGCGCGCGATCGCCGCGGCGCACCGCAGCGGCGGGCGCGTCGTCGCGCTCGGCACCACGGTCACACGCGCGCTCGAACACGCCGCGTCACCCGATGGCGTGCTGCGCGCCGGCGACGCGGTCGCGGATCAACGCCTGGGCGCGCACAGCCGGCTGCGCGTCGTCGATGCGATCGTCAGCGGCACCCACGAGCCGGGCAGCAGCCACCGCGAACTGCTGCGTGCGTTCGCGAGCGATGCGGTGCTCGCGCGCGCCGATGCGGCGCTGGCCGCGAACGGCTACCTGACGCACGAGTTCGGCGACTCGGTGCTGATCGAAGCCGCGCGACCGAAGCCTGGACGCGCGGCAGCGCACCCGAGCCGGCCGACCACCGCGCTGGTCGGGGCCGATGCGCCGTGAAGCGGCGCGGGCGTCCGTAGTCGCCGAGGGACGCCGCGGGCCGAGCGCCGGGCCGACATGGGCCACGAAGAGGCCCACCGTGGCCCTCTGCCGGCCCGCATCCCCTCCGGGGCCGAGCCCGGAGGTGGACAGTCCAGTGGACTGTCCACGCCTTGCAAGGGGCTGGTCCGCAAGGGCCAGCGCGGCCTGCAAGGCCGGCGAACGACTCCGTTCGCCGAGGGGCCCCATCACCCGCGTTCGAACTTGAACACCGCGACGCTCGCGCGCAGGTTCGGCCAGCGCCGCACCGGCGCGCCGTTCTGGATGCCGAACGCGTCGAGGATGCGCAGGCCGTCCTTGCGCGCCAGCACCTCGAAATCGGCGTACGTTCCGACGCGGATGTTCGGCGTGTCGTACCACTGGTATGGCAGCACGCGCGTCACCGGCATGCGGCCGGCGACGACATGCAGCCGGTTCGGCCAGTGCGCGAAATTCGGGAAGCTGACGATGCCGATGCGACCGACGCGCGCGGTCTCGCGCAGCATCTTCTCGGTGTTGCGCAGGTGCTGCAGGGTGTCGATCTGCAACACCACGTCGAAGCTCTGGTCCTCGAACAGCGCGAGGCCCGCTTCGAGGTTGAGCTGGATCACGTTGACGCCGCGCTGCGTACAGGCGAGCAGGTTCGCATCGCTGATCTCGATGCCGTAGCCGGTGCAGCCGCGCCGGTCGCGCAGGTGGGCGAGAAACTCGCCGTTGCCGCAGCCGAGATCGAGCACGCGCGACCCCTTCGGCACGAGCTCGGCGATCAGCTCCATGTCCTTGCGGTCGCTCATGACGGTGCCCCCACGTCGCTGCGCTCCTGCCCCCCGAGGGGGCGCTCGCCGACTTGAGGCGGCTCGGCGTTCGGCTCGGCCGGTGCCCCCACGTCGCTTCGCTCCTGCCCCCCGAGGGGGCGCTCGCCGACTTGAGGCGGCTCGGTGTTCGGCTCGGCGACCTCCTTCGCGATGTTGTCGAAGGTCGCGCGCAGCAGGCCGTGGTAGCGCGGGTCGTCGAGCAGGAACGCGTCGTGGCCGTGCGGCGCCTCGATCTCGGCGTAGCTGACGTCGCGCTTGTGGTCGACCAGCGCCTTGACGATCTCGCGCGAGCGCTGCGGCGGGAAGCGCCAGTCGGTCGAGAAGCTGACGAGCAGGAACTTGCAGCGCGCTGCGGCGAACGCGGCCGTCAGGTCGCCGCCGTGTTCGCGCGCCGGATCGAAGTAGTCGAGCGCGCGCGTGATCAGCAGGTAGGTGTTGGCATCGAAGTAGGCGCTGAACTTGTCGGCCTGGTGGCGCAGGTAGCTTTCAATCTGGAACTCGATCTCCTGCGTGCTGTAGCTGAGCTGGCCGTTGCGGGTCTCGCGGCCGAACTTGGCCTCCATCGCGTCGTCCGACAGGTAGGTGATGTGGCCGATCATGCGCGCCACCCGCAGCCCGCGCCGCGGCAGCGTGCCGTGCGCGTAGAAGTGGCCGCCGTGGAACTCGGGGTCGGTGACGATCGCGCGCCGCGCGACCTCGTTGAATGCGATGTTCTGCGCCGACAGGTTCGGCGCGGTCGCGATCGCGATGCAGTGGCGCAGCCGCTGCGGAAAGCGCAGCGACCAGCTCAGCGCCTGCATCCCGCCGAGGCTGCCGCCGAGCACCGCGGCGACCTGCTCGATGCCCAGCGCATCGAGCAGCCGCGCCTGTGCGTCGACCCAGTCCTCGACCGTGACGACCGGGAAGTCCGCGCCGTACGGTCGGCCGGTGTCGGGATGCGGCTGCATCGGCCCGGTCGAGCCGAAGCACGAGCCCGGGTTGTTGACGCCGATCACGAAGAAGCGGTCGGTGTCGAGCGGCTTGCCGGGGCCGACGAGGTTGTCCCACCAGCCCACACTGCCGTCGACCGCGTGGCCATCGGCGCCCGCGTAGGTGCCGGCGACATGGTGGCTCGCGTTCAGCGCGTGGCACACCAGCACCGCGTTGCTGCGCGCGGCGTTCAGGCGGCCGTAGGTCTCATAGACCAGCGTGTAGTCGCGCAGGCTGGCGCCGCTGCGCAGCGGCAGCGGCGCCGCGAAGTGCATCGATTGCGGGGTGACGTGACCGACGGAGTGCATGAACGCGCCCAATGAAAAACCCGGCGCCGCAAAAGCGGGACACCGGGTCGTCGGGTCCTGTCTTTAGCGGAATTTATAGAGCGCCCGCAAGCCGGAACAAATCAGCGCTGGGCCGCAGTATAGCGGCGTGCCTGTCGGGGCATGGGCCGCTCACAGGGTCGAAATTCCTGGCGACTCAACTGGCCGGTGGCAGCGTGTCGATGAAGCTCTGGCGGGCGTTCAGCTTGTCGGTCAGGCGCGCCAGGTTCGGGTGCGGCTCGCGCCAGTCGATCTGCGGGAAGCGGTACGCGAGATAGCCGAGCGCGCAGCCGACCGCGATGTCGGCCAGCGACATGTGGATGCCGGTGCACCACGGCTTGTCGGCCAGCCCGCTGCTGATCGCGCCGACCGACGCGGCGACCTTGTGCATCTGCCGGTCGATCCAGGCGCTGCTGCGCTGCTCTTCGCTGCGGCCGGGCCAGGTCTGCTCGAGGCGGGCGAGGATCGCGGCGTCGAGCAGACCGTCAGCGAGCGCCTCCCAGGTGCGCACCTCGATGCGCTCGCGGCTGCTCTCCGGGATCAGCCGGCTGACCGGCGAGCGCGTGTCGAGGTACTCGACGATCACGCGCGAGTCGAAGATCGCCTCGCCGCCCGGAAGCACCAGGCACGGCACCTTGCCGAGCGGGTTCGACTTCAGGATCTTGTCGCTGCCCCACACGTCCTCGAGCTCGTGCTGGTAGTCGAGCTTCTTCTCCGCCATCACGACGCGCACCTTGCGCACGTAGGGGCTGGTGAGTGAACCGATCAGTTTCATGGGTAGGCCGTCCCTGGTGCCCTGGCGCTGCGCGCTGGTTTGTCGGTTCAATTTTAGCGGTGCGACCGCGCGCCGCCGGGTCAGCGGCGTAGCGTCCAGTCCACACTTGCGGGCCGTTCGGGCAGGTTCAGGCTCGCGCAGGCCGCCGGCGTGCGCGCCACGATGCGGCCGCGGCGCACCACCGCCAGGCGTGGCGCCCGCAAGCGGATCGCCTCGATCGGATCGCGCGCCTGCAGGAGCACGAAATCGGCATGGCAGCCGACCGCGACGCCATAGCCGGCCAGGCCGAGCACCGCGGCGGCGTTCACGGTGACCGCGTCGAAGCACGCGCGCATCTGCGCGGGCGAGGTCATCTGCGCGACATGCAGCCCCATCTGCGCGACCTCGAGCATGTCGCCCGAGCCGAGCGCGTACCACGGGTCCATCACGCAGTCGTGGCCAAACGCGACGTTCACGCCGGCCGCCATCAGCTCGGGCACGCGCGTCATGCCGCGCCGCTTCGGGTAGCTGTCATGGCGGCCCTGCAAGGTGATGTTGATCAGCGGGTTCGCGACCGCATGGACCTGCGCCTCGCACATCAGCGGCAGCAGCTTGCTGACGTAGTAGTTGTCCATCGAGTGCATCGAGGTCAGGTGCGAGCCGGTCACGCGGCCGTGCAGCCCGAGGCGCTGGGTCTGGAACGCGAGCGTCTCGATGTGGCGCGACAGCGGGTCGTCGCTTTCATCGCAGTGCATGTCGACGCGCAGCCCGCGCTCGGCGGCGAGCTCGCACAGCAGCCGCACCGATTCGGCGCCGTCGGCCATCGTGCGTTCGAAGTGCGGGATGCCGCCGACCACGTCGACGCCGAGATCGAGTGCGCGGGTCAGGTTCGCGAGTGCGCCCCGCGCGCGCAGCAGCCCGTCCTGCGGGAACGCGACGAGCTGCAGGTCCAGATACGGCGCGACACGCTGCTTCACCTCGAGCAGCGCCTCGACCGCGAGCAGCCGTTCGTCGCAGACGTCGACATGGGTGCGGATCGCCAGCAGCCCTTTCGCGACCGCCCAGTCGCAGTACTGCAGCGCGCGCTCGACCAGCGCGTCCTGCGTCAGCTGCGGCTTCAGCTCGCCCCACAGCGCGATGCCTTCGAGCAAGGTGCCGCTGGCGTTGACGCGCGGCAGCCCGTAGCTCAGGGTCGCGTCCATGTGGAAGTGCGGGTCGACGAATGGCGGGCTCAGCAACTGGCCCTCGGCATCGAGCACCGGCACTCCGGCGGGCGCGGCCAGGCCGGTGCCGATCGCGGTGATGCGGCCCGCTTCGACGCGCACGTCTTGCGCCCGGCGGCCGTCGGTCAGGCAGGCATTGCGAACCAGCAGCGAGTCGGCGGCGTCCATGCGCGGATCGTCCCACAAGTTGCGCCGGCCGGACCCTCCGCGGCACATTCCGATGCTAGATTGCGCGGCACACAAGACAGGAGGAGATGCCGATGATCGACACCGTGCCGATGCCGCTGGGCGCGCTGGGCGCGCCCGTCACGCGCGGGTTCGCGGCCTCCGCGCCGGCCCAGCACGAGCTGCCGATCCGCTTCAGCGGCTCGGGCAGCGAGTACTTCCGCATCTGGATCGTCAACCTGCTGCTGACCTTGCTGAGCCTGGGCCTGTACCTGCCGTGGGCCAAGGTCCGGCGGCTGCGCTACTTCTATGCCAACACCGCGGTCGGCGAGCACACGCTCGATTTCCACGGCGACCCGAAGCGCATGCTGCGCGGCTTCCTGCTCGTCGGGCTGCTGGTGCTGCTGTACTCGGTCGCCGGCAAGATCTCGCCGGTGGCCGGTCTGCTCGCCTTCGTGATCGTGATGGCGATCTGGCCCGCACTGCTGCGCGCGTCGCAGCAGTTCCGCCTCGCCAACACGAGCTGGCGCGGCCTGCGCTTCCGATTCGACGGCGACCTGTCCGGCGCCTACCGCGCGGTGCTGCCGCTGTTCGTGCCGGGCGCGCTGGCGCTGCTGGCGCTGTTCATGGGCGGCGATGCGGCGCAGCACGGCGCCGCTGCCGCGCTGGCGCCGCTTTCCGCACTCGCGGCGCTGCTCATGTTCCCGTGGCTGCTGTGGCGGCTGAAGAAGTACCAGCACGACCACCTGGCGCTGGGCCAGGTGCGCACCGCGCTGCGCACCGGCGCCGGCTCGTTCTATCTGCTGGCGCTCAAGACCTTCGGCATCGGCGTGCTGGCGATGGTCGCGGTCGGCATCGCGGTGGCCGTCGTCGGCGGCGGCAGTGCGCTGGCGCTGCGCTCGGGCGGCAGCCACAACGCCGCCGCGGCGATGGTCGCGATCGTGCTCGCGACGCTGCTCGGCTACGCGGCGGTGATCCTGGTGCTGCAGCCGTACCTGACGGTGCGCCTGCAGAACCTGGTCTGGAACGCCACCGGCAGCCGCCATGTGCGCTTCACGAGTGCGCTGCGCTTCTGGCCGCTGCTGCGGCTGACCTTGAAGAACTGGCTGCTGATGCTGCTTTCGCTCGGGCTGTACTGGCCGTTCGCCCGGATCGCGCTGGCGCGCATGCGCCTCGAGGCGGTGACGGTGCACACGCTGCTGCCGCCCGACGAGCTCGTCAGCAGCATGCGCGAACGCGCCGACGATGCCGCGGGCGACGCGGCCGGCGACCTGTTCGGCTTCGACATCGGCCTGTGAGCCGACGGACGACCTCGCCCGCGACCCTGCCGGCCGAGCACTTCGACGGCGTCTCGGCGCGGCCGCGGCCGGTGCAGCTGCGCATCGACGGCGGCTGCCTGCAGGTCGACGGCGACGCGGCGACCTTGCGGCTGCCGCTGACCGAGGTGCAATGGCCCGAACGCACGCGCCATGGCGGGCGCGTCGCCCACCTGCGCGGCGGCGGTTCGCTGCGCGCGCTGGACGCCGCCGCCTGGGACGCCTGGCTGCGCGCCGCCGGCCTCCATGAATCGCCGGTCGTGAAGGCCCAGCAGAACTGGCGCAGCACATTTGTCGCGGCGCTGCTGTTGCTGGCGCTGGCGGCGGCCGGCTACCGCTGGGGCGTGCCGGCGCTCGCGCGCGCGGTGCTCGCGGCCTTGCCGGCATCGGCCGATCGCGCGGTCGGCGACGCCGCGCTGCGCTCGTTCGAAGCGGTGCTGCTGCAGCCCAGCAGCGTGCCGGCGGCGCGACAGCAGCAGCTGCGCGAGGCCTTCGCGCGCGCCCTCGCCCAAGGTGCACCGGGCCGGCCGCCCGCGGTTGAACTGCATTTCCGTGCCGGCGCGCGCCCCGCCTCCGCACCGAACGCGCGGCTCGGCGCGAACGCCTTCGCGCTGCCGGGCGGGCTGATCATCGTGACCGACGAGATGCTGCAGTTGCTGCAGGGCCGCGACGACGTGCTGCTCGGCGTGCTCGGCCACGAGTTCGGCCATGTGCGCCGGCGCCACGGCATGCGCATGCTGGTGCAGGCGACCCTGATCGGCACCGCCGCGGCTGCGGCCTGGGGCGACTTCAGCACGGTGCTCGCGGCCGCGCCGGCGCTGCTCGGGCAGAGCGGCTACGCGCGCGATTTCGAACGCGACGCCGATGCCGACGCGATCACGCTGCTGCGTGCCAACGGCATCTCGCCGGCGGTGATGGTCGAGCTGTTCGAGCGGCTCGCGGCCGCTCGTGCGCCGCGCGATACCGCCGCCGCGGATGAGCGCTTCGATCTCGGCATCGCGCTCGCCAGCCATCCGGCCGATGCCGAACGGATGCGCAGCTTTCGCGCCGCCGCCGCGCCTTGAGACCGGCCGGCGCCGACGCGAAACCTACAATCGCTGGCTGACCTTGCCGAGCGCGCGCCGCGCGATGCCGCCATGAAACTCTCCGCCCTTTCCGCCCTCTCGCCGCTCGATGGCCGCTACGCCGCCAAGGTCGCGGCACTGCGCCCGTTGCTGTCCGAATTCGGCCTGATGCACCGGCGCGTGCAGGTCGAGATCGAGTGGTTCATCGCGCTCTCGGACGCCGGCTTCACGGAGTTCAAGCCGCTGTCCGAAGCCGCGCGCGGGCTGCTGCGCGGGCTGGTGCTGCGCTTTTCCGAGGCCGACGCGCAGGCGATCAAGGACATCGAGCGCACCACCAACCACGACGTCAAGGCGGTCGAATACTGGCTCAAGGGGCGCTTCGACGCGATGCCCGAGCTGAAGGCGGCCGGCGAGTTCGTGCACTTCGCCTGCACCAGCGAAGACATCAACAACACCAGCCACGGCCTGATGCTGCAGGCGGCGCGCGCCGACGTGCTGCTGCCGGCACTCGACAAGCTGATCGCGCGGTTGCGCACGATGGCGCACGCGCTCGCCGACGTGCCGATGCTGGCCCGCACCCACGGCCAGACCGCGAGCCCGACGACGGTGGGCAAGGAGATCGCCAACGTGGTCGCGCGGCTGACGCATGCACGCGGCCGCATCGCCGACGTGAAGCTGCTCGCGAAAATGAACGGCGCGGTCGGCAACTACAACGCGCATCTCGCGGCCTACCCCGAGTTCGACTGGGAGGCGTTCGCCCGGCGCGTCGTCGAGACCCAGCTCGGCCTCGCGTTCAACCCATACACGATCCAGATCGAGCCGCACGACTGCATGGCCGAGCTGTTCGACGCGATCAGCCGCACCAACACGATCCTGATCGACTGGTCGCGCGATGTCTGGGGCTACATCAGCCTGGGCTACTTCAAGCAGCGCACGAAAGAAGGCGAGATCGGCTCGTCGACGATGCCGCACAAGGTCAACCCGATCGACTTCGAGAACGCGGAAGGCAACTTCGGGCTGGCCAACGCGCTGCTGACGCACCTGAGCCAGAAACTGCCGATCTCGCGCTGGCAGCGCGACCTGACCGACAGCACGGTGCTGCGCAACATGGGCGTCGCGCTCGGCTACGCGCTGCTCGGCTACGACGCGCTGCTGCGCGGCCTCGAGAAGCTCGAGGTCAATCCCGACGCGCTCGCGGCCGATCTCGACGGCGCCTGGGAAGTGCTGGCCGAGCCGATCCAGACCGTGATGCGGCGCTACAACCTGCCCAACCCGTACGAGCGGCTGAAGGAGCTGACGCGCGGCAAGACGATCACGCGCGAAGCCTTTCACGCCTTCATCGAGACGCTCGAGATCCCGCCCGCCGAACGCACCCGCCTGAAGGCGCTGACGCCCGGCGGCTACACCGGCCATGCGGCGCAACTGGCGGCACGCGTCCGATGACGACGATGAACTTCAGCACCCGGCTGGCGCGTGCCGAGGCGCAGAACGATTCGCTGCTGTGCGTCGGGCTCGACCCCGACCCGGCGCGCTTCCCCGGCGCATGGCAGCACGACCCGGCGCGCATCTTCGACTTCTGCGCCACGATCGTCGACGCCACCAAAGACCTCGTCATCGCGTTCAAGCCGCAGATCGCCTACTTCGCGGCGCAGCGCGCCGAAGACCAGCTCGAGCGCCTGATCGCGCACATCCACCAGGCCGCCCCCGAGGTGCCGGTGATCCTCGACGCGAAGCGCGGCGACATCGGCAGCACCGCCGAGCAGTACGCGCACGAGGTGTTCGAGCGCTACCGCGCCGATGCGGTGACCTTGTCGCCGTTCATGGGCTTCGATTCGATCGAGCCGTACCTGCGCTACGACGGCAAGGGCGTGATCCTGCTGTGCCGCACCTCGAACGCGGGCGGCGCCGACCTGCAAGGGCAGACCCTGGCGAACGGCGACACGGTCTACGAGCACATCGCGCGGCTCGCGCAGGGCGACTGGAACCGCACCGGCCAGCTCGCGCTGGTGGTCGGCGCGACCTTCCCGGCCGAGCTCGAGCGCGTGCGCGAACTGGCGCCGACCCTGCCGCTGCTGATCCCGGGCATCGGCGCCCAGGGCGGCGATGCTGCCGCCACGGTGCGCGCCGCGTGGCGCGCCGATGCCAGCGGGCACACGGTCGCGCCGGTGATCGTCAGCTCGTCGCGTGCGGTGCTGTATGCCGGCCGCGGCAATGATTTCGCCGAGGCCGCGCGCAACGCCGCGCTCGCGACCCGCGCCGAGCTCAACGCCGCGCGCCGCCCGGCCGCGGCCTGAGCCGACGGAGCGAAGTACCTGTGAATTGTGCAGCGCAGTCGGCTCACTCAAAGGCGAGCCGCCGGTTCAGAGGCAATTACTTCACAGCCTCTGAGGCACCCGCGGGCGGCGGCGCCTGCCAACCGCCGGCGCGTCGCGCCGTCGCCGCGATTTAGCCGAGATATGGGTGCAATAGGGCGGCCTGTTTGGCCGCTCGCGCGCCGGCCGAGCTTGTAACATCGGCCGCATGCCGTCAGCGCTGCGGCTGCGGGCCCGTGCCCGCGTTTCGACGCCGATCCCCGCGAGTCTCATGCCGCATGCCGATGACCGACGCCCACCTGGCCGACACTGAGCTGCCCGAATCGGCAGCCCGGCTCATCGGGCGTTTCTTCTTCGGTACGACCTCGGGGGCCTCGCTCGTCAGCGCGTCCATCCTGACCGTGCTGCCGCCGAGCCTGGCGCTGGGCATGCGCGCCGTGGTCGTCGGCGCGCTGCTCGCGTACGGGCTGTCGTGCGGGATCGCGGCGCGGATCAGCGGCCGGCTGCGCTTCCCGATGCGTGACGCGCTGTGCATCGCCGCGCTGTTCGCGATCGCCCTGACGGGGTTCATCAGCTTCGTGCTCGACGAAGGCCTGCGCAGCCCGTCGCTGGCGTTCTCGGCGCTGATCGTCTGCGTGGTCGGCGCGATCACCGGGCTGCGCGTCAGCCTGGTGCTCGGCGCCGCGGCGACGCTGCAGGTCACCGCACTGGCCTGGGCCGAGGTGATCGGCCTGATCCCGCCGATCCCCGTGCCGACGCCGCTGGCAATGGCCTTGCTGTTCCACTGGCTGGTGATCCTGTGCAGCGTGGTCGGTGGCAACCTGATCGCGCGCATGCTGGTTCATTACGTCCACACCGCGGCCGAGCGCGAGCAGCGCTTTCGCGCACTGCTGAACATCGCCGCCGACTGGTACTGGGAGCAGGACCGCCACTTCCAGTTCACCTACATGTCGGAGGCCGGCGGCCACGTGCCGGGCGGCACGCCGACGCACCACACCGAGCCCTCGCCGTGGCAGCTCACCGACATGGGGCTGAGCGACGAGCAGCTCGATGAGCACCGTGCCGACCTCGAGGCGCACCGGCCGTTCAACGGGCTGATCGGACGCTGGCGCGACGCGCGCGGCCGCTGGCGCACCGTCAGCATCAGTGGCAAGCCCAAGTTCGACGCCGGCGGCGCGTTCTGCGGCTACTGGGGCGTTGCGCGCGACGTCACCGACGAGGTGCGTGCGCAGCGCGCGGTCGCCGCCAGCGAGACCCGCTACCGCGAGCTCTTCACGCGCTCGCCGTCACCGCTGTTCCTGCACCGGCGCGGCATCGTGTTCGATGCCAACGAGGCGGCCGCGCGCCTGTTCGGCTTCGCCAATGCCGCGGCGATGAACGGCTTCAATGTCGTCAGCCTGTTCCCGTCCGGGCCGATGCGCGAGCGCGCGGTCGAGCGCCTCGCAGCGATGGAGCACATGGCGCTGGGCGACGGCGTGCCGGTGCAGGATTTCGTCGTCCGCTCGGTCGACGGCCGCCCCTTGAGCGTGCAGTCGACCGCGGTCCGCGTCGAAACCGCGAGCGGCCCGGCCAACCTCTCGATCTTCTTCGACATCACGGTGCGCCAGGCGGTGGAGGGCGCGCTGCGCCGTTCCGAGGCGATGCTGTCGCACCTGTTCGCGACCAGCCCCGACTGCATCGCACTGACCGAAATGGCGACCGGCCGCTACGCGATGGTGAACCCGGCGTTCTGCCGACTGACCGGTTTCAGCGCCGACGAGGTCGTCGGCCGCACTGCGGCCGAGCTCGGCCTGTGGCACGACCAGCGCAATGCCGACCACCTGATCACCTTGCTCGAGCGCAACGGCACCGTGGTCGATCTGCCCGCGGTGTTCGTCGCGAAATCGGGTGCGCTGGTGTCGATGCTGCTCGCGGCCGGCCGC
>Ga0068867_100001228_pt1 | contig 17661 bp, 18 predicted proteins | sample KBSMisM32_FD_65649 | JGI IMG/M metagenome (GOLD analysis project Ga0068867, IMG submission 65649) | Miscanthus rhizosphere microbial communities from Kellogg Biological Station, Michigan, USA - KBS Miscanthus M3-2 | ecosystem: Host-associated > Plants > Roots > Rhizosphere > Soil ...
GGTGAGCGGGCGGAACGCGGCGGCGCGGCTGCGCAGCGAGATCAGGTCGTTGCCGGCGGCGAACTGCTCGACCATGCCGATCGCGAACGCGAGGTTGCCGTTGGAGGGCACCACGATGCGGCGGCCGAACACCTCCTGCACGTCGATCGCGGCGCCGTCGGCCAGCATGTCGACGTCGGCGACCACGATCACCGAGTTGTCGCCCGATTCGCGCAGCGCCGGCGTGCCGGCCACCGGCTTGTCTTTTTCCTCCTTCAAGCCGTCCGGAAACGCGGTCTTGAACTTGCCGGTGAGGCGCACGGCGAGCGGCATCGGCTGGCCCGACGGCTTGAAATTGCGCGTGGCTTCGTCGCCCGATTTCGTGGCGGTCAGGTTGTCCACCAGCATCGAATTGGGCGAGCTCTTCACCAGCTCGGTAGCCTTGAGGTTTTCCGGCAGCTTGAGCTGCAACGCGCCGCCAAAGGCGTAGAGCAACGTCTCGATCTGGCTGGTGACCACATCGTCGCGGCTGAACGCGGTGCGGTTGAGCGAAAGCACGGTCGGCGTATAGCGCGCGCCGCCGCCCGAGCCGAACACCACGTCGGACACCACCTTGCCCGGATCCATGGTGACGCCCCAGGCCTTGAACAGCGTCGGCAGGGTCGAGCTCGACGGCATTTGCGGCATGCCCGGCATCTGCGGGCCGCCCTGGTCGAAGTAGGCGTACGGGTCGACGAACGCGATCAGCTTGCCGCCGCGCATCACGAACTGGTCGAGCGCGTACTCGGTCTGCGGCGGCACGTCGCGCGGATGGATCAGCAGCAGCACATTGAGATCCTTGTCGATCTCCTTCGCCATCAGCGGCACTTCCTTCACCTCGAAGTCGCGCTTGAGCTCGTTGGCGAGCACCCATGGCTCGGACGACTGGCGCGTGAACGGGTTGAATTTCTCGCCCAGCACCGGCAGCCCGGCCATCAGGCCGATCTTCGGCCGCTCGGCGCTGCCGACGCGCGCGATCGCGCGCACCAGGTCGTACTCGAGCAGGCGCTCGCGCTGCGGCGACACCCCGGGGATCGCCTGCTTGCGGTCGAGCTGGCTCACCGCGATGCCGAGGTAGAACTGCTCGCCCGACGCGAGCTGCTGCGGCTCGATGCCTTCGAGCTGCGCGGTGTCCTCGATCTCGGAGTCGGGCTTCGGATCGAGCTTCTCCAGAATGATCTTGTCGCCCGCCGCCGCCTTGAACTCGCGCACCAGGTCCTCGACGCGCTGCGCGAAGCTGCGCAGCGGCACCGGCACGGCTTCGCCCTGCGACATGTAGAGCTTCACGCGCACCGGCGACTCGAGGCCGCGCAGGACCTTGCGCGTGCCGCTGGACAGCGTGTAGAGGTTGCCGTCGGTGAGGTCGATGCGTGCCGGCACGCGCGCCACCAGGAAGTTGGCCGCGACCAGGACCAGGAACAGCGCCACCAGCCCGATCGCGGAGTAGACGAGGTGTTCGTATTTTTTCAGCATGGGATCAGCCGGAACGGTGGCCGCGGATGATCACGCCGGTGGCGAACAACGCGAAGCCGATCACCGACAGGAAGTAGATCAGGTCCTTGGCGTCGATCACGCCGCGCTGGAAGCCGTCGAAGTGCGTGACGACCGAGAACGCCGCCACGGTGTCGACCAGCGCGGGACTCGCCCAGCGCGTCATCAGGTCGGTCACCGGGTTGAAGCCGGCGAGCACCAGGAACAGGCACACCACCACCGACAGGATGAAGGCGACCACCTGGTTGCGGGTCATGGCGGAAGTCATGCAGCTCACCGCGAGGTAGGCGCCCGCGAGCAGGAAGCTGCCGGCGTAGCCCGCGGCGATGATGCCGTTGTCCGGATCGCCGAGCACGTTCACGGTGATGATCGCGGGGAAGGTGAGCGCGAGCGCGAGCAGCAGGAACGCCCAGCTCGCGAGGAACTTGGCGACGATCGCCTGCCACGGCGCCACCGGCATGGTGAGCAGCAGCTCGAGCGTGCCGGAGCGGCGTTCCTCCGCCCACACGCGCATGCCGACCGCCGGCACCAGCACCAGATAGAGCCACGGGTGCCAGCCGAAGAACGCCGCGAGGCTCGCTTCGCCGCGCTCGAAGAAGTTGCCGGCGGTGAAGGTGAAGAAGCCGGTGAGCAGCAGGAAGATCACCAGGAACACGTACGCCACCGGCGAGGTGAAATAGGCGACCAGCTCGCGCTTGGCGATGGTGAGGATGGCTCTCATCGTTTTACGGTATCGGGCAGCGTGATGCGCCGGAATACTTCGTCGAGCTCGCCGCGCTCGCTGAACATGCCTTCCACCTTCCAGCCTTCGCGGCTCACCAGCTCGACCACGTCCTGCGCCAGCTCCGCGGCGCGCGACTTGTCGCGCGGGTAGACGCGGAACGCGCCGTTGAGATCTTCGACGCGCCCGAGCGTGGAGAGTTTCTCCGCGCTCGCGCCGTGCGCGGACAGCGTCACCGCGCCGGCGAGATCGGACATCGCGCGCAGCTCTTCCGGCGTGCCGTTGGCGACGATGCGGCCGCGGTCGATGATGATCGCGCGCGTGCAGGCGGCGTCGACCTCCTCGAGGATATGGGTCGAGAACACGATCGCCTTGTTGCGCCCGAGCTCGCGGATCAGGTTCCTCACCTCGTGCTTCTGGTTCGGGTCGAGGCCGTCGGTCGGCTCGTCCATGATCAGCACTTCCGGGTCGTGGATCAGCGCCTGCGCGAGGCAGGTGCGGTGCTTGTAGCCCTTCGACAGCGTGTCGATCGACTGGCGCAGCACGCTTTCCAGGAAGCAGCGCTCGACCACGCGGCTGACCGCCTGCTTGCGCTTGGTCCCGCGCAGCCCGCGCAGCTCGGCGGCGAACTCGAGAAAGCCCCTCACCGTCATGTCGGGATAGGACGCCGCGTTCTCGGGCAGGTAGCCGATCAGGCGCTTGGCCTCGAGCGGCGACTCGGCGACGTCGTGGCTGCCGATGGTCACGCGACCGGAGGTCGGCGGCATGAAGCCGGTGACCATGCGCATGGTGGTCGACTTGCCCGCGCCGTTCGGGCCGAGGAAGCCCAGCACCTCGCCGCGCTCGACGCCGAACGAAATGCCGTCCACGGCGCGCTTGGCGCCGAAAGTCTTGACCAGGTTCTCGATGCGGATCATGGGCGCTACAATGAAAGGGCCGCATTCTAGCCCACCCAACGGAGACGAAACCCCATGCGCAGTATCGTTAACCTGCTGGCCGGCGCCGCGCTCGGCCTCGCTGCCGCGCTCGCCTCGGCGCAGCCCGCCCTGAAAATGATGATTCCGGCCAACCCCGGCGGCGGCTGGGACCAGACCGGCCGCAACCTGGCCGCCGCGATGCAGAGCGCGAAGCTCGTTTCCAGCGTTCAATTCGACAACAAGGGCGGCGCCGCCGGCACCATCGGCCTGGCGCAGTTCGTCAACTCCGCCAAGGGCGATGCGAACTCGGTGATGATCGGCGGCATGGTGATGGTCGGCGGCATCATTCTCAACAAGTCGCCGGTGAACCTGTCGCAAGTCACGCCGATCGCGCGCCTGACGAGCGAATGGGAAGTGATCGTGGTGCCGGCGAATTCGCCCCACAAGACGATGGCCGACCTGGTCAAGGCGTTCAAGGAGAACCCGGGCAAAGTGTCCTGGGGCGGCGGCTCGGCCGGCGGCACCGACCACATCCTGATCGGCCTGATCGCGAAGGACGTCGGCGTCGACCCGGCGAAGATCAACTACGTGGCGTTCAAGGGCGGCGGCGAAGCGATCGCCGCGATCCTCGGCGGGCACGTCACCGCCGGCGTATCGGGACTGGGCGAGTTCGCCGAGCAGATCAAGTCGGGCAAGATGCGCGCGCTCGCGCAATCCAGCCCGAAGAAGCTCGAGGGCATCGCTTCGCTCAAGGAACAGAAGATCAACGTGGAGCTCGGCAACTGGCGCGGCATCTTCGGCGCGCCGGGCCTCACCGCGCAGCAGCGCGACGGCCTGGTGAAGCTGGTGAAGAGCGCGACCGAGACCCCGGCGTGGAAGCAGACGCTCGAGAAGCTGGGCTGGGAAGGCTGGTATCTCGGCGGCGAGGACTACGCCAAGTTCCTGCGGGAAGACGAGAAGCGCGTGGGCGCGATCATCGAGTCCCTGGGCCTGAAAAAGTAAATGCCTCGTTCCGGCGCCGAGATCGCACTCTCGCTCGGCGTCGTAGCGTTGGGCATCGGCGTCGCCGCGGTCACGGCGACGCTGCCGTCCGAAGGCGGCTACGCCGGCATCGGGCCGAACTTCATCCCGGCGGTCGTCGCGCTCGGCATCATCGCGCTCGGCGTGTGGCTCGCGATCGAGGCGTTCGCCGGCGGCTGGCGCGACATGCCGGAGCACACCGACAGGTTCGAGCCGATGCCGTTCGTGTGGGTGAGCGCAGGCCTGTTCGCGCACATGGCGCTCATCGGCTGGGCGGGCTTCATCATCGCCGGCACGGTGCTGTTCGCCTGCGTGGCGCGCGGCTTCGGCAGCCGGCGCATGGTGCGCGACCTGGCGATCGCGCTGGTCATGTCGGTCGCGATCTACCTGTTCTTCGTCAAGCTGCTCAACGTCAACCTGCCGGCGGGCTGGCTCGAGCCAGTGCTGGGCGGCGCGGGAATCTGATTTGGAAGCGCTGAACGCGCTGCTGCACGGCTTCGGCATCGCGCTCCAGCCGATGAACCTGCTGTGGGGCTTCATCGGCGTGACGCTCGGCACTTTCGTCGGCGTATTGCCGGGCGTCGGCCCCGCGCTCACGGTGGCCATGCTGCTGCCGCTGACCGTGAAGCTCGACCCGACCGGCGCGCTCATCATGTTCGCCGGCATCTATTACGGCGCGATGTTCGGCGGCTCGACCACCACCATCCTGCTCAACACGCCGGGTGAATCGGCTTCGATCGCCACCGCGCTCGAGGGCAACAAGATGGCCAAGGCCGGCCGCGCCGGCCCGGCGCTCGCCACCAGCGCCATCGGCTCGTTTGTCGCCGGCACCATTGCGACCGTGCTGCTCACCCTGGTCGCGCCGATCGTGGTCGATCTGGCGCTCAAGTTCGGCCCGGCGGAGTACTTCGCGCTGATGGTGTTCGCCTTCATCACCGTCGCCGCGGTGCTGGGCAGCTCCACGGTGCGCGGGCTCACCAGCCTGTTCCTCGGTCTTTTCCTCGGACTGATCGGCATCGACAGCCAAACCGGGCAGCAGCGCTTCGCGTTCGGCGTGCCGGAGCTGCTCGATGGCGTGGATGTGGTGGTGCTCGCGGTCGGATTGTTCGCCGTCGGCGAAGCCCTGTACGTCGCTGCGTATCAGAGCCGGGTCACCGAAACGCTCGAGAAGCTGAAGGGGTCGCTGCTCATGTCGGCGGAAGACTGGAAGCGCTCCTGGCCGGCGTGGCTGCGCGCCACTGCGATCGGCTTCCCCTTCGGCACCATTCCGGCGGGAGGCTCCGAGATCCCGACCTTCCTCTCCTATGCCACCGAGAAGAAGCTCAGCAAGCATCCGGAAGAATTCGGCAAGGGCGCGATCGAGGGCGTCGCCGGGCCCGAGGCCGCCAACAACGCTGCGGCCACGGGCGTCTTGGTTCCTTTATTGACTCTGGGAATCCCGACTTCGGCCACCGCCGCCATCCTGCTCGGCGCGTTCCAGAACTACGGCCTGCAGCCCGGACCGCTGCTGTTCGACGCGCAGAAGGACCTGGTGTGGGGCCTGATCGCGAGCCTCTACGTCGGCAACATCATCCTGCTGATCCTCAACCTGCCGCTGATCGGCATGTGGGTGAAGGTGTTGCAGATTCCGAAAGACCTGCTCTACGCCGGCATCCTGGTGTTCGCCACGCTCGGCGCCTACAGCCTGCACCAGTCGTGGGTGGACCTGCTCACGCTCTACGTGTTCGGCCTGCTCGGCTTCATGATGCGGCGCTGGGACATCCCGGTCGGGCCGGCGGTGATCGGCCTGATCCTCGGCCCGCTCGCCGAGACTCAATTCCGCCGCGCGCTGTCGATCAGCCAGGGCGACCCCTCGGTGTTCATCAGCCACCCGATCTCGGCGACGCTGCTCGCCATCACCGCGCTGCTCATCATCGCGCCTTGGCTCTACCGCAGGTTCAGGCCGACGTCCTCGTAATCGGCGCCGGCGCCGCCGGCCTCGCCACCGCCGCGGAGCTTGCGCGCGCTGGCCGATCAGTCTTTGTTGTTGAAGCAAGAGACAGGATCGGCGGCCGCTGCCTCACGCACCGCCTGCCCGGCGTGCCCGTACCGGTCGAGCTCGGCGCCGAATTCATTCACGGCCGGCCCGCGGCAACGCTGTCTCTTTTGAAGAAAGCAAACATTCCTGCGGTGGACTCGACCCGCACCCAGCTGGTTGCGCTCGACGGCAAGCTGCAAGCGGTCAATATCTTTGCGCAGGCGCAACGCGTCGCGCGTCACGCGCCGAAGGGCCGCGACCTTTCGTTCCGCGCCTTTCTTGCGCGCCAGCGTTTGCCGAAGCTCACGCGCACCCTGGCCACCATGATGGTGCAGGGCTTCGACGCCGCTGATCCTGCGCTCGCCAGCGCGCGCGAGATCGTCGAGGAGTGGAGCGGCGGCGGGCTGGGCCGGTCGCAGCCGCGCCCGCAGGGCGGCTATGCGCCTTTGCTCGATTTTCTCTCGAGAGAAATCACGGTTCAGCTGCAAACCGAAGTGCGGGAAGTGCGCTGGAAGCGTGGCTCTGTCGAGCTGCGCGGCACGTTCCGCGGCGAGCTATGGTCTGCCTGGGCGCCCCGCGCGGTCATCACGGTGCCGATCGGCGTGTTGCCTTCGCTGGTGCGCGAAAAACGTCATGCATTGGCAAAGCTCGAGTCCGGCCCGGTGGTGCGGGTGGCGATGGCGTTCCGGGAAGCGTTCTGGGAGAAGCAGCATCCTGGCGTGGCCTTCTTCCATTCGCCGAACGCGCCGTTTCCGACTTTCTGGACGCCGCTGCCGATGCACGCGCCTCTGCTCACCTGCTGGGCCGGCGGGCCGAAGGCCTCTCGCTTGACGGGTTCTTCTGAAAAAACACTACTCAAGCACGCGCTCGCAAGCGTGCGGAGCGTACTGGGGAATTTCGAAGAGCCTCGCGCCTACCTGATGCACGACTGGCAAGCCGATCCCTTCGCCCGCGGCGGCTACAGCTACGTGAAGGTCGGCGGCACGGGCGCGCGAGAGGAGCTGGCGGCGCCGCTGGAGGAAACGCTCTACTTTGCAGGAGAGGCGACTGATACCGAGCAGTCGGGAACCGTCGGCGGCGCGCTCGCGAGCGGCCAACGCGCCGCGCGCGAGGTTCTTGCCGGAAAATAACGCCTATGGACGATCTCGAGCTCCTCCAGGACCTCAACCGCGGCTATATCCGCTCGGTGCAGGAGTCGGACACGCGCTGGTTCGAAGCGCATCTCGCCGAGGACTTCCTCAACAGCAACCCCGACTGCACGCTGGTCGATCGCGCCGGGTTCCTGCGCCAGATCGCGCCGCCATGCGCGGTGTCCAACCTGCAGGCCGAGGACGTGCGCATCCGCATCCTCGGCAAGGTCGCGCTGATTCACGCGCGCACCACGTACCGCAAGGCTGGCGGCGTGGCCGGCGCGGGGCGCTACACGGACATCTGGGAGAAGCGCGGCGCACGCTGGCTGTGCGTGGCCGCGCATGTCGGGCGCGGCTAGGCGCCGCGCGCGAGCAACTACTCAGGCGGCCGGTCGAGAATAGACAGCTTGGCGGCCGTCAGCAGACGTTCGACTTCGCGCGCCATGGCGGCCGGCGCCGCGTAGGCGGGATGGCTGCGAAACAGCCGCGCCGCGCCGTGCAGCGATTCCATTTCCTGCACGGCGAGCTCGCGTCGCGGGTGATGGGCGAGATCGAGCGTGTCGCGCTGGAGGCGGCCGAGCTCGATCGCGCGCGCGACCCGCCGGTCGCAACGGCACGGCGCGCTTGGCTCCACCACGCCGCAGTAGGACTTCGTGAAGGCCTCGAGCTGCCGGCGGGCGCGCGACAAGCGTTGCCGGTAGACCGGGTCGCTGACGCCGGCGATCTGTGCCGCTGCCCGGTTCGGCAGATCGAACACCTCGCCGAGGATGTAGGCCACCCGATGGTCGCGGTCCAGGCAAGTGAGCATGGCGAGGGAGCAGCCCAGCTTGACCTGCTCAGCTTCCGCCGCATCGCCGCCGGCTTCGCCGAGACCGTCGAGCAGGTCCTGCCCGAAGCGCTCGAAATCGAGGTGCATGGCTTCCACCCGGGACTTGCGCCGGTCGATGAGATGGCGCAACGCGATGCGGTAGGCCCAGGTGCGCAGCGAAGCTTCGCCGCGAAACGTTGCGAGATGCGTGGTGATCTTGAGTAGCACTTCCTGGCTGGCGTCCTCGGCGTCCTGCCGGCTGGCGGTCATTCGCAAGGCGAGACCGTAGATGTCGTCGGCGAGCCCACCCAGCAGCGAATTGAGCGCCCCGGCGTCGCCCGCGCGCGCGCGGCCCACGAGGCCGTCCAGCGCGTCCGGCTCGGTCTTCAGAAGGGACATTCGACCTCCGCGATCGCCTTCAGCACCGACAGCTCATGCCGAACCGCGGCGACACTTTTCTCGAATACCGCTTCGGGCATTCCGGGCGCCTGAAACTGGGTGAAGACATACTCGCAGCCCGTTCCGCGCGGCAGGACCCGAGACGCGGCGAGCGCTTCCACGCCCGGCGCCAACGTCAACCGGAAGTCGACGACTCCGCTGTTCTGGTCCGACTCCACGCGCACTTCGACTTCGCCGGCGGCCGCCGCCACGTACCAGCGGCCGTTTTCCTGTCTTACGCTCTTGGCGAAGCCTACCGCCCAGCGGGGCAGGTTGCGCGGGTCGGCCACGAAGCGAAACACGTCCCGCGCTCCTGCGCCGATCGAAATCGCTTGGGTATCTGCCTGCATGTCGCCTCCAGGTCCGGCCGCAAGTGGCCGATCTCCTTTAGACGATGGCGCGGGGCGGTTGTGACCGCCAGGCTCAGGCGGCGGCGCGCGACTCGCGCTTGCGCTCGTGCTCTTTCAGGAAGCGCTTGCGCAGGCGGATCGACTTCGGCGTGATCTCGGCGAGCTCGTCCTCGCCGATGAATTCGACCGCGTACTCCAAGGTTAGGGCGATGGGCGGCGTGAGCAGGATCGCCTCATCCTTGCCCGAGGCGCGGATGTTGGTGAGCTGCTTGGTCTTGATCGGGTTGACCACCAGGTCGTTGTCGCGGCTGTGGATGCCGATGATCATGCCCTCGTACACCGGCTCGCCGGGGCTGACGAACATGCGGCCGCGCTCCTGCAGCTTCCACAGCGCGTAGGCCACCGCTTCACCGTCGTCCTGCGACACCAGCACGCCGTTGCGATGCTCCTCGAGCTCGGCTTTGAGCGGGCCGTACTCGTCGAACACGTGGCTCATGATGCCGGTGCCGCGCGTGAGCGTCATGAACTCGCCCTGGAAGCCGATCAGGCCGCGCGCGGTGATGCGGTAGTCGAGGCGCACGCGGCCCTTGCCGTCGGGCTGCATGTCCTGCAGCTCGCCGCGCCGGCGGCCGAGCTCCTCCATCACCGCGCCCTGGTTGGTGTCTTCCACGTCGACGGTAAGCACCTCGTACGGCTCGCACTTCACGCCGTCGATCTCCTTGAAGATCACGCGCGGGCGCGACACCGCGATCTCGTAGCCTTCGCGCCGCATGGTCTCGAGCAGGATCGTGAGGTGCAGCTCGCCGCGGCCGTGCACGATGAAGGTGTCGGTGTCGCTCGGGTACTCGACGCGCAGCGCCACGTTGCTCTTGGTCTCGCGCTCCAGGCGCTCGCGGATCTGGCGGCTGGTGACGTACTTGCCCTCGCGCCCGGCGAGCGGCGAGGCGTTGACCAGGAAGTTCATGGTCAGGGTCGGCTCGTCGACCTTCAGCGCGGGCAGCGGATCCGGATGGTCGAGGTCGCAGAGCGTCGCGCCGATGCCGACCTCGTCGATGCCGTTGATCAGCACGATGTCGCCGGCTTCGGCTTCCTCGACCGGCTTGCGCTCCAGGCCCTCGAACATCAGGACCTGATTCACCTTTGCCTTGATGTTGTCCGGCAGCAGCAGCACTTCCTGCGCCGCCTTGAGCCGGCCGCGGCGGATGCGGCCGATGCCGATCTTGCCGACGTAGCTCGAATAATCGAGCGAGCAGATCTGCAGCTGCAGCGGCGCGTCGGGATCTTCGTCGCGCACCGGCACATATTTGAGGATCGCGTCGAACAACGGCGCCATGTCGGTGCTCTCGTGGTCGAGCTCCTTCTTGGCGAAGCCGAGCAGGGCGGACGCGTAGACCACCGGGAAATCGAGCTGGTCCTCGTTGGCGCCGAGCTTGTCGAACAGGTCGAAGGTCTGGTTGACCACCCACTCCGGCCGCGCGCCGGGGCGATCGATCTTGTTCACCACCACGATCGGCTTCAGGCCGAGGGCGAGCGCCTTGCGCGTGACGAAGCGGGTCTGCGGCATCGGGCCTTCGACCGCGTCGACCAGCAGCAGCACGCCGTCCACCATCGACAGCACGCGCTCGACCTCGCCGCCGAAATCGGCGTGGCCGGGGGTGTCGACGATGTTGATATGCGTGCCGTGGTAGCGGATCGCGCAGTTCTTGGCGAGGATGGTGATGCCGCGCTCGCGCTCGAGGTCGTTCGAGTCCATGACCCGCTCCTGCACGTGCTCGTGCGCGGCGAAGGTGCCCGACTGCTGCAATAGCTTGTCGACCAGCGTGGTCTTGCCGTGGTCGACGTGGGCGATGATCGCGATGTTTCGGCGGGTCAGGTTCATGGGGCCGCGCAGTATACGTGAACTGAGCGCGAATCGCGTGGCGGCGCGGGAGTCAAATGCCTATTTCTTAGGTAAAATTTGCCTCCCCCAGTTCCCGAGAATCCACCCGAAATCACCGCATGGACACCGCATTGCTATCCAAAACGGCGGCCGCGATGGTCGCCAAGGGCAAAGGCATCCTCGCCGCCGACGAATCCGCCGGCACCTGCGAGACGCGCTTCAAGTCGATCAACGTCGAATGCAACGAGGAGAACCGCCGCGCGTACCGCGGCCTGCTCTTCACCACCCCCGGCGTCGAGCAGTTCCTGTCGGGCGTGATCCTGTTCGACGAAACCCTGCGCCAGAAGACGAATGACGGCGTGCCGTTCGGCGATTACCTGGCGAAGAAGGGCGTCATTCCCGGCATCAAGGTCGATGCCGGCGCCAAGGACCTGCCGCTCTGTCCCGGCGAGAAGGTCACCGAGGGCCTCGACAACCTGCCCAAGCGCCTCGCGGACTACTTCAAGATGGGTGCGCGCTTCGCCAAGTGGCGCGCGGTGATCACCATCGGCAAGGGCATTCCGAGCCATACCTGCATCTACGCCAACGCGCATGCGCTCGCGCGCTACGCCGCCGCCTGCCAGGCGGCTTCGATCGTGCCGATGATCGAGCCTGAAGTGCTGCTCGACGGCGACCACACGGTCGAGCGCTGCGAAGAGGTCACCGAAGCCACCCTGCGCGCCACCTATGCAGCCTGCGCTGCCTACAACGTCTCGCCCGAGCACCTGATCCTGAAGACGAGCATGGTGGTGTCCGGCAAGAACAATTCGCGCCAGGCCGGCGTGGACGAAGTCGCCGAGCGCACCGTGCGCGTGCTGAAGCGCACCGTGCCGGCTGCGCAGCCGGGCGTCGTGTTCCTTTCCGGCGGCCAGTCCGACGAGGCGGCCACCGCGCACCTGAACGCGATGGCGGCGATGAAGGGACTGCCGTGGCCGCTCACTTTCTCGTATTCGCGCGCGCTGCAGAACCCGGCGCTCAAGGCCTGGAAAGGCCAGGCCGGCAACGTGAGTACGGCACAGAAGGCCTTCCATCACCGGGCGCACATGAACGGTCTCGCCGCGCAGGGCAAGTGGCGCGCCGAGCTCGAGAAGCAGGCCGCGTAGTGGGCGCGCTCTTCGAATCGAGCATCAAGAGCCTTCCCCGGCTGGGGAAGGGCAAAGTGCGGGACATCTACGCAGTGGGCAGCGACAAGATGCTGATCGTGGCGAGCGATCGCTTGTCCGCGTTCGACGTGGTGCTGCCCGATCCGATCCCGGACAAGGGGCGGGTGCTGAACGAGATGGCGAATTTCTGGTTCGCCAAGCTCGGCCATGTGGTGCCGAACCAGCTCACCGGCATCGACCCGGAAAGCGTGGTTTCTCCCGAGGAAAAGACCCAGGTGCGCGGGCGCTCGGTGGTGGTGAAGAAGCTGAAGCCGCTGCCGATCGAAGCGGTGGTGCGCGGCTACATCATCGGCTCGGGCTGGAAGGACTACCAGAAGACCGGCCAGGTCTGCGGCATCGAGCTGCCGAAGGGCCTGAAGCAGGCCGAGAAGCTGCCGCAGCCGATCTTCACGCCCGCCACCAAGGCCGAGACCGGCCACGACGAGAACATTTCCTTCGCCGAGACCGAGAAGAAGATCGGCAAGGAGCTCGCCGCAAAAGTGCGCGACGTGAGCATCCGCCTGTACAAGGAAGCGGCCGACTACGCCGCGACCAAGGGCATCATCATCGCCGACACCAAGTTCGAGTTCGGCCTGGATGACAAGAACAACCTGGTGCTGATCGACGAGGTGCTGACCGCGGATTCCTCGCGCTTCTGGCCGGCCGATTCGTACCGCGTTGGAATGTCGCCGCCCTCGTTCGACAAGCAGTACGTGCGCGACTACCTGGAATCGCTCACCTGGGACAAGGCTCCGCCCGCGCCGAAGCTGCCCGAGGATGTGATCGCGCGCACCTCGCAGAAATACCGCGACGCGCTCGAGCGTCTCACCGGGAGGAAGCTGACGTGATCGGCATCGTGATGGGGTCGACCTCCGACTGGGAGACCATGAAGGCGGCGGCCAAGGTGCTCGAGGAGTTCGGCGTGCAGTACGAGGCCAAGGCGATGTCGGCGCACCGCACACCGCACGCGGTGGCGGAGTGGGCATCCAGCGCGCAGAAGAACGGCAAGAAAGCGATCATCGCAGCGGCGGGCGGCGCGGCGCACCTCGCAGGCGTAGTGGCCGCTCACACAACGCTCCCCGTGCTCGGCGTGCCGATGCCTTCAAAGCACCTGCAGGGCCTGGATTCGCTGCTCTCCACGGTGCAGATGCCGAAGGGCATCCCGGTCGCGACCTTCGCCATCGGTGAAGCCGGTGCGGCCAATGCGGCGCTCTTTGCGGTTGCGTTGCTGGCGCTTTCCGATAGCAGCCTGCAGAAAAAGCTGTCCGAGTTCCGCGCGAAGCAGACCGAAGCGGTGCTCAAGGCCGCGCCGCTCAAGCTGTGAGTTCCGAGGTCCGCCGCGCCGCGCAGATCCTGCGCACCGGCGGACTCGTCGCCTTTCCCACCGAAACGGTCTACGGCCTCGGCGCCGATGCGTCGAGCGAGAAGGCCGTGGCGCGGCTTTTCCAGGTCAAGCGCCGCCCGGCCGACCATCCGGTGATCGTGCACTTCGCTTCGAGTGAGTCGGCTTTTCAGTGGGCAAGCGACATTCCGGATGCCGCCCGCAAGCTGGCCAGGAAGTTCTGGCCGGGACCGCTCACGCTGATCCTCAAGCGCTCCGCACTGGCCAAGGACTTCGTCACCGGCGGCCAGGACACCGTCGGCCTGCGCGTGCCGTCGCACCCGGTTGCCCACGAACTGCTTTTGGTGTTTGGGGGTGCCGTAGCAGCGCCCTCGGCCAACCGGTTTGGGCGCGTCTCGCCGACGACGCTCGCACACGTGCGCGAGGACTTGGGCAGCGACGTCGAAGTGGTGCTCGAAGGCGGACCGAGCGAGGTCGGCATCGAGTCGACCATCGTCGACCTGTCAGGCGCGACGCCTGTGTTGCTGCGCCCGGGGCGCATTTCGAAGCAGGACGTCGAATCGGTGATTGGAAAGATCGGAGAGAAAACCGCATCCTCTCCCCGTCATTCCGGCGGGCTGGAACGCCACTACGCGCCGCGCACGCCCGCGCGCATGGTCCCGGTCCACGCCTTGGACAAGGAAATTTCCAAAGGCAAAAGCGTCGCGGTGCTGGCGTTTTCCCGACCCGACCAGCGCGTGGACTTCTGGCTGCGCATGCCGCGCGACCCGCAGGCGTATGCGCAGAAGCTCTACGCCGCGCTGCGCGAGCTGGACGGCGCCGGCTGCGAGCAGATCCTGGTCGAGGCGCCGCCCGATACGGCCGAATGGGCAGCAGTGCGAGACCGCCTGAAGCGGGCCTGCGAGCAGGGGTAAGATCGCGCCCGTGAGATACGGGCTCGTTTTCGTTGCGCTGTTATCCGGCTGCTCGAACACCGCGTGGCAGCTGAGTGCCGGCCAGCCACCGCCGGTGAACTCGCAGGTGCAGGTGCATGGCGGTGCGGGTCTCGCGACCGCCTTCAGCTTCGCCATTCTTGCGGGCGCCGCCTACGAAGTCTCCCGCAGCGGTTTCGGTTTTTCGTCTAATGCAGTACCTGAAATGGCGCCCGACCGAAAAGTAAGCGAACAGGACTGCACCAAGCCGCTCGACTACACGCTGGGCAACATCCGCTGCAAGTAACTAGCCCGCGCGTTGCGGGCCGGGCTTGCCGTCCTCCACGACGAACGACGCGAGCGTGCTGCATGGCGCATCGCGCGTCGCTACGCTTTCCATCGCACGCAGGTCCGCGGTCATGCGTCGGGCCGTGACTTCGGCGCGCACGTAGCCGCGGTAGCGGCTATCGACCAGCAGCATGTGCGGGTTGTCCGGCAGGTACTGGTTCAGCCGCTCCTGCGACCAGGCCTGCGAGGTGATCGAGGTGCCGACGAATTCGCTCGCCACCACCGGCGAGGCGGGGTCGTCGAAGTCCAGCTTGAGCTGGTTGACGTTGAAGGAATGCACGTCGCCGCCCAGCACGATGGGGTTCGCGATTTTCTTTTCGGTCAACGTCTGGAAGAGCCGCTGCCGTGCCGCTGGATATCCGTCCCAGCCGTCGGTCCAGGCGCGGCGGCCGGGGCCGGGCTTGGTGTCGAACTGCGCCATGGGGGTGGTCTGCGCGAGCACGTTCCAGGCGGCGCGCGACTCGCCCAGGTTCTGCTCGAGCCAGCGCTCCTGCGCGCGGCCCAGCATGCTGCGCCCGGGACGGGTCAGGCGCTCGCATTGCTCGATGTCGATGGTGTTCGAGCCACCGCGCCGGCCCTTGCGCGGGCACGCCTGCCACGAGCGGTACTGGCGCGTGTCGACGATGTGGAAGCGCGCGAGCTGTCCCCAGTCGAGATGGGTGTGGATGCGCATGTCGGGGCCTTTCGGCTGCATGCGCGCCGGCAGTGGCATGTGCTCGTAGTAGGCACGGTAGGCCGCGGCGCGGCGTTCGAGGAACGGCGCGCGCTCCATGCCGTCCTCGGGCCGATCGTCGGCGTAGTCGTTGTCGACCTCGTGGTCGTCCCAGGTGACGATCCACGGGCACGCGGCGTGCGCAGATTGAAGATCGGGATCGGAGCGGTACTGGGCGTAGCGGCCGCGGTAGTCCTCGAGCGTGTAGGGCTCGGGCCGATCGTGCTTGCGCACGTGGTCGCGGCCCCAGGTGGACTCGTAGATGTAGTCGCCGAGGAACGCCACCAGGTCGGGCGCGTCCGCGGCGATGTGGCGCCAGGCGCCGAAATAGCCCTGCTCGTACTGCTGGCAGGAAGCGAAGGCGAAACGCAGGCGCGGGTTGGCTGCGTTTGCGGGCGGCGCGGTGCGGGTGCGGCCAATCGGGCTCTGGGCGCCGGCGGTCATGAAGCGATACCAGTACCAGCGCTCGGGCGCGAGGCCGCTTACTTCGACATGGACCGAATGGGCCCACGTCGGCTCGGCAGCGGTGGTTCCGGAAAAAAGAACCGACTTGAACGCTTCGTCGTCGGCGATTTCCCAGCGCACCGGCACCGCCAGCGGGTCGAGCGTTCCGGCGAGCCGCGTCCACAGAACCACGCCATCGGGCGATGGATAGCCCGACGCCACGCCGAGCGAAAACGGGTCGGCTGCGAAACTGGGCAGCGCATACGCGGCGCCGAGGGCGCCGACCGTTTTCAGGAAGCTGCGACGGGTATACATGCGAATAGAATAACGCCCCTATGATCCATTTCGTGGTGCATGAAGAAGGCGATGGGGTAGGTGTCGTTGTGGTGGAAGGGGTTAAATCTGGCCAGCCGCTCACCGGCTGGATCATGGAAGACGACAAAGACCTCCAGGTCACGGCGAAGAGCGACATCCCGATCGGGCACAAGGTCTCGCTCAAGGACTACAAGCCCGGCGATACCGTCATCAAGTACGGCGTCGACATCGGCAAGGTGGTGAAGCCGATCGGCAAGGGCGAGCATCTGCATGTACATAACGTGAAAACGAAACGCTGGTAGACATGAATCTCGGCAAATCCACTTTCTGGGGCTACAAGCGCGAGAACGGCCGCGTCGGCGTGCGCAATCACGTCATCGTGCTGCCGGTCGACGACCTGTCCAACGCCGCCGCGCAGGCGGTCGAGAACAACATCAAGGGCACGATGGCGCTGCCGCACCCTTACGGGCGGCTGCAGTTCGGCGCCGATCTGGACCTGCATTTCCGCACGCTGATCGGTACCGGCTCGAATCCGAACGTCGCCGCCGCCATCGTCATCGGCATCGAGGACGGCTGGGCGAAGAAGGTGGCCGACGGCATCGCCGCCACCGGCAAGCCGGTGTCGTTCTTCGGCATCGAAGGCCACGGCGACCACGAGACCATCCGGCGCGCATCGCTCAAGGCGCGCGAGTACCTGCAGTGGGCGAGCGAGCTGCGCCGCGAGGAGCGCCCGCTCAAGGAGCTGTGGGTGTCCACCAAGTGCGGCGAGTCCGACACCACTTCCGGCTGCGGCGCGAACCCGACCGTGGGCAACGCGTTCGACAAGCTCTATCCGCACGGCGTGACCCTGGTGTTCGGCGAGACCACCGAGCTCACCGGTGGCGAGCACCTGGTCGCGGCGCGCTGCCGCAATGACGACGTGCGCAAGAAGTTCCAGTTCATGTTCGACCGCTACCAGGAGATCATCAACCGCCACAAGACCAGCGACCTCTCCGACTCGCAGCCGACCAAGGGCAACATCGCCGGCGGCCTCACCACCATCGAGGAAAAGGCGCTCGGCAACATCCAGAAGATCGGCCGCCAGTGCAAGGTGGACGGCGTGCTCGACAAGGCCGAGATGCCCACCAGCCCCGGCCTGTGGTTCATGGATTCGTCGTCCGCGGCGGCGGAGATGGTGACGCTGTGCGCGGCGGCGGGCTTCGCGGTGCATTTCTTTCCCACCGGCCAGGGCAACGTGATCGGCAATCCGATCCTGCCGGTGATCAAGCTGTGCGCGAATCCGAAGACGGTGCGCACGATGTCCGAGCACATCGACGTCGACGTTTCGGGCTTGCTGCGAAAAGAGCTGACCCCGGACCAGGCCGGCGACAAGCTGCTCGACTGCATGTTTCGCACGGCCAACGGCAGGCTCACCGCAGCTGAAGCGCTAGGCCACCGGGAATTCGTACTGACGCGCCTCTACGAGAGCGCTTGATCCGGCTCTGGCCGGGATTCGGCGTCGCGGCCCTCATCGCCGTGACGGCGACCTTCGTCTCCGAGCGTTACGGTGGTCCGCAGTTCCTGTTCGCGCTGCTGTTCGGCATCGCGTTCAACTTTCTCGCCATCGACCCGCGCACGCG
>Ga0068867_100001232_pt1 | contig 17624 bp, 18 predicted proteins | sample KBSMisM32_FD_65649 | JGI IMG/M metagenome (GOLD analysis project Ga0068867, IMG submission 65649) | Miscanthus rhizosphere microbial communities from Kellogg Biological Station, Michigan, USA - KBS Miscanthus M3-2 | ecosystem: Host-associated > Plants > Roots > Rhizosphere > Soil ...
AGCAGCAGCCGTGAAACCCTCCACGGCATCTGGCTGCGCATCTATCGCGGCGACGAACTCGTTTACGAAACCTCCGCGCCGGAAACCCTGCGCACCACCGAAAAATGGTAAGCCTTCGCCCCATGCATCCCGCCCGCCTGCTCCGCATCACGACCGTTTTAATCGCGGCCTTTCTCGGCCTCGTTCCGCTGCAAGCCGAAGTCCAGACGATCACCGACAAGCAAGGCCGCTCCATCAAGGCGGACGTGCTTTCGGTCGAAAACGAAAAGGTGAAGATCAAACGCGACGACGGACAGATTTTCGAGCTACCGCTCGCCTCGCTGGACAGCGGAACCCAGGAATCGCTGAAGGCTTGGGCCGCCAAGGCCGCCTCCGAAATCCCCGCCGGCGCAGTCACCGTCGAGCTCAGCCGCGGCGTGTTCAGCTCCAGCAAAAGCGAAGACATCTCCACCGTCACCACCGAGGAAAAATGGGGCTACAGCGTGACCGTCGCGAACCGCGGATCCAAACCCCTCGAAAACCTGAGGTTCGACTACGTGCTGTTTGTGAAACCGGACCTTGAACCCGGCAAGGACGCCAGAGCCGCCGCGCTGAAACGCGCGACCGGATCGAATACCCTGCCCCTCGTCGCCATCGGCTCAAAGGCGGTGTTCCGCACCGACAGCATCAAAATCTACAAACAAAAGCTCAAACCCGGCTGGATCTGGGGCAAAACAGGCAACTCCGAGATGGTCCGGGACACCCTGCATGGCATCTGGATCAAAGCCTACGCCGGCAACAAGCTCGTCGCCGAAATCTGCACCCCCGAGGGCCTGATGAAAACGGAAAAGGGGCCGTGAACACGACGGTCCCGGCCCCCTTTTGTTTCCAGCCCCGCGCAGGCCCGCTTAACGGCGGGCCTTTTTGGCGGACGGCTTGTAGTCGGCGGTGACGATCGAGGAAAAACCGCCGCGGGCCTTGAAGGCGGCGATGATGGTGAGCGAACGCGGCTTGAGCACTTTGGCGAGGTCGTCGCAGATCTTGTTGGTCGCGGCCTCGAAGAAAATGCCCTCGTTACGATAAGCGTGGAAGTAGAGCTTGAGCGACTTCAGCTCGACGCAGGTTTTGTCCGCGATGTAGCGCACCGTGATGGTCGCGAAGTCCGGGTGGCCGGTCATCGGACACATCGAGGTGAACTCGTGGTGCGTGTGCTCGATGATGAAATCACGATGCGGAGCGGGATTCGGGAAGGTTTCGAGGATCTTGGGATCGGCCATGGTGAAGCAAAGTAGTGGGTAGCGAGTAGCGGGTAGCGAGTAGAAATATACGGGGGAATAATCAGATCGAACGTGAGGCCGGTGCCATGCTCGCTACTCGCTACTTCTCTTCGTTACGTCGCCGTCTCCGTGAAACGCGATTCGCGGATGACCGTGACCTTGATCGTGCTCGGGTATTGCAGCTCCGTCTCGATGCGCTGGCGGATCTCCTTCGCGATGGCGTGAGCCTGCTCGTCGGTGACATTGGCCGGGTTGACCACCACCCTGACCTCGCGGCCGGCCTGGATGGCGTAGGCCTGGTGCACGCCCTCGACCGACATCGCGAGCTTCTCCAGCCGGTCAAGACGCTGGATGTAGCCGGTCATGGATTCGGAGCGCGCCCCGGGGCGCACCGCCGACACCGTGTCGGCCAGGATCACCAGGCCCGCATACACCGTCTCGGGCTTCACCTCTTCGTGGTGGGCGGCGACCGCGTTGACCACGATGGGGGTCTCGCCGTGGCGTTTCACGAAACTCGCGCCGATGGTCGCGTGACTGCCCTCGTAGTCGCCTTCGATCGCCTTGCCGATGTCGTGCAGCAGGCCGGCGCGCTTGGCGAGGTTGGGATCGAGCCCCGTCTCGCTCGCGATCATCGAACAGAGGAAACCCACCTCGATGGAGTGGTCGAGGGCGTTCTGCGTGTAGGAAAACCGGTATTTGAGGCGGCCGAGCACCTTGATGATCTCGGGATGCAGGCCGTTGATGCCGAGCTTCTGCACGGCGTCCTCGCCGGATTGCTGCACGTTGAGCTCCACGTCCTCCTTGGCGCGCTGGTAGAAGTCCTCGATGGACGCCGGGTGGATGCGGCCATCCTTCACGAGGCCTTCGAGCGTGATGCGGGCGATTTCGCGGCGCACCGGATCGAAGGACGAGATGAGCACCATCTGCGGCGACTCGTCGATGAGCAGGGTGACGCCGGTGGTGGCCTCGAAGGATTTGATGTTGCGGCCCTCGCGACCGATGATCCGGCCCTTCATCTCCTCGCTAGGGAGCTGGACGATGGTCGCGGTGATGTCGTTGTTGGGCTTCGAGGCGAGCCGCTGCATCGCGGTGATGAGGATGCGCTTCGCCTCGTTGTTCAGATCCTGCTCGGACCGGTCGAGGATCTGGTGGCGCAACGCCCGCAATTCGTCCTGGCACTCGAGCTGCACCTCTTCGCGGAGGGCGCGTTTGATCTCCTCGGCGTCCATCTGCGAGACGCCCTCGAGGCGCTTGCGCAGGGATTTGGAAAGGGTGCGGATGGCGTCGCGCGCCTGCTTGACGGCGGCGTTTTCGCGGCCGAGGCGCTCGCTCTTTTGTTCAAGCTGGTAGTCGAGCAGCGCCAGCGACTCCTCGTGGGAGCGGATCTCGCGCAGCTTGAGCTCGCTCTCTATGTCGCGCCGGTCGAACTCGCGGCTGATCTCGGCACGGCGGACGGTGACTTCCTCCTCCGCCCGTTGCTTGATCTCCTGGGCGGCGACGACGGCCTCGCGCTTGGCCACTTCCAACATCTCCAAGGCCCGGGCCGCGGCGGCGTTGCGCCTGTGGCGGGTCGCCTGCCAGGCGAGCATGAATCCCGAGCCCGCACCCAGCGCAACGGCGGCCGCCAGCGTCCACCATGTCGGTGTGGCCGCGGCCATCAGGGGGAAAATCTCGGGACCGGCTGAATTCAAGAGAAACGCAACATGCTGTCCGCCGCACAAAGTTCAATCCCTCAATCACCCCCGTCGCCGCGGTCCCGAATCGCCCCCATCCCATCCTCCGCGAAACGATGGCAACATCAACCCGGGAGCCTCGAACGATCCGTATCCACGACTTCGATATCGAAGTCCCGCCGCCTCATCCTCGCGACGTCGCCCGCGCGCAACCGGCTCGTCAACGGCTCGCCCGGGCGGTGTCCGCCCTCCTTCCCATTTTTCCGGCTCCATAGCTCACGGGAAGGTTGCGCCGCCGCGTCCAACGCCTTTCTTCGACCCGTGGCCGTCACCCTCCGCACTCCCCTCGACCTTCTTGGCGTCTTTAAAACGACGACCCGGGAACGTTTCGACTGGATCACGCCGCTCGCCATGGCCGCCCTGTGCGCCATCGGCGTCGCCTTCATCTATAGTGCGCAATACTCCACCCCCCAGAACAACTGGATCACCCAGCTCGTCTGGCTGGCCGGCGGCGGCATGCTCTATGTCGCGGTCTCGCTCATCGACTACCGCCTCTGGCTGAGCGTCTCCCACTGGTTCTACCTGGCCTGCATCGGCGCGCTCCTGATGGTCCTCATCCCGGGCATCGGCACCGAACGCTACGGCGCCCAGCGCTGGCTCGATTTCGGGATTTTCTCCCTGCAACCCTCCGAACCGGTCAAAGCCGCCGTGCTTTTGATGACCGCCGGCATCCTCGTCCGCTCCAAGGTCGGCACCATCGCGCAATCCCTCGGCACGCTGGGTAAATTGGCGCTTGCGGCAGGTTTGCCCATCTTCCTTATCCTGCTGCAACCCGATCTTAAGTCGGCGATTGTGCTGCCCCCCGTGATCTTCTCGATGCTCTACGTCTCCAAGCTGTCCACCCGCTTTTTCGCGGCGGCCTTGGGCGCGTTCCTGGTGCTCGTGAGCATCATCACGGTGGACTGCTACCGCTACGTCAACTTCATGGACAGCCACAACCTGTCCTACAACAACGACAAGGGTAGCTTCGAGTCGCACACTTGGGTGCCGTTGCACGACTACCAGCGCAACCGCATCATCTCGTTCGCGATGCCCGACAAGATCGACCCGAACGGCGTGGGCTGGAACCAGCGCCAGTCGCTCATCTCGGTCGGCTCCGGCGGCCTCACGGGCAAGGGCTGGACCAAGGGAACGCAGGCCCAGCTGGGCTACCTGCCGCGCGCCGTCGCGCATAACGATTTCATCGCCTCGGTCATCGCCGAGGAAGAAGGATTTTTGGGAAGTGTTACAGTTTTGGGTCTGTTTGGTGTAGTGATGTTCAACGGCATACGCATTGCGGGCCTGTCGCGAGACCGGTTCGGCACCTTGATCGCCATCGGCGTGACGGTGCTCTTCGCCGTGCACGTGTTCGTGAACATCGCGATGACCATCGGACTCGTGCCCATCACGGGCATACCGCTTCCCTTTATCAGCTACGGTGGCTCCTTTGTGCTGAGTTGCTGCTTGCTGCAAGGACTGGTCCAAAGCGTCTATCGCTTCCGAAAGGACTTCACATGAAACTGAAGCCTGGTCGCGATATTGACCGCTCTGCCGGAATTTCCTGCGCCGCAACTCCCGCCCTTGGGGCCTCCGTCCACCACAACCAGGACCAAACCCACCATGAGCGAACAACCCGCCTCACCCGCACCCTCCGGCGCCCAGCCACCCCGCAATTATGACGAGGAACTCACCCTTCCCCCTCCCGTCCAGGAAAACGAACCCGTTGACCGCGATGAGCTGAAAGCCGACGCCAAAGCCCGGTCCAAAGACCGCCCCCTGCTGGAAAAAATCCTCTCCGTCTTCAAAAAGGAGAAGACCTCCTTCCGCGAACTCATCATCAACTCCGAGCCGCTCGAAAAACGCGTCGCCCTCCTCGTCGACGGCGTCCTCGAAAAGTTCGAAATCGAGCGCGAGTCCGACAACCGCATGGTTGGCGGCATCTACAAGGGTAAGATCAAGAACCTCGATCCCGGCCTCAAGGCCGCCTTCGTGGACATCGGCTACTCGAAAAACGCGTTCCTCCACTACTGGGACATGCTCCCCGCCGCCGCCGATTCCTCCGTGGAAATCGTCCGCGTTAACAAAAAGAAGAACGCCCCGCCCCGCCCCGCCGAGCCCACGGTCAAGGACATCCCCCAGATGTATCCGCCCGGCTCCGAGATCGTCATCCAGGTCACCAAGGGCCCCATCGGCACCAAGGGCCCCCGCACCACCACCAACCTCGCCCTCCCCGGCCGTTACCTGGTGCTCATGCCGTTCTCCGACCAGTGCGGCATCTCCCGCAAGATCGAGGACCCCAAGGAGCGCGCCCGCCTCAAGCAGATGCTCAACGAGCTCACCATCCCCGAGGGCATGGGCGTGATCGTCCGCACCGCCGGCGAAGGCAAAAAGACCCGCTACTTCGTCCGCGATCTCCACATCATGCTCAAGAAGTGGGAGGACATTCAGCGCAAGATGCAGTCCGACCGCGCCCCCGCCTGCCTCTATCAGGAACCCGACCTCGTCGAGCGCACCGTCCGCGACTTCCTCACCGAGGAGGTGGACCGCGTCCTCATCGACGACGAGGCCAACCACAAACACACCCAGGACCTCGTCGGCCAGATCTCCAAGCGTTCCCGCTCCAAGATCGCCCTCTACAAGGACAACATTCCGATCTTCGAGCGCTTCAACATCGAGCGCCAGATCGAGCAGACCTTCCAGCGCAAGGTCGCCCTGCCCTCCGGCGGCGAGATCATCATCGACGAGACCGAGGCGTTGATCGCCATCGACGTGAACACCGGTTCCCACAAGAACCGCGGCGGCGACGAGAAAAACGTCATCTACGCCGTCAACCTGGAGGCCGCCGTCGAAGCCGCCCGCCAGATCCGCCTGCGCAACCTCGGCGGCCTCATCATCATCGACTTCATCGACATGAAGGAACGCCGCCACCGCAACGGCGTGTATGAAAAGCTCGTCGAGGTCATGTCCACCGACAAGGCCAAGAACCACATCCTGCCCATCAGCCAGCTCGGCATCCTCCAGATGACCCGCCAGCGCCAGCAGGAGTCGCTCTCGTCCAACCTCTACACCGACTGCCCCTATTGCCGCGGTCGCGGCATCGTGAAGAGCGCCACGACCATGTCGGTCGAACTCCAGCGCAAATTGAGCGCCATCATCCGCCGCCTCACCGGCCGCAACGACGGCAAAGACTACAACCTCCGCGTGCTCGTGCACCCGTCCATCCTCGAGCGCTTGCGCAGCGAGGACGCCGACCTGCTCGTGCGCATGGAGAAGCTCTTCGGGGTGAAACTGGCCTTCCGCGCCGACCCGGCCTACCACGTCGAAAATTACAAGATCATCAACGCCGTCACCGGCGAAGAATACCGCTGATCTTGTCACCTCCCCTTAATGTGGAGGTGCTCCCCTTAATACTCAGGTAGCTCCCCTTAATGTCGAGGTGAGCTACCTTTAATGTTCACGTAAATTACCGTGGCTTAATCTTGTTGGACCGAATTAAATAGGTGTATGCGAATTAAATAAACGCAGCGCCTAATTAATTAGGTGCGTGAAATTACCTGGCGGAAGCGTGTTTCCCCTCCTCGTCTCGAGCTCAATTGGATGCCTTACGCGAGCGCGCCCTCTCGATCATCGCCTTTCGATCAAGCGCGGCCGACGTAGTCGTCGCGGGAGGTGAAGACGCAACCTGCCTCAACAGCGTATTGAGTAGCGCGTGGGCCTCGCGAGGACGAAGAGGAACGTCGCCGTTTGCTCGGATAATATCGGACGTCAAAAGCCGACGGAACGCTTCACGGTCGTCATAGTCGCCATGCTCAGTTTGCACGTCGAGGTAGCGGTAGGTCGCTTCGAGCCATTCGCGCCCAAACATCATGATTTCCCGAACATGGCCGGAGCCGCCCGCGACGGAATCATAGAGGATCAACGCGCAGCCTTGCGGATGCACCGGGCTGGAGAACTGATCCATGACCGACACTTCGCGTGAATCGATCTGGAGTAATTTGCAGCCGACCAAGCGAAGGGCCTGACCAAGGGTAAACGCAATGTTGAGAGCCGCGACAGTCGTGTTGGACAACCAGCGCGAGAGATCGAAGAGCAAAAGATTGCTGACCTGCCTCGCTGCGAGCCTCTGATTCCGCAATACTGGTGTTTCGTCCGCTTTCCAGCAGGCCCCACGGTCGCGGGCGGAAAACAGCGAGGTGTGATACTCAAAACCGCGAGGAAGCTGCATGCGGAGCTGCTGGTTTGGAACCACCTCACTCTCAGCATAGCCACATTTCAGGCACACCGCGAAGCCGCACTGGGCGTCCCCTTCATTCAGGAGCAGAATTTCGCCTCCAGCTCGATAGGCCGAATCGAGGTCCGCGATTTTTCCGAAGGCGGGTATCCAATTTCTCCGTGATCAGGTCCACCGGCATCGAAGTGAAGCGCGGCAGGATCTCATGAAGCTGGGTCGCCACGTTTCTCACGTGGTTGACGATGACGACACCCATGTCGGCCGGCAGATTCCGGAGCAGACGGATATAGGCGTCGAGCCCGCCGGCCGAGCCCCCCACGCATACGACAGGGAAATCCTTCCGCTGATTCCGGGTGTTCATCACCATCGTCGCTCCTTCGGGCGCCGACTATTTCTTGGAGGCGGCTTCGAGGGCGAAGCCCACCTTGAGCGTCACCTGCCAGTGACGGACGCGTCCCTTCTCGATGTTGCCGCGCGTATCGATCACCTGGAACCAGCTCAGATGCTTGACCGTTTGATTCGCCCGATGGAGGGCGGTGTTGACCGCATCCTCCATGGACGTGGACGAAGTGCCGGTCAGTTCGATCGTTTTGTAGACGGTGGGATCTTTCATAAACGGATTGGACCGGGTTGCGCGCAAAACGTGCCCCGGACCGGCCGGATTATTTCTTACAACCGCAATCGGAGGTCGCGTCCTTGATGGCTTTCTCCACGGCTTCGCGGCTTTCACCGGTGCTTTTTTGGATGCGGCCCAGCAGTTCCTCCTGCTTGCCCTCGACGTAGTGGAGATCGTCGTCCGTGAGCTTGGCCCACTTCTGCTTCAGCTTGCCCTTGGCGATGTTCCAGTCGCCCTTGATTTCGAGTGTGTTCATGATCGGTCGGTGCTGGGCCGCCTGCGTGGCGGCCGACGTATTCCCACAACCGGGGAACAACCGAGATTACGCTTGGAACCACCCCGCGCCTATGGGGCCTAACCCGCCTCTCACCGCTTCGCCAGCAGTGCGTAAATCAACACCGCGCCGGCCACCGACACGTTGAGCGACTCCACCCGTCCGCTGCCGGGGATCGTCACGAGTCGCGTGCACGCGCGCTCCACGTCGGCGGCGAGTCCGTGTTCCTCGTTGCCCAACACCAACGCGACGGGACGCGCCGGGCCCGTCAGCGCCACCGGCTTGCCGCCACGCGCCGCCGCGCCCGCCACGTCGTAGCCGGCCGCCGCGAGCTCGCGCATGAGTTTCGCCAGATCCGGCGCGCGCCACACTTCGACCTGCTCGAGTCCGCCCTCGGACACGCGAAACGCAGCCTCGCCCGGCAGCGCCGCCTGCGGATGCGCCGGGATGATGATGTTCTCCACGCCGAAAAACGCCGCGGTGCGCGCGATAGCGCCGAGGTTGTGGGCGTTGCCGATGCGGTCCAGCAAGACGAGCGGCGTGCGTTTCGCCGCCCAGTTGGCCACGACCCGCGCATCGGGCGCCTTCAGCTTCGGCGCGTCGATCACCGCGACGATGCCGCCGTGATGGATGCTGCCGGCGATTTTCTCCAGCTCGGCCGGGGGCACGCAGCGATACACTTTGCGCGCTGCGGCCAGCGCCTTGCAGATCGCGCCGACCTTGCGTCCGGTCGCCTCGTCGAAAAACAGCCGTTTGATCGACGCCGGATCGCGTTCGAAGCGCGAGCGCACCGCGACGAGTCCGCACAGGTTCAGTTCCTTTTGGGGAGTGCTCATCGGTGTCCGGCATTCAGGATGCCTGATTTTACAGGAGAAAACAGAGGCAACGGAGAGAGCAGGCTGTGGTGGGTTGACTCCGTTCCCTCTGTTTCCTCCTGTGCAAAATCCATGGCGGCAATCGGGCTCATGTCCGCACCTCGCCGACGATCGTGAACTCTTCGCGGTCGTGATACAGGTGGCGCACGCGGACGTTGGTCGCGCACCGCGAGAACACCGATTCCGGCGCGCGCACCTGCTTGAGCAACGCCAGCGGATCCACGCGGCCGAATTTCAGGATCACCACGAAGCGGCGGCACCACTTGTTCTCCAGCCACGGCGTGATGAGGTTTTCCACCACATGGTGCGGCTCCTCAACGAGGTCACAGAACATCCAGTCGAACACCTGGTCCGGCGCCGGGCGGAAGGTGAACGCGTCCTCCATGCGGTGCTCGATCTTGTAGTTGTTATACGCACCGCCCTTGAGCGGACCGTTGTCCACCGCGACGATCTTCGCCCCGCGTTTCGAGGCGCTGTAGCTCCAGCCACCGGGCGCCGCGCCCAGATCGGCCACGGTTTCCTCGAATGCCGGTTCGCGACCGAGGACGATGTAGGCCTCCTCGATCTTCAGGTAGGAGCGCGACGGCGCCTGCTCGTCGTCGGCCATGCGGCGCTGGCCGCCGAAGACCGCCTCACGGGCGACGTAGGCCCGTTTGAAATCGACGAAGAACACATACAATCCGCGCAACCGGGCAACGCCGCGGGGCTTGTCGGCCACGGCCAGCTTGGCCACGCGGCTCATGCGCTTTTTCAAATTCTCCTGAACCATCTTCTCGACGCCTTTCACGCGGCGGCCGAGACCGTCGAGTTCGGCGGCTTCCTCGAAGAGAAACGGCCACTCGCCCTCGAAGCGTTCGGTTTTGGCGGTGGTTAAAAATTGTTCGGTGATCTTCGCGGCGAGCGCGTTGACCGAGTCGCCGGTGATCTCGACGGGATCGAGCAGCGTCATCTGAGGAAAACACAGGTCGGGCAGCCCCGCACCTGGGTGGAGCGCGTTGTCTCCGACGCGCTGGCTCGCCTCAGTCCGCACCCAGCCCGCGCCCTGTTCGACGGGAGTAAAACCATGCGTGCTCAGCTCGCCGGCGAGCAGGTCGGTGAATCCGGGTTGGCAGGTGAAGATCATCAGGGTGTGTCTGGGAAATAACGCGGGGCAGCGCGAGGCAGAAAGGGCGCTCGGCCAAGGCGACCGAGGCGGAGGTGGCCCAGCGGGCCATGCCGCCGAGGGCAACGCCGGCCCAGTGCCCTTTCTGCCTCGCTCGTAGAGCTTCAGCGATGGGCCGCTTTATTTCCCAGACACACCCTGGGCCGCGCAGCGTGCCGCCCGCCCCGCCGACGGGCGAGAAGTTTTGACGAACGCGCGCGGCGCGCCCGTGCCGGGTCACCGGCAAACTTGAGTAATGCGAGGAACCGGGTGTAATTCGGTTTCGTTTGGCCCGTCACGCTAAGGTTAAGTTCCCACCACCCACCCTATGAAAACACTCCGTCTTCCCCTCGCCCTCGTCATCGCCGCTTTTGCGTTTTCCAGCCTCGCCCAAGCGGATGAAACCAAGCCCGCCGGCAAACCCGCCAAGTGCTGCGTGAAAGCCGCCGCCGAAGGCAAAACCTGCACGCACGACTGCTGCGCCGAGGCCGCCAAGGACGGCAAAAACTGCGAAAAATGCGGCGGCAAAAACGAGGCCAAGTCAGAAAAAGCGACGTAAAGCCCGGCCGTCCGCATCGTCGCTTCCACGACTCTCAACCGCACCCACTCCGGGTGCGGTTTTTTTACGCCCTCACCCCGGTTACGCAGCCAGGCAACCGTCCATCCCGCTGCGAACAGCCATTTTAAGGTGGAGTGAGCGTGACATAAGCTTGCAACGACCCGAAATTCACTACGCTCGATTTTGATTATTTTTTTACCAATCGACGCGACGACATGGCCTTGAGCATCGAAGAAATCCGCCAACAGCTGATCGAGCAGAAAGCCCGTCAAGGCGCCTTGCCGTCGAAATCCGCCCCAAGCCAGCCCGTGTCACCCGAACCCGGGCTCATCAGTGCGGCCCTGGCGAAAGCCCCGCCCCCGTCCGCGACCGCGAACGTCAACACCGTGCCACCGGCATCCTGGTTGCTTCCCGCCCAACCCGAGACGCCGTCATCAGTCGCCCCGCAGTCCGCGACCCCTCCACCCGTCACCACCGCTCCGGTGCTGACGCCACCGTCGGGCCGCTCGTCGCCGCCGATCTCGGGGCCGACGTTCGTGCGGTTTTTCAAGATGTGCATCACCGCGGCGATCCTGCTGACCGGTTCCTATTTCGCGGTGAAAACCGCCTATCCGTTTTTAAAGGAACTGTCCCAGCCCGGCAGCGTGAAAACCGCCAACGCCAAGGACGCGCCCACCAGCGTGAAGATCCTTCAGCAAACCCGCGCGGTGGTCGCAAAGAACAACGCGAACGTCGACAACCTCAACGCGATCATCAACGACCCGCTCGGCGCCGCCGTCCCGACCGCTCCGGCCCCGGCCCTGCTCCCGACGCCACCCGCCCCACCCAAGCCCAAACCCCAAGTCCGCCTCGAACCGCTCACCGGCCTGGTCCTCGACGAACTGCACGTCAGCGGCGTGCATGGCGGCCACAACCCTCGCATCATGATCGACGGTCTGCTGGTCGGTCTCGGCGGCGTGGTCGATTCCAAGCGCCGGCTGCGCTTCGTCTCCCTCGACGAAGTCCGGCGCGTCATCGTGTTCAGCAACGGCGTGCAAACCGTCGAAAAATTCTACTGACACACCGGCGGTGCGGACGGCGTCCGAGGAGCGCCATCCGTCCGCCGGTCGCGGCTCTGCCGCCGCGGCGTCAGGTGAGTTCGCACGCGCCGCCGGCGCAGGCGACGATGTCCTTGAGACTCGTCTCGTCGGTGTGCTCGGCGAGCTTGGTGTAATCCACATGGCGCGGACGCAGCGCGTTCCACCGGGCGATGTCGGCGTCGGTCATGACCTCCTCGCGCGGGGCCTGGGCGTAGGCCTTGTCGCCGGCGTCCTGGAGCAGCGACACGCCGGTGAAGAGCGCGCGGTTGGACCAGATGAAGTCGGCCACCGCCTCCCACTCGTCGGCGCGCACCGTGCAGGTGTTGGAGACGTTGTGATGCAGGCCCGCACTGCGCGACTCGGGGTCGCCGCCGGGAATCACCCACGACTGCTGCACGAGCATGACGAGCTGGAGGAACTGGAGCGCATTGAGATCTTTGCGCAGGATCGCGCCCTCGGGGGCGGACACGGGGAAGGTGATCACGTCGTCCGTGTGCGGGCTGTAAACCGACGGCTCGGTCATCTGCGGATTGATGGACTTGAAGAAGGCGTAGATCGGCTCCTTGCGGTTGGCCTGCACGCGACGGAAATAGTGGCGCGCGTGGTGCGGATGAATACCCGAGGCGGCGTCGAGCAGGAGGGAGGCGGTGCCCTCGGGTTTGCAGGTGGTGATCTTGGCGGCGGGCTTGATGCCAATGAGCTCGGCGACGAAGCGGTTGGTGGCGCGACAGAGGTGGGCGCCCTTGCGCAGGATCTCCGGGTCGAAGAGGACGTTGGGATTGTCCATGAACCCGCAGATGGAAACGCCGAGGAGCGCGTCGTGCTCGTTGATGAGGCGGGTGACCGGCCCGAGGTAGGGCATGTCGGTGTAGGCGGCTTGGAGCGTGCCGATGGTCGTCGCGGCGATGCAGGCCTCGTAGAAACGCTCGGGCGTGGTCGCGGCGCGGCCGTTGATCGTGGTGAGATTACAGTGCTGGAAACCCGAAAGGCGCGAAGTGCCGGGCAGGTCGCCCTTGTAGCCCCACGCGAAGAGCTTCGAGAGCTCCTCACCGGAGAGCTCCCAGTCGATGACGGGGAGCAGGTTGATCTCGGCGCAGGGGTTGCAGCCGGCCTCGGGGTGGTCGCAGAAGAAGAAGCCGGGCTCGCCGAATTCCTTCTGGGCCTTGAAGAGACGATGGAAGTAGGGGGCGTTTTCCGCGTCGCGGGCGAGCACTGCGGAGTTGTTGGAGGCGGAGCGCTGCGGGTTGGTCGAGAACCAGTTGCCGGTCTTCGCGTCCATCATCTCCTCATCGTCGGGCGAGAAGAGGCAGATCGTCGCCGAACGGCGGATACCGCCGGCGAGCACAGCCTTGGCCGTGAACATGTTGATATCGTAGACCTCGATCGGGCGCAGCGAGCGGCCGGTCGCTCCGTCAAGGATGGCCTCGATGCGGATGAGCGCCTGCTTGAGCGGGAGGTGACCGGGGGCCTTGCCGCCGGAGGTGCGCAGGTGCGAACCGCGCGGGCGGATGGCGGAGAAGTTGAACTCGATTTTTTTGCCTTCGTAGAACGACTGGAAGAGCGCGTGCAGCGAGTCGGCCCACCCCTCGATGGTGTCGGCGATGTGGTAATGCCACACCGGCAGATCGTGCGCCGAGGCGCGGACCGGCAGCGACGGCAGGAGCGCGATGTGGTGCTTCTGCACCGAGAAACCGACGCCGCAACCGCTCAGGAGCAGGAAGAAATATTCGCGAAAAAACTCCACGCGATCGACGTTGGAGAAGCTGCAATTGAACATGCGGCTGTGGTTCGTGAGGATCGCTTCTCCGCCGAACTGCATGGAGCGCATGCTGGGCAGCACGCGCTTGGCGGTCACGTCGGCGAACACGCCCTCGATCACGTCGCCGAGTTCGCGACCGCCCAAGGCCTTCTCAAGGAGCGGCGCGGTGTCGCCCGCGAGCGCGACCAGCGACTCGGGCAAGGCGGACGGCAGACGTCGGGACAGTTTTTCGGCGAAGAACGTCTGGTGCATTTCCATCACGCGCTCGACGCCCTCGGCGAAAGTTTCACGGCGGCCGAGCTCGGCGCGGTGGCGGGAGTATTTGGCCATGGCGATGTAGTCGGCCAGGCCGCTGTCGGGATAAGTCGCGAGACGGGTGAGCGCGCGACGCTCGCGGTAGAGCATGTAGGCGCGGGCGACTTCCCAATGGCCGGCGGCGGCGATGGATTTTTCCACGGCGTCCTGCACCTGCTCGATGGTCGGATGCAGACCCTGGCGGTAGTAGAGCTCCAGCATCTGCGAAACCGCCTCGGCGATCTTGGCGGCCTCGATGAAGCGATCGCTGTCCAAGCCGAAACACGCGAGCATGTCGTCGCGGTAGGGATTGGCGTCATTTTCGGTGTGGACCTCGCGGAAAGCGAGCGCGATGGCGCGGGTGACCTTGTTCTGATCATAACGCACGCGGGTGCCGTCGCGCTTGATGACCTCGCGGTCGGCGGGGGCGATGTGGCGTTGGAGAACCTGGGAACCGTGGCGAGGTTTGACGGTGGCGGTGGACGAATGGGGGGAGTGGGACTCGGAATTCATGAAAGACGTGGGGTCGGCGAAAACAGGTTGGAAACATACACGGAAACCGCGGAGATGCGCCTTCCGATGGTTTTATGCGCTCGGATTGCAGGCCTTGGTTTCACCAAGATAACTCGACTGCACGGAGAACACGGCACCACAAGGGATTGTGGTCACTGACCAGTCAACCCACTACAGGTAGTTAACGGTTGGGTATTACGATCTTTGCTAAATACGTTTAGAACTCGCTCAAACCGCCTTAAATTCGCCGGAATGGCCGTGTATTCGCACGCGCGATGCTGAACGCGGAGCCTCACCCTCTGGGCGCAAAAAAGGCGGGCCGTAAGCGACCCGCCGGGGAAGGGTTGAAACACGGATCGCGTCAGAGGCGCTGCAGGTGGAAACCGCCGTCCACATCAAACGCCGTGCCCGTGGTGAACGGGAACTTGTCGGCGGCGATGGCGTCGACCGCGCGGCCGATATCCTCGGGCTTTCCCCAGCGGCGGATGGGGGTGATGCCGCGCTCGTCGTGGATGATGAGCTTGTCGTATTTTTCCTTCACGGCGCCGGTCATGTCGGTGGCGATCACGCCGGGGCGGATCTCATACACGTTGATACCGTCGTTCGCGAGGCGGTCGGCGAAAAGTTTGGTCATCATGGCGAGGCCGGCCTTCACCATGCAGTAGTCGCCGCGGTTGATCGACGCGGTGTAGACGGAGATCGAGGTGATGTTGACGATGCGGCCGCGGAAACCCTCGGCGTCCGGAGCCTGCTTGAGCATCTGCTTCGCGACGAGCTGCGTGAGGAAATACGGGCCCTTGAGATTGATGCTGTAGAGGCGGTCGAAGCTCTCCTCGCCCGCGTCGAGCAGGTCGGCGCGGACCTTGGGCGCGACGCCGGCGTTGTTCACCAACAGGTCGATGCGGCCGAACTGTTTCACGGTCTCGGCCACCAGGCGCTCGCGATCCGCCGCCACCGCGACGTCGCCCTGCACGATGAACCCGTCGCCACCTGCGGCCTTCACGAGCGCGAGGGCCTCGGCCGCCGCCTCGGCGTTGCCGGCGTAGTTGATGGCCACGCGGTGGCCGGACTTGGCGAGTTCAATGGCGATGCCGCGGCCGATGCCGCGCGACGCGCCCGTGACGAGAACGGATTTGGGGGACATGCCGCCATGGAATCCGCGCCGACCGGCATCCGCAAAAGCAAAAACTCCCCGGTTCCAGCACAGTCCCGACCGGCGTTAGCACGGATCCGGCGCGTTCATTTTCAAGCCATCACGAACCGATCGGCCAAACCCGGGTCCGTCGTTTCTCCAACCCAGTTCCACCATGAAAACCTCCGCCCTTTTGCTTTCGCTGATCGCCTTGATCTTCGCCGGTTGCTCCAAAAAAACCGAGAATGAGAAAACGCCCCCGCCCTCCTCGTCGCCCACGCTGTCCGAACGCGCCGGGGATGCGGTCGAAAAGACCAAGGAGATCGCTGCAGACACCAAGGACGCCATCGCCGAAAAACTGGTCGAATGGAAACTCACGCCCGCCGACATCAAGGCCGACCTGGAAAAAACCGGCCGCGTGGTGCGCGACAAGACCGTCGCCGCCGGCGAAAAAGTGGGCGGTGCGCTCGACAACGCCCGCATCGTCACCGTCATCAATAGCAAATACATCGCCGACAAGGATCTCGCCGCCCGCAAAATCAACGTCGATGCCGACAACGGCGTGGTCACCCTCACCGGCACTGCGGGCTCCGTCGAGTTGATCGGCCGTGCCATCGCCCTAGCCCTCAACACCAATGGAGTCACCCACGTCATCGGTCTCCTGACGGTGGACTCCGGCGAAACCGCCCCGGACTCCGCTTCATCCGACACGAAGTAACCGGGAAAAAGTCCCCGGTTTTACGGTCCTGCCCCAAGCCCAAGTGCAACCTAATAAGTTACACTTGGACTTGGCTGTTTTCGGATCTTTTTCCACTCAACCCTGCCGGCTGTGCCTGAGCAGCTCACTTGGCGGCACGCCGTGGACCGCCTTGAAGCACCGCGAAAAATGATACGGGTCCGCGAACCCCGCGCGTTGCGCCGCTTCCTTCACGAGGCCCTTGCCTTCCACCAGAAACGCCGCGGCCAGGTTCATCTTTCTTCGCAACAGATATTGGTAAGGGCTCGTGCCTTGGTAACGCCGGAACAGCCGGCACACGCTCGACTCCTCCAGCCCGGCAGCCTCCGCGATCTCGCGCAACGTCATCAAGCGCTCCGCCTCCGCGTCGATCAACGCCTTGCACCGCTGAAAGTTTTCCTGCGCCGGATCGCCCTGAGACACCGCGCCCGTGGCTTCCTCGATCTTAAGCAACAACAGCTCGAACAACTGCGCGCAGATCTCCGCCGCCAGCGGCCCCGTGCGCTGTCCCTCGCGCACCAGATCCTCCAGCACGCCGCGGATTTCCGCGTGCGCCGCCAGCACCCGCGCCTCGCCCGGCCCCATGCCCGCCTTGCGCAACCGCCGCGCCACATCCGTCCCCGCCACGCACACGAAATATTTCAGCATCGGCTTGGCCGGATCCGTGAGCATCACGCACGGCGTCGTCGGCGCATACGCAAACACCGATCCCGCCCGCAGCGCATGCGTCACGCCATCGAGCACGACCGTGCCCTCGCCCTCGGCGACATACTCCAGGCCGAAATACGAATACGCCGGCCGCCGGATCTCGTAGTCGGGATTGCACCGCTCCCGTCCACCCAGCGTCACCACCAGCGACTTGGCCCCGGCGGCCGGAGCCAGATTCAGGAAAAAATATCGCGTCCCCGAAACTTGTTTCGATAACAACACCTCCGCGGAACGTGAGCCGATTTTATCCATTCTTGTCCCATCTTTATCCATTCTCCGTCCACTTTATCCAGAGTATAATCTTCCCTTTCCCCGTCTTCGGCCACCCGCCGAAAATCTCTAGCCCATCGTTTTTCCTCCCATGCCCAAACCCTCCAAGAAAACCATCGTCCTGATCGCCAACGGCGATCTGCGCCACTCCGCCAACGCCGTCTGCTGGGCCGCCCAGCAGGAGATGGAAAAAACCCTCACCTCCGCCGTCGCCAACCTCGGCTACAAGCTCGTCCGCGCCCACGGCTACAAGGCCGATGTAAAGCACGGCTTCATCTCTTCCCAGAAGGAAGGCATGGAAGTCTTCTCCAAGATCGATCCGGACGCGCCTATCATCATCGCCGAGGCTGTCTGGCAGTATTCGCACCACATCCTCCACGGCCTCATCTCCCACCGCGGCCCGATCCTCACCGTCGCCAACTGGTCCGGCACCTGGCCCGGCCTCGTCGGCATGCTCAACCTCAACGGC
>Ga0068867_100001243_pt1 | contig 17541 bp, 19 predicted proteins | sample KBSMisM32_FD_65649 | JGI IMG/M metagenome (GOLD analysis project Ga0068867, IMG submission 65649) | Miscanthus rhizosphere microbial communities from Kellogg Biological Station, Michigan, USA - KBS Miscanthus M3-2 | ecosystem: Host-associated > Plants > Roots > Rhizosphere > Soil ...
CCTGGATAACGGAATGAAAGTGGCTTTTTACCCTGCAATGCTAGGCTGGAGTTTATTGGCGGTTTGGATCGCAACCATCCGTTACCGCATCCGTTTAATTGAATATAAAAGAAATAGTATAGATTGATTTCTTGCCTCAATTAGTACTCTCTCTTGTCCGGAGGTCTCCTTTGGAGAAGAGTGTTCTATGAGGCTCAAAAACTAATTTACCAATGAAAAGATTTTTTATTTTATTCTGCCTGATCCTTTGCAACATCTTCGCTTTTGCTCAACAACCTTCAAATGTTGAGATGGCCGATACTATGCGCAGCTCGGGTAAGATCTACGTTGTAATTGGCGTTATCTGCATTGTTTTCATCGGTTTGGCCATTTACCTGTTTACCATCGACCGTAGATTAAAAAAAATCGAAAAAGGAAATTAGTTCAAAATCTGAACCTATGTTGTTTAAACATAGATTTAAGCGTTCTCTTCTTTGGTGTACTTAAAACACTAAGAATTTTGTATTTGCAATATTGATAATTTTTGTGCCAAATTTGTGCACTTTTTTGAGGAAATAACAATTCTATAACTCCAAATTATGGCAAATAATAATTCGATCGCCGATAACGAAACTAACTTCTTTGGCGACGTATGTAAGAACTTCGACTATGCCGCGCAATTTACCAAACACGATGCCGGGTTACTTGACCAAATAAAATCATGTAATAGTGTTTACCGTTTTCGTTTCCCTATCCGTAAAGGAAATGGTTTTGAAGTTGTTGACGCATGGCGCGTTGAGCACTCACAGCACCAGTCGCCAACAAAAGGTGGTATCCGCTACAGCGAAATGGTGAATGAGGATGAGGTAATGGCACTTGCCGCGTTGATGACCTACAAGTGCGCGATTGTAAACGTGCCATTTGGCGGTGCAAAAGGCGGTATCAAAATCAACCCTAAAAACTATACTGTACAGGAACTGGAAAACATTACCCGCCGTTATACAGTGGAGTTGGTTAAAAAGAATTTCATCGGTCCAAGTATTGACGTACCTGCACCGGATTATGGTTCAGGCGAACGTGAGATGAGCTGGATAGCCGATACTTATGCTGCCATGAACCCAGGTCAATTAGATGCAATGGGAGCCGTTACAGGTAAACCAATTGCTTTACATGGAATCGCCGGACGCCGCGAGGCTACTGGTCGTGGTGTGGCGTTTGCGGTACGTGAGTGTGTCAACGTGGCAGAGGATATGAAAAAGATCGGCTTAACACCGGGCATTGCAGGCAAAAGGGTTATCGTACAAGGTTTAGGTAACGTGGGTTATCATTCTGGAAAATTCCTTCAGGAGTATGGAGCGGTGATCGTTGGCTTATGCGAATTTGAAGGCGCTATTTATAATTCCGATGGTTTAGACGTTGAAGCCGTGTTCCAACACCGCAAAACAACCGGATCAATTTTAGGCTATGCAGGTGCTAAGAAGGAATTTAAAAATTCATTAGAGGGTCTTGAACAAGATTGCGATATTTTGGTACCTGCTGCTTTAGAAAATCAGATCACCGCGGCTAATGCCAGCAGGATCAAAGCTAAGGTGATTGCCGAAGGCGCAAACGGTCCGGTATCACCAGAAGCCGAAGCCATTATCTATCAAAATGGTGGTATCATCATCCCTGATATGTATTGCAACGCTGGTGGTGTGACTGTTTCTTATTTTGAGTGGTTGAAAAATCTTTCGCACGTAGCATTCGGCCGCATGAACCGCCGTTTTGAAGAAACTGCCAATACCAACCTGGTGAATATGGTTGAAGGGTTGACGGGCGTAGCTTTAACCCCGCTGCAACGGGCCACCATCGTAAAAGGTGCGTCTGAGCTGGAATTGGTTAATTCCGGTTTGGAAGATACCATGATCCGCTCATACCACGAGATCAGGGAAACTTACGTACACAACGACAAGATCGATACCCTGCGTACTGCGGCGTTTGTTGGCGCTATCAACAAGATCGCAGTATCGTACCAGAACCTGGGTGTTTGGCCGTGATTTGAAGTCGGAAGTCACAGGTCGGAAGTCGGAAGCCGTATTTCGGAAATCATTTATAGCCCATCTGTACTTGCAGATGGGCTTTTTTGTGGACCTGTTGTTAATTCTAATCTATCCGACTTCGGACATCTGACTTCTTAAGAATGATTCTAAATAAGATTAATGACTTGCAATAATCATTATTCAACAGACGTTTCTTATTTTTGTAGTCCCGAATAATACAAGCAAAATCCGCTAATGAAAAAAAGTTCGATTATAGGTTTATTGGTCATAGCTATAGCCATCGCCATAATTATTGGTTTTTACGGTAGCTCAAGCACTTACGGCTCTTTCAGCGATGCGAAAAACAATAGCGGCGAACTGCATGTGATCGGTTTCCTGGACAAACAAAAAGAGCTGTACTACGACGCAAAAAAAGACGCCAACTACTTTTCATTCTACATGAAGGACAAAAAAGGCGAGGAGTGCAAAGTGGTATTTCCAGGCACCAAACCGCAGGACTTTGAGCGTTCTGAACAAATAGTATTAGTGGGCGAAATGAGGGGGGACGAATTCCACGCATCACACATCCAGATGAAATGCCCTTCAAAATACACTCAAGACAAGGTTGAAATTACAGAGGCCAGCGCTAAAAAGGCCGACATATAATTATTTTTAATGGATACTTTTAAAGGCGAACACCTTTTACCCGGACATCTGGGTCAGCTTTTTGTTATACTTTCGTTCGGGGCAGCCCTGTTCTCAACCATCAGCTATTACTTTGCAACTACCAATAAAGACCCGCTTGACAATTCCTGGAAGCGTCTTGGCCGCATCGGTTTTTATATCAATACGATTTCGGTTGTAGGTATCGGCGTTTGCCTGTTCTATATTATTTATACCCACCTGTTCGAATATCATTATGCTTGGGAGCACTCGTCGAAGAGTTTACCGGTTTACTATATCATTTCCAGCTATTGGGAAGGCCAGGAGGGAAGCTTTTGGTTATGGGGATTCTGGCAGGCGGTATTAGGAAATATCCTGATCTGGAGAGCAAAATCGTGGGAGAAACCGGTGATGACCGTTATCGGGTTGTCGCAGATTTTACTGTCATCTATGCTGATCGGCATCGAAATATTTGGTGCCCGAATAGGTAGCTCACCATTTATTTTGCTGCGTGAGGCGATCGACCTGAAATCATCAGCGCCAATATTTGCCCAGCGCCCGGATCTATATCAAAGCTACCTGAGCTATATTACTGACGGTAATGGTCTTAATCCGTTGCTGCAAAACTATTGGATGGTTATCCACCCACCGACCCTGTTTTTGGGATTTGCGTCAATGGTAGTGCCGTTTGCTTACGCGATAGCCGGTTTGTGGCAAAAAAGATATAAAGACTGGGTTCAGCCTGCTATTTCCTACTCTCTATTTGCAGTGATGGTGTTGGGGACAGGTATTATTATGGGTTCGTTCTGGGCTTATGAATCATTGAATTTCGATGGTTTCTGGGCATGGGACCCCGTTGAAAATGCGGCGCTTATTCCATGGCTTACCTTGATCGGTGCGGTTCACGTACTGATCGTTTATAAAAATACTGGGCATTCTTATTTTACAGCGACTTTCCTTGTACTGATCAGCTTCGTGCTGGTGTTATATGCATCTTTCCTTACCCGTAGCGGTATTTTGGGTGATACTTCGGTTCACGCATTTACCGATCTGGGAATGTTCTGGCATTTGGTGGTGGATGTGGCAATTTTTGCCGCCGTATCGATAGCGCTATTGATTATTCGATGGAAGGAATTGCCGATCACCAAAAAAGAAGAAGAAACTTACTCGCGCGAATTCTGGATGTTTGTGGGTTCGGTGTTTTTGGCATTGTCATGTTTGCAACTGATCGTGGTGACATCTATCCCTGTATGGAACGCTATATTCAAAACAAGCATTGCTCCGCCTAATAACCCTGTCACGCTTTATAACGTTTTCCAGGCTGGCTTTGGTGTGGTAGTTACCTTACTGATGGGCTTTGCGCAGTTTATGAAGTATAAGAAGACGGAGACTAACCGTTTCTTTATCACTTTAGGGGTGTACTTTGTATGCGCGCTGCTTATTACGGTGCTCATCGTATATGTAACCGGCATATATCACTTGCGCATCGTGTTTGCGCTGATAATGCTCGGAGCTATTTTTAGTGTGCTATCAAACGGAAAAGTATTTGCAGATGCATTTAAAGGAAAGATCAAATTAGCGGGATCAGCCGTTGCGCATATCGGTTTTGGATTGATCCTGGTAGGAGCGGTGATCGCTGCAGGAACACGTAAGGTTGTTTCCGTTAATGATACCGGCGAACAGTATTCTGCAGAGTTTGCTAAACGTAACGATCCTAAAGAGAACATTATGCTGGTAAAAAATAAGCCAGTAAGAATGGGCGATTATGTGGTGACTTATATGGGCGATTCGCTATCGATGCCTAACCATTACTTTAAGGTTGACTATAAACTAATGGATGCTGATGGCAAGGTTAAAGCTGAGTTTTTGCTGAAACCGAATTCGCAGTTCAATCCAAAAATGGGACTGGTATCATCACCAGATACCAAACACTACCTGCTGAATGACTTGTATACACACGTTACCATGGCTCCTTTAAATTCAGGCATGGAAACTGATACCGCAGCGCACAGTGAAGCCGAAGATGATAAAAAATACGATGCACCGATTAATCATGAAATAACGGTGGGAGATACCATTCGTTACCGTGAGGGATACATCGTATTAAAAAGCCTGGATAAAACAGCACACGTAGAAAACATTCCGTTAACTAATAAAGACATAGCTGTTGGCGCTATATTGGAAATAACTACCCATGGCAAAACTTATACCGCCGAGCCTATATATATGATCAAAAACGGCAGTGTGTTTGATTTCTCGCGTAAAGTAGATGACGCCGGTTTGAAACTGCGCTTCTCAAAGATCGACCCGCAAACTGCCAAAGAAACCATCATGGTTTACCAGCAGCCAGAGAACAAACGTCCATATATCGTAATGAAAGCGGTGCGCTTCCCGTATATCAATTTCTTTTGGTCGGGTACTGTTATTATGGTGATCGGGTTTTTGATGTCGATTTTCAGAAGGAATAAAGAGCTGAAAACGGTTTAAGTATTGTCTTTTATTGCTCGTCCGGATTTTTTGTCGTCAACGTTCCAAATTTTATACCAACATCAACAAGGAATTTCTTTACGAGGTCTAACTTTTGTGTACAGGCAGAATTGAAATAGATTCTGTCCGATTTAGATATTATTTGATCGCACTCGAAACATATTTCGAGATAATCAAACACCTTCCCATTTTTATCATAAAATATCAAAGCGTTCCGGGGATTGAAGCAGGAATGTCCGGGGTGTGCGTAGTTATTCGCAATTCGGTAATCAGTGTTATAAAGAATATTGGTTAACCTGTTTATTTGTTTTGGTGTTAATCGTTTCATTTCAAATATTGATGCATGATTTAGTGTGTCATTGTCGAAATAAAGCCCATGTGGTCTATGTTCACTATACTTTCTATGAGTTAAAGCCTCCAAAGTGTCACCATTGGCAGTTATTTCAATATTGGGTTCTCCCGTACCATCATAGGATACGGCCAATATTTTAGTCGCTTTTGAAAATGGGTATCTTTTTAACCGTTGGGCGACGGAGTACTTGTTGGTGAATACACAATCATTGTAATAGGCTTTATCAAGAGGAGCTACCCGTTTAGGCTTAGGAGCATTTATATACTTTTTGTGATGTTTTGTAGAATCAAGTTGAAAGGTATAGTCTTTGCAAAATGCATTCGATAGGTTGATTATTAAAAATGTCAATATAATTGTGACGAATCGCATACTTTTGGAGGCTTAGATAAGGCAATAAAAATATTATCATGCGTATTACCATCATCGGTTCAGGGAATGTAGCCACCCATCTGGCAGCGGCTTTCAAAAATGCCGGGCATGCTATTGTGCAGGTTTACAGCCGCGATATGCAGAATGCTTCATTGCTGGCTTATCATGTAAAGGCGGAGGCTATTGATAGCCTGGAGCAAATCAATCCCGAAACTGACTTATTTGTGATCGCTGTAAAGGATGATGCGATTGAGCCGATAGCTGCTGAACTGGCTAAATACAATAAAATGATCGTCCATACTTCAGGAGCAACAAGTCTGCAAATCCTACAAAAGCACGCACAGAACGCCGGTGTATTTTATCCGCTGCAGACTTTCAGTAAAACAAGAGAATTGAATTTTAATACCGTTCCACTTTGTATTGAGGGTGCGGACGATAAAATTGCCTCGACATTAAACGAGCTGGCTTATACGGTTTCGCAAAATGTTTACCGGGTCAATTCGGAACAACGAAAAACTTTGCACCTGGCTGCAGTATTCGCCTGTAATTTCCCGAACTATCTGTACCATATGTCGCAGCAATTACTGGCCGAAAAGCAACTGCCGTTTGATTTGCTCCGTCCATTGATACTGGAAACCGCAGAAAAAGTACAGGAGCATCTTCCGGCCGATGTGCAAACCGGTCCGGCTGTGCGGGATGACGAGAAAACTATGGCCTCGCACCTGGAACAATTGCAGGAAAATCCTGATTTACAGGCGATATATAAGCTGTTAAGTCAGGGTATTATCAAAATGGATAATCGGGGATAGGGCGTACTTAAATTTTGTTACTTTTGCCCTATAATGAATATCTATAAAGTTAAGATCAGCTTTGAGGAGAAAGGGCACGAATCAATTGAACTGCCTATTGCCGAAGGTGAGTCAGTATTGGATGTTTGCCTCGAGAACGGTATCGAACTGCAGCACAACTGCGGCGGCGTTTGCGGATGCAGCACCTGTCATATTTATGTGAACAAAGGAATGGATAACATCCAGGAAATATCAGATAAGGAAGAGGATTTCATCGATCGCGCAGTTAATCCGCGTATCAATTCGCGCCTGGGTTGTCAATGTGTGGTGCAGGATGGCGATATCGAAGTTACTTTGCCTGATCAGTCGAATTTCCTGGGCCACTGAGAAAAGGTTATACGTATTACGTTTTACGTAGTACGTAGGAATTAGAGAACAAAGAAAAAAAACGTACAACGTATTACGTATAACGTACAACATAAGATGAGCGACAATAAATTTGCCTTACCTATTAAATGGAACGATTACGAAGACATTGCCATTGAGCTTTATGAGAAGTTCGGTGATGACTTTGATGAATCGAAAATATACCGCATACGCTTTACCGAGCTGCTGGATTGGGTGTTGAGTCTACCCAACTTTGTTGGTAAACGCGAAGAGTCGAACGAAGGTCACCTGGAACAGATCCAGTCTGCATGGGTGTACGAGTGGAGGGATAATCAGTAAATCAGTTTGCAGTTATTAGTTTGCGGTTGGCACTACCAATGACTAATGACCAATGACCAATGACAAACTAACAAGTGGAATCATTTTTACATAAATTAAAAGACATTTCTACGTTCATTTTTGATGTGGACGGCGTACTGACCGACGGCTCCGTTTACGTAATGGAGAATGGAGAACAGGCGCGGCAGTTTAACATTAAGGATGGTTATGCCATTCAATTGGCGGTGAAGTGCGGCTATAATGTTTGTGCAATATCGGGCAGCAGGTCTAAGATTGCTATACACCGCTTAAATAGCTTGGGGGTGAAGGATGTGTATATCGGTGCGCATACCAAATCGGAAAACTTCAGGCTATATCTTGAAAGTAAACATGTGCTTCCCGCAAGCGTATTGTTCATGGGTGATGATATTCCCGATCTGGACGTAATGAAAATGGCCGGTCTGGCAGTTTGCCCTGCCGATGCCGCCGAAGAAATAAAGGCTATTAGTGCTTACGTATCGCCTAACAAAGGCGGTAGAGGTGCCGTTCGCGATGTGATTGAAAAAGTACTGAAAGTACAAGGCAAGTGGATGAGTGAAGAGGCCTATAGCTGGTAGTATTATTTACGATTTTAGAATTACGAATTACGATTTACCATTGAAAAATTTACCTAAGATCATTCTGGCTTCTAAGTCACCGCGCAGGCAGGAATTGTTGCGGTTGATGGACGTTGATTTTCGCATTGTATTGAAAGATGTGGATGAATCTTATCCTGAACATCTGTCACCACAAGAAATTGCGGTTTATATAGCTGAAAAGAAAGCCAAAGCCTTTGATGAATCCGTAAATGATGAGATCGTTCTGACTGCCGATACTATTGTAAGTATAGATGGTCATATCCTTGGTAAACCGGAATCAAAAGCTCATGCTAAGGAAATGCTTGCTATGCTATCCGGTAAAGTGCACCAGGTAATTACAGGTGTATGCATTCTGCATAAGCATCAGTATAACCTGTTTCATGATATATCCGAAGTGTTTTTCCGCAAGCTAACTGCTGATGAGATCAGCTTTTATGTGGAAAAATATGAACCCCTGGATAAAGCGGGGGCTTACGGCATACAGGAATGGGTTGGCTTAACCGGTATTCAAAAGATCAACGGCTCTTACACCAACGTAGTGGGGCTGCCTACTGAAAAATTATATCAGCAATTGATCAGACTGGTTTAGAATCTGCGGATTTGTCATTAGTTTTATAGGAATTTAAATACCCTATTAAAATGGAAGATCCGGAAGTACCCACCGAACATTTACACGAACACATTCACGAAGCTGCACATGAGAGCCATGATAAGTGGTCGATGTATGTAGCGATATCCACCGCTTTTATGGCAGCCTTTGCCGCTCTGAGTAGCTTAATGGCGGGACATCAATCCAATGAGGCATTGATCACCCAGATAAAGGCTTCAGACCAATGGTCTTACTACAATGCCAAAGGAATCAAGGCTGAAGTCGCTGATGCAGTTACCAAGATCAATTTCTCCAAAGCTGCTGCCGATAGTTCACAATCAAATGCAGCAAGAAAAGAAAAGCTAAAAAAGGACCAGGAGAAAATACAGGACAAAGCCCATGAACTTGAAAATGAGTCGAAAGAGCATTTAGAGAAAGACATGATCCTCGCCCGGGCAGTTACTTTTTTCCAGATAGCCATTTCTATTTCGGCCATATCTCTTTTGGCCAAGAGAAAGCAGCTTTGGTACGTCAGTTTGATACTATTTGCGGCTGGGATAGCGCAGTTTGTGTTCGGACTGTTGTGAGTTTGTTTGAACTATGATCTGAATGATCAAATGAAGACTATGATTTGAATAATCTATCATAGTAAGTCAAAAAATCAGTCAGATCATAGTTCAGACAGCCTTTTACCTAAACACAAACCCGTTATTCCCTCTATTGATATCCGGTAACGCATTGTCCGGGTCAATCACAACACGGTTTACTTCCTGGGTGGTTGGCACCGTGAAGTTGATCATTTTATTTTGCAGCCAGGCTTCTACCGGAATTTGTATACGTTGTTTGCTGCCGTTTTTCATGGTGACTTCTACGGTAAAAGGCATAGCCATTGCTTCAAGGTTCATTACGGTAACCCTCAGGCCTTGCTTAGGATCATTCTTTACGTATTCAGCACCAACCAATTCCAAATCGAGTGCCAGGTTGTTATAGAACCAGCCTTTCCAGAACCATGATAAATCTTCACCGCCTCCATTATCCATTGACCGGAAAAAATCATCTGGCTGAGGATGTTTAAAGGCCCATTTGTGGATGTAATTTCTGAAAGCGTAATCAAAGCGGTCGTTTCCTAATATTTGTTCGCGCAGTAACACAAGTCCTAATGCCGGTTTAAAATACTCTATTTGGTGACGGTATTTTTCAGGAACAGCATCGGCTGCAGTCATAATAGTCGGTGCTTCAGGGTCGAGGATGGTTGGTATGATCTCATCAGCAGGATTACCACCACCCGGAGCGTACTCACTGTCACGTTTTTTCCCGTATTCGCCGTTGTTAAAGGCATCACAAGCATAAATATCAATGAAAGTATTGAAGCCCTCATCCATAAACGCATAACGACGCTCGTTTGAACCTACGAACATCGGGAACCAGTTGTGGCCGATCTCATGTGCTGTTACCCAATACAATTCTTTTCCTTTATCGGTAATACCGTCAAACACAATCCCGGGGTACTCCATACCACCGGCTGTTCCGGCCTCGTTTACAGCAACAGGGTAAGGATAAACAAACCACTTTTCAGAAAAATATTCTATGGATTTCTTCAGATATTCAGTTGCTCTGCCCCAGGCATCATTTCCTGCACTTTCAACCGGGTAAACAGACATCGCCAGTGATTTTTTGCCGCCAGGGAGATTAACCCTTGCTGCATCCCATACATAAGCTTTGGATGCTCCAAATGCCACATCACGGGTATTATTCATCCTGAAATGCCATGTAAGCGTACCAGTATGTACTGGACGTGTGGCGGAATTATTTACTTCATTTACATCACGGATCATAACCGTTTTATCGCTGTTCCTTGCAGCAGCCAACCTACTGATCTGAGTAGGAGTAAGCACCTGTGTCGGATTCAATAGTTCACCTGATCCTGCCACTATCATATCCCATGGAACAGTTACTTCATAATCAATATCGCCATATTCCAAATAAAACTCACCTGCACCCATAAATGGTAGTGTGTCCCATCCTTCGCTATCATCATACACACACATGCGTGGGAACCATTGAGCTATCTCGTAAATTTTTCCGTTTTTGGTTTGGTTATAATCGGTCCGTCCCCCAAATACTGCCGGAATGGTATATTGATATTTGATATAGAGCTTAATGTGCGTACCGTTTCCAGCCAAAGCCCTTGCCAAACGGACTTGCATACGCGTATCTGAAATAATAAAATCAGCCTTTTGTGTCGCCTTGCCAGTGCTTATATAAACTGATTCGATCTGGTAGCCTTCGGTATGGCTATTTGCATCTGGAGTAGTATTGGTCTGGAAGTTTGAACGCGCAGTTGTTTTGTAAGTATTCTGATCTAGCTGAAGCCATAAAAATTTTAATGCATCCGGACTATTATTTACATAATCGATCTCTTCTGTTCCATTCAATACTTTAGTGTTCGTATCAATATTTGCTTTCAATCGGTAGTTTACGCGGTTTTGCCAGTATTTCGGTCCCGGATCACCGTTGGCGCTATGTCGTTCATTTCCTCTTTCAGGGTAAAATGCTGGCGAAAACAAGTCCGCAGGGTTGTAATTGGATATGAGGGTGTCAACAGTTGCGGCGCGGTGTCTTTTTTGTGCCAGAACAGAAACAGGAATCAATAAGACAAGGCAAAAAGGTATAAACTTTAATTTCATAAGCGGAGTTCAGCTATTAAGCTGCAATATACGAAGGATGCCAGTCACCATTAAAGAATGTGCCTTATATTTTCATTAGATTTTATGGAATGATGATACTTGCTGCATCTTATCTCAAAAAGATATCATGACCCTTATCAAAAGTATCGCAATTGAAAAGCCATGTGACCAATCATGGCAGCAAATGACTGAAGAAAGTAATGGACGTTATTGCAGCCAATGTTGTAAAACAGTAATTGATTTTACGAGGATGAGCAACACGGAAATAATTAAATATCTCTCCTCAGGAACAAATGTTTGTGGCCGGTTTAACCCGGGGCAAATGCCAGCTTTAAATATGAATGCAGATAGCAGAAGTTCGCGCTTCTCATGGAAGAGCATAATTGCAGCTTGCTCACTTTTGATAATTTCTCACGAGGTAAATGCGGTAACTGAGATCAAACCAAATGTGGTACAAATGAATGCTTCCTTTAAGACGGTAGATGAAACGGCAGGAGAGGACACCTTAAAAAACATACTTGTAAAAGGTAAAATAACCGACAAGGGCGATACTTCTCCTATTCCCGGAGTTACTATAAGGATAAAAGGTACGCCTATTGGGACTTTGTCTGATACATCAGGTAATTTTATTCTAAGAGTGCCAAATATTACCGATGTATTAGTAGTGTCATTTATCGGATATAGCACTCAAGAGATTCACCTAAGCCGCATTGCTGAAAATCAGGATTATAATATTAAGATGCAAGCAGCACAAGGACTGATGGGGGAAGTAGTAGTAACAAAACGCATGAATAGGTTACAAACCATGTGGTATAAAATAAAAAGGATATTTTAGTTGTCTAAAACTCGACTAATTGCACTTTCCTGTTAATATTCCTTTAGGTAAATCATCAATCCCAGTTCATTTTATATGTGAAACGCTAGCTTATTTTATAGGATACCGGTACTATGTTTATTTGAGAAGGAATTACAATGATCCCATTAGTTCAGAAAATCGTTTGCTGATCTTTATCGGCGCGGCAGCCGGGGCCTTTATCGGATCGCACCTTGTAGGCATTTTTGAAAACCCGGATATGTTGTCGCACATGGGTCTAATTTACTTTATGGGGAATAAAACCATTGTTGGCGGCTTTCTGGGCGGACTTATTGGGGTTGAACTAACCAAAAAGAAAATAGGAGTAACCGTTTCTTCAGGCGACCTGATGGTTTATCCACTTATTATTGCGATGATCATAGGGCGTATTGGTTGTTTTTTAGCTGGGTTGGAAGATGGCACCTACGGAGTTGCATCAAATTTGCCCTGGGCCATTAATTTTGGTGATGGTATTCGTAGGCACCCGACTAATTTATACGAAATTATATTCTGGATCATATTGCTAATCTCTCTTAATATTTTTGAGCGTAGACGTTTACTTACCGACGGCTCCAGGTTTAAGCTATTCATGGTTGGCTATCTGGTGTTTCGTTTACTGATTGAGTTTATCAAACCAGATTACTTTTTTAGTTTCGGATTATCGGTAATTCAATTGGTTTGTATCGCCGGACTTTTGTATTATTATAAAGTATTTATTTATCCATCAAAACTGGTAAACCCTAAGCCACATGCCTGAACGTCCGTATATTTATTATGATTTCACCATCAGTATTTGCTCAACCTGTTTAAAACGGGTCGACGCTAAGATCGTATTCGAGGATGGCAATGTTTATATGCTTAAAAATTGCCGCGAGCACGGTTTCGAAAAGGTGATTATCGCTACCGACATCGAATACTATAAAAACTGCCGCAACTATGCCAAGCGAAGCGAAACGCCGCTGAAATTTAATAAGCCTACTCACTATGGTTGCCCTTACGACTGCGGCCTTTGCCAGGATCACGAGCAGCACTCGTGTCTTACTGTAGTGGAGGTTACTGATAGGTGTAATCTTAGCTGTCCGACATGCTACGCGATGTCATCGCCCAGTTACGGCAGGCACCGTACGCTTGAAGAAATAGAGCAGATGCTGGATGTAATAGTTGCCAATGAAGGTAAACCTGATGTAGTGCAAATAAGTGGTGGTGAACCAACCGTGCATCCGCAGTTTTTTGAAATACTGGATATAGCCAAAGCAAAGCCGATAAGGCACCTGATGCTGAACACAAACGGTATCAGGATTGCAAAAGACGAGGCGTTTGTCGAACGCCTGGCAAGCTATATGCCCGATTTTGAGATATATCTGCAATTTGACTCATTTAAAAAAGAAGTACTTGAACAATTGCGCGGCGAGGATCTGCGCGAAGTGAGGAGAAAGGCAATTGAATATTTAAATAAGTATAATTTGTCAACCACATTAGTGGTAACCCTTCAGAAGGGGTTGAACACTGATGAGATTGGTGAAATAATTGAATATGCACTGAAGCAACGCTGCGTGCGCGGTGTGACTTTTCAACCCACCCAACTAGCCGGCAGATTAGAGAACTTTGATAGCAAGACTGACAGATACACGCTAACTGAAGTTCGGTCAGCAATTCTAGAGCAAACGGATATTTTCAACGAAAATGATCTGATTCCTGTGCCATGTAACCCGGATGCGCTGGTGATGGGTTATGCTTTGAAATTGGGCGACGAGGTGTTCCCTTTGACAAGGATGATCAACCCTGACGATCTGTTGGATAATTCAAGAAACACAATTGTTTATGAGCAAGATGAACAGTTGAAAATGCACCTGCTGAACATGTTTAGCACGGGGAATTCTGTTGATAGGGCAGGTGAGCATTTAAAGTCGATTATGTGCTGTTTGCCTGAGATCGATGCGCCTGATTTGAGCTACGATAACTTATTCAGAATAATCATTATGCAATTTATAGACGCCCATAATTTTGATGTTCGCGCCATAAAGAAATCATGTGTACATATTGTGAATAAGGATATGAGCATTATCCCGTTTGAGACGATGAACCTGTTTTACCGGGATGATAAGATCAACTATCTGAAACAATTGCAAAAGGAAACCACAGTTTAAAAATGGAAGAAATTAAACAGGAACCAAAGCCACAGAACAGGTGGAAAGTAGTCGGTATTAATATAGCAGTACTTGTTGTTTACACTGTTTTGTGCAGACTTATTGATGGTGGAATCGTTATAGACGCATTGTTAATAGGTATACATTTTTTGGCAGGAGTTGTCACTTCAATTGCTGTCAGGCGATGGGAATGGGTTCTGAGTGCATTCCTGGTTCTGGTTATCGGCTTTTCTACCTGTGTTAATTTTTTGGATATGCCTAATATGCACTGAATTTATGAGTGATAAGGAGAATAAAAAGGAAGACAAAACGATGCTTGTTGCCGGAGTCAATCTAGGTATAATGTTTTTCTATACAATCGTGATCCGCGCAACCGGGGGAATGGATGGAGCGTTATTGCTGGCATTTATTATTGGAGCGCACTTTATAATATGCTTATTTATGTCAGCCTTCGCACATGGAAAGGGATTTCTTCTAGGTGCTTTGGCAGTATTGTTAATCGGTTTTTCAACATGTTTCCTGGCTTACACTATACACTAACGGACATCATCTCAGCCAGCACACCCTCTTTTAAAGAATAAGTACAAAGAACGACTTTATTAAGATTCAGTTTTTGCATGATATAACGTGTAATAAGTGATGCCACTACGATCATATCAACCCGCACAGGTATAATGTGTTTGTTACCTTCGCGTTCAGAATGAGTGGAGCGAATTATCAGGCTGGTTATTCGCGTCAGATCACCGTTTTCAAAATGGTAGGTTTTGTCTTTTTTTAGATCAAATGAGTCATCGATCATTTCCGCAAAAGTTTCAAAGGCGCCTGATGAACCGATCAGATCGTTAACAGGTATTTGTTCAACAGCTTTAAACAAATCAGTCAAGGTATTTTCAAGGTACAAATTCAACGCTTCAATGGATGCTGGTGGAATGGGGTCGGTATGATGAAAGCGTTCCATTAACCGGGCAGCACCAATCTCGAAGCTTTGCTTCCAGATAAGCTCAGATCGATTTCCAATGATGAACTCTACGCTGCCACCACCAATATCCATGATCAGGGAATTACGATCTGATAGCAAGCCGCTTGCCTTAACACCCGAGTAAATAAATGATGCTTCACGGTTTCCATCCACTATTTCAATGTCAATTCCGGCTTCGGTTTTTACCCGTTCGATAAACTCTTTTCCATTTGAAGCGTTGCGTAATGCAGATGTTGCTATTGCTTTGATATTGTGTGTGTTATTGTCTGATATTTGTTTACTGAATTGCTTCATAGTAGCTAAACCACGTTCAAACGGAGCAGGCAGGATCATTCCTTTATTAATGCCGCCTTCGCCGAGCTTAACTGCTATATGCTCATGTATTACTTCACGAAAATTATTGATATCTCCCTCGGCAATCAGCAGGTGAAAGGTGTTGGTGCCGAGGTCCATCACGGCAAATCGTTTATCCATGCCACTAAAATAAATAATCCCCTAAATTGTTTGTCAACTTAGGAGATCACTTATTCATTTATGTTGATAAAACTACTCTTTATAGAAGAACCATTTGGCCAACTCTTTAAAGTTGGTTTTCTTACCATACATCAATATTCCTACCCTGTAAATACGTGCTGCCACATAGGTAGTAAAAATAAAACCAACTACCATCAGCACCATCGAGGTAGCCAATTGCCAGGGGGCAGGGCTAAACGGCAATCGCATCATCATAGCTACCGGGGCTGTGAATGGAATGATGGACAACCAAACCGCCAGGGGACTATCCGGTACAGTAAACAGGTAACTTACGCACAATATGTAGGTAAACAACAAAGGCAAAGTAATCGGGAACATAAATTGTTGCGTTTCCGTTTCGCTATCAACAGCTGAACCAACCGCGGCAAAAAGTGCACTATAGAGCAGGAAGCCTGTAATCCAGTAAAAAACGAAGCAACTCAATTCGTAACCTGCATTTGCACCAAGACTATGAATAAATGTCATCAATTGTCCGCTCATGCCACTGGATTTGATGCCCAGGTAATAACTTATGGCGGTAGACAAACTTATCCAAATGACGAACTGAGTTAATCCTACTAAACCCACGCCAATAATCTTTCCAGCCATTAATTGGAACGGTTTTACAGACGATACGATCACTTCAATAATACGGCTGGTTTTTTCTTCAATAACTCCCCGCATAACCTGGGCGCCATAAATAAACAGCGACATGTAGATCAATATCGCCCCGGTAAAACTCAATGCATAAGCAGGCCCGAGGTTGGCATTTTGTTCACCGGTAGCTGTAATCTCGCTGGTTTTTATAATGATATTACTCTTTACCTGGTGTAGTTTTGCGGTATCAATTCCGGCCTTTACCAAACTGGCTCCCGCGGCAATATCATTCATTTGCCGTTGTATGTCATCTGATAGGGTTAAGGTCGTTTTCTTTTTCGCAAAGAGCTCTACGTTGTCTTTTTTGTTATTCGATATATTTAATATAAGGTCGTTGTCGTCTTTTAAATCCTTTTTCTCAATGTCCAATGGCCTGTTCGAATAGGTGAATTTAATGTATTTCCCATCCTGGAATTTGTTGATGAAGTTGCCTGTATTGTCAATCACATTCACCACATGCATGGTTTGATCCTTGTCTTTTGCGATATAGGCTATAACTGCAAACAAAGACGCAATAAGTGTAGGAACCAGCAATGTTACGATGATAAACGACTTTTTCCTTACCCTTGTGACATATTCACGTTGTATGATCAATAGAATTTTATTCATGGTCAGGCAGATTTTTTGTTTACTTGTTCAATAAATATCTCGTTCATGCTCGGTATCACCTCCTTCAGCATGTGAATATTGGCCTTTGGGATCAGGTATTGTAATATCTCGTTGGCAGTGTTGCCTGTTTTCGGACTGATCTTAATGATATACCGGTCGTCATCGGCGCCTTCATTTAGCACCTCGAACGGCTGTGAACCATTAAAGTCCAGTTTTTTTCCACTATACTCAACCAGGTAAGTATCATTACGATATGAGTTGCGGATCGCTTTCATTTTCCCGTCCAATATTTTGCGAGAAAGATTGATTAGGGCGATGGCATCGCAAAGCTCCTCAACGGATTCCATGCGGTGAGTTGAGAATAGGATAGTAGCGCCTTTTTTGTTGAGCTCCAATATCTCATCCTTTATTAATTCCGCATTTACCGGGTCGAAACCGCTGAATGGTTCGTCGAGGATGATCAGGTCCGGCTCGTGCAAAACGGTGGCAACAAATTGCGCCTTCTGCT
>Ga0068867_100001248_pt1 | contig 17525 bp, 20 predicted proteins | sample KBSMisM32_FD_65649 | JGI IMG/M metagenome (GOLD analysis project Ga0068867, IMG submission 65649) | Miscanthus rhizosphere microbial communities from Kellogg Biological Station, Michigan, USA - KBS Miscanthus M3-2 | ecosystem: Host-associated > Plants > Roots > Rhizosphere > Soil ...
GCCGAAGAAGAACGGCAGCACGACCGGAAGGGTCGACGCGAACACCAGCAGGAAGACGCCGAACGCCGCCTTGAGGTCGCGCGCGCCGATCGTCATCGCCGGCGCTGCCTGGACCGGCTGCGCGAGCAGCCAGCGCCGCATGCGCTCGAGCGCCTCGGTGTCGAGGCCACCGGCCACGGGCCCGATGTGACGGGCGATCGCCTGCTGCGCGTGCGCCGCGTCGCCCGCGCTGCGCAGCGCGCGCAACAGCGTGGCGGAGCGTCCGCGCGTCACCAGCGTGCGCAGGACGTACATCACGCCGTCGACGAAGCCCCACGCGGTGTTGCAGCCGATCGCGGCAATCAGCATCGTGCGCACGTCCTCGCGGCCGGCGGTGGCCACGCTCAACGTGCCGGTGAAGGTGAGCACCATGAACAGGCCGAACAGAATCTCCGAGATGCGGTCGATCGGGTCGAGGATGCGGCCGTCGTCCTCGACCAGCGCAGGCGCGGCGCCGGGTTCACCCACGGTCGGTGTGTTCACGTCAGGCTCCTGGTGGTGCGAGGTCGAGCGTCAGGTGCACCACGCCGCTCTCGCTGCGGCGGCGCATCGGCATGCCGCAACGCTGGAACACCGCCAGCATCGGCGCGTTGGACGACAGCACCTCGGCCTCGAAGCGCGCAATGCCGTGGCGTCGCGCCAGCGTGGTCAGCGCGCCGAGCAGCTGGCGCGCCAGCCCCTGGCCCTGGTAGTCCTCTTCGACAGTGAAGGCCACCTCGGCGACCTTGGCGCCGTCGGCGGCCGTGCTGCCGACGTAGGTGGCACTGGCGATCACGGTCTCTTCGCCGTCGCTGCTCAACGTCACCACGAGGCCGGCCAGGTGCTCGAAATCGATCTCGGCGATGCGCTCGAGCGCGCGCTCGGGGATCTCGCGGCGCGGCGAGAAGAAGCGCGTGTAGATCGTCTCGCTGTCGAGCTTGCCGAACGCTGCGACCAGGCGCTCACGGTCGTCCGGGCGCATCGCACGGATCGTCACCGGTGTGCCGTCGCGCAGCGTGCCGGACTGGCTGAACTCGCGGTCGTCGCCAGCGTGGTCGCTCACCGTGCCCTCCTGCCGTCGTCTGGCGGGGCATGATAGCCGGCCCTCGCCGCCGCGCGCGCCGGTGCTAGCATGGCCCGCAACCCGATGTCCGAAGCTGTCCGATCTCCGTTGACGATGGGCGTGCCCTTCGTGGTGGCAGCGCTCGTGCTCGGTGCGGCCTGTGCGGCACGCGCGGCGGAGTGTCGCGCGCTCGACCTGCCGGCGTTCGACGCCTCCCCGGCCTGGGTTCACGTGCCGCTGTCCAAGCTCAAGCACGACACCGCCTACAGCGTGGTCCGCGAAGACGGCCAGCCCGTGCTGCGCGCGATCGCGAAGGGCTCGGCGTCGGCGTGGGCGTACATGAAGCGCACCGACATCGCCGCCGCGCCGGTGCTGCAATGGCGCTGGCGCGTGCCGGCACTGATCGCTGGTGCCGCCAACGAAGACCCGAAGCGGGAGGACGCGCCGGTGCGCGTGATGATCGGCTTCGACGGCGACAAGACCAAGCTGCCGGATCAGGAGCAGCGCTACTTCTCGCGCATCAAGCGGCTCACCGGTCGCGACATGCCGTATGCGATGCTGATGTACATCTGGGACAACCACAACCCGGTGGACACGGTGGTGCCGAGCGCGCACACCTCGCGCGTCAAGATGATCGTGGTCGAGAGCGGCAGCGCCGGGGTCGGTGCCTGGCGCAGCTACCAGCGCGACGTGGCGCGCGACTTCGAGCGCGCGTTCAACGAGAAGCCCGGCCCCGTGCTCGGCTTCGCGCTGATGACCGACACCGACAACACCGGCGAGACCACCGAGGGCTTCTACGGCGCGCTGCGCCTGGGCTGCGCCACCCCCTGAGCGGGGCGGCCGTCAAGCCAGCAGGTCGTGCAGCGTGCGCGCCACCACCTTGGTGGCGCGGCGCAAGTCCTCCAGCACCAGATGCTCGTCGGCGCGCTTGGCGTTGGATTCCAGCACCGTGCGCGGCCCGGCGCCATAGATGACGCACGGGATGCCGAGCGCGCCGTACAGCCGCACGTCGGTGTACAGCGGCGTGCCGGAGACTTCGATCGCCTCGCCGAACACCGTCAGCGCGTGGCGCTGCAGCGCCGCCACCAGCGCGTGGTTGTTGGGCGAAGCCTTCAGCGACTGCGCCAGCAGCAGCCGCTTGATCTCCAGCCGGATGCCGGGGCAGCGTGCGACGGTCGAGGTGATCAGTTCGCGTACCTCGGCCTCCACCTGGCCCGAGTCTTCCTCGGGGATCATGCGGCGATCGAGCTTGAGCACCACCTTGCCGGGGATCACGTTGGTGTTGGTGCCGCCTTCGATGCGGCCGACGTTGAGGTACGGGTGCTGGATGCCCGCCACCTTGGAGCGGCGCGTGCGCAGCACGTCGTTGTGCGCGTACAGCACGCTCAGCAGCTGGTTGGCCGCCTGCAGCGCATCGACGCCGGTGTCCGGGTAGGCAGCGTGGCTGGCCAGGCCGTGCAGCGTGATCTCGAGCTGCAGGCAGCCGTTGTGCGCCACCACCACCTGGTAGCTGAAGCCCGCTCCAATCAGCACGTCGGGCTGCGTCAGGCCCAGGTTGAGCAGCCACCCCGGGCCGAGCTCGCCGCCGAACTCCTCGTCGTAGGTGAAGTGCAACTCCACCGCGCCGCGGCGCGCGGCGTCGCCGTCGATCAGCGCGCGCAGCGCATAGGTGTAGGTCGCGAAGTCGCTCTTGCTGACCGCCGCGGCGCGGCCGTAGAGCTTGCCGTCGACGATCTCGGCGCGGTACGGGTGGTGCGTCCAGCCGTCACCGGGTGGCACCACGTCGCCATGCGCGTTGAGGGCGATCGTCGGGCCGTCGCCGAAGCGTCGGCGCACGATCAGGTTGGTGATCGACTTCAGCCCGGCCTCCTTCACCACCGCGTCGGGCACCTTGTGACGCTCCGCGGTGAGGCCCATCATCGCCAGCATCTCGGCGGTGCGCTCGGCGTGCGGCGCGTTGTTGCCGGGCGGCGTGTCGGTCGGTACGCGCACCAGCTCCTGCAGGAAGCGCACCTGTTCGTCGAAATGCTCGTCGACCCAGCGGTCGAGGGCGGCATAGGCCGCGTCGGCGTGGGTGCGCGCCGCGGCGGTGGCGGCAGGCACGGGCCGCGTCTCGTCGCCGGGCGGGAGCGTGTGGTCCTGCGCGCTCATCGGGCCTCGTGCGCGAGCTGGTCGAGCAGGTGCTGGAACGCACGCACCGACAGCTCGGTGTCGTCGTTGGTGATCGACTCCAGCGGGTTGTGGCTGATGCCGGCGTTCAGGCCACGCTGGAACAGCATCGCCTGCGGCATCACCTCGTGCAGTTTCATCGCGTCGTGGCCGGCGCCGCTGGGCATTTGCACCAGCGGCAGTCCGAGCGAGCGCACCGCGCGCTCCCAGCGCGCCTGCCACTCCGGCGCGCTCGGTGCCGCCGGCGCGCGGATGGTCTCCTCGGCGCTGAAGGTCAGGCCACGGCGCTCGCACACCGCGCGCAGCTGCGCCAGCACGTCGCGCTCGCAGGCGTCGCGCACCACATCGGTGGTGGCGCGGATGTCGAGGCTGAAGCGGCAGCGCCCCGGCACCACGTTGATCGAGCCGCTCGGCACATCGAGCATGCCCACCGTGCCCACCAGGTCGGGCTCACGTGCCGCGCGCTGCTCGAGGTACAGCACGATCTCGGCGGTGGCGGCGGCGGCGTCGCGCCGCATGTCCATCGGCGTGGTCCCGGCGTGGCTCGCCATGCCGGTGATCTCGCACAGGTAGCGCACGCTGCCGTTGATCGATGTGACGATGCCCAGCGGCACGTCGAGCCGATTGAGCACCGGGCCCTGCTCGATGTGCACCTCGACGAAGCCGAGGTAGCGCCGTGGGTCGCGCTTCAGGCGCGCGATGTCGCCAATGGGCAGCCCGGCGCGCTGCATCGCGTCGCGCATCGTCACGCCCTCGGCGTCGCGCTGCTCGAGCCAGCGCGCATCGAAGTGGCCGGTGAGCGCGCCCGAGCCGAGGAACACCGCCTTGTAGCGCTGGCCTTCCTCCTCGGCGAAACCCACCACCTCGAGGCCGAACGGCAGCCGCTGGCCGCGGCGCTTGAGCTCGCGCACGCACGCCATCGGCACGAAGATGCCGAGCCGCCCGTCGTAGCGGCCGCCGTTGCGCACGGTGTCGTAGTGGCTGCCCGTCAGCAGCCTTCGCGCCTCGCGGTCGCTGCCGTGGTACAGGCCCACCACGTTGCCCACCGCGTCGATGTGCACGTCGTCGAAGCCGCAGTCGTCGCGCATCCACTGCTGCAGCTGGCGCGCGCACGCGCGGTGCGCGTCGGTCAGGTAGGTCACCGTCAGCTCGCCGCGCTCGGCGTAGCCGGCGTCGCTGTGCTGCGCCAGCGTCTGCGCCCAGTCGAGGATCTGGTTGCCGAGCGCGGGTTCGACGCCGAACTTGTCGTCGAGCCGGATCTCCGCGATGCGGTGGATGTTGCGCAGGCACTCGGCGAGCTCGAACGCCGGGTGGTTGGCCAGGCGGCGCGCGAAGGTGGCCATGATCTCGTGCTTGCTCAGCCCGTTGCCGCGCGGGCCGCGCACCGCGAGGATGAACGGAAAGCCGAACTTGGCGTTGTAGTCGGCGTTGAGCTGCTGGATGCGCGCCAGCTCCTGGGGCGTGCAATCGGTGAGGCCGGCCTTGCCTTGTTCGTGGGTCGATTCGGCGGTCAGCGTCTTGGACACCATCGCCTTGCCGGCCAGCTCGGGGTGCGCGCGGATCAGCGCGAGCTGCCGCTCGGGGCCGGCGTCGCGCACCACCTCGACCAGCGCGCGCTTGAGCGCGGCCAGCGTCGCGAACGGGCGCCTGGCGAGCGCAGCCTCGACGATCCACGGCGAGTGCTCGTAGGTGCCGGCCAGCGCCGCCTGCGCGTCGTCGGGCGATGCGGCGTTGAGCCACTCGAGCGTGAGCACAGGCAGTGCAGTCATGCCGCGCCCTCGCGGTGCGGATGCGTCGCCTTCCAGTGGCGCGCGATGTCGATGCGGCGGCACACCCAGACGCGGTCGTGCGCCTCGATGTGATCGAGGAAGCGCTGCAGCGCGCCGATGCGCCCGGGCTTGCCGAGCACGCGGCAGTGCATGCCGATCGACATCATCCTGGGCTTCTCCTCGCCCTCGGCATACAGCGTGTCGAAGCTGTCGCGCAGGTAGGTGAAGAAGTGGTCGCCGGTGTTGAAGCCCTGTGCCTGCACGAAGCGCATGTCGTTGGTGTCGAGCGAGTAGGGCACCACCAGGTGGGGCACCGCGCTGCCGTCGCTCTTGGTGACGCGCATCCAGAACGGCAGATCGTCGCCGTAATAGTCGCTGTCGTACTCGTAGCTTCCCAGGTCGACCACCAGGCGGCGCGTGTTCGGGCTGTCGCGGCCGGTGTACCAGCCGAGCGGCCACTCCCCGCCGGTGAGTTCGCGCAGCAACTGGTCGGCCATGCCGATGTGGTGGCGTTCGGTGGCCTCGGGCATGTGTTGGTGGTGGATCCAGCGCAGCCCATGGTTGGCGATCTCGTAGCCGTTCTCGAGGAACGCGGCCACCAGCTCGGGGTAACGCTGCAGCGCCGACACCACGCCGAAGACGGTCAGCGGCAGCCGCCGGCGCTCGAACTCGCGCACGATGCGCCACACGCCGACGCGCGAGCCGTACTCGTACATCGACTCCATCGTCATGTGGCGGGCTTCGTAGGCCTGCGACGTGACCAGCTCGGACAGGAACGTCTCGGACGTCGCGTCGCCGTGCAGCACGTTGTTCTCGCCGCCTTCCTCGTAGTTGAGGACGAACTGCACCGCGATGCGCGCGCCGGCGGGCCAGCGCGCGTGCGGCACCGCGCGGCCGTAGCCGCGCAGGTCGCGCGGATAGGGCGCGCTGTCGGCCGGCGCGCTCATGGCTGCCTGGACACCAGCGTGAGGCCGGGGCGCGGGCGATCGGGTCGCAGGCCGCGCTGCAGCGCGGCCAGATGACCCTGCATCAGCCGCACCGCCGCGCGCGCGTCGTGGCGCTCCAGCGCATCGACGATCGCGGCCGGCCCGGCGAACAGGTCGTCGCGTGGCGACGCGGCCGGGTACATCAGCAGGACCAGCGACGAGCGCGCCAGCAGTTCGGCCAGCAGCTGCACCATCACCTCGTTGCCGAGCTGGCGCGCCAGCAGCGTGTGGAAGCCCTTCAACGCGCGCCACCGGCCCGAGGTGTCGATGCGCGCGGCCGCCGCGCGCTCGGCGCCGAGCCGCTGCCGCAGCTCGCTCACCTGCGCCGGCGTGATCGTGTGCGCGAGCTGGCGCACCAGCGCACACTCGACGAGGCGCCGGGCCTCGAACACTTGTCGCGCCTCGGCCACGCTGGGTGCGGCCACCGAGGCCCCGCGCAGCGGCTCCAGCTGCACCAGGCGTTCGCGGCTGAGCTGGTGCAGCGCGTGGCGCACGCGCGTGCGCGAGACGCGAAAGATGTCGGCCAGCTTCTGCTGCGCGAGCTTGGTGCCCGGTGCGAGCCGCCGCTCGGCGATGGCGGCGGTGATCGATGCGACGATGCGCTGCGTTGCAGCGTCGGCGCTCTCGTCGCGACGCAACGACGCGCGCGCGCCGCCTGACGGCACGTTGCCGTGCACCACGCGCAGCGCCGGCCGGTTGCGGCTGGATGGAGAACGGATCGTCGGTGGCGAGGGCATGCGGACAACGGCAGTCGACCTGCACGCAGAATACACTTTGCCGGCCATTCGGCACGGCCACCCGCGTGCGGCGCGCACGTCGAAATGGAAGAGCAGCCCATGGGCCATCTCAGCACCCACGTGCTCGACACGATGCACGGTTGTCCGGCGGCCGGCATGCAGGCTAGATTGCTGCGCGTCGAAGGCGGCGCCACCCAGACGCTGGCGTCGTTCACGCTCGATGCCGACGGGCGTCACCCGGGCGGGCCGCTGCTCGACGCCCCGGCCATGTCCGCGGGCCGCTACCGCTTGGTGTTCGCGGTGGCGCCGTACTTCCGCCGCCGCGGCGTCGCGCTGCCCGAGCCACCGTTCCTCGACGAGGTGCAGCTCGACTTCGGCATCGCCGACGCGGCGGGCCACTACCACGTGCCGCTGCTCGTGAGCCCGTGGAGCTACTCCACCTACCGCGGCAGCTGAGCCGCCCGGGGTCAAGGAGACACATGCAGATCGCGTCGATGAGGAGCCGCTGCAGCGCGCCGGAGTGGCAGGCGCGCATCGACCTCGCGGCGTGCTACCGGCTGGTCGACCTGTACGGCATGTCCGACATGATGGCCAACCACATCTCGTCGCACGTGCCGGGCGAGCCCGGGGCGCTGCTGATCAACGCCTACGGGATGATGTACGAGGAGATCACCGCCTCGAGCCTGATCAAGATCGACTTGCAGGGCAACATCCTGGCCAAGCCCGACTTCGGCGCGCTCGACTACGGCATCAACCGCGCCGGCTACGTGATCCACAGCGCGATCCACGCCGCGCACCCCGCCCTGGCGTGCGTGATCCACACCCACGCGGCGGCCTCGATGGCGGTGAGCGCGCTGCAGTGCGGGCTGCTGCCGATCACGCAGACCGCGATGCGCTTTCTGAAGGTGCGCTACCACGACTACCAGGGCGTGGTGCTCGACGCGGCCGAGCAGGCGTCGCTGCTGGCCGACCTCGGCGACGGCGAGGCGCTGATCCTGCGCAACCACGGCGCGCTGGTGGTGGGCCGCACGGTGGGTGAGGCGTTCAACTGGGCGCACCGGCTCGAGCTGGCGTGTCGCACGCAGCTGGCTGCGATGGCATGCCACTCGCCGCTCAACGCAGTGCCGCAGCCGGTGCTCGAGGCCACCTGGAACAACTACCAACGCGGCACGCGCCGCCCTTATGGCCTGATGGAGTGGCCCGCGCTGCTGCGCAAGCTCGATCGGCTCGACCCGAGCTATGCCACCTGAGCGCGCGGTGCAGGGCATGCCGACCGTGAACCGCAGGGATTTCAGCTTCTTCTTCCTGGCCGGCGCGTGGGCCGGGCGTGCGCACGCCGACGCCTGGCCTGCCAAACCGGTGCGCGTGGTGGTGGGGTTCACCGCGGGCGGCACCACCGACATCCTGGCGCGCAACGTCAGCCAGAGGCTGGGCGACAAGTTCAAGCAGCCGTTCGTGGTCGACAACAAGCCCGGGGCCGGCGGCAACCTCGGCACCGAGATCGCGGTGCGCTCGCCCGCGGACGGCTACACGCTGCTGGTCGCGTCGGTCGGGCCGATCGCCGTCAACCCGACGCTGTACCCGAAGCTGCCGTACAACCCGCTGACCGATCTGGTGCCGGTGGTGCTGCTGGCCGACGTGCCCAACGTGCTGGTGGTGCACCCGTCGGTGCCGGCCGCGACGCTGGAGGAGTTCATCGCGCACGCGCGCGCGCACAGCGGCCAGCTGAACTACTGCTCCACCGGCATCGGCACGTCGTCGCACCTGTCGGGCTTCGTGCTCGCCAAGCGGGCGGGATTCGAGGCCACGCATGTCCCGTACAAGGGCGCCGATGCGCTGAAAGACCTGTTGAGCGGGCGCATCCAGTTCATGTTCGCCACCATCCCATCGGTGCGCGCGCACATCGGCGCCGGTGCATTGCGTGCGCTGGCGGTCAGCAGCGGCCGACGCTCGCGTTCGCTGCCCGACGTGCCGACGGTGGTCGAGCGCGGCTTTGCGGGCTTCGAATACGGCTCGTGGTTCGGCTTCTTCGCGCCCAAGGGCACGTCCACCGAGGTGGTCGGTGCGCTCAACCAGGCGGTCAACGACATCCTCGCGGTGCCGGCGGTCGAGTCGGCGATGGTGAGCGAGGGCGCCGACCCGGCGGGCGGCACACCGCAGCAATTCGGCCAGTTCGTGCAGCGCGAATTCGACAAGTACCGCAGCGTGGTGCGCGACTCGGGCGCGGTCGCCGAATGAACCGGCCGCCGCGGCCCACGGCGTGGCACCGCGCGGCGCGGGCGCGGCGCTGCCGCACGAATCTTGCAAGCACCGCCGCATCGTCACCCGTCAGGAGCCGAGCTTGAATTCGCATCGTTTGTTGAGCCGCACGGCCGCGCTGCTGTGCGCCGCCGCCGCGACCGCCCACGCCGCCTGGCCCGAGAAGCCGGTGCGCATCGTCGTCACGTTCGCGGCCGGCGGCGCCAGCGACATCGTGGCGCGCGCGATCTCCGAGCCGCTGGCCAAGGCGATCGGCCAGCCGGTGATCGTCGACAACAAGCCCGGCGCCGGCGGCACCATCGGCGGCGCCGAAGTGACGCGCGCGGCGCCCGACGGCTACACGCTGATGCTGTCGAACTCGACGCCGCTGTCGATCGGCCCCTGGACCGTGCCCAAGCTGCCGTACGACCCGATCACGCAGTTCACGCACGTGGCGATGCTGGGCGTCGCGCCGGTGCTGATCATGGCCAACCCGAAGACCGGCCCGGCTTCGCTGAAGGACTTGCCCAAGGCCGCCGCGACGCCCGGCTACACGTTCGGCTCCGGCGGGCCGGGCTCGATCGGGCACATCGTCGGCGAGATGGCGAAGGCGGCGATGAAAATCCAGATGACGCACATCCCCTACAAGGGCGGCGCGCCGATGACCACCGACCTGATCGCGGGCCAGATCCCCCTCGGCATCGACGTCATCACGGCGTTCGTGCCGATGGTCAGGAGCGGCCAGATCAAGGCGCTGGCGGTCACCACGCGCGAGCGCTCGCCGCTGCTGCCCGACGTGCCCACCGTGGTCGAACTCGGCCTGCCGCAACTGGTGGCCGAGAACTACTTCGGCGTCTCGGGGCCGGCCGGCTTGCCGAAGGAGGTCACCGACAAGCTCGCCAAGGCGCTGACCGAGATCGTCGCCGACCCGGCGATCGTCAAACGCTTCGAAGAGCTCGGCGTCACGCCGGCCAAGGTGAGCGCCGCGCAGTTCAGCGACTTCGTCGCCAAGCAGATCAACGATTTCGCGCCGGCGATCAAGGCGGCGGACATCAAGCCTTGAATCCCTTTTCTCGGCGGGCGCGGCGCGGCGGGCAGTGCCCGGCAGGCGCTCCTCCTGTGGCGGTCGATGCTGCGCATCGACTCCGCTGCGCTTCTCGCAGCGCGCTCGCGCGGCGAAACTCGCTGCGCTCACTGCGTTCGCTTCGCTCGGACAATCGCCGCGAGTCAGAGGTGGATGCGCGCGCGTGGCGCGCGCCGAGCGCGCTGCTGCGATGCTCGCCGCCCCACAAGTCGGTCCCACCGGGCACCGCCCACCGCGCAGAGACGCTCGTGGTGTTGGCCCACGCGGGCCACGGTCGTGCCGGCAAAGCCGTGGGCGGGTGTGCGCCGGCAGCGACATATGCGGCGCCGAGGAGCGAAGAGGGCATGGCCGCGCGCGCGCAGCGCGCGCATCGTCCTCTAACTCGCCGAGATTGTTTGAGCGCAACGACCGCAGGGAGTGAAGCGACTTTCTCGGCGGGCCATGCGATCGAGCACCGCAGGGAACCCTGCGCGCAGCGCAGGGCTGCCGCATCCGAGCGCCGGCGCATACCCGCCCGCGGATTTGCCCGCTCAAGGAATCGCGTACGAGTCGCGTGACATGGACGCCTACCTCCTCGACTGGATCAACCTGCTGCTGCGCTTCGCGCACGTCATCACGGGCATCGCGTGGATCGGGGCGTCGTTCTACTTCGTCTTCCTCGATCTGAGCCTGGTGCCGCCGACCGACCCGGCGCTCAAGGCCAAGGGTGTCGACGGCGAACTGTGGGCGGTGCACGGCGGCGGCTTCTACAACCCGCAGAAGTACCTGGTGGCGCCGAAGTCGCTGCCCGAGCACCTGCACTGGTTCATCTGGGAGAGCTACAGCACCTGGCTGACCGGCTTCGCGTTGTTCACCGTGCTGTACCTCTTCAATGCGCAGATTTTTCTGGTCGACAAGAACGTGTTCGACTGGTCGGCCGGCGCGGCAGTGGCGGCGGCGCTGGCGTTTCTCGCCGCTGGCTGGATCGTCTACGACGCCATCTGCCGCCTGTTCGGCCAGCGTGCCCGCGGCGACCTGATCGTCGGCGTGCTGCTGTTCGTGTTCGTCGTCGCCGCCACCTGGGTGGCGTGCCGGCTGTTCGCCGGGCGCGCGGCGTTCCTGCTGGTCGGTGCGATGCTGGCCACGGCGATGAGCGCCAACGTGCTGGTGTGGATCATTCCCGGCCAGCGCAAGGTGATCGCGCAGATGCGCGCCGGCCAGCCAGTGGATCCGGTGCACGGCCAGCGCGCCAAGCAGCGCAGCCTGCACAACACCTACTTCACGCTGCCGGTGCTGGTGGCGATGCTGAGCAATCACTACGGCTGGCTCTACCAGGCCAGGCACAACTGGCTGGTGCTGGTGGTGCTGATGCTGGCCGCCGCGCTGGTGCGCCACTCGTTCGTTGCGCGGCACAAGGCACTCGTGCTGCAGCAGCCGGTGCCGTGGGGTTATGCGGCAGCGGGCGTGGCGATGATGGGCGCGGTGTCGGTGGCCTTGGTGCCGTCGGCGTCCACCGCCACGGCCGGCGCCAGCGCGCCGCCCGCGACGATGGCGGCCGTGAAGGCAGTCGTCGACCAGCGCTGCGTGGTGTGCCACAACGCGCAGGTTCAGCAGAAGAACGTGGCGTTGCACACCGAGGCGCTGATCCGCCAGCACGCGCAGGCGATGTACCAGCAGGCGGTGGTGCTCAAGCTGATGCCGCTGTCCAACGCCACCCAGATCACCGACGACGAGCGCGCGCTGATCAAGCGCTGGGTCGAGGCGGGCGCGCCCGACTAGCGGCGGCACCGCGCCGCCAGGCGCGATGACGGTCGGTGACGACCTCGCCGGCTATTGCGGCTGCGGCGCCACCATGATCTGGCCACGGATCTCGCCGCTCGGGTTGGCGGCGGTCAGCACGTTGACGTACCAGCGGCCGGCCAGCAGGTCCTCCATCTGCCTCGCGGTGAGCGTCACCACGCCGTTGTCGGTGGGTTGACCGGTCACCGTGATCGGCGCCGCGGCGTCTGCGTTCTCGCCCGGCAACGCCGGGCCGTGGAAGTGCGCGCCGGTGGGCGGGCCGCTCAGGCCGCTGACCGCGAGCGTCCACGTCAACACGCGACTGCCCTTGTCGAGCGTGCCCTGCAGGTTGCCCTTGGCTTCGCTCTGCGTAGGCGGCACTTCGCTGGCGCCCGACAGGCGTGACATCAGCGACGCCGTGCCGGTCGGCGACATCTGGGCGCTGGCGCAAGCGACGAGAGCGATCAAACCGGCGGCCAGCACGCCGTGAATCGGGCGGCGAAAGGGGCTCATCGAAGTCTCCTGAAGAGGATCCGCGCGCCCGATGCTGCGGCCAACGGGCGGCGCGCGCCATCAGGTGAGCACCAGATCGCTTGTAGGACGCGCCTGACAGCGGCTCTTCGCGTGCGTCGCATCGCCTAGACTGCGCGGGCCTCGTCACCGGGAGCGCCGATGCGCCGTCGCCACTGTCTCACGCTGCCGTTGGCCGCCGCATGGGGCGGCTGTGCCGTCGTGCAGGGCGTGTCGCCCGCGGCCAAGGTGAGCCTGGTGCCCACCGGCACGCTGCGCGCGGCCATCAACCTCGGCAATCCGGTGCTGGCCCGGCGCGAGGGCGGCGAGTTGCGCGGCGTGTCGGTCGATCTGGCGCGCGAGCTGGCCAAGCGGGTGGTGATGCCGCTGCAGTTCGTGGTCTACGAGTCGGCCGGTGCGGTGGTGTTCGCGGCAGCCGGCCAGGCCTGGGATGTCGCCTTCGTCGCGATCGATCCGGCGCGCGGGCGCGAGATGCTGCAGACGAACCCGTACCTGATCATCGAGGGCGCCTACCTGGTGGCGGCCGACTCGCCGATCCGCAGCAACGACGAAGTCGATCGCCCGGGCGTGCGCATCGCGGTGGGCAAGGGCAGCGCGTACGACCTCTTCCTGTCGCGCGCGCTCAAGCAGGCGCAGATCGTGTACGCGCCGACCTCGCCGGCGGTGACCGACGTCTTCGTGGCGCAGAAGCTCGACGTGGCGGCCGGCGTGCGACAGCAGCTCGAGGCCGATGCCAAGCGGCTGCCCGGGTTGCGCGTGCTCGACGGTCGCTTCATGGTGATCCAGCAGGCGATGGCCACCCTGCCCGGCCGCGAGGCGGGCCTGGCCTACCTGAACAGCTTCGTCGAGGAGATGAAGTCGTCGGGCTTCGTCGCGCAGGCGCTGGCGCAGCATCGCATCGAGGGCGCGCAGGTGGCGCCGCCCGGGCCGGCGCGCTGAGTCGGCCGCGCGCTCAGCGCGTCTGGCGATGGCGCTCGTGCCACTGCGCGAGCGAGTAGTCCGGGTATTCGTCGAACGCGTCGTCGCCGCGCTTGCGCTGCACCGCCACCCATTCGGGCTTGGAGCCGAGCATGATGTGCGCCACCTTCGGTGGCTCCGGCAGCGGCGTGTCGATCGCGCCGGCGTGCGGATGCACCAGCTCCGGCCAGCGCGGGTCCCACAGCCACAGCGGGCTGCCGCACTGCTTGCAGAAGTGACGCTGTCCCTGGCTGCGCCGCCCGTTGCGCAGCCGCGCGCGGTACACGTTGAGGTGTTCGCGGCCCTGCACCTTCAGCGTCGCGTGGTCTGCACCGAGGTTGATCGCGAAGCCGCCGCTGCCGGCCGTCTTGCGGCAGATCGAGCAGTAGCAGCGCATGAAAGGCACCGGCGCATGCGATTGCACCGAGAAGCGCACCGCGCGGCAATGACACGACCCCTTGAGCAGCATCGCGCCGGCTCAGGCCTCGCTGCGGAAGCCCACGCGCTTGTGGGTGCCGTCGCAATAGGGCTTCTTGCTCGATTGCCCGCAGCGGCACAGCCATGCCTCGGCCATGCGGTTCAGCGTCTTGCCCGTGCCGCTGATCACCTCGAGGTTGCCGCGCACGTGCAGCGGGCCGTCGCGGATCGGCTCGACCGCGAGCGCGCCGTCGCGTTGCGGCAGCGCTGTCGAGTCGGCCGCAGCCGGCTCGCCGCTGGCGCTGAAGTGGGCCGTGCCATGGCTGCCGTCGCAGAACGGCTTGCGCGCCGACGCGCCGCAGCGGCACAGCGTGGCGCGCAAGCCGACGGCGCGCCCGTCGACCGTGAGCGGCGCGCGAAACGCCAGCGGGCCGTTCTCGCGCACGCGCACCGTGTTCACGCGCGGCGCCGCCTCGAGCAGCGCGCCGTCGCTGCCGTGGCACGCGATCGCGCCCGAAGGGCAGTTGTGCGCCAGCTCCACCAACTCCGCCGGCGTCGCGCGATCGGGATGGATCCACTGGCCATCGACATTCGGCACGAACACGTCGGGCCGGTCGAGCACGCAGTGGCGCGCGTGGATGCAGCGGTCGGCGTCGAAGGTGACGGTGGCCTCCCGGCCGCGGACGGTTTCGATCGACATGGGGCGCTCCAGCAAACGTTGCGGCCACTGTGGGCGTCGGCCCGCGGGGTGTCAAGCCGGCGCGCCTCGCGCGATGCTCGCTGCTATGCTCGCCCGACCATCCCCGCGAGGAGCCGACATGGAAGGGCCCGTGCGCACCGTTTCGTTCGAGGCGCTCGCCGCGCAGGTCGGTCAGGAGATCGGCGTCTCGGCGTGGACCCGGATCGATCAGCCGATGATCGATGCGTTCGCCAAGCTGACCGGCGACTCGCATTTCATCCATGTCGATCCGGCGCGTGCCGCCGCGGTGCTGCCGTCCAAGGGCACCATCGCGCACGGCTTCCTGACACTGTCGCTGCTGTCGAACATGGCCTACCAGGTGTGCCCCACCATCGAAGGCGTGCGCTTCCCGCTCAACTACGGCTTCAACCGGCTGCGCTTCGTTGCGCCGGTGCCGGTGGGTTCGCGCGTGCGCGCGCACTTCGTGCTGCACCAGATCGAGCGCATCGACGACGTGCAGCGCCAGATCATCTACACCGTGACGGTCGAGATCGAAGGGGCGGCCAAGCCCGCGCTGGTGGCCGAGTGGCTGACGCGCATCACGCTGTGATGCCGCCTCAGTAGGCCTCCCGGTCGTCGCGACGCCGGTACAGCGCGGCGTGCGCCAGCGTGTACTCCGCCAGCGGGCCGATCTTCACGTCGGCGCCGGCCAGCTGATGGGCGTGCTTCATGTAGACCTGCGCCAGCACGAGGGCGTCGTCGCTCGACTGCACGCGCAACGCCTTGCGGTGGTAGCCGTCGGGCCGGCCGATGCCTTCGAGATCGTCCATCGCGACCAGCGCGGCGGCGTCCACGTCGTACACCTCGCCAGCGACGCGCTCGCCCTCGCCGGGCGAGTCGATCATCCACGGCACGTGGCGCTCGCCCACCAGCAGCAATGGATGGCGCTCGAGCGTGCGAAACAGCGAGCCGACGCGCCGTCCGCGGTTGGTGGCGAAGTTCGGGAAGCCCGACTTCAGCGTGCCGAACACGAACACCAGCGTGCCGCCCATCACATCACCCCGAACGTCTTGAACGCCTCCACCGTGCTCATGCCGCGCTCGATCGCCTCGCGCACGCGGTTTTCGGTGCTGGCTTTCTCGAGCGCCCGACGGATCGCCTCTTCCTCGGCGGCACGCGGGATCACCAGCACGCCGTCGAGATCGCCGAACACGATGTCGCCCGGCGCCACGCGCACGCCGTGGCACTCGACCGCCACGCGCCAGTCGACCACCTTGCCGCGCGGCCCCTGGTCCTGAGCGTAGCCGCCGCAGCTGAACACCGGCATCCCGAGCGCGAGCACCTCGGGCGTGTCGCGCGAGTAGCCGTCGAGCACGGCGCCGGCGGCCTGCAGGTGCCGGGCGCGCGTGGTCATCAGGCCGCCCCACAGCGCGAACTGCGGCGCGCAACCGGTGGCCAGGTACACCTCGTGTCGCTGCAGGTCGTCGAGCGCCTCGAACAGCAGCCCGAACGGCTTGCGCGACAGCTCGCTGTGGCCCGCGGGCTCGGTGTTGGCGAAGCAGTTCGATTCGAGCACCGGCATCGCGCGGCCGATCACCACCATGTCGGGCCTCAGCGGACGGATCTGCGGGCTCAGGAACTGGTGCAGAAAGCCCATCGTGTCGAGGATGTCGCCCACCACCGCCGGGAACAGCTGTGCGCGCATCAGGGCGAACAGCTCGTCGTCGTCACGCCACGCCACCATCGATTCAACCGCCTTTCTGCGCTCGCTGCGCTTCGATCCGGGCGCGCAGGATGCGGCGCCGCTCCAGCGCGTCGGCCGGCCAGTGCTGCTTCGCGTCGTAGTACTCGGGCACCGCGGTGTGCCCCTGCGGAATCACGACCCAGGGCTGCTTCGACGCGGTGAAGATGTGGATGTCGGGCGGCAGGTGATCGGGCTCGTCGAGCGTGCCGACGCGCACGAACGCGACCGCCGCGCCGGCGCCCGCGTAGTGGCTCCACAGCGCGATGCGACAGATGCGGCAGCGCGCGATCCGCTGGCCCTGGCCGCTGGCCGACGGCGTGTCCACCAGTTCGGGCGCCTCGCCGAGCAGTTGAACGCGGTCCATCTCGATCATCGCGTTGAGCGCGAACGAGGCGCCGGTCTCGCGTTGGCACCAGCGGCAGTGGCAGCAGTGCACGAACAGCGGCTTGCTGCCGAGCCGATAGCGCACCCGCTGGCAGTCGCAGCCCCCGTCGAGCGGAAACGGATCCGGCGTGCTCACGGCAGCCTCGCGTGGCGTCGCGCTCAGCCGGCGGCCTTGCGCACCAGCGCGGTCGCGGTGGCCGAGGCCACGCGCTGCCCGTCCTGATACAGCTCGCCCGCCAGGAAGCAGACATCGCGTCCACGCTTCAGCACGCGACCCTTGCCGTGCAGCGTGCCCACCTTGGCCGGTCGCTCGAACGAGACGTTGAGGTTCAACGTCGGTGCGATCTCGCCCTCGGCCAGCATGGCGGCGAGCGCCGGGCCCATCGTGTCGTCGAGCATCGCGGCCAGGAAGCCGCCTTGCACGTGGCCCGCCGGATTGGTGAAGCCGGCGTTGGCCTCGAACGTGGTGTCGATCGTGCCCGATTCGGCATCGATGTGCGTGAACCGGATGCCCAGCGTGGCCGCCGCGCCGGGCGGCGGCAGGTGGCCGTCCATCACCTGCCAGAAGTACGCCTTGCGGTCCATCGACGGCTGGACGCTTCAGGGCGCCGAGGCGGCCGGTGCGGGCGCCGCGATCGAGGCCGGCACGCCCGGCGGAGGCGCGTTGGGGCCGATGGGTACCACGACTCCGGGCCCCAGTGGCACCTCGGTCATCGCGGTGACGCCGGTCACGAAGTGGCGCGTCTCGCCGAAGCACGTGGTGGGCAGGCCCACTTTCTCTTCGTAGTGCAGGCTGACGCGCTGGCCCATCACCTTGTTGATCTGGGCCGCCACCGCATCGTCGCGCACCGTGAAGTCGAACTTCTCGACCGTGCTGCCGGGCAGCGACACCAGTGCGAGCTCGCCCTCCCAGGTCTTGCACAGCCACCCCTTGTTGGAGAACTTCTGCACCCAGCCGGCGCGCTCGCCGGTGGAGTAGCTCCAGTTCGTC
>Ga0068867_100001263_pt1 | contig 17460 bp, 23 predicted proteins | sample KBSMisM32_FD_65649 | JGI IMG/M metagenome (GOLD analysis project Ga0068867, IMG submission 65649) | Miscanthus rhizosphere microbial communities from Kellogg Biological Station, Michigan, USA - KBS Miscanthus M3-2 | ecosystem: Host-associated > Plants > Roots > Rhizosphere > Soil ...
GGACGATCATCTCGTGGCAGCCAGGCTCTATCAGAACAAGGAGCAAGCGTTGGAGGCCGAAGCCATCGAATTCAGGACCGCAGCATCAAAGATAGGTCAGTATGAAGATACCAAGGGGTTTCGGCGGGAAGCGTTGACGATGGCTGCGCAAAAAAAAGAGGCCGATGCGAGGAAGATGCAGGCGCTGTATGCCACACATATGAGGCAAGCGAATCTGCTCGCGAATGTGCTCCTTGGAAAAGTACAGCCTCAATAAGGATCATCTGTCCATGAGGACTATGCTCTCCAAAGGAGGGCCCGCACCGACGATCCGATGGTGCCATTCCATCGTATCACAATAACGAAACAGGGAATCCATCGGACGTCGGTTCGCTTTATCCAGCCAACTTGAGAGATCCCCCCCCAAGAATCGAACAAAAGAGTATTTGTACTGCGCATCACCCACGAGAAATATTCCCCTCAGCCTTTCATATCTTGGAACGTCAGGCCGGTGTACTCGAGCCACCGCTTGTTGTACCAAGTGACATGGCCGAATAAGCCGAAGGTCCAGGCAAGCTTCGACCCTCCCCAATCCCTGCACGTCTTCTAGTCGAGGTCACCATTACTTATAGGGTCTCTACACCCTACCTCCTGGGAATGGTCAGGCCCCATTTTCTTGGGTTACGCTGTCTTTATCAGGAGGCTGACCTCAGCAAAAGGAGAACCGATCATGCAATGCCCTCATTGTGAGGCCCAAATGATGGAAGAGCAGTTCTCTGACCCAAAGAGGGTCGAGGGAATCATCTGGATCAGGAGCTGGCGATGTGGAAACTGTGGGCATACCCAAGACCCCTTCAGGGAAGCCAATCATTACAGTGCCCTAGAGCAGCCGTGAATCGGCGGTAGTTCATAGATTCTGATTAATTCTATGATAGGAGCCAATTTGCAACGATCGCCAACCGGCGCAGGGTTGCGCTTGAATTTCGACTTGATAGAACGATCATAACAAGTCCCACTGAATGTGACCCTTCGAGTGGCTTCTTTTCCGCTCTTTACCTGCATCACGATGGAGCCCTCCAGCACGTAGACAAAAGCATGTGCATTGTGACGATGGATCGGGCTTGACCCGCCGGGCGCATACTCGACTGTGATCATCAAGCCTTCCTTGGCGGAAATATCCGTCAGAACTTCCGACATGAACGGCGTGACCTTACCCTCTTGAGCCATGAAGGTAAGCCCACGAGGGAAAACCCGAGTCACCATAGATAGATCGGTCCCCTCCGCCTTGTGCTTTTTCCCGTTCATCGAGCGGCGCATACTTCAGCACCTCAATGGTATGGCCGTCTAGGACGGAGACGACGCCCCCTCGCAGTACTTCTCTTGTTATATGGCTTAATCCCGCTTTGGTTAATAATCCTTTGCTGTAGGCAGCCTTTGAAGCTCGGGTCATTTCTAGTATTCACTCTAGTGCTGGAGGTCCATAGTAAGGGGCAGCAAGTAATTGCTGCTAAAGCCATATGAGACAATAGGAGGATCGCCGAATGCGCACTCTAGGAAGCATAGTCATTGCGATCTGTTTAGTCGTTCTTCTGGGGTACGGGTATCTTGTTGTTCAGGTTCTCATGCAGACGAGTGGTGAGGCCGTGCAAGACGGTGCGATGGTAACGGCACAGGTTCACATCACGCCGCAGGATAACCTCACCACGACATATAGCAATACCGAGCAATTCATCCAAGGTCAGCATAGTATGCCATTTGGACTCGAGCAGCGGGTCGCCGGCATGCGCCCGGGAGAGGTCACAACCTTTTCGCTGTCGGCGGAAGAAGGTTTTGGGCCCTACGATGAGACAAAACTTCAGAGTATCCCGGCAGAACAATTGCCGTATGATGCCCGGGAAGGTGAATTGATAGAAGTTAAAGATGATAACGCCAGTAAAACTGCCAGGGTCGTGAGTATCCTGCCGGAGAAGGCTGTGCTTGATCTCAATCATCCCCTGGCTGGGAAACCGCTAAACGTCACGCTGGAGATCGTGAAGATTGAGAATCCAGATAAGGAGGTAATACGACCATAACTGGCGGTTGCCCAGACCGTGGCCTGGCCCTCAAAGTCTCCACATTGGTAGGTGACGAGACAACACACAGGGAAGCGTCGGGTCGTTTCTTTGCCATAACATGCGAGGGAGGTTCACTGATGACTGAAACTGTCTCAAACGGCAAAATGATTTCTCTGGAATACACTATCAAGTTTGACGACAACCGAGTCGTCGAGACCAATGTGGGGAAAGCCCCGTTGACATACACCCAAGGCGCTAATCAGATCATTCGAGGTCTTGAAAATGCAGTGGAGGGTATGACGGTCGGAGAGGCCAAGCATGTGGTCGTGCCACCAGAGGAAGGTTACGGGTCTAAAGATTTGAGCAAATTTCGGGAGGTCCCGAAGACAATCGTTCCTGAACATGTCAAGGTAGGCATGCAATTGCAAGGGAAGGATGCCAGCGGCAAGACCATTGAACCAGTTGTCAAAGAGATCAAAGACGACACAGTAGTATTGGACCTGAACCATCCTCTCGCCGGCAAGACTCTACTGTTTGACGTCAAAGTGGTAGGCGTAAATTAAGAATGTGCTAGGGGCGAAGAGGATAAAAGCACCATCGGCAAGGGTGCCTGATGACCATAAGGCAGTCGGTGGCGGCATCAGCATCCGCATCCGCAACGTGTCATCTATCCCAGGATGCATATCACGAAGCAGGAACTGGCGGATATCTTCCTAGATGCATAACGATTCTGTCAAAGAATCTGGGTGGACCGGCGCATAATTATCGGTGATGGATAATGGGACCCAGCTTGAAATCAGGAGGTAGCCCGATGCGCAAGCGAATCATCGCCATCCTACAGAAGCAGAGCGCTTCTCCTGACCTGGATTGGTTGAACTTGGAGGGGCTCGCGGACGTGGAGGTGACGTCGGAGGATGCCACCCATCCCGTTGAGTCTGCGTTACTTCCGGGCCAGGGTTCAGGATGGCGCGCCGCAGAGTCAGGAAAGCAGACGATCCGGATTCTCTTCAACCATCCGCAACGACTGCGACGGATCTGGATGAATTTCTTGGAGCCCGGAACTGAACGTACGCAGGAGTACGTCTTGCGATGGTCGTCGGATAGCGGAAAGTCCTTCCGGGAAATCGTGCGACAGCAGTGGAATTTCAGTCCTCAAGGGGCAACCAGCGAGACGGAAGACCATCATGTTGAACTCCCGGCCGTCACGGTGCTCGAGTTAAATATCAATCCGGACATAAGTGGAGGAAATGGCTTTGCTTCATTAGCCCACTTGCGCCTTGCCTAGCGCGCTCTCATGGGATCACTTTGAACAAGTAAGTCCGAAGATGTTGGTCAGCGTATGGGGCCGGACAAGAATCGCCTCAAACGGGCCAAAGATGATGGAACGGTCGTTTCGGTCTCGGCTTGAATACGATTGAGCAGGTGTTGCCTCTGGATCGTCAGGGCTTGTACTCGCTCTGACGTATTGGCCGTCGCCAAGGCTTGATTGGTGGTATCGAGCTGTTGACGAAGTTGATCGGCTTTGATTCGAAGCGAAATGAGTTCCTGTTTTGCAAGTTCATTGTCGCGGAGCGAGGCAATGGCTTCAATGACTTCATGTTCATCGGCTTGTGCCGTGAGATCAACATGAATGACGATCTCGCCGTCTTCGAGGCGCGTGCTGATCTGCTGATCGAGCACCGTCACGATACCCGCAGTGTACGCCCGGATTTCATCGCGCGTGACGTCCAGATTTTTGACCTCAGTGGTACCTTCCAGATAAATCGCAACTTCCTCGAGGGCTTGCCGTTTTGCGTAATCAATGGCGAGCCGAGTGGCATCCATCCGCGTATCGTGGTCACTCATACGATATTCACCGGCGGATCTCACGACGCGAACCATTGGTTGTAGAGGGGGCGTCGAAACGGGCGGTGAGACTCCCAACTTCAAGAGGTCGGCTTGATCGCGGTATTTCTTGGGGATTTGATACAGTTCAGTGGTGAAGTTCAGTGTGCCGGAGTCATCCGTATAGCGATAGATCTCATTGCTGGCAAACGCCGGGGTAACCAAGCTGGCAAAGCAGAAGCAGACGATCCATGAGGGCGAGGCCATGAGATGCACCCCGGGTGTATCTTACCACAATCTGTCATCAGATAACGGTTGACACAGAGCACGCGCAACACTTTTTGCATGGGGTTCATACGTCACTCACTCTCCCATTTCCTAAATCGTGTAACGATGAACGCAAAAGCCATTCCTCTCAGCATCTAATTTGAATAGTCACAGGATTCTGTGGAAACGCTTGCGCGAGTGGCTAAGTCTTAGTGGGAGTGGTGAGGACACGTTTCAAGGCATCACCCAGGTGGTGCATCAGCGAGCACCACGTCATAGCCCTTTCGGCGGAGGATTGTGTCGAGAATATCCCGGATTCCCTCTTCATCATCGATCACAAGCACTTTAGTCATGATCTCCTCCCAGCATACTCATGGTGAGGTTCTGCGACCGGGGTCGCCAGGCCAGGCCGCTATGACAAGAATATAAAAGGAATGCTATTTGTCCATAGTCTGGCTATCTTGATACGAGCAGTGTTGACAATCTCTGATGTCCAGAGCACCCTTGCTTCTTATTTGCGATATCTCATCACAAGGGAGGACATCGTGATAAGCACATGGATCAAGAGGGTCGGGATCGTTGCGCTGGTCGGAGGATACTGCCTTATGGGTTATGGGCTTCGGACTACACTCGCTGCCCCCGCTCCGCAAGTGGAGGAAGACCCTAATGCAGGCGTCACCAAGAATTGGGATAAAAAACTGCCGAACACCTTACGCTTTACCGTTCTGACGGACTTTGGCGGTGCAGCTGTGCGGGACAATGAGACGGGACTCGTGTGGGAACAATCTCCGGAGATGAAGACACAGAATTGGTCCAGTGCACGATTCCACTGCACGAAGCTCACCACCGGCGGACGCAAAGGCTGGCGGCTCCCGTCTGTGCATGAACTGGCGAGCCTGGTTGATCCTTCCGTATCACCAGGGCCCACCCTGCCGGCCGGTCATCCCTTTACCAACGTCCAACCGGCCCACTATTGGTCAGCAACGTTATTCGCAGGCAAGCCGTCTCTCGCGTGGAACGTTGGTTTCATTATGGGCATGGTGCATGACATTAAAACGACCGACAGCCACAACGTTTGGTGTGTGCGCGGAGGGAATAATACGGATGCGTATTGAGGAGGATCATCCAGAGCAAAGCAAAGACTGCTGGAGGAGGGGGGTCATTAAAAGGAGCAGTGGTTAATATGCGACAAATATGTTTCTTTTTGGTCCCACGGAGATCCGCGATCAATCTTCAACTAAATCGGAAGGATAGCGGTAGAGGGCAGGGGATCCCACCGTCGTTACCCTCCAGCTCCGTGTAAAGATTCGAGGGGCTTCGTGGGCGGCCTAGATGCCCGATAAGCTGGTTAGGAAGCGATCCTTCAAGCCCACTCAGGAAAATTCGACTTAGCTGGAGTGAGGTGGCATTAATAGCAATCTCGAATACAAGCGTAGTCTACATGGGTCCTGCCATGTACCAGTACCACTTGGTGGTCTAGTTATGGGAAAATGTCGGTGTCACAGTGACAGGTCGGTTCAGGGCTACTAAAGGTGAATTCATGCGATACCCGTTATTTATCCTATTTATTTTAGCTGGATTCACGGGTGGAAACACCTACTTGGCTTGGGGCGGAGAAATTCAGGGTCGGGCGCTTCGGGTCTTCTCAGATGGGGTGGCTCCACTTGCCAACCTAGATCTCAGTATTGTCCAAGATAAGCCAGGAGTTCCTGAATGCAAGATTACCTCTGAGACTAAATCACAAACTGTCACGACAGATGCCAATGGAATCTTTAGAAGTGGACCGTTAACAGCAGGCGAATATCACATTTGCGCTGAGTATGATTACGAGGCTGACCCAGACTCCGGTCGTAGATTTACTGCGTCTATCGCCACACATGTGTACGTTTCGAGGGTGGGTGTTACGAAGGTAACCATCAAGAAATAAGGTAAAAACCAATTTCCTTCTCGCTGAGAAGGTGCGGAGAAAACCCCCGATTAATTCAAGCTTAAAAGCCCTAAATCACCAATCGGTGCCCTTCTCCAATAGTGTGAGACCATGTTCTGTTATCTCTATCATCGTCTTGTCTTCCGCCTTGAGTCGAATGTAGTTCCATTCAAGTAGCTCCTGTAGTACGAGTTGAACCGTTGCTGTACTGCTATCGGTGCTGAACTCGGCATACAGCGCGTCATAGCTGTGAGGGCCATGTTCCTTGAGACTCTGAAGAACGGACCGCTTCAACGGTTTAAATTCCCGTTGTCCTATTTCGTAACACTGCAACTCGATTCTGGCCGCTTTCAGCCATTCAATCAGGATTTCCACTTGATCGGGAGTGATGCGAATAACATGGGACTCTAGAAGGTGATCTCCCTGAATAATCTCAATCTCTCCGTCTGTTGTTGTCTTAACCTCAAGCTCTATCTTTTCCTCCATTGCAATGCTCCCATTTTATAGAGGCCTCATGAGAATACGCTTTGGTCAGATAGTTGGAGTAGCGAGTAGCACGCCCCCCATCATCATCCAGATATCCGCCGCAGCGGTTCACATCTTTGTCGAGCAGACTGCTTAGAGATCGTATTTGTAATCGAGAAAAGTTTCTTAACGCGTTCGCTCCTTTCTCTAAATCATCTTTGCCTTTATACAAAATACTATTCACCTAGGCACACACCTAGTTTCGTTCATTTCAGGCGAGCTCAGAATTGAACGCAGATCCAGGGAAGGAGGGCATCATGTATTCACGATCAAGGGGTTTAGGTGTCCTGTGCTCTGTCGTGTGCATGCTTATCTTTACGGCTTGCCAGTCGACCACCGGGAAAACGGCCGATCAGACGGTGAGTGATGCATCAATTTCGACCGCCGTACAGGCGGAATTAACGAGGGACCGTGTATCGAATTTTCCTCGCATCGACGTGGATACCGTACGCGGGATCGTGTACTTAAGTGGGATCGTGGAAACCGAGGCACAGCGGGCTCAGGCTGAGCGCCTCGCCTGGCGAGTGGAAGGCGTACGCACGGTAAAGAATAATTTGCAAATTCAAAATCGTCTCCCCGCAGGTGCTCAAACTCCAGGAACTGTGGACCCCCGGATCGTCGACGGCTCAAAAGTCACCGTTCAATATGTGTTCATTGCTCCTGCCTTCACTGGGATCGGCCAGGGGTATGTGCGCGAGTTTATTCAGGGCCGGCATCAGATCCTTCCTGCGCTGGAGCACGAAGTCACTGGAATGAAGCAGGGGGAAGAAAAGCAGGTCGAGCTGCCAGAAGAAGTCTTTGGTCCTCATGATGACACGAAAATAGTGAAGGTTCCCAAAAGCGTATTGCCAGCCGAAGCGAAAGAGGGAGATCTCCTAGAGAATGCCAATGGGGAACTGGCCACTGTAGCCGAAGTGTCAGATACGAGAGCCGTGTTGGATTACAATCATCCGCTGGCGGGGAAGCAGGTAGTTGTGCAAGTGAAGATCCTCAAGGTTGAAGATCCATGATGATTTATGCTGAATATCGGCCACTGGCGTCTCACCCGCAAAATGGTGAGGGCCGAGATTCAGATATGGGATCTGAATTTACTGCTTTGATTACAAAGAAGAACCAGGTCACTTGGAAGTTTTGCGGTCGCATCGAAAGGCTTCGGGGTAGTACATAAAGGCGGCCACTCGTTCGCATTCTGAGTGGCCGCCTATTTACGGCCCTCAAATGTCATCGGTCCACAGCTCGATCGGTTTCCCAAATCAAGATCTCTGCCCCATTGCTCTCAGCGATCAGCGACCGAGAACCCGCTCCAGTGAGCCTTGCTTCATCACCCTCATCCAGCATACCGGCCTCTTGAAGTCGCGCCGCTCCTTTTGCCACAAACACATGAACGTATGGCGCATCAGGGACCGTTACCGTTTCGCCGGAACTCAGCCTCCCACCCCAGAGAACAGCGCCCTTCTGTCTAATCGAGATGGCGGTATTATGTCCGCGGCCTGATGCGATCGGGACCAACCCGCCTTTGTTCAGTTGGCCGTTAATATCCAACTGTTCATAACCAGGCGTAATCCGCTCCGTGTCCGGTGGCACCCACATCTGGATGAAATGGACCGGTTTATCGCTTTTGGGATTCATTTCGGAGTGCCAGATGCCAGTGCCTGCGCTCATGCGTTGTGCGAGCCCCGGGTAAATGATCCCATGATTACCTTCCGAGTCTTTATGTTCCAGTTCGCCGTCTAATACCCATGTCACGATCTCCATGTCCTGATGAGGATGCGTCCGAAACCCCGTGTTCGGTCGTACGAGATCATCATTGTGGACCAGCAATAACCCGTGGTGGGTATTCGTCGGATCATAATGATTCGCAAAGCTGAAGCTGTGTCGGGACTGGAGCCACCCTGCATATGTCTGAAAGCGGTCTTCCTTGCGACGGACCTCAACGGCATCATTTCGCTGGATGGTCATGACAGCAACTCCTTTCTCCTCGTCAAATTGCCCTTTGTTTTATTCACTGCTTTCTGTATAAGGCGGGGGTTGGCGAAAACAAGAGCGCACCGTGTGGTACGCTAGGCACCGATTGGATACTTCATGGCGGAATGGAATTCCAACGCGAAGCACCTCGCCTGTCCTGCTGAGTTCACAGCAGACCTGATTGGCGGCCGTTGGAAGATTGTGCTCTTATGGTATCTCTTCAAAGGAGTACAACGGTTCTCCGACCTCCAGCGGGCTGTTCCCGGGATTACGCAGAAAGTACTCACTCACCAGCTGCGCGATATGGAGAAAAGTGGCCTCCTCAAACGGACGGTATATCCTGAAGTACCGCCGAAGGTGGAATATCAAATCACCGCTCTTGGCTTGACATTGAAACCCGTTATCGACGCAATGCATCACTGGGGAGCTGAACACGCCTCAAAACAGTAGGCAACCTAAAGTGCCTTCGGTCATCAAGAACATTGGTGTGCCAGCGTTCAAGAGGGTTCATTGAGGGTCTGCTGCTCGAGGAGGTCAAGACGCTCTTTCGCGATCCTCGCACACACCTCCACAATCGGCCACATATCGCGGCCCATGACCTGGCCCCCATAAATGCCGTTTCGGAGTTCGACCGTCGTAGCCTGATCGTGCGCGAAGAACTGCACGTCGACCACGGCCGTCTGGCGCCCGGTGATCGCATCGACCCTGTGTGTCGCCGTGACGATGAAGTCGCCTCGATTCGGGCGCATCAAGGTTGTGGTATAGCCCTGTAGTTCGATGGCGTGATAGACACAATAGGGCAGTGCGGGCGTGTTCACCGGAAAGGACCGGACTTCATTCGGTGGGGCCTGACGCAATTCTCCCACGGTCATCGCACAGCCCGAAAGGAGACAGATTGCCCCAATCAGCCAATGATGGCTCATGGTTCTCCTTGATTAGCAGTGCGTGTCCAATTCCCACCGCCAATATATGACTATGTGAAAGTGGCCTATTAAGATTGAACCGCAGGAGTTCTCGAACTGAATACTAGGTAGAGTACTAGTTAAGGGGGGTCTTTGTACTAGGTTGGCGAAACAGGCAGGCCTCCGGCCTCTTGCAGCGGAGGAGTGACCCCCGGGCTGGTCAAAAAGAACTGATTTTACCAGGTGCTGGCCTCAGCCCTCGTAGTGTCAAGAGCAAGAAGCTCCACGAGAGTGTGACTGCAGAATGATTTGTTTTTGGACCGCGCAGAGGATGGGGAAAAACGTCAAGAAAATCAATAATGGAATGTTGGGACAATGCGGGGCTTTTGGAACCTAGTGTCAATTGCTCCAAAACTATTACGTGTTTTGCGGGGTAAGCGGAAAAATCGGGGTCCCGCAACCTGCTTTATTTGAACCGTGAAACGGAATTTGGCGTGAGGAGGTGAGGTCCTTTCACAGTTTCGAGGAATGTCATTGCATATGCTGATTGTCTAAATTATTGCCAAAATAGTACTCGACTGCAGCATGCATCTCTCTGTCATAGATCTGCCTTTGTTCCGCGTGCATTTTCCTACCCGTGCGATCTCACCTATATTGTGCGGCAAACGTCGACGCTGTTATGACCGATTCTGAGTGTGCCGAGAAATGATAATGCACAAAAAACTCTGACTCAATCACAGAAAGATCTTCGCATTTGTGCTTGGCTCATTTTGTCTTATGCTCTTCAGGTCGGACAAGATTGGGCTTTCCCTCTTCACCGGCAAACACGACCAGCAATTTTAGCGGTACTTGGCCTAAATTCTTTGCGCGATGCACGGTATTGATAGCCTCTAAAAATCCACTTCCAGCCTCAAAGGTCTGTTGAGTGGCATCCTCAAATTCCACCGTCATTGTTCCTTCGAGGACATGGACGTAGGTGGGAACTGAATGCATGTGGCGACCGTTGTCCTTCCCCGGTTGAATCACGACCAGGATTGAGGCCATTTCTGCCTTATCCGTTTTGGGGTATTCAAGTTTTTGGCCGGCGATCGTTGTTGAACTTTTCATCAACGCGGTGACTGCTACATCTTGTGGCTCTGCCCACGCTGAGACGGTCGCCTGAATCAAAGCCACGATCAAAACGGTCGAGAAAACTGGTCTCATTGCTATACCTCCATTCGCATTTATTTTTGAATCGGAATTTGAACTGGTAAAAGGATACACCCACTCAACCCCTTGAAAGCGGTAGTACGGCGTAGCGCAATGTTATCATCCCAAATCCACAATAATGCAGTATCTACTCTTTCCGCCGCTTATGTTCGACAGATTGTGGATGGCCAACTTCGATGGCTTTGTGCAATCCACATTCCAGCAAGATTTTCATCCTGCTCAGCCATCGACTGGCGCTCAAACGCATGAATATAGGTGAGTTCGTTCACAAACCTCGATTCGAACTGAAGGAGACATCGATGGCGATGTGCTGAAATTTCAGCAGAAGCCGAAGAATCGGCTCTAGCCAAGTACATTCAGGGAGCTGTGAACCCTATGCCTCAGATGAAGTAGGAATGATCTCTATCGATTGGCGTGGTTATTGGGCGCTGGTATCGCGATTAACGACGGTGGTGGAGGGCACCCGTGTACACCGTCGTTAACCGAAACGCTTCACATTGATATTCAGGAGGTTGCGCGGGTAGCCTAGGTGTTGGGAAGGGTTGCCCCCACCTCCTCCTGCCCGCTCAGGCTCATTTAGCCCCAGTCTATTCAAGGACTACGAAAAGATCGCCTTTGACTGGTCTACGAATCTCACCGATATGCTCCTAGTTGCACCATTTTCCTCCCCGATGCTAGACTTCAGCGCTGCTTCGCCTACCCACATCAAGCCCCCCATCACAGGGTGATGCCGATGTCCGTCTCCCATCTCAAAGAAGCCCTCAGGCAAAGCGAGGAATTCGCCGCTCGTCTCATCGAAAGCAGCCGAGATTGCATTAAGGTGCTGGATCTCGGGGGACATTTTCTCTCGATCAATGCCCATGGCATGACCGCATTGGAGATCTGTGACTTTGGACCCCTGATCGGCTCGCCCTGGGTTGAACTATGGGACGGGGAGTATCGGGAACAGGCAGAGACCGCGATCGAACAGGCGCGGCAGGGTCAGGTTGGACGATTTACTGGGTACTTCCCAACGGCAAAGACGCAGACCCCCAAGTGGTGGGATGTCTCTGTGACCGCCATTCTTGACCGAGATGGAAGGCCAGAGAAGCTGTTGGCCGTTTCCCGTGATGTGACGGAACTCAAACTGGCTGAGCAGTCACTCCGGCAATCCCACGAGGAGTTGGAACAGCAAGTCGCGGCTCGTACACGCGATCTGATCCACACGAGCACGGTGCTTCAGAAAATTGTGGAGGGCGTCGAGTCCAAAGTCGGCGAACAGTTTTTCCCCTCACTCGTGCAACAACTGGCGACCGCCCTCGGTGTGGACTATGCATATATTTCCGAACTCAGCGAGGATGGCACTCGGTTCCGGTCGCGGGCGGGCTGGGGCAAGGGCGGGCCCCTACCACAGTTCGACGTACCAACGCACGGCCCCTGTGAAACCGTCCTGACACGCAAATGCATCCATCATCCAGATCAACTTCGTGCGTTATACCCCCACGTCCAACTGATTCAGGATACCGGCGTCGACAGCTACTGCGGTGTTCCGATCGTCGATGCCTCCGACAAAGTCGTAGGACATCTGGCCATCATGGACTCCAAGCCGATGCCGGATCATGTGCGCGCGACATCAATTCTCGGAATCTTTGCGACGAGAGCCGCGGCGGAGTTTGAGCGTCTGGGTTTCGAACGTGCCATGCGCAAGAGCGATCGCACACTGCGGAAGATTGACGAGGGAACGGCGGCGACAACTGGAGCGGAGTTTTTCAATTCTCTGGTCAAGAGTCTGGCCGAAGCCCTTCAGACCAAGTATGCCTTTGTTTCTAAGTTTGTCGAAGGTAACCGCACTCGCGTACGGACTCTCGCATTTTGGAAGAGCGACGGATTCCTCGACAACTTTGAATATGATTTGTCCCACACACCGTGCGAACGAGTGTTGGCGGGAGACGTATGTCTTTTTTCGGAGAAGGTTCAGGAGTTATTCCCAGAGCATCGAGACGATCTTGCCAAGCTGGGGGTCGAGAGTTATTTGGCGATTCCTGTCTCGGACCGCTCGGGCACGGTGATGGGACACCTCGCGGTGATGGATACCAAGCCGATGCATGATGATCCTCGCGTGCTCTCTGTATTTAAGATTTTCGGGGTGCGGGCGGGTGCGGAACTCGAGCGTGAACGGATGGACGCGCAAATCAAGAACAATGAAGAGCAGCTACGCGATTTGTTCGACGAAGCCCCGATCGCCTATGTGCACGAGGGGCTCGATTCCAAGTTCATCCGCGCCAACCGCACCGCATTGAAGAGTTTTGGCATTACGGCGGACCAGGTCGAAAACACATACGGATTCTCGTTCATTCCCGATACGCCCGATGCCCAGCGACGCCTGAAAGATGCATTCGCCTCTATCGGCAAGGGCATCGACACCAGCGGCGTCGTGCTTGAATTGCGACGCAAAGACGACGGAAAACCGCTTTGGATTCAGTGGTGGTCGAGGCCGGACCCAAGCGGCACCTATACCCGCACCATGTTCATCGACATCACAGAGCGGGTGCTGATGGAGCAGGAAAAAGCGAGGATCGAGGCGCAGAATATCTATTTGCAAGAAGAAATTCGAGGGAGCCATAACTTCGAGGAGCTCATCGGTGGCTCGACCTCGCTGAAAAAGGTGCTCACGAACGTGAGGCGGGTTGCGCCCACCGATTCGACCGTCCTCATTACCGGCGAGACGGGTACTGGCAAAGAATTAATCGCACGGGCGATTCATAACTTGAGCTCACGGAAGGATCGCGCGCTCGTCAAAGTTAATTGCGCCGCCATTCCAGCCGGCTTGATCGAAAGCGAACTGTTCGGCCATGAAAAAGGGGCGTTTACCGGCGCGTTGACCAAAAAGATGGGCCGCTTCGAGCTGGCCGACAAGGGCACGATCTTCCTCGATGAGATCGGGGAGTTGCCGCTCGACATCCAATCCAAGCTGCTGCGTGTGTTGCAAGAAGGAGAATTCGAACGCGTGGGGGGGACCCAAACCTTCAAGGTGAATGTGCGAGTGATTGCCGCGACGAACCGGGATCTTGAGCAGCAATCGAAGACAGGGCACTATCGTCCCGATTTATATTACCGCCTCAAGGTGTTTCCGATTCATTTGCCGGCCTTGCGCGAGCGCGAAGGCGATATTCCGCTGCTGGCGCAGTACTTCGTGCGCAAGTTTGCCACGACCTTCGGCAAGAAGCTCGACCGGATTCCTGAGCGGATGATGTCGGCGCTAGCGCGATACCAGTGGCCGGGGAACATTCGTGAACTGGAACATGTGATCGAGCGTGCGGTGATCTTGAGCGAAGGATCGGAACTGGAACCGATCGAATGGCTATCCCAGACAGGCACTCAGGCTGGTTTCGGAAAGACCCTGACGTTGGAAGAATTGGAACGGCAGCATATTGTGGAGGTGCTCGAGCAGACTAACTGGCGCGTAAGTGGGGAGAGGGGCGCAGCCAAAATTCTCGACATCATTCCGACGACGCTCGAAGCCCGCATGAAGAAGCTCGGAATCGCACGTGTGAAACCAAAAGTGTAAACGTATAGTACTGGGCGCCGTTATACCTCCCCTATTATCAGTTCTCCTTTTTCCCAACATTTCGTGACACTCCCAATATTTCGTGAAATTGATCTCCTGATCTTTTCTATCTCCTGGTAACTAATTCTCATCCTACATCAGGCACTTACGTAGCTAATGCACTCTGCAATTCGCCTGGCATCACTGTTGCTGAATACCCGTTCGTCAGAGTGATACATCAGAGAGGGAGCGATGATGCTCAAAATAACGAAGGTTCGAGAAAGCGAGAGCGAGGTGTTGCTCAAGCTGGAGGGGAAGATCACTGCCGAGTTGGCCACCGTCCTTGATGGAGAGTGCCGAAGGCATCTCCGAATAAACAAAGCGGTCTATCTGGATTGTTCTCATGTCGATTTCATCGACGACAGCGGGGTTGAGGTATTGAATAACCTTCCTCAAACACAAGTCACCCTTATGAACGCTCCTAGTTATGTAGCGGAGTTGCTGCAGCATGGAGGCCGGTGATGAACGCAGATGCGATGACCCGCAACGTCACAGGTCTAGTCTCTGAGTGTCGTGCCTATGTAAAAGAGATCAGATCTCGCCCTGGCGGTGGCGGGCGCAGTCATTTAGCTTCAGAAAGGATGGAGTATCATGATACGCGTTGGATTGTTCGTACGATTGCAAGCTAAGCCGGGGAAAGAGGCCGATGTCGCTCGCTTTCTTGAGAGCGGACTCGCCCTGGCGAATCAGGAAGCCACCACACCAGTCTGGTTCGCACTGCGGTTGGGGCCGGCGACATTTGGCATCTTCGATGCTTTTGCTGATGACGCAGGCCGCAAGGCACATCTGGCTGGCCCGATTGCTGCTGCCCTAATGGCCAAGGCGTCCGAGTTGCTGGCGGAAGCCCCACAGATCGAGCAGGTCGACGTGCTCGGTGCGAAAATTTCGCACTGAAGTGTTCATCTCACAATCACAACTTTCAAAATAGGAGGTTTCGATGAAAAAGATCCTGCTTTCGGTTGTTGCCATCATGTGTTTCGTGGGATTCAGTGCCTCTTCGTTTGCGGAAGATATGGGGCAAATGAAAGACGAGATGAAGGGGGAAATGAAGGGGATGAAACATGAGATGAAGGGGGAAATGAAAGGAACGAAGCATGAAATGCAAGGCGAGATGAAAGGTATGAAAAATGAGATGAAGGGTAGCATGAAAGCCAAAGACGATGAGATGAAGGGGGAAATGAAGGGAATGAAGGACGAAATGAAGGGAGCGATGGGGAAATAGCAATTTACCCTGATCTCTGCTTAGCGCAAGTTACACGGCCTGCAGCTGATTGCACCGACTGCAGGCCGTCAAACCTCTATCCCTCTAAGACTTGATTCTGGGTCCCAACCACTCGATAGACACCGGGTTCCAAGCCAGGAAAACACGATCAACTGAGGCACGGAGACCCAGAATCCATTAAACCGGTGAGGAGGGTCGTTTTATGAAGCTGCAGGCCAAAAGACTGGTTGTTCTATCACTTCTTGCGGTGGTCGTATTCTTTATTGGAGTACGGTCCGTTCAATCGAATGATCAGATTGCAGCGAATCTTGGTAAGGCCTACTTCGCGGGGGGCTGTTTCTGGAGTATGGAACTGGCCTTCGAGAAAGTGGAGGGGGTGCTATTTGTGACATCTGGTTTTATGGGGGGTACGGTGGCCAATCCTAGCTATGAAGAGGTGTCCGCCGGACGAACAGGGCACGCGGAATCGGTCGAAGTGGTCTATGACTCAAGCAAAGTGAGCTACCCAAAGCTCCTCGATGCATTTTGGCATAATATCGATCCGATCACAGCGAACGGACAGTTCTGCGATTATGGCAACGAGTATCGCACTGCGATTTTCTTCCAGACAGACGAAGAGAAACGAATGTCGGACATATCAAAATTGGCCATCGAGCAATCAAAACGATTCCAAAAGCCGATTTCCACCCAGATTATCAAGGCCTCACAGTTCTATCCTGCTGAGGAATATCATCAGGACTTCTACAAGAAGAATCCCGTCAGATATAAGGTCTACCAATCCAATTGCGGTCGCGCCAAGCGATTGGAGGAGTTATGGGGAAAACCATAGTGTAAGCAGGACTGCGCGGAGGAATAGAATCATGGTCTCAGTGAAGAACCAAAGGACCAAAATCGATCGAGGTGAGGAAGCTGAGCAAGTCCCGGGCCTCGCAAAGGTAGTCGAGACGCCATTCAAAGAATCCCAGGCGCTCACTGTGAATCAACCTGATGATCCAACTGCGCGGTCTGCTTCACCTCCGCTGCGCGAAAGGGTCTATCGTCATCGACTCCCAGTACGAATCAGTCACTGGCTCAACGTGCCTTGTCTCTTCATTTTGATTATGAGCGGCTTCCAAATTTTCAATGCACATCCTGCCCTCTATTGGGGCGACCGTTCCGACCGCGATCAGCCGTTGCTCTCGATTCGCCCTATAAGGGTCGAGAACGGGGAGATGCGCGGCGTGACGACGATTCTAGGTTATAAATTCGATACCACCGGTGTGCTTGGCTATTCAGACGCCTCGCGTCGGGCCTTTCCTGCGTGGGCGACCATCCCGAGCGCCAAATCTCTGGCGATGGGTCGGCAATGGCACTTGTTCTTCGCGTGGCTTCTCGTCATCAACGGCTTGTTCTTCGCAACCTATTCACTTATCAGTCGACATGCCTCGCGCGACTTGGCTCCAACCGGCAAGGATCTTCGAGGCATTGGCCAGGCCATCAAGAATCACATCGCTCTTCGGCACCCTAAGGGTGCTGAGGCCAAGCGGTACAATGTATTACAGAAGCTCGCTTATATTCTGATTCTCTGTGTCGTTGCGCCACTGATGATCCTAACGGGCCTCGCGATGTCGCCCACGATCGATACGGCATTCCCTTGGCTGCTTATGATCTTCGGTGGACGCCAGGCGGCGCGGATGGTTCACTTTATCGCCTGTTTTTCATTCGTCGGATTTATCGTGGTTCATGTAGCGGAAGTGATCCTGACCGGGTTCTATAACAATATTCGCTCGATGGTGACTGGGTGGTTCGTCGTGAAGCATGAGCATGAAGGATCAAGCCATGAAATATGATCGCGTAATAGAGCGCAGGCAATTTCTGAAAGGGACATTAGGCGCTGTAAGTCTCATAGCCCTCCCTGGCTGCGATAACCTGTCCCAAGGCACTTGGTTCCCCTCGATCTTGAGCAAGGCGGAGAAATTGACCGAGGGAGTACAACGGGCCATCACGCCCACGAATGCCCT
>Ga0068867_100001265_pt1 | contig 17457 bp, 17 predicted proteins | sample KBSMisM32_FD_65649 | JGI IMG/M metagenome (GOLD analysis project Ga0068867, IMG submission 65649) | Miscanthus rhizosphere microbial communities from Kellogg Biological Station, Michigan, USA - KBS Miscanthus M3-2 | ecosystem: Host-associated > Plants > Roots > Rhizosphere > Soil ...
GAAGAACACAAGCCCAGCACGATCGAATTCAAAGACAGCGCCGCCGAATTCTTAACCAGCCTGCTCAATACGAAATGCGAAAGCTCGTTCTCCGGGAGCGTGGGCGCAGCGGCCGAACCGCAGATCGTCACGGGAGCGACATATAAATTCAGCGGCTGCACCAGCGGCTGCGTGATCACGGAAGTCTCTGGCGGAAGCGAACTGAAATTCTTGTTTGAAACCAGCGAAAATTCGACTGAAGAATTAGCCTCCGCTACCACCGGAAAACTTGAAATATTCTTCAAATGCGGTGAAACCGTCAAATGCGCCTACGGCCCGATCTCCGCGGTCGGGCACGTGTTAGGGGCGTTAAAAACCGGCGACAACGGGCACATCACCTTCGGCAAAGCCTCGCTGGGCAAAGGCGAAGGCGTGCTCTGTCCGACCGAAGCGAGCCTGGACGCGTTATTCGTGGCCTCCAGCGCGACCTATATTCGCGAAACCTATGGGCCCACGTCCCTCTGCTCCAAAGACGAAAAATCACCCGTCTGCAAATCGGAAAACCAGCTCAAAACGATCGACTACAAAGACAAAGCGCTGGAACTATTAACCAACCTGATCAACGTCAAATGCGAAGGCTTAGCCTCGGGCTCGGTCGGCGAACCGGGCAGCACGCTCGAAGTCAAACCCGAACTGACCTTTACGGGCTGCAGCGGCGGCTGCTTCGTCACCGTCGTCTCCGGTCCCGGGAAAGTCGTGCTGGAACGGCTCAAATCCGAAGAAGCCAAAGCGACGGCGGAAGGCTTTGAAATCTTCGTCAAATGCGGGACGACGATCAAATGCCTGCTCGGCCCCGAAAAAATGGCCGGGACGGCATTGGGGGCTTTAACGACCGGCGACAATGGGCACCTGACATTCAGCAAAGTCTCGATGGGCAAAGGCGAAGGCGCGACGTGTCCGACGGAAGCCAAACTGGACACGACGTTGATCGCCTCGAGCGCGGCGTATATCGGCTAGCGCGCGGCCCAGGCGTCGGGCTTGGCGGCCAGCGACCCGACCTCGTCGGGCAGCTGGCCGCTGACCAGGTCGGCCAGGGTGACATGCTCGAGCACGGCGCGCAGGCTGGCGCGGACGGCGATCCAAACCTCCTGCAGGTGCTCGGCGTTGCCGCGGTATTCGATCGACTCGGGCGGCGCCGACTGGACATGGGCGATCGGGCCCTCGACGGCGCGGACGACGTCGGCGATCGTCACCTCGTCGGCCGGGCGGGCGAGCCAGTAGCCGCCCTTGGCCCCGCGCCGCGCCCGCACGATGCCCGCGTGCTTCAGCTCGAGCAGGATGTGCTCCAGGAACTGCAGAGGGATGTCCTGCGCCTCCGCGAGCTTCTCCCCCTTGATCGGCTCCTCGGTTCCCGACGCCGCCAGCTCCGCGGCGGCGCGCACCGCATAGTCAGCCTTCGCCGAAACGCGCATAGGCGCAGTAAATCAGGCCGACGGACAGCTCAGCCGGCAGACTCGAGCGCGAGAGCGGCTTCCCGCTCACGGCGGCGATGCAGGACGCGCGGCGCGGCGAGGATCGCGCCCAAGCCCAGCGCCGCCACGGCGGCTGCGATCGGCCAGACGTTGGGATCCCCCTTCTGGATCGTGACGATGCCCGAGCCGACCAGGACGAGACCGAGCGCTGTGCGGATGAAGCCCTGCGGCGCCCGGTCGGACAGAGCCGCCCCGATGATCACCCCCGGAACCGAACCGACAAGGATGTTGCCGGCGAGGCCGAAGTCGACGTTGCCGCCCACCCAGTGGGCGAGCCCGGCTGCCCAGAGCAGGACCGCGGCATGGAAGACGTCGGTTCCGACCACCTTCTTCGGGGAGAGGCGGTAGACCGCGATCAACAGGATCGCGATCACCGTGCCCGAGCCGGCCGAGGTGACCCCGATCACGAAACCGGTGGTCGCGCCGATGACGACTGCGGCGATCTTGTGGCGGCGCTCGACGTCGAAGCGGTCGCGCTCGTCGACCAGGTTGCGCAGGATCAGCGCCCGCGTGAGGGTGATGACGCCCACCATCAGCAGCGTGCCCCCGAGGACCGCATAGACGAGAGAGTCGAGTCGGTCTTCGCCGATGTGCTTCTCCAGCTCGGAGACGATCGCGACGCCGATCACCGCGGCGGGAACGCTGCCCAGCGCCAGCCACTTGACCAGCTCCATGTTCACCGTCTTCATGCGGAAGTGCCGCCAGCCGCCAACGGTCTTCGTAACCGCCGAGTAGAAGATGTCGGTGCCGATCGCCGTTGTCGGCTGAATCCCGAAGATCAGGATCAACAGCGGCGTCATCAGCGATCCCCCGCCCATGCCCGTCATGCCGACGAGCACGCCGATGCCGAGTCCGAAGACGATGATTGCCGGGTCCATGATGTAGTTCGCGCTGATGGTTATCGACTTTCCTGACCACTTTGGTCAGGAGCGCGAGTCCGCCAGGATACCTCAGATGCCCGCGAAAGCCAAGGAATTCGGCGCCTCAGCGGCTTTGCCTTCCTTGAAGCGTTACGACGGCGTCGGTCTCTCGATCCGAGGGGTCGCGCACTCCTATGGTGAGCTGAGGACCATCGAGGAGCTCGATCTGGAGGCGCCCGCCAATGGCGTCCTCGGTCTCGTCGGCCCCTCCGGCTGCGGCAAGTCCACCCTGCTCGAGCTGATCGCCGGTTTGCAGGAACCATTGTCCGGACGCATCGAGATCGGCGACGCGGGAGACGGTTCCGGCCGTCTCGCCCACTGCGCCCTGATGCCCCAGCGCGACCTCCTCCTCCCCTGGCTGAGCGCGATCGACAACGCCGCGCTTGCGCTGCGCAACCGCGGCACGCGGCGCGGCTCGGCGCGGCGCGAAGCCGCCGAGCTCTTCGCTCGCTTTGGGCTCTCGGGCTTCGAGCAGGCGAAGCCGGCCGAGCTCTCCGGCGGCATGCGCCAGCGCGTCGCCTTCCTGCGCACGCTTGTCGCCGGCAAGCCGGTCCTCGCCCTCGACGAGCCCTTCGCCTCACTCGACGCGATCACCCGCGCCGAGATGCAGTCCTGGCTGGCAGAGGCGCTCGACGCCGATCCCCGCACGGTCGTCCTGGTCACGCATGACGTCGAGGAGGCCCTCTACCTCTGCGACCGCGTCGCGGTCCTCTCCGCCCGGCCGGCCCGGATCGTCGAGGAACTGAGCGCGCCGGCCGCGCGCGCACCCGATCGCGACGAGGCGGTCACCGACCCGGAGTTCGTCACCGCCCGCGAGCGGGCGTTGCATGCGTTGCGCGAGGGAATGCGATGAGGCGATGGCTTCTGCCGGCGCTGCTGCTCGCGGCGCTGATCGGGGCGTGGCAGGTCGCGGCGTCGACGGGTGCGGTGGCGGACGCTCTGCATCTCGACCCGATCCTCGTACCCTCACCGGCAGAAGTCGCGGAAGCGCTCTGGGAGAACCGTTCGCTTCTCGCCGAAAACGCCTGGGTCACGCTCCAGGAGATCGTCCTCGGCTTCCTCCTCGGGCTCGCCCTGGGGCTGGGGGTCGGATTTCTGCTGCGACCTTTCGAGACCCTGCGACTGGCTGCCTATCCGCTGATGGTGGCCTCACAGGCGATTCCGATTCTCGTCTTCGCTCCCATCCTGGTCGTCTGGTTCGACTATGGCATCGGTCCCAAGCTCGCCGTGGTCGCCTTGGTCTGCTTCTTCCCGATCGCGGTCGCCACGGCCGACGGGCTGCGCGCGGTCGATCCGGAAGCGATCAAGATGATGCGAACCCTCGATGCCTCGCGCGCGCAGTTGCTGTGGCGCCTCGAAGCACCCACTTCTCTTCCCTTCGTGTTCAGCGGAGCCAAGATCGGCGCCACCTTCGCGCCGATCGGCGCGGTGTTCGGCGAGTGGGTCGGAGCCGAATCGGGTCTGGGACACCTGATCCTTCAAGACAACGCACTGCTGAACACGTCCCGCCTGTTCGCCGCAGCCTTCCTCCTCGCCGCGATCGCGCTCAGCCTCTACGGCCTGATCGCCCTGACCGAGCGTCGCGTCGTCACTTGGCGATAGAAAGCAGGGCATGAGGCGCTCCCCCCTCGCAGCGATCGCGGCCCTCGTCGCCCTCTCGGCGCTGGCGCTCGGCCTCGCCGCCTGCGGCGAAAAGAGCGAGGACGTCACGCCCGAGGCACAGCCGCTCAGCCTGACGCTCGACTTCTACCCCAATCCCGACCACGCCGGCATCTACATGGCGCAGAAGCTCGGCTACTTCAAAGACGCCGGCCTCGACGTCACGATCGACACGCCTTCGGACCCGGCCGCCCCGCTCAAGCTGCTCGCCGCCGGACGCACCGACCTGGCGATCTCCTACGAGCCCGAGGTCCTCCTCGCCCACGAACAGGGACTCGAAGTGCTCGCGATCGGGGCCCTGGTCAACCGACCGCTCACCTCGATGATCTGGCTGAAGAAGTCCGGGATCGAGGGGATCGGCGGCCTGCGCGGCAAGACGATCGCCACGGCTGGGATCCCCTACCAGGACGCCTACCTGAAGACGATCCTCGCGCGCGTCCATCTGCAGCCATCCGACGTCAAGTCGGTCAACGTCGGCTTCGGCCTGCTGCCCGCACTTGTCGGCGGCAGCGCCCAGGCGATGCTCGGCGGCTTCCTCAACGTCGAGGGCGTCGACCTGCGGCTGCGCGGCAAGCAGCCCGTCGTCACCCCGGTCGACAAGCTCGGCGTCCCGACTTACGACGAGCTCGTCCTCGTTGCCCGCAAGGAACAGCTGGAGGAAGAACCGCGAACGTTTCGTCTCTTCCTCGCGGCTCTCGCCCGTGGCACGAAGGCTGCCGCCGCTGACCCCAAAGCCGCTACCGCGGCCCTCTTGCAAGCCAATCCCGACCTCGAACCGAAGCTGACCAAGGCCGAGGTCGCCGCCACGTTGCCGCTGCTCGACCCGCCCGCGCACGGGCGTCCCTATGCCTACATGGACTCAGCCAGGTGGCGCGAATTCATCGGTTGGATGCGCGACAGCCAGCTGATCTCGACGCTTCCTTCCCCCGCGAGCGTGCTCAGCAACGACTACCTGCCGGGCGTAATCCCCGAATAGAGCCGGGTCCCCTCGCGCAGCAGCGCCGCGATCCTCTTCGCCGGCAGGGCGTGTGAGAACAGGTGGCCCTGGGCGTAATCACAGCCGAGCCGGCTCAACTCCAATAGCTGCGCCTCGTTCTCGACCCCCTCGGCGATTACGTCGAGCGACAGCGCGCGCGCCATGCCGATGATCGCCTGGACGATCGCCGTGCGCTCCTGTTCGACGCCGAGCGCTTCGACGAACGAGCGGTCGATCTTGAGGCCGTCGAAGGGGAAGCGGTTGAGGTACGCGAGCGAGGAGTAGCCGGTGCCGAAGTCGTCGAGGACGAGCCCGACGCCGAGGTCGCTGAGGGCCTCGAGGCTGCCCATCGCCAGCGCCGACTCATCGACCAGGGCGCTCTCGGTGATCTCGAGCCGCAGGTGCACCGGGTCGAGCCCGGTCGCGGTGAGGATCTCGCGGATCGATTCTGCCAGGTCGGGGCTTGTCACCTGCCGCGCGGAGAGGTTGACCGAGACGTCGAGCGGGCGCTCGTCGGGGCGCAGTTGGTGCCAATCGAGGGCGTCGCGACAGGCGTTCTCCTGCACCCAGCGGCCGATCGGCTCGATCAGGCCGCTGTCCTCCGCGATCTCGACGAACTGGCCCGGGTCGAGCAGGCCGCGCTCGGGATGGCGCCAGCGCACCAGCGCCTCCAGGCCCACGATCTCGCCGCTGCGCAGCGCGAGCATCGGCTGGTAGTGGAGCTCGAGCTCGTCGCGTTCGAGCGCCAAGCGCAGCTCGCGCTCCACCTCGAGCCGCTGCAGCGCCCCCTCCCGCATCTCGGCGTCGAACAGCTCGCAGCGAGCGCGGCCGCGTTCCTTGGCCCGGTACATCGCCGCATCGGCGTCGCGAATCAGCATCTCCGCCTCGACCGGTTCGCGCGCAGAAGGACGCGCGACGGCGATGCCGACACTGCCGGTGACGAAGTGGTCGACACCTCCCATCGAGTAGGGCTCGGCGAAGGCGGCGGCGATGCGCTTGGCGATCGTCATCGCCTCCGCCTCGTCGGCGAGCCGGTCGACCAGAATGCCGAACTCGTCGCCGCCGAAGCGGGCGACGATGTCGCCTGGGCGGAGGTGGGAGCGCAGCCGCGGCGCGACCGCACGCAGCAGTTCGTCCCCCGCGTGGTGGCCGAGGCTGTCGTTGATCAGCTTGAAGTTGTCGAGATCGAGGAAGAGGACGCCGACCGGCGAGCCGGAGACGGCGCTGCGCGAAAGGGCGCTGCCGAGCGCGTCGACGAAGCTGAGGCGGTTGGGCAGGCCGGTCAGCGGGTCGTGCAGGACGCGGTGGCGGAGCGCCTCGTTCGCAGCGTGACGCTCGAAGGCGTCGGCGAGCACGTTCGCCGACGCCTGCACGAAGTGCACGTCCTGCGGCGTGAAGCGGTTGGGCTCGGCGGAATGGACGTCGAGCACACCGAACGGGCGCTGCTTGCCGTCGATCGTCACGGCGAGACTGCTGCGCACCCCCATCACGCGCAGGACCGGCGGCATCGAGAAGCGGCGCTCGGCAGCCCAGTCGTCGACGATCACGTGCAGCTGCGATTCGAGCGCGGCGCCGGCGTGGGAATCGCGCGCCGCCGAGGCTCGCTCGGAGCCGTCGACCCGTCCTTCGAGGCCGGCCCGGAGGACGAGCCGGCGGCCGTCGCGGCCCGCCTCCCAGATGCAGACCGCGGCGACGCCCTCGATCTCGTTCAGCACCGAGATCGCCTCGCGCATCAGCTGGTCGGGGTCGCCGTCCTTCAGCGCGGTGCCCCCCAAGCGAGCGACCGCCGCCTGCTGGGCGGCCGAACGACGCAGCTCCTGCTCGGCCGACTTGCGCTCGGTGATGTCGTAGAGGACGCCGTGCCAGATCGGCATGCCGCCTTCGTCGGGCTCAAGCACGGCCTCGTCGAGGATCCAAACCGTGCGACCGTCGCGGGTGATCATCCGGTAGTCGACTGGCGGCGGGTTGCGGTTGCCGAGCGTCTTGCGCGTCTCTTGCTCGAGCGCGCGCTCCCTGTCGTCGGGGTGCAGCAGCTTCGCCCAGAGCCCCGCGTCGGCAAGCCACTCCTCCGGCGTGTAACCGAGGATCTTTTCGATCTGGGGACTGACGTAGCGCCAGCGCCCGTTCTCCCCCAGCTCCGCCGCGTAGACGATCGCCGGCAGCCGCTCGACCAGATGCCGGTATCCCTCCCCACCGGTCGAGATCTGGTCGAGGAACTCGTCGACTCGTTTTTCGGGCCAGCTGCCGCCGCGCCCGCTGGAACGCTCCATCTAGGGGGTATCGGGCACGCGCAGAGGGTGCTTGAGGCCTGTGGGCCGGCGGTTTACTGCGGTCTGAGCGCTGGCGCGAAAGCGCAGCTACGCGCACTCGCAGTTCGAGCATTCCCACCCTGACAGGTCAAAAACGCGTCCGGCGGGCGAGAGGCCGATCAGATTCCCCGTGGACGATTGCGCCTTCATCGGAGGGGCGCTTATAAGGAAGCAGTCCAAGTGCGAGGCGGCGAGCGCCAAGCTCGACAAAGCTGCGGGAAAGGGAAATTCAAGTGAAATCACTCAAGAGGTTCGGCCTCGCTGCCTTTGCGGCGCTGATCGCGATGGTGCTCCTCAGCGCCTCATCGGCGATGGCGGAATCAACCGCGCTTTGCACTGTCGACCAAAGCCCCTGTGAAGCGGCTCATCAAGTAAGCCATATTCATGAAACGACGCTGGCTGGAAGCAAGGCCAGGCTGTTAACTTCAACTAACCTCAACCGTATCCATCATGTACATGACGTGACCGCATCTGGTAGCAATGCACGGCTTTTAAGCAGCGTCGGTACCCTCGAATGCAACGCATTATTCTTAGGTGACGAATCTCGGAACTCTCCGCTGACATTCGAAGGTGACTTTACGTACACAAATTGTACGCTCGGTGGCAGCAGCTGCTCGACGACGGAAGAAAACGGCCCTGCTAAAATCGAAGTCTCAGGGGGAGGTCACGAAACAGCGACTGTGACCGAGGAAAGCTTATTCTACGTCGTGTGCTCCGGCTTCATCGACTGCCACTTCAGCGGCACCGGCCTGCTGGGCACAGTCAAGGGTCCCTTATTATCGACCCAGAAAAATGGAGAAGAAGTGCTCTTGGGACAGTCAGTGAGCAAGGAGGCGGGAGGCTTCCTCTGTCCGAAAACCTCCAAATTAGACATATCGACGACGCCATTAGAAGCTACCTACATCGCTGAACCAACGAAATCTAGGACTGAACTTTGCAAGGAAGATCCAGAAGTCGGTACGGAATGCCTCCCAGTTCTCGAAAATCTGAACTTTGAATGCGACACCTTATTCTTAGGTGATGCAGTAGCCGCATTAGCCACTCCGCTAACGATCAAAGGAAACTTCACATATTCGAACTGTAATCACGAATGCGTTGCCAAAGAAGAAAACGGCCCCACTGAAATCAAAGTCTTAAAGACGGGTCACGAAACGGCCGAAGTAACCGGCGAAGGCTTAGTCCACGTCACCTGCCCCGGCCTCATCAACTGCAGCTACAACGGCGCGGGTCTGAAAGGCGTAGGCAAGGGTCCGTTATTATCGACCCAGGCGAACGGCGAAGTCACGCTCTCCGAACAATCGACGAACAAGGAGACCGGCGGCTTCCTCTGCCCGAAAACCGCCAAATTAGACATCACCACGTCGCCGTTAAGCGCGACCTACATTTCTAAATAAGAGGCGCGCACGTAGTTGTCCACCCAACGAGCGACCGTCGGGGGATCTTCGGGCGGTCGCTCTGTTATCGATCAGGCGACGGCCATCCAAGTGCCTGCCAGGCCGCGAAACGGCGCGTAGGGCGAAGAACTCCTCATCCTTCTCGACCGTCGCGCGACGGTTGAGGCAGGATCCAGACCGTGCGGCCGTCGCAGGTGATCATCCGGTAGTCGACTGCATTGACAAGCCACTTCTCCGGCGTGTAGCCGAGGCTCTCCTCGATCTGGGACTGACGTAGCGCCGCGCCCGTTGGAGCGCTCCACCGCTGAATTTATCGGCCGTCGCGCGGTGATCTTGGAGACCTCTCGCGACGCGCTTTACCGAATGCGCGCCTTCGCGCATTCGGTGTCATGCCATCCTGGCACTTGCAGGAAAGAACCTCCCGCTGCAGAGCACGGCAGCAATTCAGCCAGGCCTTGCACCGACCGATTTGCAGTCCCCCCACGGCGACCGTATAAGGAGTTGTTACGGGCGCCTTGGCGCAAGATCCAGTCGATCTCGGCGTTTCGCCGAGAAGGGAGAACAAAGTGAAAGCGATCAAGATGATCGGCCTTGCGGCGCTGACGGCGCTGATGGCCATGGCGTTCGTCGGGGCCAGCTCGGCGATGGCTGAATCGACCGCTCTGTGCACCGCCGATGAAAGTCCCTGCGCATCGGCGAATCAGGTAAGCCACGTGCACGAAACGTCGGTCGGCAAGGCGAAACTCTTATCGAGCGTCGGCACCACCGAATGCAACGTCTTATTCTTAGGGGACATCTCGACGACGTTAGCTAGCCCTCTCGTCATCAGCGGCAGCTTCACCTACACTAACTGTGAACTTGGCGGCAGCAGCTGCACCGCTACCGAAGAAAGCGCTCCTTCCGAAATCAAAGTATTAAAGGAAGGTCACGAAACGGCCAAAGTGACCGGCGAAGGCTTAGTCCACCTCGTCTGCAGCGGCTTCATCGACTGCAGCTACAACGGGACGGGCCTGGTCGGCACGGGCAAGGGCACGTTATTATCGACCCAGGCGAACGGCGAAGTCACGCTCTCCGAACAGTCGACGACCAAGGAGACCGGCGGCTTCCTCTGCCCGAAAACCGCCAAATTAGACATCACCACTACCTCTTTAACGAGGTATGCGGTCTCCTATTGATCTGCCGGCCACGGAATCAACCGGTACAGACAGCTCCCTACCAAGATCAGCAGGAGGTGGCAGCCCGCGGGCACGGGTCGTGGTCGATCGCGCCACCGTCGTAGCCGCCCAGAATCATGGCGATGAAGGATCGCGGGCGCGACCGGGCGCGGCGGCGGAGCCCGGGCGCCCTCTCCTCAGTAGGGGCAACTAGATGAAAGTGGCCGCCCACCCGGCGGCCAGGCCGCGGAAAGGCGCATAGGGAGCGAAGAACTCCTCGACCTCCTCAGCCGTCGCGCAACGACCGAGACGAGCCAAGCGGCCGACGAGCTTGAGGTAGATCAGGTCGCCCGCCGGCAGCGAGTCGGGATCGCCCCGCCCGAAGAGGCCGAGGCACTGAACGGTCCAGGGCCCGATCTCACGGGTCGCCAACAGGCGACGGTCGCCTGCGCCATCGCCGGGATTGAAGCGACCGCAGGCGATGTCGCCGGCGACCGCCCGTAGTGCGATTGCCCGCTTCAGCGCCAAGCCCATCGACTCGAGCTCGACCGGCGCCCTGCCAGCGATCAGGGCGGCGGTCGGAACGTCGCGCAACGAGCCGGGGCCGGCCCCGAGCCGCAGACCCCAGCGCCCAACCATGCGGCGCTGGATACGCGCCGCCCGACCCGACTCGATCAGCTGCTTGACGACCGCCCAGGCGAGCGCCTCCCAGGGCCAGGGACGCCGACGGGGGCGCAGGTGGGGACGGCGGCGCAGCAACGGCCCCAGCAGCGGGTCGCCGCGGAACCGGCGGAAGAACTCGCTCAAATCCTCGTCGACGCCGAGCGCAAAGCGCATCCGCTCGATCGCCAGCTCGAGCTCCGCCGCTCCGGCTTCGCGCTCGGGCGCACCGGCCGCCGCGCAGGGCGAGGCGATCGCGTGCGGGTCGAGCGCCTCGGCTCGCAGCGCAACCCGGTCCCTCCCCGGTTCCCACGCCCTCACCAACACAGGGCAGCCGTCGACGTGGAGGAGGCGGCTGGCGACCCCGCGCTCGACCCTCATCACCCCATCCTCGCCGCCGTACGTCGGCAGGCGGTAAGGCGATGGTGGGCGGACCTCTACCTCAGCCTTCACCGTCCCAAGAGGTGGACGTCGACGAGGAAGGAGCGGCTGGCGAGAACGTTGGCTGGCCGCTCGCGGCGCGCGAGTCTCCGGGGAGCGCGCTTACTACGGCCGGCGACCGCGCCCACGGCACGCACGGCCGCGACGGTGGCGGCACCGGCCAGCACCCCGCCAGCGGCGGCAATCGCGGCGGTCTTCGCCTCGCTGCGCACCGGCAGCAGACCAGAAGTCTCGCGGGGCAGCGCGCGGACCTGGATCGGCTCGAGCTCCATACCGCTCACCGTCACGACCTTAGCGATGCCCGCGGCGCGCAACGGCAGGCTTCCCGCACCTTGCGCGAATCGAAGTCCGTCAGGAGTCGAGCGACTTCGCGTAGAGGCGGTACTTCTTGACGATCTTGCCGCCCATGCCTTCCATGGCGCGGTTCATTGGCCCATTCGTCTCCAGGATCCAGCCCATCTCGCCGCCGACGATGCCGCCGGGCACCGCCGCCTCCTGCAGGTGCTTGAGGTAGAGGCCGGCGGCGACGCCGGAGTGCCGGTAGTCGTGCTTGACGCCGAGCGCAAAGACCCGGCACTGGTCGATCTTGCCCTTGCCGAGCAGAAACTTGAGCCAGCCGAAGGGCAGCAAGCGGCCGTTCAGCTTCGCCATCACCTGGTTGATATCGGGCAGCGTCAGCGCCGCGCCGACCACCTCGCCGTCCTTCTCGGCCATGTAGGCCCAGTCCTCGTCGATCACCTGCTTCAGGTTCTTGGCCTGGAACTCGACCTCGGCGTCGGTGATCGGCACGAAGCCCCAGTTGTCGCCCCAGGCCTCGTTGTAGACGTCCATGAAGCGGGACACCTCGGCAGCCATTTCGCGCTTGCGCATGTTGCGGATCACGATCCCTTCGTCGCGCAACGCCTTCTCGGCGGCGGCGTGGATCGAGGGATCGAAGCGCTCGCCCTCCTTGAGGTCGCCGAACTGCAGTTCCCACATCAGCACGTCCATCGCCTTCTCGAAGCCCTCGGCCTCGATCAGCTGGCGGTAGTAGGGCGGGTGCCATGGCTCGAGGATCATCGGCCGCCGCTCGTAGCCCTCGATCAGGATGCCGATCTCGTCGTTGGTGGTGAAGTCCATCGGACCGAGAAGGCGCTTGCGGCCGTGCTCGTCGGCCCACTCTGTCGCCACTTCGAGCAGCGCCCGCGCCACCTCGGGGTCCTCGGCGCTCTCGAAGAAGCCGAACATCGCGTCGCCGCCGCCCTGGAACTCGTCCCAGCGGCTGTCGACCTGGGCGGTGATGCGGCCGACGGGCTCGCCGCCGCGCTCGGCGAGAAAGTACTCGGCCTCCGCGTGTTCGAAGTAGGGATTCTTCTCGCGGTTGAGGAACTCCATGCGCTCGAAGATCAGCGGCGCCACCCACTGCTCCTGCCCACGGTGCAGCTCGAACGGCACCTTGACGAAGCGCTTCAGTTCGCGACGCGTCTTCACGGGCCGGATCGAAACCTTTGCCATCGGCGGTGAACCTACACTCTGGCCATGAGCGAAACGGCAAGAGCGCCTTCGGGAATCCCGCGTGCGCGGCTGGCGAGTGCCGGATCAAGCGGGGCAAGGACGCAGGGAGGTCGAATAGCAGCGCGCTATTCGGCCAACCGAGGACGCCGCACCGCGCCGAGTCCGCCGCCGCCAGGCGCGCGCGGGGGGTTTTCGAATGCGCTCTAAGGCACCCGTCGACGTCTTCGAGAAGGCACGCAGCCACGACCGGCTAGAGCAGCTGGAAGCGGCCAAGCAGCATGACCTCCTTCCCTACTTCCGCCTGCTCACCTCGCAGGCGGGGCCGGTGGTCGAGATGGAGGGGCGCGAAACGATCATGCTCGGCTCCAACAACTACCTCGGCCTGACCGGCGACGAGCGGGTCAAGCAGGCCGCCCGCGACGCGCTGGAGGCCTACGGCACCGGCGTGACCGGTTCGCGCCTGCTCAACGGCACGACGCCCCTGCACGTCGAGCTCGAGCGCGAGCTTGCCGAGTGGATGGGCGACGAGGACGCGATCGTCTTCACCACCGGCTATCAGTCGAACCTGGGGACGATCGGAACGATCCTGGAGCCCGGCGACACGGTGATCGTCGACTCCGGCGACCACGCCTCGATCCTCGACGGCTGCCGCCTCTCAGGCGCCAAGCTGCGGCCTTTCCGTCACAACCGCATGGACAAGCTGGAGAAGATGCTGCAGCGCGCGGCGGAGGACGGAGGCGGCGTGCTCGTCGTCGTCGACGGCGTCTTCTCGATGGAGGGCGACGTCTGTGACCTGCCCCGGATCGTCGAGCTCTGCCAGGCTCACGGCGCGCGCCTGATGGTCGACGAGGCGCACGGCGCCGGCGTACTCGGCGCGCGCGGGGCCGGCGCCTGTGAGCTCTTCGGGCTCGAGAACGAGGTCGACCTGCGGATGGGGACGTTCTCCAAGAGCCTCGCCTCCTGCGGCGGCTTCGTCAGCGGTCCCGCCGACGTAATCGAGTACCTGCGCATCGCCTCGCGCTCCTTCGTCTTCAGCGCCTCCGCAGTCCCGGCGGCGGTCGGTGCCGCGCTCGCCGCCCTGCGCGTGATCCGCGCCGAGGGGCCGCGGCTCTTCGAGGCGCTGCTCGGCAACGCCGAGTACCTGCGCGAGGGGTTGCGCGAGCTCGGCCTTCGCGTCGTCGAGCCAGGCACCCTGCCCGACGGAACTATGGCGACAACCCCGGTCGTGCCGGTGATCGTCGGCGACGACTGGCAGGCCGTCCTGCTCTGGAAGGCGCTCTTCGAGGCGGGCGTCTACACCAACGTCGCGATCCACCCCGCGGTGCCCCCGGGAGGCGCGTTGCTGCGCACGAGCCTGATGGCAACGCACGAGACCGAGCACCTCGACCGGGCACTCGCGACCCTCGAGGAGACGATCCGAGACTTCCCGCAGCTTCCGCGGACGGGTTGACGCGGCCGGCGCTTTACCCCGCTGGGGGTAGTTTCGTTCGCCTTCGTCGCGGGTACGACCGGCTGCCTCACGAAAAACATGCTCTTAGCGACCCGCCCGGCCTGGCTCCGGTGACATCGGGTTGACGCTGACCTGCCACAACGCATAGCTTGCGCCAGCGCCGTTCGCCTCCCGGGGCAGGGAAGCGAGAAGGTCGAGAGCTCAACTCAACCTGGCCGACCTTTTGCTCAGGCCCGGCGCCGACGAGATCCCAGCCAAAACGACCCGTAAGAGGGAGGACTTCCAGTGGAAGCTGCTTCGATGGCCCCTGCTCAGACGACCGCTTCGACGATCACAGCACCGCAACACATGCAGGCGCTCGCCCGCGCCAATCGCGTGCGTTTGGCGAGGGCCGAGCTGAAGCGCTCGATTGCGCGGGGCGACGTCGAGGCCGCGGCTGTGATCCGTGACTGCCCCTGGGAGACCGAGAGCATGACCCTGGCCGAGCTGCTGACCAGTCAGCGCCGCTGGGGCCGCACCCGCGCCCGCAAGTTCCTGGTCAGCCTCTCGCTGAACGAGAACAAGCGCATCGGCACTCTTACCGAGCGCCAGCGCGCGATCCTCTCCAACGAGCTGTCCGCGCGCGAACCGATGCTCGTCTGAGCGACCCCGGAGCTCAGCCGCCGAAGCGGCCGATGCGAAACGAGAGACCTCCCGAGGCGCGCTGAAAGGCGCGCCTCAGCGCTATGAAGGACGTGCCGAAGGCGAACGCTCCGACGGCGAGGCAGATCGCGAGGATCAGGCCCGCCAGGTAGAAGAGCGCACCGACGACGATGACGAACACGGCCCCCGCGAGCAGGGTCGTGTGCGATCGGTAGCCGGCGAAGTGCTCGCGCACGGCTACCTCGAGGCCACCGAGGCCGGCGAGGACTACGCCGACGCCGATCGCCGTCGGATGACGGCCGATCACACCGATCGCGAGCATGACGATGCCGCCGAGCACGGTGAACTCGGCGAGCGGAAAGCTCCCCCATGGCGCCGGCGGCCGCTCCTCTGTTCCCGGTCGGTCGGTCAACGGCCGCAAGCCGCCCGGCTAACGGGCATCCGGAGGAGACCTTGACCCGCCACCAACCCATCAGCAGGCCGATCGGACCGAGCCGGGGCAGCGAGTGCCAGTGACCGCAGCCCGGCTCGCCAACATCGGCGCGCGAGACGCGCACCCACTTGTGTTCTGCCGGAGCCTCGATCATGCGACGCAGCAGCTCCCGGTTGCGCGTCTCCAGCTCCTCCTGCTTGCGCAGCGCAATCCGTGCCTCGGAGACCCGTCCGGCAAGGGCGTCCCGCAGGCGCTCGAGCTCGTCGATGCCCACGAGCCGCGGCCCGCCGGGCGCCGCGGGCGCGCGCGTGTCGATCTCGATGCGCGGGAAGGCCTCGCCCGCAAGGCGAGCCAGCTGGCCCTCGAGTCGTCCGATCTGGCGACGCAGCTCAGCCCGGGCCAGCCGCTCGTCGCCGCTGTCGACGAGCCGCCCGCCGACCAGCTCGTCGCCGAACCGCCGCTCGGCAGGCATCCCTCGTTCGAGCACATCCGGCATCCCGATCGAGTGTAGTCCCACTCCTCCGCCGCTTCGGTGCGCTTCATCCGCTTAATACGGGGACAAAGCGCACGGGAGCGGGCTTCAGGCCGCTTCGATAGCCGTGGAGGCGAGCCACAGCGCCTCGTCGACAGCCGCGTCTGGAACGTCCTTCACCAGAATGGCGGCGAGCAGGACACGGCGAGTTGCCGAGTCGACGCTGTGCTCCTCCGAGCGCGGGCCGCCGAACAGCGGCTCGAGCGGGCGGCGCTCGTCGGCGATCGCCAGCGTTCCCTGCTGCAGCTCGCTCTGCCGGTCGGGCAGCCTCTCGCCCGGCGCGGAGTCGCGAATGCAGAGGCCGCCTTCGGTCTTGCCGGCATCGAATGCTCGCATCGCGACGCCGGTCTCGACGGTTGCCAGCGTCACGGCGTCGTCGGGAAGGCCTTTGCTGACGAAAGCTCCGTCGTGGAGGCGGTCGAGCGCGAGTTGCTCCACCGGCGTGCGCGTCTCGTCGGGATCGAGACCGATGTGGCGGAAGAAGACGCGGTAGGCCCAGGGGATGGGGCGCTCGCGCATGTGGATCGCGTGCGAGCCGTAGAAGCGGTCCGAGAGATCGCGCAAGCGAAGCCGCACCGCCTCCGGGCTGCGCCGCCGGCTGCCCTCGACGACGATCCAGGCGATGCCGAGGCCAGGGAACTCCTCGGCGACGTGCGACGCCACCCACCCCCGCTCCGCCCCTTCGCCGATCCGCATCAACTTATCCCTCTTATGGATGGATAAGTTGATGCGGATCGAGTGGGTGGTGCGGATTCGGCGGCACGGGTCGCGCGCAGCAGCGACTCGACGTGGGCTTTGAGCTGGGGCGCCGTGAGCTCACCGATGCTCGCGTCCTGCAGGGTGCCGCCCGGGTACACGTAGGCGAAGGTCGGGCAGCCGCCGACCCGATAGAGCGCCGCCACCGCTCCGTCGCGGTCGTATCCGACCGGCATCCGCCATCCGCGTTCGCGGATCAGATCGCGGACGGCGCCGCGGTCGTCGCGCACGTCGATCGAGAGGAAGCCGACGCGGCCGCGATAGCGCCCGTAGACGCGGCTGACGACGTCCTGCTGACCGACGCAGTTGCCGCCGCGCGAGAACCAGAACGAGATCACGAGCGGCTCATCGAAGAAGTCACAGGCGCGGAGCGCTCCGCGCACACGAACCCGGCACGCCGGGGGGCGGCGGTCGCCCGCCGGGCACGGCGTCCCGGAGCTGGCGCAGTCGTCCTGGGCGACGTTGGCGTCGCCTTCCAATTGCCCCGCCGCGTCCGGCACCGCGAACTCGGGCAGCGGCCAGCGGCCCTCCAGCTTGTCCAGTCCGAGCGTGCCTTCGTCCTTGCTCTCGATCGTGTGGACGACGGCGACCACGATCACCGCGGCGAAGATCAGGCCGGCGGCGAGCGAGTAGCGGTCCCGCCTCAATCCATCGAGAGCGGACCGGTGACGTCCGCGTTGAGGAATTGGTGCACGAAGCGATTTTCGGAGTCGAAGAGTTCCTCCTTCGGCCCCGACTCGACGATCTTGCCGTTCCAGAGCACCGCGATGAAGTCGGAGATCCGCCGCGCGGTGTTGAGGTCGTGGCTGATCACCAGGTAGCAGCCGCCGTTCTCCTCATGCACCTCGCGCACCAGCTCGCAGAGCAGCGCCGTGCGCACCGGGTCGAGGCCGGAGTCGGGCTCGTCGAACATGACGATCGCCGGTTCGAGAACCAGCGCCCGGGCGAAGCCGGCGCGCTTGCGCATCCCGCCGGAGAGCTCGTTCGGCATCTTGTAGATCGCCTCCGAGAGCCCCACCTCCTTGAGCCGGCGGTTGACGATCTCGCCGATCTCCTCCTCGCCCTTATCGGTGTGCTGGCGCAGCGGAAAGGCGGTGTTGTCGTAGATGTTCATCGAGCCGAACAG
>Ga0068867_100001267_pt1 | contig 17433 bp, 11 predicted proteins | sample KBSMisM32_FD_65649 | JGI IMG/M metagenome (GOLD analysis project Ga0068867, IMG submission 65649) | Miscanthus rhizosphere microbial communities from Kellogg Biological Station, Michigan, USA - KBS Miscanthus M3-2 | ecosystem: Host-associated > Plants > Roots > Rhizosphere > Soil ...
CGCAGCGAGCGCTCGGTCGGTGACTGGCTGGGAGCGGACTTCGATGCCGACGCCCGGTTGCTCGAGTTGCTTGATTCCGACGAGTTCGACAAGTCGAATGTCGGATCCTATCTGCAATCGCTGCGCAGTCATTTCCGCGGCGAGGTCGTGGCCGACATGCTCTGCTACCTGCGGCTGCACCTCGAGCTCGAGATGATGGCGAAGGGAATGCTCCTGATGCGGCAGGAAGGCCTGTCACCGGAGCTCGAACCCGGCACCCGCGCCAAGTTCGACGAGCTCCGGTATCTCGAGCGCAGCATCGGCCGCACGGGCAAGCGCGCCATGAAACCCTTCATGCACCTGAATGCGCGGGACCTCTGGCAGATCCACATGCTCAGCCGCTGACTATTCGTGCCGCAGCGCCTCGATCGGATCGAGGAGCGCCGCGCGTCTTGCGGGCCACAGGCCGAACACGAGCCCTACCGCCGCGCTGAAAACGAATGCGAGCACCAGCGCATCGGCCGTAACCGCGGTCCTCCACCCCGCCGCGTTTGACAGCGCCCAGGCAGCGCCCGCGCCGACCAGGATCCCGATGGCACCGCCGACGAGGCACAGGATCAGCGCCTCGATCAGGAACTGCGCGAGGATGTGCGTGCGCGTGGCGCCGAGCGCCATCCGCACGCCGATCTCGCGGGTCCTCTCGGTCACCGTGACCAGCATGATATTCATGATGCCGATCCCACCGACCAGCAGGCTGACACCGGCGATCCCGGCGAGCAGAGAGCCGAGGATCTGCGTCGTCTCCTGCTGCGTGGCGAGAAACTGCTTGCGATCCACGATCGCGAAGTCGTTGTCGCGCCCTGGTGGCAGCCGGTGAACCCGTCGCAGCACGCGCTCGACCGTGACCATCGCCTGCGCGAGCTCGGTTCCGCGCGCCACGTCCACCGCGATGGTCTGCACGCGGTCGTCACCGGTGACGCGGTACCGCGATGTCTCGATCGGGATGTAGACGTCGTCGTCCGGGTTGCCGAAGCCGACCGCGCCCTTCATCGCATAGACGCCGACGATCTCGAACGGCATTGCCTTTATCAGCAGCGTACGCCCCACGAGATCGGCTGCGGGCTGCTTGAGCTGCTGCGCCACGTCGCCGCCGATCACCGCGACCCGGCGCCGGGCGCGACCGTCGTCTTTCGCCAGCATCCGACCCGCCTGCAGGACGTAGCCGTTGACCTCGGCGTGCTGCGGGGTGGTGCCGATCACGTTCAGGTTGAGGTTGCGGTTGCCGAGCTTGACCTGCTGCCGGCTCGACTGCTCGGGCACTACGGCGAGGAGTGTTCCGCCGTGGTCCGCGAGCGCCTGGGCATCGTCGATCGTGAGCACCTGCTGGTCACGCGCTATCCCCTGCGCGAACCGCATACCGGTCGTCACCGTGATCACGTTCGCACCCAGCGCCGCGAGTTGCTCGTCGACCGCGCGCTGCGCGCCGCGACCGAGCGCGAGCATCGTGATCACGGAGCCCACGCCGATCACCACGCCCAGCATCGTGAGCACCGCGCGAAACGGATTCGCCGCGATGGAGCCGAGCGCAACGCGAAGGATCTCTGACATACGTTGTCCGTCGTACCGCCGCGACTCAGCGGGACGGCGCCGGCGCCGTGGCTCCGTCGGATCGCTGCGTGATGCCTGGAATTCCACCACGCCGCTGCATGAATTCCTTCATCTGGTCCTGCGACTCGGTGAGCCCAGAGCTCGGCAGGAGTGCCACCTGGTCGCCCTCGGCCAGCCCCTCGATCACCTCGACACGATCGAGGTCCGTGAGCCCCGTTGCCACGCGCCTCGCGGCCCAGCCCTCTCCCCGCCGAACCACCACCCAGTACTGCCCACCGAGACGCGACGCCGCATCCGCGCCTGGTCCGCGCTCCGAATGTGCACGCCGACCTCGGCGGCCAGCTCCTGCTCCGGGCGGCCAAGCAGCCTGGCGGTCGACGCGAGATCACGATCGGTGCGCAGCGCGGCCACGGGCACCGTGAGCACCGCCTCGCGCCGCGCGGCATCGAAGCTTGCCTCGACGTTCATGCCCGGCCGCAACCGGCCATCGGGATTCGGCAGCGCCACGAGGACGGGAAACAAGGTGACGTTCTGATCGACGATGGCCTGCGGCTCGATCTTCTCGATCGATCCGGTGAACGTCAGTCCCGGGAACGACGCGACGCTGATCCGCGCCGCTTGGCCGGCGGCCAGCTTGCCGACATCGGTCTCGTCGACGAGCGCCCGGACCCGCACGTGACTCAGATCCGCCATCCGCAATAGCGGGGTTCCACCGCCGACGTCGGTCGTCGGCGAAGAAATCACCTGCCCGACCTCCACGCTCTTGCTCAGGATCGTGCCATCGGCGGGCGCGCGCACTTCCGTGTCCTCGAGCGCGATGCGCGCATTCTCAACATCGACCCGCGCTGCGACCACGGCGGCCTCCGCGTTCGCGACCGCAAGCTCGAGCTGGTCGAACTCCGCCTGGTTGATCCACTGGCTCGCGAGCAGCGTCTTGCCGCGCTCGAGCTGGCTCCGCGTGGTACTGCGCTGCGCCTGCGCCGCATTCAGCTGGGACTCGGCCTGTGCGAGCCGGTTGCGCGGCGTGCGCGGATCGATCCGGACCAGCAGCGCACCGCGCCGCACCGTGTCGCCCGTTTCGGCGCCGATCTCCAGGATCTCGCCCGAGGCCTTGGACTTGAGCTCGACGGGGCTCACGGGCTCGATCACGCCCGCCGCCTCGACGACGAGCGCAAGCGCGCCACGCTCCGCCGTCGCGAGCTCGTATTCGGCCACCGGCACCGGTGCACCCGAGCGAGCACAGCCCGCAAGCAACGCGATCGCGAGCAACAGCGACGGAATTCGTCGATTCACTCTTTGCCCCGCGGATTGCCCTCGTCCGCCACGATGTGCCCGTCGCGCATCACGATCCGGCGAGCCGCGCGGGCCGCGACGTCCTGGTCGTGCGTAACGAGCAGAATGGTATGACCGGTCTCGTGCAGGCGGTCGAAGAGACCCAGGATCTCCTCGCCGGTGGCGGTATCGAGATTCCCGGTCGGTTCGTCGGCGAGCAGCAGGCTGGGGTCGGTAACGAGCGCGCGCGCGACCGCCACGCGCTGGCGCTGCCCGCCCGAGAGCTCGGCGGGACGGTGGCTCGCCCGGTCCGCCAGCCCGACGCTGCGCAGCGCTTCGAGCGAGCGGCGAATCCGCTCCCGTCGCGGCACATGCGCGTATATGAGCGGCAGCTCGACGTTCTGCAGCGCCGTCGCCCGCGGCAGCAAGGCGAATGACTGGAAGACGAAGCCGACCTCGCGATTGCGGATAAGTGCGAGCTGCCGGCTGCTCATTCGCGACACCAACTGTCCGCGGAGCCAGTAATCGCCTTCATCAGGCGTGTCGAGGCAACCGAGCAGGTTCATCAAGGTGGACTTTCCGGAGCCGGACGGCCCCATGATCGCGACGTATTCGCCCGCGTCTACCTGCAGGCTTACGCCTCGCAACGCGTGGATCGTCTCGACGCCCATGACGTAGCGACGAGCAAGCCCGGCCGCCCGTATGACCTCCGGCAGCTCCTCTGGCTTGGCGTTCATCGGATGGGCTTCAAACGCCGTGACCCCGCAGCGGTTGACCATGCCGGGCGAACGGCGTCGGCCCGTCCGCCGCTCGCGGACGAGATCGGAAACGGCGTTGCGGCAAGCTAGTCGCGGCGTTCCGGCGTGACAGGCGGAGGTGCAGAGCTTCGGCGCCGACGGAAGAACCAGATGAGCCCCGCCGCGAAGGCAATGGCAATGACGATATCGAGAAACCGCGGGACGTGAAGCAGGCGCGAGACGAGCCCGCCCAGCACTGAGCCGACCAGTCCGTAACCAAGCGTGGCCCGCCAGCTCATCGGATCGGGTCCGGGCAGTACGAGCCGCGCGAGCGCGCCGATCAGGAGACCGGTGCCGGCCACAATCAACAGGAATACGACGATCCCCATCCCCGCTCCGACCGTCTGTTCCATGATCGCTCCCGGGTATCGTTGGGGCGGCAACGATAGCAAAGTCCCTGATCGGGCGGTACGCGCCGCGATCGCCGCAGGCGCGCGCGAGTCATATGCTCATAACCACATGTGATCGCCAGGAGCAGGCTCAACTTTTGCACTGCATTGACGGCCGTCAGCGCCCATGTCATACGGACGAGACCCCATGAGCATCGCGCCGAGCAAGGACCGTGCGAAGCCTCCGGCCGGTCGCGTGCACGGATCGAACCGGCGTGTCCGCGCGCCGGGTGCGCAGGGACTCTACGACCCGCGCTTCGAGCACGATGCCTGCGGCGTCGGTTTCGTCGTCGACATCCAGGGTCGCAGGTCGCATCGGATCCTGGAGCAGGCGCTCCAGGTCCTGAAGAATCTCGATCATCGCGGCGCCTGCGGTGCCGAAACCAACACCGGCGATGGGGCCGGCGTGCTGATCCAGATGCCGCACGCCTTCAACGAGGAAGTCAGCCGCAAGGCGCGCTTTACGCTGCCGGCGCCCGGTGAGTACGGCAGCGGCATCATCTTCCTGCCCCGGAACCCGACCGTGCGGCGCCTGATCGAGGAGCGCTTCGAGCAGGTGGTGCAGGCGGAGGGCCAGCAGGTGCTCGGCTGGCGCACGGTACAGGTGGCGAACGGGATGCTCGGCGAAACCGCCCGATCCTGCGAGCCCTTCATGCGCCAGGTGTTCATCCGGCGCAATCCCGCGATCACCGACGAGCTCGACTTCGAGCGCAAGCTGTACGTGATCCGCAAGCGCGCCTACAACGAGATCCGCACCTCGACGATGGCCGGAGCCGAGTACTGGTACGTCGTCAGCCTCTCGAGCCGCACCATCGTCTTCAAGGGCATGCTGCTCACCGGGCAGCTCGACCAGTATTTCCTGGACCTGAAGAACCCGGCGATCGAGACGGCGCTAGCGCTCGTCCATTCGCGGTTCAGCACCAACACCTTTCCGAGCTGGGACCGCGCGCATCCCTACCGCTACCTCGCGCACAACGGCGAGATCAACACCGTGCGCGGCAACGCCAACTGGATGCACGCCCGCGAGGCGCGCTTCGAGTCCGACGCCTTCGGCGCCGACATCGCGGACATCCGGCCGATCATCAACCCTAACGGCAGCGACTCGGGGATGTTCGACAATACGCTCGAGCTCCTGATGCTGGCGGGCCGCTCGCTGCCGCACGCGATGATGATGATGATCCCGGAGCCCTGGTCGAACCACGAGGGCATGGACGACCGCAAGCGCGCCTTCTACCAGTACCACTCGAGCCTGATGGAGCCCTGGGACGGGCCCGCCTCCATCGCGTTCACCGACGGGCGGCTGATCGGCGCCGTGCTCGATCGCAACGGCTTGCGTCCTTCGCGCTACTACGTGACGAAGGACGACCTGGTCGTCATGGCCTCGGAGGCCGGCGTGCTCGACCTGCCGCCGCAGGACGTCGTGCTCAAGGGCCGACTACAGCCCGGTCGCATGTTCCTGGTCGACACCGTACAGGGCCGCATCATCGACGACGAGGAAATCAAGCGCACGGTCGCCGCCGAGCGCCCGTACCGAGAGTGGCTCGACGAGTACCTGGTGCATCTCGAGGACCTGCCTCCTGCGCCCGAAGGGCCAGCGCCCGATCCGGACAGCCTGCTGCAGCGGCAGGTGGCGTTCGGCTACAGCTTCGAGGAGGAGCGCATGCTCCTCGCGCCGATGGCGCGCGACGGCGTCGAGGCCGTGGGCTCGATGGGCAATGACGCGCCGCTCGCGGTGCTGTCGAACCGCCCCCGCCTGCTTTACGACTATTTCAAGCAGCTCTTCGCGCAGGTGACCAACCCGCCGATCGACTGCATCCGCGAGGAGCTGATCACCTCGGCCGAGACGCGGCTCGGCTCCGAGGGCAACCTGCTCAACCCCCAGCCCTCGGACTGCCGGCGCCTCGAGCTCAAGTGGCCGATCCTGAGCAACGACGAGTTCGCGAAAGTGCGGCGCATGGATCTGCCGGGCTTGAGGGTCGGCGTGCTGCCGATCCTGTTCCGCGTGACGCGCGGTGAGAAGGGCCTCGTCAAGTCGATGGAGGAGCTGCGTCTGATGGCGCGGCGCCTGATCGAGGAGGAGGAAGTCAACGTCATCGTGCTCTCCGACCGCGGGGTCAACCGCGAGTTCGCGCCGATCCCGTCGCTCATGGCGGTAGCCGGGCTCCACCATTACCTGATCCGCGAGGGGCTTCGCACGCGCGCAAGCCTCGTGATCGAGACCGGCGATGCCCGCGAGGTGCATCACTTCGCGCTCCTGATCGGCTATGGCGTGAGCGCGATCAATCCCTGGCTCACGTTCGAGACGCTCGACCGGATGATCGACGACGGCCTGCTCCCCGGCGTCGACCATCGCACCGCCTGCCGGAACTTCGTCAAGGGCGCCTCGAAGGGCGTAATCAAGGTCGCGTCGAAGATGGGCATCTCCTCGCTCCAGAGCTACCGCGGCGCCCAGGTGTTCGAAGCCGTGGGGCTGCGCCAGGACGTGATCGACGAGTATTTCAGCTGGACCGCCTCGCGCGTGGGCGGGATCGGCACCGACGTGATCGCGCAGGAAGTGCTGATGCGCCACGGCGCAGCCTTCTCCGAGCGGGCCGCCGACCGCAGCGCGCTGCCGTCGGGCGGCCAGTACCAGTGGCGGGCCAACAGCGAGCATCATCTTTTCAACCCGGAGTCGATCCACCGGCTGCAGAAGGCGGTGCGGAACGGCAGTTACGCGAGCTTCAAGGAGTACTCGCGCATCATCGACGGCAACACGGCGGCGCTCTGCACGCTGCGCGGCCTGCTCGAGCTCAAGCCGGCCGACCCGGTGCCGCTCGAGGAAGTCGAGCCCGTCGAGAGCATCGTCAAGCGCTTCAAGACCGGCGCGATGTCCTACGGCTCCATAAGCAAGGAGGCGCACGAGACGCTCGCCATTGCGATGAACCGCATCGGCGGCAGGAGCAACACCGGCGAGGGCGGCGAGGATCCGGATCGCTACGTCCGACTCCCGAACGGAGACTCGAAGAACTCGGCGATCAAGCAGGTCGCGTCCGGGCGTTTCGGCGTAACGAGCGAATACCTGGTCAACGCGAAGGAGCTGCAGATCAAGATGGCGCAGGGCGCGAAGCCCGGCGAAGGCGGCCAGCTCCCGGGGACCAAGGTCTACCCCTGGATCGCCCGCACCAGGCACACCACCGCGGGTGTTGGCCTCATCTCGCCGCCGCCGCACCACGACATCTACTCCATCGAGGACCTCGCGGAGCTCATCCACGACTTGAAGAACGCGAACCGCGAGGCGCGGATCAGCGTCAAGCTCGTCGCGGAAGCCGGCGTCGGGACCATCGCGGCCGGCGTGGCGAAGGCGCACGCCGACGTCGTGCTGATCAGCGGCCACGACGGTGGCACCGGCGCTTCGCCGCTGACCTCGATCGCGCACGCGGGGCTGCCGTGGGAGCTCGGCCTCGCGGAGACGCACCAGACGCTGGTCCTCAACAACCTGCGCAGCCGCATTGCGGTCGAGACCGACGGACAGCTCAAGACCGGCCGCGACGTAGTGGTGGCGGCGCTGCTCGGTGCCGAGGAATTCGGCTTCGCAACCGCGCCGCTGGTCGCGACCGGCTGCATCATGATGCGGGTCTGCCACCTGAACACCTGCCCCGCCGGCGTCGCCACGCAGGATCCGCGGCTGCGCGAGAAGTTCATGGGCCGGCCGGAGCACGTGGTCAACTTCATGCGCTTCATCGCGCAGGAGATGCGTGAGCTGATGGCTGAGCTCGGCTTCCGGACCGTGGAGGAGATGGTTGGTCGGGTCGACCGGCTCGAACCGCGTCGGGCGATCGATCACTGGAAGGCCCGCGGTCTGGACTTCACCAACCTGCTCTACCAGCCCGAGGTCGACCCGGACTGGGGTCGCTACTGCCAGGACAGCCAGGATCACGGGCTCGAGCGATCGCTCGACGTCACCAAGCTGCTCGATCTCTGCGCACCCGCGATCGAGCGCGGCGAGGAGGTCGCGGCGGAATTGCCGATCCGCAACGTCAATCGCGTGGTGGGTACGATCGTCGGCAGCGAGATCACGCGGCGTCACGGCGCGAAGGGTCTGCCCGAGGACACCGTGCGCCTGCATTTCCGCGGCTCGGCGGGTCAGAGCTTCGGCGCCTTCATCCCGCCAGGAATGACGCTCTCGCTCGAGGGCGATGCCAACGACTACGTCGGCAAGGGACTGTCCGGCGGCCGGATTATCGTCTTCCCGCCGCGCGAGGCGGTGTTCGCCGCGGAACGCAATATCGTGGTCGGCAACGTGGCGTTCTACGGCGCGACCGCGGGTGAAGCCTATATCCGCGGCATGGCCGGCGAGCGCTTCGGCGTGCGCAACAGCGGCGTCAGCGCAGTCGTCGAGGGCGTGGGCGACCATGGCTGCGAGTACATGACCGGCGGACGCGTCGTCGTACTGGGCGCGACGGGTCGTAACTTCGGCGCGGGGATGTCTGGCGGCATCGCGTACGTGCTCGACGAAGATGGCGAGTTTGCTGCGCGCGTAAACATGCAGATGGTGGATCTCGACAGGCTCGAGGACGCCGCGGAAATCGACGGAGTCCGGCGGATGATCGAGAGCCACCTGCACTACACCTCGAGCGAGCGCGCTAAGCGGCTGCTCGCGGACTGGGCGGCCTCGGTCCCGCACTTCGTCAAGGTGATCCCGAAGGATTACAAGCGGATGCTCGCCGCCATCGCGCGCGCCCACGAACAGGGGCTCGCGGGCGAGGAAGCAATCATGGTGGCATTCGACGAGAACGCGCACGACCTTGCGCGCGTCGGAGGCAACTAGGTTCACCCATGGGTAAGCCAACGGGATTCATCGAGTACCTGCGGGAGCTACCGGTCGACCGGTCACCGGCCGAGCGCGTGCGCGACTGGGAGGAGTTCCATCCGCACCTCGAGGAGAAGCGGCTGCGTCAGCAGGGCGCGCGGTGCATGGACTGCGGTGTGCCGTTCTGCCATACGGGCAAGCTCCTGAGCGGGATGGCTTCCGGCTGCCCGATCAACAACGTGATCCCGGAGTGGAACGACCTCGTCTACCGCGGGCTGTGGCGCGATGCGCTCGAGCGGCTGCACCTGACGAACAACTTCCCGGAGTTCACCGGGCGTGTCTGCCCGGCGCCCTGCGAGGGCTCGTGCGTGCTCGCAATCAACGAGCCACCGGTGACGATCAAGAACATCGAGGCGCAGATCATCGACCGCGGTTTCGAGGAAGGCTGGGTCCTGCCGCAGCCGCCGCGCGCCCGCACTGGACGCAAGGTCGCGGTGATCGGTTCCGGGCCGGCGGGTCTTGCAGCCGCGGCGCAGTTGAACCGAGCCGGTCATCTCGTAACCGTGCTCGAGCGCGAGGATCGCCCGGGCGGCCTGCTGACTTACGGCATCCCCAACATGAAGCTCGACAAGCGCGAGGTCGTAACCCGCCGCATCGATCTCATGCAGCAGGAGGGGATCCGGTTCCTCTGCAACGCGAACGTCGGCGACAACGTGGAGGCCCAGCTTCTGCTGCGCGATTTCGACGCGACGGTGATCTGCACGGGCGCCACCGAGCCGCGCGACCTCCCCGTCGATGGGCGCAGCCTCGAAGGCGTGCATTTCGCAATGGACTACCTCACCGCGAGCACCAAGGCGCTCCTGAACGGCGGCGCCGAGCACTCGCCGATCGCTGCCCGGGGACGCGACGTGGTCGTGATCGGCGGCGGCGATACCGGCACCGACTGTGTCGGCACCGCGATGCGCCAGGGTTGCCGCAGCCTGGTGCAGATCGAGATCCTGCCGAAGCCGCCCATGGAACGAGCGCCGGACAACCCCTGGCCCGAGTGGCCAAAGGTATACAAGCTCGACTATGGCCAGGAAGAGGCGGCCGCCCGGTTCGGCGCGGATCCGCGCGCCTATGTCGCGACCGTCAAGCGCTTCGTGGGGGACGCCGCCGGGCGCCTCGAGGCCGTGGTCACGGTCGACGTGCAATGGCAGCGCGACGCCGAAGGCCGCTTGACGCCGGTCGAGATCGACGGCACCGAGCGAACGCGTCCTGCGCAGCTTGCACTGATCGCCATGGGCTTCCTCGGGCCCGAGCAATCGCTGCTCCGTGAGCTCGGCGTCGACTGCGACGCGCGCAGCAATATCCGCGCCGAGTACGACCGGTACGCGACCAGCCTGAAGAGCGTATTCGCTGCGGGGGACTGCCGCCGCGGTCAGAGCCTGGTCGTCTGGGCAATCGCCGAAGGCCGCGGCGCGGCACGCGAGTGCGACCGTTTCCTGATGGGCAGGACGGATCTGCCCTAGCCCCGGTGACTGAAGCTCCCGCCACCGCCGCGCGCCCCAAAATTTGACATAAGCCCGATCCTCGAGGTCAGATCCGCGCGTCGCGTTCCGGCTGGACCGCGTGTCCGTAGTCGAGTCGTTGAGCCAGACCGCTGAGCCGGCGCGAAGCGTATGATTCGACGTCCTTCCGCCCGCGCGAAGCGTGTCACAGACGCAGGCGCGACACTGGAGGATCGTTTCGCTCGAAGCACACCGGGCCGTAACCCGTCCCACAGGACCGGGCTCTTGGACCAAACGCACGCGCCGTCATCGAAGATCCGCCCGCGGGGTTGGGGGCTGCCGATCGGCGTCTGGCTGATCCTCGGTTTCGTGTTCATCATCGGCGCGTTCGTCACGGCGAACATCCTTGCGCAGCGCAGCACGCGTCTCGCGACCTCCGACGTCGCGCGCGTGCAGCAGCAGTTCGAGCCGCGCGCGCGGCACGCCCGCGAGCTGGGGGGCACGGTCGGCACGTTCGATCGCACCGTGCTCGCGTACCTGCGATCGTCCTCGTCCGAGAACGGCGCGGCGATCGTCGAGACCGGGACTCGGCTCTCCGACCTCGTCAACCAATCCTTCGGCCTCGCACCCATCGGCGAGGAGGACCGGTTCAACGAGATCGCAGCTCTGACAGCTGCGCACCAGGCGGACGGATTCCAGCTCGTCGCGCTCGAGGAGCGCCGCACCTCGACCCGCCAGGCGCTCGACACAGCGCTCAACCAGCTCGACGCGCGCGTGAGCAGCTCCGGTGCGAAAGGCGTGTCGGTCGGCAACACGCTGATGGCGCGTCCCTCGCTGGCCGAAGTCGCCGAAGCGGTCGCGCAGGTGCGCAAGGACACGGCCGCGAGCCTCGCCGCGCCACCGGGGTCGCATTCGCCCGTTTCCACGGCCGGCGAACGTCGGCTACGCCGCGTGCTCGCGAGCTTCGGAGAGGAACTGAAGGTCTCGCCCGGCGTCGCGTGGTTCGGCCTGCTCGAATACGACTTCAACCACGCAGTCACGTTGCGGCGCCGAATCGGCGCGCTCGAGGCCGATCTCGAGACCAAGCGCGTCGAATACCTCGCCGCCGGCGACACACTGACGATGCGAATCCGGGAGGAGATCGAGGCGCCGGCGTGGCGCGAGCTGGCGGCCGCCGCAGAAACCGCGAGTCGCGCCGTCGACGATGCGCAGCGTACGATCACCGACGCCACCTTCAAGGCGATCCTGCTCGCGCTGCTCGTGCTCGCGATCACGGCCTGGGCGATCACATGGCCGGTGCGGCGCCTGACCGCCGGTGCACGCCGCCTGGCGGCCGGCGACCTGTCGACGCGCGTGCGTGGTGGCGGAGCGAGCGAGGTCGACGAGCTCGCACAGGCGTTCAACCAGATGGCGAGCGAGCTCGACGAAGCCGAGCGCGCGGTACGCAGCTACCAGGCACAGCTCGAGGCCCGCGTCGAGGAGCGGACGATGCAGCTGCGGCACCTGGCCGAGCACGATCCGCTGACGAACCTGCCGAACCGCCGTCAGCTTTTCGCGCGGCTGAACGAGATGATCGTGGCGACCGCTGCCGCTCACGGACAGCTCGCCGTGCTGTTCCTCGATCTCGACAACTTCAAGACGATCAACGACAGCCTCGGCCACGAGTTCGGCGACCGTGTCCTGATGAGCATCGGCGAACGATTGCGGCAGGTAAGCGGCGAAGCGGGCTTTATCGCGCGACTGGGCGGCGACGAATTCACGCTGGTCTTCCCCTACTCGGGCTCGGTTGACGAGATCGAGCGGCGCGCCGGCAGCCTGGTCAGCCTCTTCCAGCGGCCGATCGTCGTCGATCGCCGTGAGCTCGCGATCGGCGTGAGCTGCGGCGCGGCGGCCTTCCCCGAGCACGGGCGTGATGCGGCGGCACTGCTGCGCGCTGCAGACGCGGCGCTGTTCCGCGCCAAGGAACTGGGCCGCAACCGCCTCTGCGTCTACGACCCGGAACTGCTGGTCGCGGCCTCGAACCGCTTCCGCGTCGAGCAGGCGCTGCGCAAGGCGATCGAGGGCGGCGACTTCGTGCTGCACTTCCAGCCGCAGGTCTGCCTCGGTCGCCTCGAGACGACCACCGTCGAGGCGCTGCTGCGCTGGCGGCAGAACGGTTCCCAGATCGTGCCCGCAGCCGACTTCATCGCGATCGCCGAGCAGTCCGGCCTGATGCTGGACCTCAATTACTGGGTGCTCGAGCAGGCGGCGCAGGCGGTGCGCGACTGGCGCAATGCCGGCTGGGCAGATGCCCGCGTCGCGATAAACGTCTCCGCGCAGCAGTTCGTGGCGGGCGATTTCCTCGCCGAGATCGAGCGAATTCTCGAGCGATTCGAGCTACCGCCGGACTGCCTGGAGCTCGAGCTGACCGAGAACATGCTGCAGACGGGGGCGATCACCATCGAGACGCTGCACAGCCTGCAGCTGCTGGGAGTGACGACCGCGCTCGACGACTTCGGGACCGGCTACTCCTCGCTCACCTCGCTCGAGCGCCTGCCCCTGAGCCGCGTCAAGCTCGATCGCAGCGTGGTCGCCGAAGTCGACTGGAATCCGCGCGCGGCTTCGATCGCGCGCTCGATCATCTCGCTGTGCCGCAGCCTCGGGCTGCAGGTAACGGTGGAGGGTGTCGAGCGGCCGAGCCAGCTCGACTTCCTCGTCAACTGCGGTGACGTTTCGGTGCAGGGCTATCTGGTCGCGCATCCAGCTGATCAGTCCGAGATCATGGAGACGGTGACGCGGACCCGCACGCGCCTGGCCGCGCTGCTCGAGGCCGCGCGCTTGAGCCGTTCCGATCGCGTCGAGGAGACGGGCGGCGCGGTATCCATCCTCCGCCGGCGCCGCTGAGAATCTGACAAGGGCGTTTTCTCGATGAGCGGCTGGTTTGCCCGCCTGGGCCTGGTTGCCGCGACGGTGCGCGAGACGCGCGCTTTGGCCGATCACGAGACGCTGACGCCCGCGGAGCTCGCGGCCTACCAGCGGCGCCGGTTCGGAGCGATGCTCCGCCATGCCGCGACGCATTCGTCCTATTACCGCGAGCGTCTCGCGGGCATCGACCTCGAGCAGGACGTCGACCCGGCGTCGGTGCCCACCCTGGACAAGGCGACGATGCTGGACCACTTCGACGCGATCGTCACCGATCCGCGGCTCCGACTGACGGAGCTCGAGCAACACGTACAGTCATCCGCGTCGGAGGGCCTGCATCTGGCTGAGTACCGCGTCATGGCGACCGGCGGCACTTCCGGCAAGCGCGGCATCTTCGTCTACGGTCAGCGAGACTGGATCGAGACGCTTGCGGGGCTGATGCGGTTCAACCAGTACTACGTCGGCGCATCGATACGCTTGCCAAACCGACGTCGCGTGGCAGCCGTCGCCGCGAAGAGCCAGATTCACATGACGGCGCGGATGAGTGCCAGCCTGGACGTCGGCGCGCATCGCCTGCTGCGGCTCGATGCCCGCACGCCGTTGCCTGCGTTGGTCGCTGCGTTGAACGCCTTCCGTCCCGAAGTGCTGATCGCCTACGCATCGGTTGCCGCACTACTCGCCGAGGAGCAGCTCGATGGCCGGCTGGCGATCGCACCAGAGATGGTCGCCACGACGAGCGAGGTTCGCACAGCCGAGATGAGCGGGCGGATCCGCGCCGCCTGGGGTCACGCCCTATTCGACTGTTACGCATCCACCGAGACCGGGATCCTTGCCGGGGAGTGCGAACGTCATACCGGGTTGCACGTATTTTCTGATCAGACGCTGCTCGAAGTCATGGACGAGTCCGGCCGACCTGTGCCACCCGGTGTCGAAGGGCACTACCTGCTGGTGACGAATCTGGGCAACCGCACGCAGCCCCTGATCCGCTATCAGTTGACCGACCGCGTGACGATGCTGAAGGAGCCTTGCCCCTGTGGCCGTCCGTTTCCGCTGTTAGCCGCGGTCGACGGCCGCAGCGACGACCTGCTCAAGCTGCGCGGTCGGGACGGCGGCGTCGTAACAGTGCACCCTCTGGCGATCCGCAGCCCGCTCGCCACGCTCCCGGGCCTGCGCGAATACCGGGTCGTGCTGGACCGGGACGGCCTCACGATCGAGGCCGTGCTGGCGTTCGGTGGCGAATCGGACGCCGCGCGCATCCCCGCGCTGCTCGGCGCAGCGCTCGACCAATGCGGCGTCGCGTCGCCGCCAGTGCGCGTCCGGCCGGTCGCAGAGATCGCCCGCAACCCGATATCGGGCAAGAAGAAGCTGGTCGAATCCCGGCTGTAGGCACGAACCGGAATAAGGGACGCTCCCCTTGCCCGGATAGTGCCGTGACTAGAACGTCGCCGGTCGTGCCTGGAACTCGTTCGTTCCGAAGAACATCTCGAATCCGATGCCGATGCCCCAGCTCGGCTTGCGCGGCTGCTCCGGCTGGTCCTTGGGCCAGGTCACACTGGGGCGGATCTCCATCACGAGCCAATCACGCACGATGCTGCGCCGATAGGCCGCCCTGATGCCGTACTCGCCGACGGGCACCGCGGATTCGAACTCGCCGGACATGAATAACTGCGCGCCGATGGCGCGTTGGTCGGGCAACTCACGATAGGCGGTCAGCGAGGTGTAGCCGCGAACACCCTCGGTTTTTTCCGAGAACGTGCCCGAGGCCGTCCAGCGTGCGAGCCATACCTCGTCGAACACGCGTTCCAGGTCGATGCGGCTCGTCAGACCGAACTGCTCGCTGTTCTCCCAGAACACGGTCTCCTTCAATCGCAGGACGACCCGCTCCGGCGTGCCGCGCTGGTAGCGATAGCCCACCTTGACGAAAGGATCGATCGGCGATCCGAGGCGCACACCCGCCCCGGCCTCGAAACGACCGCCCTCCTTCGGCCGGTAGCGGATTCCCAGCAGGGTCTCGTCTTCGTCGATCTCGCCCCGCACGTGCTGCTGCGGGATTGCGCCGGACGCGATCTCGCTCTCGGTCACGACTTCGTCGCGATTGAAGGTGCCGACGAATGCGTCGTAACGCTCATCGAGGTACGGAAAGGGCAGTCTGACGCGGAATCTGAACTTCTGGTCCAGCCCATGGAACTCATCCCACAGCAACGCTGGCGTGATGCTCCCCCGGGCCTCCGTTCGGTAAGCTTCCTCGTCCAGGGCGGCGCCAAACATCCGATCGATGTACATCGCTGATTTCCACACCAGCGCGTGCACCCCGCTATGGGCGCGGTCGATCCATTGATCAGGCACCGGCTCCGTCGTTTCAGGGAGATCGGAGGTGACCTCCTGGTCCGCCGTCGCGTCCTGTCCCCAGGCGAGGCTCCAGGCAACGCAAAGCAGGCCGCCGATCACCGCTCTAGCCAGCCATGGCAGCACCATGGGTCTCCTCGCGTCCTCCTCTCCTACCCTGCAGGTTGCGCCGGACGCTGATTCAATTCTGTAGTCGGTATGCGCGCAAACGTGTCCGCCACCCTGCACCCCGCCCGCCCGGGCAATCGGCTGGATGAGCCATGGTTAGACCCGGCGAACGCCGGAAAGTCACCGTGCCGGTCGTTTCCCTGGCCGACCGTAACTTTTTTTCAAAGGCGCAGAAGGCTTCCTGCGCCGCCGAGCCGCGGCTATAGCCGTCCGCCCAGAGCGAGCGCGAGGTCGACGGTGTTCGCGAGCGCGTCGCGACGCGCGGCGACGAGATCGATCTCGGACTGGAACAGGTCGCGGCGCACGTCGAGCAGCTCGAGATAGGCGATCTCGCCCTCGCGGTAACGAAGCTCCGCCAGTTCCGTCGCGCGGGCAAGCGCCGAGGTGCGCTCGGCCGCGGAGTCCTCGATCGAGCCGAGGCTGCGCTGGCCCTGCAGCGCGTCGAGCACTTCGCCGAACGCGGCCTGCACCGTCTTCGCATACTCCCCGCGCCGCTGCAGCCTGAGCGCGTCGGTGCGGTCGACGCCGGCACGCCGTCGCCCGCCCTCGAACAACGGCTGCGCGAGCGCGGCCGCCGCAGACCAGGTCTCGGCCGGCGCGCTGAAGAGGTCGTCGAGCTCGAGGCTCGCCCACCCGAAGAGCCCCGTCAGGCTTATGCGCGGGAAGAGGTCTGCGCGGGCAACGCCGACGTCGGCCGCTGCGGCGTCCAGGTTCGCTTCCGCCGCGCGGATGTCGGGACGCAACGCGAGAACGCTGGAGGGCAGGCCGGCCGGAAGCTGCGGCGCCGCTTCCGGGAGCTCGCCCTCAGGCAGGAACCGCCCGTCGACCATCTCGCGCGGCGATCGCCCGAGCAACACCGCGAGTGCGTTCGCGCGACGCGCCACTTCGAGCTCGAACTGCTGCTCGGCCGTGCGGGTCGCGGCCACCTCCGCCTGCACGCGCTTGAGCGTGAACTCGTCGCTCTCGCCGCCTTCCTCGCGGATGCGCTCGATGCGCAGCGATTCTTCACGGTTGGCGAGCGACTCGCGTGCGTTCACGAGCTGCTCCGTCGCGGCCTTCAACGCATACCAGCCGCGGGCGACCTCGCCGCTCAGGCTCAGGCGCACCGCCTCCTGATCGAACTCCGAAGCCAGCAGTCGCGCCCGCGCTGCCTCAGAGGCGTGGGCGTAACGACCCCAGAGGTCGAGCTCATAGCGCACGGCGCCCTGCAGGTAGTAGGCGGTCTGGGTCGTCCGCGCTGCCGCGAAAGGCAGCGTGAGCACGCTTTCGCGCGACCGCTCGACCCCTGCCTCGAGCCCGAGCGAGGGCAGGCGCTCGGCACTGGCGGCGCGCGCGATCGCGCGCGCCTCGGCCACGCGTGCCGCGGCCACCTCGATATCCGGATTTCGCTCGAGCGCCTCGCCGATGAGCGTATCGAGCGCCGGATCGTCGAACACCCGCCACCAGGGCGCGGGCAGCTCGGGAAGCGCGTCGGCGACCGCCGGCAGCGCCTCCGGCAGCGGCAGCTCGGGCTTCCCGGGGTCGGTCCGGGTCAGCGCGCAACCCGCGATCATCGTGAACATGGCCGCGAGCAGCGGCTTACGCATTGCCCGCCTCCCCCGCCGTCCGCGGCTTCGGCTGCGGCGCCCGCTCGGGCCGACGCCACGCCGCGATCCGGCTGTAGAAGAGCGGGATGAAGAAGGTGGCGACAAATG
>Ga0068867_100001268_pt1 | contig 17433 bp, 14 predicted proteins | sample KBSMisM32_FD_65649 | JGI IMG/M metagenome (GOLD analysis project Ga0068867, IMG submission 65649) | Miscanthus rhizosphere microbial communities from Kellogg Biological Station, Michigan, USA - KBS Miscanthus M3-2 | ecosystem: Host-associated > Plants > Roots > Rhizosphere > Soil ...
AGGCGAGGTGCCAGGTGTAGGTCGGCGAGCCGACCTGATCGCGCACGACCAGAACCTCGTTCTGCGTCGAAGCGAGCCGCAGCATCGTCTCGACGAAGTTGGAGCCGCCGGCGCCGAAGAGCCAGGACGAGCGGACGACGAAGTGGCGCTTGTTCGCGGCGGCCGTCGCCTCCTCGCCGGCCAGCTTGGTGCGCCCGTAGGCGGAGAGCGGCGCCGGCTGGTCGGTCTCGACGTAGGGCTCGCCCTTGGCGCCGTCGAAGACGTAGTCGCTGGAGACGTAGACGACCGACGCCCCGACCGACGCCGCGGCGGCGGCGATGTTGCCGGCGCCCTGGCCGTTGACGGCCATCGCCTCCCGCTCGGCGTCCTCGGCGCCGTCGACGTCGGTCCAGGCCGCGCAGTTGACGACGACGTCGGGACGCTCGAGCTCGAACTTGGCCGTGACCGCCTCGGCGGCGGCGACGTCGAGCCCGAGGCGGTCGAGGCCGAGCACGTCGTGCCCGGCGTTGGCCGCGGCGAGGACGACGTCGCGGCCGAGCATCCCGCCGGCGCCGGTAATCAGGACCTTCATCGCTCCTCCATCAGATCAGCTCGATCTCCGACTTGTCGCCGACCAGCATCCGCAGCGTCTTCGGCATTCCGACGCTGCGCCTGAGCGTGACTTCTCGTCCCAGCAGGCTCGCCTCCATGCGGGCGCCGAGGTCCTCGACCACCGAGCCGGTGAGCACGATCGAGTGCTCGACTTCGGCGCGGCGCACCTGCACCCCCTCGCCGATCGACGTGTAGGGGCCAACGTAGGCGTCCTCGATGCAGGCGCCGGCCCCGATCACCGCCGGCCCGCGCACGACCGAGCGGATCACGCGTGCGCCGGGCTCGATTACGACCCTCCCCTCGACCCGCGACTCCTCGTCGACCTCCCCCTCGACCGCGGTCTCGATCTCCTCGAGCACGAGCCGGTTTGCCTCGAGCATGTCGGCGAGCTGGCCGGTGTCCTTCCACCAGCCACGGACCACCTCGGAGCGCACGCTGCGTCCCTCGTCGATCAAGCGCTGGATCGCCTCGGTGATCTCCAGCTCGCCGCGCCACGAGGGCTCGAGGGCGCGGGCGGCATCGAAGATCGTCGGGCCGAAGAGGTAGACGCCGACCAGGGCCAGGTTCGAGGGGGGCTCTTTCGGCTTCTCAACCAGCCGCACGACCCGCTCGCCCGCGAGCTCGGCGACGCCGTAGGAGCGCGGGTCCTCGACCGGGGTGAGCAGGATCAGGGCATCCGGCTCCTCGGCGCGGAAGCTGGCGACGAGGCCGCGCAGGCCGTCGGCGAGGAGGTTGTCGCCGAGGTACATGACGAAGGGCGAGCCGGCGATGAAGTCCTCGGCCGTCAACACGGCATGGGCCAGCCCGGCCGGCTCGTCCTGGACGATGTAGGTGACTTCCGCCCCGAACGCCGATCCGTCCCCCACGGCCGCGCGGATCTCGTCGCCGGTCTCCGGCGCGATGATGATCCCGATCTCGGTGACGCCGGCGTCGACCAGGGCCTCGATTCCGTAGAAGAGCACCGGCTTGTTGGCGACGGGGACGAGCTGCTTGGCCGAGGTATGGGTTATCGGCCGCAGCCGGGTTCCGGCCCCGCCGGAGAGGATCAGGCCCTTGAGGTCGTCCATGCGGAGCTGAAGGCTATCGCCGCCCGCGCGATCCGCTGCACAGAGCCGTCCTCATGAGACGAGGGCCGGCGACGAGTCTCGACCCCTGTCCGGCAGGGCGAACCAGTCGCAGCGCCTCGCCGCTGCCAGGCCGATCGGCCCGACGACGATGATGCACACGATTATCCGCGCCGCGAGCTGGCCGAATGCCGGCGCCGACGCGCCCTGGTCGCGCAGGGCGATCGTCACGCTCACCATCACGACCAGCTCGACTATCGCGATCGCGAGCAGCAGCCGCTCGCGGTGCACCCGCAGGTAGACCTGGTACACGGTGAAGTAGAAGCCGTCGATCGCGAAGGCGAGCAGGAGGATCAACAGCGGCTCCTTCGCGCTGCTCCCGATCGAGCCGAGCAGCAGCGGGCCGACGATGGCCAGCGCCGGCGTAAGCGCCAACCAACCGGCGGTGACCATGAGGCCGCGGCGAACGAGCAGCTTCGCCTCGGCCCAGGCGTCGGGGGCGATGACGATGAACGGCAGCAGGGCGCTGGCGATCGCCGTGTTGGCGAGCAGCACGCCGGCGCTGAAGCGCCAGGCGGCCGAATAGGCGGCGACGTCGTGCGACCCGGAGAGCATCGCGAGCAGCAGCACGTCGCCGTTCATCACCATCGCCGCGAAGACGCCGGTGAGCGCCATCGTGCGCCTGCGTCCCCGGTCGATCTCGCCGGCTTCCACGGGCTCGCCGCCGTCCGGATCGCGGGCGAAGAGGATCCTGCCGGCGAGCGCGGCCGTCGCCAGCGGCGCCAGCACGGCGTAGCCGGCCATCATCGAGACCGCCCCGAGGCCGGCAAGGGCGCAGGCGCCGACGAAGAGGAAGCGCAGGCCGCCCTGCAGCGCCTGCAGGCTGGCCGCGGTGCGGAAGCGCCGCTGCCCCTGCAGGGACCAGATGCAGAAGAAGGCGAGCGTGCCGAAGACCTCGCCGCCGGCGCCGACGAGCGCGGCGGTGCGGTACGGCGCGAGGGCGGAGAGTGCGAGGACCGCCACCGCGACCAGGGCCGCGACGGCGAGCGCGGTGCCGACCCTGTGCAACAGCAGGCCGCGCAGCTTGGCCCGTGCCTCGGCGCGGCTCGAGGCGGCCGTCTCGGCGATCGCCACCGTGCCGAGACCGAAGTCGCCGAACTGGACGGCGAGGCTGTTGACCGCGAGCCCGACGCCGAAGGCGGCGAACTGATCCACCGGGAGAGAGCGGGCGGCGACGATCGCGGCGAAGAAGGCGGCCCCGGCGCCGATCAGGTTGCCGCCGAAGACGGTCAGGCTCGCCTTCACGCGCGGCCTCGCCGCCAGTCGCTGTTTCAGCTCGCCGAGCGCGCTCATCCGATCGAACGCCGGCGACGCCGGCCGGATCCCCTCAACGGGCCAGGGCCGGCGGGCGCTCCGCGGGCACAGTCACGGATGGCTGCTCGCTTCCGCGCGAGGTCGATTCCCAGCCCGCTCGGCTCCAGAGGAAGAGGACGAGCAGAAGCCACCAGGTCAGCGCGAGGATCTGCGTTTCGAGCGCCGGATAGATCGCGTTGTAGAGCGAGAGCCCGAGTCCCGCGGCGGCGACGCTCGCCGCCCAGACGTTCGGCGGCCGCCAGGCCTGACGTGCGAAGAGGAACGCGATCCAGACCAGGTAGCCGCCGACCAGGAGAAGGCCGACCAGCCCGGTCTCGACGAGGAGCTTGAGGTAATAGCTCTCCACCGTCAGCTTCGGCCCGCCTTCGTCGACGACCTCCTGCGCATTCCCGGTCGCGGCGGCGCCCTGGCCGATCGCCTTCTGCGCGAGGCTGCCTTCGCGGTAGGCATCGACGCCCTTGCCGAAGGATTCCGTGCGCAGCTTGTTGCCCGCGTCGTGTGTCGGGTTGAAGCCGGAGCTGACCCTTTCGCCGGCGGCGCCGGGCGAGACCCCGCCGATCGCGCCGGCGGCGACCGCGACGGCGATCGCCGGCACGACCATCGCGGCGAACCGCACGCGCTTGCCGGCGATCGCGAAGGCGAAGAGCAAACCGATGCCGATGATCGAGATCACCACGCCCGAGCGGCTGAAGGTGAGGACGACGCCGGTCATGATCGCGGCAAGCAGGACGGTCCCGCCAAGGCGCTTGGCGATCGACTCGAGTCCGGTCAGCTCGCCCAGCGTGAGCACGGTCGCGCAGCCAAGGAAGGCGGAGGTGTGCAGGTAGCTGCCGGTGATACCGGCGTAGCGGTTGGCGGCCAAACCGTCCACTTGGGCGCTCGCCGCCTGGATGAAGCCGCCGATGCCGATCGCCTGCAGGAGCACGGTGACGGCCACGAGGGCGCCCAGGCCGACGATCAGCCGGCTGAGCCGGCGCCCGTCGCCGGGTTCGAGCAGCGGCCAGATGGCGAGGGCGAAGGTCGGGTAGACCAGGTACTGAGCGATCCCTACGCCGTAGACCTTGAGCCCCACGGCCCTCGCCGGGAAGCTGAGCAGGACGGCGAGGGCGATCAGCCCCCAGCCGATCACGAGCGGTCGGGGCAGGTCGCCGAGCCGCGGCCTCTTCTCGACGAAGACGCCGATCGCCAGCGCGGCGACCAGAGCCGGCACCAGGGCGTTGACGGTCAGTCCCGGATGACCGAGCGCGAGTTCGTCGCCGAGCTCGAGCAGGCCGCCGCGAATCGGGGCGAGGACGATCGCCAGCACGGCGAGCGCGCGCAGGGCCCGCGGTCCCCCGCGCAGAGCGACGCCCACCGCTGCCAGGAATATGACGATCGCAATTGCCAAGCGGAGAGGCGCGATCATAGCTCGGCGATCTCGTGGCCCCTGGATAGGCTGTCGCCCGGTGGTCGATCTCCCTCTACAGGTGCGCGCGAACGATTTCGAGCGCCAATGGGCAGACATTCGCGACGAGGCGCTCGCGGCCGTCGATCGAGTGGGGAGAAGCGGCTGGCTCGTGCTCGGCGAGGAGGTGCGACTCTTCGAGCAGGAACTCGCGGGCTGGTGGGGCGTCCAGCATGCGGTCGGCGTCGCCAGCGGCCTCGACGCGATCGAGATAGCGCTGCGCGCCGCCGGGCTCGAACGAGGGGCGAAGGTGCTGACCACGCCGCTGACCGCGTTCGCGACGACGCTGGCGATCGTCCGCGCCGGCGCGACCCCCGTCTGGTGCGACGTCGACGCCACGGGCGGGCTCGACATGGAGCAGGCCGACGCGGCTCTGCAAGCCGATCCGGCGATCGCCGCCGTCGTCCCCGTGCACCTCTACGGCCACCCGCTCGACCCCGAGGCGCTGGAAGATTTGACCCGGCGCCACGGCGTCTCGTTGATCGAGGACTGCGCCCAGTCGGCGGGCGCCGAGCGGGCGGGACGGCCGACGGGGATGGCCGGCGCCGCGGCCGCCACCAGCCTCTACCCGACCAAGAACCTCGGCGCCCTCGGCGACGGGGGGGTGGTGCTCACCGACGACCCGGCCCTGGCGGAGAGGGCGCGACGCCTGCGCGACTACGGCCAGCGCTCCCGCTACGAGCACGCCGAGATCGGCCTCAACAGCCGCCTCGACGAGCTGCAGGCGGCGATCCTTCGCAGCGCTCAGCTGCCCCGTCTGGACGGATGGTTGAAGCGCCGTAGCGAGATCGCGTCGGAGTACCTCGGGGCCCTGGACGAATGCGAGCTGCGCCCGATCGCGGCGGCGGGGGGCTCCGCCCACCACCTCTTCCCCATCGAAGTGACCGCAGCAGACCCGGGCGCCGTGGCCGACGAGCTGCGCCGGCGCGGCGTCGGCGTCGGCCGCCACTACCCCTTCGTCTGTCCCGACCAAGAGGCCGTCGCCGGCATCGGCGAACCGCTCGGAGCGCTTCCCGTCGCGCGGCGGATCGCCGCCCGCGAGCTTTCGCTGCCGATCCACCCCTATCTCGGCGACGACGAGGTGCAAGCCGTGATCCAAGCCTGCCTGGAGGCATGCCGATGAGCCCCGACCGACCGCTCAACTCGCTGGTCGTTCCCGTCTACCGCAACGCCGCTTCGATCTCGGCCCTGCTCGGGACGGTGGCCCACGTGGCGAGATCGGTCGACGGCGGCCTGGAGGCGATCTTCGTCGTCGACGGCAGCCCGGACGACTCTCGGCGGCGCCTGCTGGAGGAGCTCGCCGGCCAGCCCTTCCCCGCCCGGGTGGTCGACCACTCGCGCAACTTCGGCTCCTTCGCGGCGATCCGCACGGGCATGGAACTGGCGCGGGGGGAACGCATCGCGGTGATGGCGGCCGACCTGCAGGAGCCGCCCGAGCTCGTGATCGAGTTCCTGCGCAGGCTGGCCAGCGGGGAGGTCGACGTAGTCGCCGGCGAACGGGCCGCGCGCGACGACCGCGGCGACGCGGCCTCCGGCATCTACTGGCGCCTCTACCGCCGCTTCGTGATGGGAGAGGTGCCGGCCAGCGGCGTCGACGTCTTCGCCTGCACGGCCGCGGTGCGCGACGTCGTCTGCTCGCTTGAGCATGCCAACACCTCGCTCGTCGCCCAGCTCTTCTGGGTCGGCTTCCGCCGCGAGACCGTGCCCTACGACCGGCGCCCCAGTCCCGGCCAGAGCGGCTGGACGCTGCGGCGCAAGCTGCGCTACCTCTCCGACAGCGTCTTCGCCTTCACCGACCTGCCGGTGCGGATCCTCTGGGCCGTGGGCCTGGTCGGATTGACGCTCGGCGTGCTGGTCGGCCTCGCCGTGATCGTCGCTCGCGCCGCCGGTGCGATTAGCGTGCCGGGCTATGCGGCGACGATCCTCGTCATCGTCTTCTTCGGCAGCCTCAACATGATCGGGCTCGGCATCATCGGCTCCTACGTCTGGCGCGCCTATGAGACCGTCAAGGGGCGGCCCGGAGCGATCGTCCGCGACGTCGTCGAGGTCCCCGCCTCACTGGAGCGCGATGGCGATGGATGACGTCTTCGTCCACGAGAAGGGCCTCTGCGAGAGCGAGGAGGTCGGCCCCCGGACGCGGATATGGGCGTTTGCCCACGTCCTGGCCGGCGCCCGCATCGGCGCCGACTGCAACATCTGCGACGGCGTCTTCGTCGAGGAGGGCGTCGTCGTCGGGGACCGGGTGACGGTCAAGTGCGGCGTCCAGTTGTGGAAGGGCGTCGAGCTCGGGGACGACGTCTTCGTCGGCCCCAACGCGACCTTCACCAACGACCCCTTCCCGCGCAGCCGCCAGCACCTCGACGAGCACCCGAAGACGGTCGTCCACACCGGCGCCTCGATCGGCGCCAACGCCACGATCCTGCCGGGGCTCGAGATCGGTCGCGGCGCGATGGTCGGCGCCGGCGCCGTGGTCACCCGCTCGGTGCCGCCCCATGCCCTCGTCGCGGGCAACCCGGCGCGAATCCGGGGCTACGGCGAGCGTTCGAAGCGGGCCGCGGCGGAGCAGCCGGCGATCGCCACCGAGCCCGGGACGACGCCGCTCGACGTACGCGGCGTGCATGTGCAGCGCTTCGCCAAATTCTCCGACCTGCGCGGGGCGCTCACGACCGGAGACCTGCCCAGCGAGGGCGTCCCCTTCACGCCGAATCGCTGGTTCCTCGTCTACGACGTGCCGAGCCGCGAGGTGCGCGGCGAGCACGCCCATCGCGACTGCCACCAGTTCCTCGTCTGCGTCTCGGGCCGGGTCAGGGTCGCGGTCGACGACGGCGAGAACCGCGCCGAGGTCGCGCTCGACGACCCCACGCTCGGCATCTACGTTCCCCCGGGAATTTGGGCGAGCCAGTTCGGCTACGAGGACGGCACCTGCCTGCTCGTGCTCGCCTCCCACCCGTACGACCCCGATGACTACGTCCGCGAGTACGAGGCGTTCCTGGCCTCCGTCGGCAGGTAGCGTCGCCCGGTGTCCGCCGGCTCGGCAAGCGAAACGAAGGAGGCGCCCCGCTTTCCGGCGCTGACCGGCCTCCGCATCCTGGCGGCGCTGGCCGTCTACGCCAGCCACGTCGAAGCCCCCGCCGGAAGCCCCAGCTTTCTCAGCACCGCTTTCTTCTCGGGCTACTGCGGCGTGACGGTCTTCTTCGTCCTCTCCGGCTTCGTCCTGGCGGTCAACTACTTCGACGAATTCCGCCAGCCGCGAGCCAGCGGGCTCTACCGGTACGCGGTGGCTCGCTTCGCCCGGATCTACCCGCTGTACCTGCTGATCCTCTTCTACTTCGTCGTCCGCCAACATGCGCTCGGCGAGAGCGTCGACGGCTGGTGGCGCAACGCCCTCGCGATCCAGGCCTGGGACGGCAACCTCGACCACGCCTACGCATTCGACGCGCCGTCCTGGTCGATCAGCGTCGAGTTCTTCCTCTACGCCTGCTTCCCGCTCCTCGTCCCCCTGCTGGCCCGCCTCGGCCGCCCCCGCGACGTGCTGATCGCGACCGGCGCGATCGTCGCCGGGATGGCGGCGCTGGCGGGCTGGTTCGTCCTCACGGGAGCAGGGGACCTCGCCTGGCAGGATCCCGGCTCCGCCCACCGCTGGCTCTACCTGATGCCCCTGACCCGCCTCGGCGACTTCGCCCTCGGCATCCTCGCCGCGCGCCTCTACGTCCAGACCAGGGAGCGGCAGGCGCTGCCCCGAGCCGGGCTGCCACTCGTGCTCGGCGCCGCGGTGGCGATGCTCGCGATGATGTCCTGGCAGTCCCTGATCTACACGCCGTGGAGCTGGGACCTCGCCTACGCGGCGCCGGCAGCGGTGCTGATATTCGGCCTCGCGATCGCGCCGCTGAGCATGCCGGCTCGCTTTCTCTCGCTTCCCTTCATGGTCCTGCTCGGCGAGGCTTCCTACGCCTTCTACCTCGTGCACGACCCGGCGATCGGCTTCTTCGGCGCCGGCCGCTGGACGGAAAACGGCTCACTCACCCTCGTCGTCTACGAAGCCCTGGCGCTGGGAGCGATACTCGCTCTCGCCGTCGGCCTCCACACGATCTTCGAGCGCCCGGCACGCACCTACATCAGGCGCGTGCTGGCGCCGCGAAAGGGGCGACCGGTCGTGCCTACGGCCGCCAGCGAACCGGTGTCGCCGTGATGACGCTGGGCGCGCCCGGCCATAACCCCAAGGCAGCCATCGCACGCCTGGGGCCCGTGTACAGGTGGGCGCGACGATCGCGGGCGCTGGCCCGCTACCTGGCGCGGCGGCCCCATGACGTCGATTTCGCCGCCTTTGGCAAGCTTCCGGGCAGCGGCCTCTTCCTCGACGTCGGCGCCAGCATCGGCCAGTCGGCACTCTCGTTCCGGATCTTCAACCGCGAGGCGCCCATCCTCTCGCTCGAGCCACTGCCCGGGCACCGCGACGACCTGCGCTTCGTCGGACGCGTGATCGAGGGGCATCGCTACATGATGGTAGGCGCCGCGGAGGAGTCGCGGACGGCCACCCTCTTCGTTCCGATGCTCGGCTCCTACGAGCTGCCGGCCGAGTCCTCGCTCAGTCGCGATTCCGCCGCCGGAGTTCTCGACCGCCTCGAAGCCGAAGGAGTCGATCGCAAGCGCCTGACCCTGAAGGAAGTTCGCGTAGAGCTGCGCCGACTCGACGACCTGGCCCTGGACCCCAGCTTCGTGAAGATCGATGTCGAGGGGGCCGAGCTGGCCGTGCTGCGCGGCCTGCAGGCAACTCTCGAGAGAAGCCGACCGGCTCTGATGATCGAGCGATCCGACTGCTACCAGGAGGTCGCCTCGCGCTTGCGCGAGATGTCATATGCGCCCTATGTCTACGACGCGCCAGCCGACGAGCTGCGCCCGTACGACGGCGAGCAAACGGTCAACGTCTTCTTCTTGCAGCCGGATTGGACGAACGAGTCGCGCTAGCGGCTAGGGACGCGCGCGGCCGCCGGTCATCTTGACCAGCGTGTGCCAGGCCGGCTTGGCGTGGAACCTGCGACCGGCGCGGAAGAGTCCGACCGAGTCGCAGAAGTGGCATTCGGTGTAGGCCCGGGTGTCCTTCCACGAGTACCAATAGACGCCTTCGAGGTTGAGGCGGCCTCGATTGCGAACCAGGTAGCGGTAGGCGCCGCGCAGTTCGCGCGCCTGGCCGTGGATTCCCTGCTCGAAGGCGACGACGTTTGGATCGTTCTGCGATCCCCAACCCATCTCGGTGACGTAGAGGCCCGCACCGGCATCGTGGTGTTCGAGCATCACCGTTCGCGTTTCCGCCGTCAGCGCTTCCAGGTCTTCGACGTGGAAGGCGTAGGGGTGCAGCGCGGCGGCATCGAAGGTCGACTTGATCCCGGGCGAGCGGTAGAGGGCGGCGAGGAACTTCGTCGCGTCCATGCCGCGTCTGCCTCCCGCGTCCGGGTTGCCGAAGAGGCCGGAGAGGATCACTTCCGCGCCGGGGTCGACCGCCTCGATCGCCGGCGTCGTCAGCTTCAGCAGGCGGGCGTAGCGGCTGGGCGAGACCGGGTAGGCGAAATAGAAGAAGTTGGCCTCGTTCCAGACCTGCCAGGCGCGAATCGGCATCGCCAGGGGCCGTTCGGCCGGCGCCGGGGCCGTTTCGTATTCCGTCCCGACCCCTCCCGTCGGAGCTTCTTCGGTCCAGAATTCGCCGCCCGGCCCGTAGCGCTGCACGGCTGCCTTGACGAAGGCCGACCAGGCGCGCCGCTGGCGGCCGCTGCCGATCGGCAGGCTCGTCGGCTTCCCCGACAGCCAGTGCGGCGTGCCGTAGAGGAAGGGCAGGACCCGCAGGCCCCCGCGCGCCGCCAGTTCGACGATTTCGTCGGTGGCGCCCCACTCGTAGCCGCCACGGGCGCTTGGCTGGATCGCCCCCCAGTAGAAGGGGATGCGGATCGATCCGATTCCGCCCGCCCGCATGTAGAGGACGTCTTTTTCGGTCAAGGGGGTTTGCGGGTCGATTCCGAAGAAGCCGGCCGGCGTTCGGGCGCTCGCCGTCGCCCCCGCGTCGCCGCTGGACGCGGCCGGCGAGGCAACGACGAGACAGGCCAGCGCCGCGGCCGACAGCAGCGATAGGGCGATTGGCTTGAAAGATCTCACGAGCGGTTCAGTAGGCGCCGCCGAGCTTACGGTGGTCCCAGGTCGCAACCCGCGCGGGCTTGAATCGGATCGCCACGCGCTTCGGCGCCTGCGCTTCGAGCGCCGCCCTGGCGTCGCCCTCGACCGAGGCGATCCCCTCCGCATAGCGCATCGTCAGCTCTTCGGCGAAGCCGAGGACCGTCCCGGGATCGCGGTGGATCTCGGCCTCTGCCTCGATCATCGCCCCGCGCAGCTCGCCGTACTCGTGGCCGGTCTCGACCAGCACCGTCGCCCGCGGGTCGCGCTCCAGGTTGCGGACCTTCTGCGATTTGGCGTAGGTCCAGACCCAGACCTCGCCGGCGCGGGGCACGAACCACATCGGCATCGAGTGCGGCCAGCCGCGCGGGCCGAGGCTGGAGACGACGGCGATCCGCTCGCCATCGAGCAGCTCGAGCAGCTCGGCCTCGCTGAGCTCGATCTGGTCGCGGCGGCTCACGGACGAAGAGCATACGATCAGAGGACGTGCGAATCGCGATCCTCGTCTTCGAGAAGCTCACCGCCCTCGACGCGATCGGGCCCTATGAGGTGCTGCGCTCGGTTCCCGGCTGGGAGGTGAAGTTCGTCGGTCCCGAGAAGGGGCCGATCCGGACCGACAGCGGCGCCCTCGGGCTCAGCGCCGACTTCGCCCTCGACGAGGTTGGCGAGGCCGACATCGTCCTCGTCCCCGGCGGCGAAGGAAACCGCCCGCTGCTGCGCGACGAGACGGTCCTCTCCTGGCTGCGGGCGATCGACGCCGGGACCAAGTGGACGACGTCGGTCTGCACCGGCTCGCTCGTGCTTGGCGCCGCCGGGCTGCTCGAGGGCAAGCGGGCGACAAGTCACTGGGCCTTCCTCGAGCAGCTGCGCGGCTACGGCGCCGAGCCGGTCGGCGGCCGCTACGTCGAGGACGGCAAGGTCGTCACGGCAGCCGGCGTCTCCGCCGGGATCGACATGGCGCTCCACCTGGTCGGACGCGAGGTCGGTCCGGAGGTGGCGCAGGCGATACAGCTCGGCATCGAGTACGACCCGCAGCCGCCGTTCGACGCCGGCTCGCCGGACAAGGCGCCGCAGCCGATCGTCGAGCTGGTCAGCTCGATGACCGGGCCTGGCGAGGACGACTGGGACGCCGCAGGCTCGGCTAGCGATTGAGCCGCAGCGCGCGCGTCGTACGCGCGCGCGGGATCGCCACCAGCAGCCGGGCGCGAAGGAAGCCGCGGCGCCCGAGCAGCGCCCGGCCGCGCGAGTTGAGCGCCATGCGGAAGGTGTGGGACCTGCCGCCCGCGAGCGCGAAGGCGCGACTGCCGACGCCGGCGCCGGCGCTGCGCAGGACGAGATGGCCGGGGCAGCTCTCGCCGCAGCGCACCCAGGCGCTCACCGTACCGCCGGCCGTCTTCACGTGCCTGACGGTGAGCGGGGGCAGGCTCGTCGTCCCTTCTCCCACGGTCGCTCCGTCGACGTAGTCGTTGTCGATGTTGATGGTCACCAGGCCGTAGCTCTCGTTGTGACCGCCGCGGTACTGGTGGATGCGCTGGTGCGAGGGCCAGGCGCTCGCCGGCAGGTAGGGATCGGCCGTGTTGCGTACGCCGTTCCAGTTGGCCGCCCAGACGTCGTCGGGCAGTTCGTAGGCGCTGCCGATCGCGTTGGCGAGGTCGGCGATCCCGGAGGAGCTCGAGCTGTAGGCGCCCGAGACGTAGCCGAGCTCGTGGAGTTCGGTCGTCCAGGCGGAGAGGAAGGCGAGCGTCGCCGAGCTGGCGCTCGTGGTCCGCGTGTAGGCCTCCATGTCGAAATAGACCGGGTTGCCGGCGCCGATCCCAACGGCTTCGGCCTTGGCGACCGCGTCGCGGGCCGCGGCGGCGCCCTGCGCACCGGGCTTGGCGGAGCTGAGCTTCGCGCAGCTGGAACAGCTGCTCGTCGGCGACTGCAGGCCCACGTAGGTGGGGATCAGGTGCCAGCCGGCGGCGACCTGTTCCCCCACCCAGGCAGCGGTCAGGTTCGGTTGCGAACAGGCACGGTTGGCGCCTCCTATGTAGATGCCGATCGCCCGGTAGGGCGACGTCAGCCAGGAGGTCATCGCCCGACTCGAGGGCGCCGCGCAGGCGTCGAAGCCGAGGCCGGTGTAGGTGGACGGCCCGACGCCGCTCGTCGTCGGGCTCGGGGCTTGGACCGCGCTCGTCCCCGCCGATGCGGCGCGACCGACGACTATCGCTCGGCGGCGACCGATCGCGACCGCGGGGCAGTGCTGGTTCGGGCTCGGCGCACCGAGATAGACGGCGCGCCGGTCGAGTCGCACGCACATGCGCGGGTGCTCGGCAAGGCGGTAGACCGGCCAGCTCGCCGGCACCGCGACCTCGCGGCCGTCGAAGCGAACGGTCCTGGTCGCCGCCGACGGCGCCCTGGCTGCCGCCGGCTCCGGCATAAGCGCTCCAGCCGCCCCCGTGAGCGTCAGCATCGCCAGCGCCGCAAGCGTCAGCGCCATCGTCACGCGAAAAGCGCGCATAGTCACCCCAACCGTCGCAAATCGAAGACGATGCGCCAGCCCCCCTCCAGACCTGCATCAAGTTTTCCAGCTATTCCATTGAAAACTTGATGCGCGTTGTCGTGTCAGGCAGGAATCAGGTCCAGCTCGCGCCAGGGGCCCTCGCCGGTCATCGGCTGCGTGCGGCCCTCGAGCCAGTCGCGCTGCAGGTCGTCGTAGTGGGGGCTGGCCGGGTGTCCCGACTGGCCGGTGAACATCTGCCAGCGCGAGCGCTCCGGCGCCGCCGGTTCGGCGACCATGCGCCAGCTCGGCGCCCATACGGCCTTGTAGGGGTCGTTCGGGTCGTAGGCGATCTGGCTCACCGTCTCCTGCGCGCCGCCCGCCTTGAGGCTGCGGTTGAGCAGCTTGCGCAGCAAGGGGTTGGCGGCGCCGAGCGGGTGCGGGAACTCCATCTCGTGCACGTGGCCCCAGCGCCAGGCCTCGGGATCGGGGCCGAAGCGGTCCGTGAGATCGTCGAGCGCGCCGCTCAGCGCTTCGAGCACCAGGTCCTCCCAGGGGCGGCCGATCAGCTCCTCGTCGGCTTCCTCCCAGAGGTCCATCAGGTGCGAGTGCCAGCGCCAGGGCGAGGTGACGTGCGGCGTGAAGCCGTTGTCGGCGCGATCGAGCCAGCGCTCGCAGAGGTCGCGGTCGCCGATCGCGGCGCGCGCCACCTCGCGCGCGAGGCGCAGCAGGAAGGCCTGGTAGATCGTGCCGGCGATCGAGTCGGGGTCGAGGCGGCCGTCCCAGCTGCGCAGGCGCTCGATCGCGCTCAGCTCGCGCTGGCCCCGCGGCGTCAATCGGCCCAGCCGGCGCGCCGCCTCGATGCCCGGCAGGGAAAGATTGTCCGACTGCATCGCCTCGAAGCTCTCGATCGTGTGCTCGGAGCTGGCCCGCAGCAGCTGCTCGATCCGCTTGGCGCGGAAGCCGTCGAGCCACTCGCTGGTGATGTGGTGCGGATACTCGTCGCCGACGATGCGATTGTTGGCGGTGACGAGGAAGCCGCTCTCCGGATCGACCCTCTCGGGCAGCTCCTCGTAGGGGATCGTCCCCTCCCACTCGAACTCGCCCGTCCAGCCGGGCTTCGGCAGGTCGGGGCAGCCGCCCTTGCGCAGCGGCAGGCGGCCGATCAGCTTGTAGCCGATCGAGCCGTGGCGGTCGGCCCAGATCAGGTTCGAGGCGGGCGAGCTGTGCTCGGCGAGCTTCGCGACCAGCTCCGGGCCGGAGGAGATCTCGTGCAGCTCGAACATGCCCTTGAAGGCCGTCGGCTGGTCGAGCGTCTGCCAGCGCAGGGCGAGCGGCTCGGCCTCCTCGTCGGCGCCGAGCGCGGCGTTGACAAGGGGCCCGTGGTGGGTGATGCGCAGCTCGAGCACCTCGGGCGCGTCGCGTCCCTTCACCGCGATCTCCTCGCGCACTATCTCGAGCGGCCGCCACTCGTCTTCGAACAGGTAACGGTCGCCGTCCACCCTCTCGACGAAGAGGTCCTGGACGTCCGCCATCACGTTGGTGAAGGTCCAGCAGACGTCGTTGTTCTGGCCCATGTAGCAGCCGGGCATCCCCGGCAGCGAGGCGCCGCGCACGAAACGATCGCCGAGCGTGAGGCCGACCTGGTACCAGATGCCCGGCATGCTCGGCGGCAGGTGAGGATCGCCGGCGATCAGCGGCGTCCCGCTGGCGCTGAGCCCGCCGGAGACGGCCCAGTTGTTGGAGCCGCTCGCCTCGGCGGCGAGGCCGATCGAGCGGCGCACGGCGTCGATCTGCTCGACGATCGCCAGGCCTTCCCCCGACCACGCTTCCTGGGTGACGACCGGATTGTCCGCCGGATAGACGGTGTCGAGCCGGGCCGCCAGCTCCGGGCCGAGGGCGCGGATCATGTCCGCACGCAGCAGCTCCCGCTCCCAGTTGGTCGAGAGGCCGAAGGCCAGCAGCTTGCCGAGGCTGAGGATGTCGACCGGCTGCCACGGCGCCCAATCGAGGTGCAGCAGCTGCATCTCGAAGGGCATCGCCCGCGCCGTGGCGGCCGCCGCGTTGACTCCCTCGCAGAAGCGCTCGAGCAGGCCGAGCAGCTCGGGGTCGAGCGTGGCCGCCTCGCGCTCGGCCGTGCGACGGATGCCGAGCGTGAGCATCAGGCGATCGACGGGCAGCCCCTCCTCGCCGGCGAACTCGGCGACCCGTCCGCGAACGACGCGTCGGTAGAAGTCGAGCTGCCAGAGCCGGTCCTGGCCGTGGCAGAAGCCCTCGGCGAACCAGAGATCGGCGGAGCTGTGCGCCTCGATATGCGGGACGCCCCAACGGTCGCGGCGCACCCGGACCGGTCCCTCGAGCCCGTCGAGCTCGATCGTCCCCTTCTGCTTCGGCAGCGGGCGGCGTGCCAGCCAGTGCCAGGCCGCAGCAGTCGTGGCGGCGGCGAGCCCGGTGCCGGCGGCGCCAGCGATGGCTCCGGTCTTCACGGCGCGGCTGCCCTTGCGCGAACTCATGCGGTCTGTGTATCAGTTGGCCAGCCGGCCAGGAAGCTTCCCCTCCGCCGCTAGCTTGTCGAGATGCGCCTGCATGACCATCGCCGCGGCGGGACGAACCTCGGACGGGACGTCGTCCCAGACCTCGTCGAGCAGAGCCGCGCGCGAGCGCTCGCCGCGCTCTAGGGCGGCGAGCAGGCGCCGCTCGCGCATCTCGCGGTGCTCGACGTACTCGGCCAGCTTCCCCGCCGGGTCCTCGATCCAGGGGCCATGGCCGGGACAGATCAGCTCCAGCGGCTCGTCCTGGAGGCGGCGCAAAGAATCCATGTAGGCGGCCAGCGAGCCGCCGTCGGGCGGGACGAAGGTCGAGCCGGCGCCGAGCACGAGGTCGCCGCTGAAGCAGACCCCGTCGGCGGTCAGGAGGCAGACGTGATCGGGGGCGTGGCCGGGCGTCGCGAGCGCGCGCAGGCCGGCGTGCTCCTCGCCGTCCCCGGGCAGGACCACCTCGGCGCCGAGGCGCTCGGCGCCGTCGGCGTGATCGCCATGCGTGTGAGTGAGGAGGACGAGCCCGATTCCGCCACGCTCATCTGCGGCGGCGCGAACCACGTCGAGGTGCTCGGCCCTGTCCGGGCCGGGGTCGATCACGACGCAGGGATCGGAGCCGTAGAGGTATGTGTTCGTCCCCTCCAACGTCATCGGCCCCGGATTCGGCGCCACGATCCTCAAAACCTCCGCGCGCCCGGGCGCGAAAGCAACGGCATCGGAGTCTTTAGAGCCCATCCCAGTAGGGGTGAAACGTCTTGTACTTTTTTTGCGAGGACACCCTCGGACGGCTAGCCACTGTCTTCCAAAAAAGTTAAGTGGAACCCCTGCTGGGATGGGCTCTCACGACCCGCTCACGCCGACCTCATTTGCAATCGCCTCACGCGCGTCGTCGGGTTCGAGCACGACGAGGTCGCCGGCGCCGCGCAGGATCTCGCGCACGAGCCAGGAGGTGCCGGCGTAGGGCAGCTCGACGACCACGGCGCCGTCGGCCAGCTCCTCGACCACGGTGCGCTCCTCGCGCAGCCAGCGCGCTCGTTCGGGCGAGACCCAGACGCGTGCGACGTGCGCGGTCGGCACCTCGCCATGAGTCATCCAACCCTCGACCCCGGCCAGCTCCTCGACCTCGGGGCGCGGCTCGAAGCTCTGCTCGGAGAGCGTCGCCTCCTTGATCCGGTCGAGCTTGAAGTGGCGAACACCCCCTTTGGTCAGGTCGTAGCACTCCACATACCAGCCCTCGCGTCCGTTCTCCAGCCGGTAGGGCTCGACCGAGCGTTTGGTGAACTGGTCCTCGTTCTCCTTGTAGTACTGCAGCTCGAGCACGCGACTGGCCCCGATCGCCTCGTTGACGAGCCGCGCCACCTCCGCGTCGCCGCCGCTCGGCGTGGCGATCTCGAGGCCCTCCTCGGACGGATCGTGCCCCAGCGCCTGGACGATCTTGGCGCGGGCGCTCTGCAGCCCGCCCTGTGGGAGGTGGTCGCCGAAGAGGTCGATCGCGGCGACCAGGGCCTTCGCCTCGAGCGGCAGCAACCGCGCCGGGCGGGCGAAGTTGTCGCCGTAGGGCTCGGAGTCGACCTCGATCTCGTCGCCGACGATTTCGGCGTAGAGAACGTAGGTGCCGCCGCCGAAGTTGACGACGTTGAGCAGGTCGATGTCCTCCTGAAGCTCTTCGTCGGTCAGTTCGAGCCGCTGGCGCAGATCGGCGACGGACAGCCGCTCGCCGCGCTTTGCCGAGTCGATCAGGAGCCCCGCCAGGGTGACCAGCCGGGCGAAGCGCTCGGGGCGGAT
>Ga0068867_100001271_pt1 | contig 17402 bp, 16 predicted proteins | sample KBSMisM32_FD_65649 | JGI IMG/M metagenome (GOLD analysis project Ga0068867, IMG submission 65649) | Miscanthus rhizosphere microbial communities from Kellogg Biological Station, Michigan, USA - KBS Miscanthus M3-2 | ecosystem: Host-associated > Plants > Roots > Rhizosphere > Soil ...
GCTCATCACGCCCGTGATCGCGGCCGGTTCGAGGCGTCTCAGGCGCGGGCCGGGCGCACCATTTCCGCTTTGACCATCTATGCGACGACGAATGGGGATCCCGGTCATCACTCGGCCTCCGCCCCCGTGAGCAAGACGAAGACGTCCTCGAGCGAGGCGGCGCGGACCACGGCGTCGACCGGCACGGCGCCATCGGCCGCCCGCTCGGCGCCGACGATTGCGATCGCCGGCCCCGCCGGCCGCACAGGCAGTCCCTGTTCCTCGGCGATCGCCTTCACTTCGGTGAGCCGTTCCGGCGGTCCGTAGACCTCGGCTGTCTGGGTGCCGGCGTGGGCGGCGATCAGCTCGGCGGGCGTCGCGCGGGCAATCACCCTCCCCGCGTTCATCACCGCCACCTCGTCGGCCAGCCGCTCGGCCTCCTCTATGTAATGGGTCGACATCAGGATTGTCTTGCCGTGGCTGCGCAGGTCGTCGATCAGCGACCACAGCTGGGTGCGGATCTGCGGGTCGAGCCCGACGGTCGGCTCGTCGAGCAAGATCAGCTTCGGGTCGTGGACCAGACCGCGAGCCAGCAGAAGCCGCCGGCGCATCCCGCCGGAGAGCTGGTCGACCGCGTCGCGGCGGCGGCCCCGCAGGCGGGCGAGGTCGAGTGCCCGGTCAACGGCCGCGCCAACGTCCGGCAACCGGTAGAGGCGGGCGAAGATCGCCAGGTTGTCTTCGACGGTGACGTCGACGTCGAGGTTGTCGAGCTGCGGGACGACGCCCATCTCTGCGCGCGCCGCCTTCGCGTCGCCCGGCAGCTCATGCCCCAGCACCCGCAGCTCGCCCTCGTCCGCGATCGCTTGCCCGGTGAGCAGCCGCATCGTCGTCGACTTGCCCGCCCCGTTCGGCCCGAGCAGGCCAAGGCAGATCCCCTCCGGGACCTCGAGGTCGAGTCCGTCCACGGCCGTGATCGGGCCGAAGCGCTTGACCGCGCCGCGAAGCTCTATCGCCGCCACGTGTCTGAGCTTAGGGGTCATATGGCCCCGTCAGCTCAGACACGCCCTGGGGGCGATAATTCGGGGGTGAGCCTCGCCACTCCCGACGCCAAGGGCCCGCTGCGCCGCGAGCGCCTGCGCACGGCGCGCCTCTACCTCTGCTGCGGCGCGCGGCCGAACGGCGAGGATCCGGAGCCGCTCCTGCGGGCGGCGCTGAACGGCGGCGTCGACATCGTGCAGCTGCGCGAGAAGGAGCTGCCGCGGCGCGAGATCGAGCTCGCCGCGCTCACCTTCCGCCGCCTCTGCGACACCCACAGCGCCCTCTTCGTCGTCAACGACGACCCCGACCTGGCCCGCAGCTGCGACGCCGACGGCGTCCACGTCGGCCAGGACGACACTCCGGCGAGCGAGGCGCGCGCCGTGCTCGGGCCCGACGCGATCGTCGGCCTCTCGACGCACTCCGAGGAGCAGATCGCGGCTTCGGCCGAGCAGCCCGCCGACTACATCAGCGTCGGGCCGGTCTGGGAGACGCCGACCAAGAAGGGACGGCCGGCGGTCGGGCTGGAGCTGATCCGCCACGCCGCCCAGAGCGCGCCGCACCCGTTCTTCGCGATCGGCGGCATCGATCCGGGCAACGCGACGCAGGTGGTCGACGCGGGCGCCCGGCGGCTTTGCGTCGTGCGCGCGATCCGCGATGCCGACGACCCGACCGCCGCCGCCGAGGGGCTGCGCAACGCCTTCGCGCCGCTCGGGGAGGCGGCGCCGGGTGCCTGAGCAGGCGCCGGCAGGCAGGCCACGCAAGCGCAAGCAGCGCGGCGGACCCTCGGGCCGGGAGCGGATGGAACGCGGCTACGCGAAGGCCGAGGAACGCAACCGGGAGGCGCGCGAAGCGCTCGAGCCGCTGGGCGAGGGCGAGCGGCCGCTGGTGGTGACGATCGGCGCCGTCGTCGCCGGCCTCGTCGCCCTCTCGATCGTCGTCGGCTACCTCGCCGGCACCGAGGTGAGCGGCGAGAAACCGCGGCTCATCCAGGTTCTCGCGCCAGTCCTGATCATGGGGATGATGGCGTGGGGCATGTGGCACGCCCGCTACTGGGCCGTGCTCGGCTTCCAGCTGATCCTCGTCCTGCTCATCTTCAGCGCCGTCACCGGCCTGCTCCTCACCGCCTCGAGCGTCTCTCAGATCCTCGGCACCCTCGCCCTGCTCGCCCTCGCCGGCACCTTCTTCTACTTCATGGTCAAGGCGATGGCCCGCATCCAGATGCCGACCCGGCGAACCGACTAGGCTCACAACCCGTGGCTGACTCCTACGACGTGATCGTCATCGGCGGGGGCCCGGGCGGCTACGTCGCCGCGATCCGCGCCGCCCAGCTGGGCAAGAAGACCGCGGTCGTCGAGCGCGACAAGGCGGGCGGGCGCTGCCTCAACTACGCCTGCATCCCCGCCAAGACTGTCCTGCGTACGGCCGAGATCTACGACCAGGCGCGCGAGAGCGCCGAACTCGGCGTCGTCGCCGAGAACGTCTCGCTCGACTGGGAGGCGCTCGGCAAGCGGCGGGCGGCTGTCTCCGAATCGCTGTCGAGCGGCGTGAAGATGCTCTGGGACAAGAACAAGGTCGCGCTGATCGACGGCGAGGGCTCGCTGACGCCGGAGGCCAACGTCAAGGTCGGCGACCAGGTCTTCGAAGCGGACACGGTCGTGCTGGCAACCGGTTCGGTGGCGCTGCCGATCCCGGGCGTCGAGTTCGGCGGCCGCGTCGTCGACACCTGGGGCGCCTGGTCGCTGCCCGAGCAGCCAAAGCGGATCGCTGTCGCCGGCGCCGGCGCCTCGGGCTGCGAGATCGCCTCCGCCCACGGCCGCTTCGGCACCGAGGTGGTCCTGATCGAGATGCTCGACCAGATCCTGCCGGCCGAGGACAAGGACATGGCGCGGGTCGTCGAGCGAGCCTTCAAAAAACAGAACATCGCGATCTCGACCGGCACGCCGGTGCGCGACGTCGAGGCGGGCGAGGGCTCGGTCAAGCTCAGCTACGGCGAGGAGACGACCGAGGTCGACTACCTCTGCATCGCCGGCGGGCGCGGCCCGGACGTCGAGGCGCTTGGGCTCGACGGCGCCGGCGTCGAGCTGACCGAGAACGGCAAGGTCAAGGTCGACGAATACGGGCGGAGCTCGAACCCGAAGGTGTACGCGATCGGCGACCTGGTCAACGCCAAGGCGCTCGCCCACAAGGCCTCGGAGGAGGGCGTCGTCGCGGTCGAGCGTGCGGCGGGCGTCGAGACCCATCCCGTCGACCAGAACCTCGTCGCCGGCGCGACCTTCTGCCACCCGCAGGTGGCGAGCGTCGGGCTGACCGAGGCAGCGGCGAAGGAGGCCGGGTACGACGTCAAGGTCGGCAAGCAGAAGCTCGGCGGCGTCGGCGGCGCCACCGTCTACGACGACAAAGACGGGCTGGTCAAGCTCGTCGTCGACTCCAAATACGGGGAGATCCTCGGCGCCCACGTCGTCGGCAACCGCGCTTGCGACATGATCGCCGAGCTTGTCGCGACGATGGCGCTCGAGGGCGGTTACCAGGAGCTGGCCGGGATCGTCCACCCCCACCCGACGATCTCCGAGGCGATCCCGGAAGCGGCGCGGGCGGTCGAGCGCTGGGCGATCCACGCCTAGCGGCGAACGCTCTCGTCAGCCCGAGCTGCGCGGCAGCTCGATCGTCTCGATTCCCAGCTCGGCTGCGACGGCGAGGACGTCGGCGTCTGAGCTCGCGATCTTGTCCCGCGGCCGAGCCGCAGCCAAGAGGGTCACATCTGCGAGGGACAGCGGCCGCGTCTTGCGGTGGTAATGCTCGATCCGAATTTCGGCCGCTTCGCGCGCGAGATCTGCGTCGACCGGCACCGGCTCGATCGTGGCCTCGAAGAGCGGCTCCACAACCGCCCTCACTCGCACGGGCGAGATCCCTTCACGCCGGCTTGCCACGTCATATACCTCGATGATGTTTGCCGCCACCATCGCGGCATTGCCCTCCCGGATGAGACCGAGTACCTGCTTCATCCCGCGCTCTCCCAGGATCACGGCGACGAGCGCGTTGGCGTCCAGCCACGTTCTCACAAGCCGAACTTGCGTTCTTCGGCTTCGAGTTCCGCTTCGCGCTCTTCTCGGCGGATGGTGTCCAGCCCGACTCCCCGGCCTTCTCCCGCGAACGCCCCGGCGGCGGCTGCGATCGGGTCGTCGGGCGCGGGCTTGAGGACGATCTCGTCGCCGCGGTCCTCGAGCGTCACGGTCCTCGTCCCCCAGCGCTTGCGGATCGGCGCCGGAATCGAGATCTGCCCCCCCTTGCTGATTTTCATGCGTTTCCTCATTTTCATGAAAAATACCATGAGATATCTCCCTCCTCGGCTCGACCACGCAGACATAAGGTCTGGTCGTGGCCGATTCCTCCCCTCGCGCGAGCTTCTACTTCGACCTCGGGTCGCCCTACGCGTACCTGACCGCGGAGCGGATCAGCGGCCTCTTCAGCGAAGCCGGGCTGGAGCAGCCGGAGTGGCGGCCGATCCTGCTCGGCGGCCTCTTCAAGCGCTTCGGCCGCGACTCCTGGGCCAACGGTCCCGGACGAGCCGAGGGGATCGCCGAGATCGAGCGCCGTGCCGCCGCCTACGGCCTGCCGCCGCTCGCCTGGCCCGAACCGTGGCCCGGCAACACGCTCTTCGCCATGCGGGCGGCCACCTTCGCCAAGCAGACGGGCCGCACCGTCTCCTTCGCGCTGGCGGGATTCCGTCAAGCCTTCGCCGCCGGTCGCGACCTCTCCGAGCCCGACAACGTGGCGATCGCCGCCGCCGCCTGCGAGCTGCACCCGCGGGCGCTCTTCAAGGCGGTCGAGACCGAAGCGGTCAAGCGGGCACTGCGCGAGGCGACCGACGAGGCGGCCGAGCTGGGCGTGATCGGCGTGCCCGCACTGATCGTCGATGGTGAGGTGTTCTGGGGGGACGACAAAGTCGTGCAGGCAGTCGCCGCCGCCAGCTAGGGCGATCTTCCCGGCGAGCTACGCTCAGGCGGATGGTCGATCTCCCTGACGCCGCGACCTGTTACGGGCTGCTCGCCAAGATGGCGCTGATCCGCCGCTTCGAGGAGGAGGCGGGGCGGCAGTACCAGCGGGCCAAGGCGGGCGGCTTCCTCCACCTCGCGATCGGCGAGGAGGCGACGATCGTCGGCGTCGTGGCGGCGATGCGCGACGAGGACTACCTGATCGGCACCTACCGCACGCACGGGCACGCGATCGCCCGCGGCACGGATCCCAAGCATGTGATGGCCGAGCTCTTCGGCCGCGTCGACGGCACCAGCGGCGGCCGCGGCGGCTCGATGCACATCTTCGACGCCGAGCACCGCTTCATGGGCGGCTACGGCATCGTCGGCGGCAACCTGCCGATCGCCGCCGGCCTGGCGCTCGGCTCCGACTACAAGGGCGAGGACGCGGTCACGGTCTGCATGTTCGGCGACGGCGCCTCAAATGCCGGCAACTTCGGCGAGACGATGAACCTGGCGGCGCTCTGGAGCCTGCCGATCCTCTTCCTGGTCGAGAACAACCTCTACGGGATGGGGACGTCGGTCGAGCGCCACTCGGCGCAGACCGACCTCTCGAAGAAGGCCGAGGGCTACGGGATCCAGGGGCAGCGGATCGACGGCATGGACGTGCTCGCCGTGCGCGAGGCGGTGGCCGAGGGAATCCGGCTGGCGCGCGAGGAGCGGCGGCCGACGATGATCGAGGCCTTCACCTACCGCTACCGCGGTCACTCCGCCGCCGACCCGGAGGTCTACCGGCAGCGCGAGGAGGTCGAGGCGTGGCAGGAGAAGGACCCGATCGAGGGCTTCGCGCGGCGCTGCGTCGAGGCCGGCGTGCTCGGCGAACGCGAGGTGCGCGAGGTGCGGGCGAAGGCCGACGAGGCGGTGACGGCCGCGGTCGAGTTCGCCGACGCCTCGCCCGAGCCGCCGCTCGACACGCTCTACGAGAGCCTCTACGTGCTCGACAGCGCCGCCGGCTGGTACGCGGTCGACGAGCGCAGCCCCGAGCCGCACCGGGGCGAGCGCGAGGACGAGATGCCGGAGGCGGCGCGCGAGCTGGCCGAGGCCGGGGCCGCCTACGCCGGGCAGCCGGACGGGCCGCGGCCCAATCCGGCGCTGGACGGCGACGCCGAGCTGGGCAGCCAGCCCGAGGTCGCGGGCGAGCGCGAGGAGGGCGAGGGCTGATGGCGACGCTGCGGATGCGCGAGGCGCTGCGCGACGCGATGGCCGAGGAGATGCGTCGTGACGAGGCGGTCTTCGTAATCGGCGAGGACGTCGGCGTCTTCCAAGGCGCCTTCAAGGTGACCGAAGGGCTGCTCGAGGAGTTCGGCGAGCGGCGCGTGCGCGACACGCCGATCTCCGAGAACACGATCGTCGGAGTTGGGGTGGGAGCCGCGATGGCCGGACTGCGGCCGGTGGTCGAGCTGATGACGGTCAACTTCGCCCTGCTGGCGCTCGACCAGATCATCAACCACGCGGCGGCGATCCCATACATGTTCAACGGCCAAGCGCGCGTGCCGATGGTCGTGCGGATGCCGGGCGGCGGCGGGCACCAGCTCGGCCCCACCCACTCGCACAGCTTCGAGGCGCTCTTCCTGCAGGTGCCCGGCCTGCTCGTCGCCTGCCCCTCCACACCAGCCGACGGCAAGGCGCTCTTGAAGGCGGCGATCCGCGACGACAACCCGGTGATCTTCATCGAGCACGAGACGCTCTACGGACAGCGCGGCGAGGTCCCCGACGACGGCGACGTGACGCTGCGCTTCGGTGAGGCGGCGGTGCGGCGCGAGGGCGGCGACGTGACGATCGTCGGCATCCTCAAGATGGCCCGCGTGGCAGAGGAGGCGGCCCGCGTCCTCTCTCACGAGCATGGAGTCGAGGCCGAGGTGATCGACCCGCGCACGCTGCGCCCACTCGACCTCGACACGATCCTCGAGTCGGTGCGTAAGACCAACCGCGCGGTGATCGTCGAGGAGGGCTGGCCGCACGGGGGCGTCGGCGCCAACCTGGCGACGCTGATCGCCGAGCAGGCCTTCGACCACCTCGACGCGCCGGTGCAGCGGGTCACCGGAGCCGACGTGCACATGCCCTACTCACGGCGGCTGGAGCAGGCGGCGATCCCGCATGAGGAGCACGTGGTGCGCGCGGCCCTGGCGGCGCTGGAGGGGTCGCTGTGAAGCGACGGCTCTCGAAAGGACGGCCATGGCCGACGTGGTGATGCCGAGGCTGTCGGACTCGATGGAGGAGGGGACGATCCTGCAGTGGCTGAAGCAGGTCGGCGAGGATGTCGCCGTGGGCGATGAGCTCGTCGAGATCGAGACCGACAAGGCCAACATGGCGTACGAAGCAGATGTGGCCGGCGTCCTCACGGAGATCCTCGTGCCGGAAGGAGACACCGTCCCGATCGGGACTCCAATCGCCCGGGTTGACGGTGAGGGATCGACCGCGTCGTCGGCGGGTCCGAGCCTCTCAACCGCGGGTCCTGGCACGACCTCGGGGGGGCCTGCGGGCGGGCGCACGGCGTCCGTTCTCGGCCCCCCCGAGTCCGCGCCACCCGCGGAAGAAACGCCGATCAACGCCGCTCCCGAAGCTCCGACCGGAGATGGTCGAGTCAAGGCGTCGCCTGTCGCCAGGCGCATGGCCCGCGAGAGCGGCATCGATCTGCATCAGCTTCATGGCTCGGGGCCAGGTGGCCGCATCATCCGCGCCGACGTGGAGAGGGCGGCTTCTTCCGCGGGTGGCGGGGACGGGGCGCCCCTCGAACCGGCGGATACTCAAAGCGGCGAGCCAATTGGCGAGCCGCTTGTCGGGGCGAGGGGCGCCCCGGCCGCGCCACCCGCGGCCCAACCGGTCGGACCCGCGGTCGAAACCGCCAAGGGCACGGTGTCCTACGAAGACCCGTCGAAGCTCCAGGCCACGGTCGCCCGCCGCATGGCGGAGTCGAAGGCGACGGCGCCGCACTTCTACCTCGAGGCCGAGGTCGACATGAGCCGTCTGGTCGAAGCGCGGGCCCAGATCAAGGCGAGCGCGGGGGAAGACGACGTCGTGCCGTCCTTCAACGACATGATCGTCAAGGCCTGCGCGCTGGCGCTGCGCGAGCATCCGCGCGCCAACGGCGCCTACCGCGACGGGCGCTTCGAGCTCTACTCCCGGGTCAACGTCGGCATCGCGGTGGCTGCCAACGACGCGCTCGTCGTCCCGACGATCTTCGACGCCGATACGAAGGTGCTGCGCCAGATCGCTGCCGAGGCCCGCGCGCTGGCGGGCAAAGTGCGCGACGGGCAGATCACCCCGCCGGAGCTCTCGGGCGCCACCTTCACCGTCTCCAACCTGGGGATGTTCGGCATCGACAGCTTCGCCGCGGTGATCAACCCGCCGCAGGCGGCGATCCTCGCCGTCGGCGCGATAACCGAGCGCCCGGTCGTCCGCGACGGCACCATGTCCCCCGCCCACCTGATGCGCGTCAACCTCGCCTGCGACCACCGCATCCTCTACGGCGCCCAGGCAGCCGAGTTCCTCGCCCGCATCCGCAGCCTGCTCGAAGAGCCCCTAGCCCTCGCCCTTTAGGCCGCAACGTTTTTTCGTCCGTATACGACGAAAAAGCGTTGCGACGGGGAAGGGGACTTGTGCGACGGGGAGGGGACTTGTGTCAGCAGGTCTTTTTGGCGCCGGTCACCGCGTTCCAGGCCCGACCGACGGAGAAGTCGGCGGCGACGCGGAAGATCCCGGGATGCGACGCACGGGCCAGTGTCCACTCGCCGCTGCGGATGAGGCAGCCAGCCCCGCGTTCGATCGACCAGTAGGGCGTGAAGTTGACGCGCACGAGGAAGTTGCCGGGACGGGACACGTCGAGACCGAACCCCTGGCGGCCGACCCAGAGCACGCGCGCGGCGGCGGCGCCCACCGGCTCGACCAGCGGCTCGCTATCGGACACCGAGTAGACGCGCCAGTGCGGCGATTGCCAGCGCAGGTGCAGGTAGGGCGGCGCGCTGAGGATCAGCCGCTTCTCGGCGATCGAGGAGTAGTCGAGTGGCGCGTCGGGAAGGGCGACGTAGGAGATCGCGTTCTGGCGCAGCCAGTGCCGGTAGGTGGCGACGGTGAGCAGGTTGTCGTCGCCGTAGAAGATTTGGTCCCGCGTCGTGTCCAGCTGCCGTAGCCAGCCCCGCGCCAGCTCGAACTGCGAGGCGAGGTAGGCCGACTCCCAGTGGTTGGCGGTGGGCGGGACCTCCACCCTCACCCCGGGCCCGCCGTGAGTCCGCAGCCAGCCAGCCACGGGGCGGAAGTAGCTGGCCGAGGTCGAGGGGTCGCCGACGCTGCGGGCGATCTGGCTGACGCTGGCCGTCACCTGCCAGTAGAGGCCACCGGCGATGGCCAGCGAGAGGACGAGGGCGGAGAAGCGGTCGAGGCGGGGGCGGCGGGCGAGCATCACCGCGGCGAGCACCGGGCCGCCGAACAGCGCGCCGAGCCGCACCGCGTTGCCGCCGAGCGGGTTCGGCGTCAGCCAGAGCAGCGTTGCGGCAATGACGTAGCCGACCAGCGCCCAGCGCAGCTGACGCTCCTCGCGGCCGAGACCGCGCGTCACGTAGAGGGCGCCCCCGCACCAGAGCGGGATCGCCAGGTAGGAGGAAAAGGCGAAGGGGAACTGCCCCGGCTCGGGGAAGGCGAGGTTCGGCAGCACGACGAGGCCGAGCGCGATCGCGGCGGCGGCGAGGGGCGTACGGCTGAGCGGGCGCCCGCGCTCGAACGCGCCGACCATGACCAGGCCGGCGAGGAAGGCCGCGGCGACGGGGCTCGAGAGGGCGCAGGCCGCCGCGGCGGCGATCGCGAGCTTGCCGCGCTCGAGTTGCAGACAGCGCAGTGTGGCGAGCCCGAAGGCGACGCCGAGGGCGAAGGTGAGCTGGCCGTCGGCGAGCAGGGTGACGACTCCGGCGGCGAACCAGAGAGTCGCCCAGCGCGCGGGCTCGCCCCAGCGGTCGCGGACGAGTCGGTCGAAGAGGTAGGAGGAGGCGACGACCGAGAGCGTGCCGACGAGCTGGGGCCCGAGCAGCGAGGCGAGCGGCGGAAAGAGGACGCTGTAGGTGAGCGTGTAGTGACCTCCGTACCAGCTGCCGTTCCAGATCGCGAGGCCGGCGTGCTGAAAGAGCTCGGTGCGGAAGACCTGCGCGGCGAGGTCGCCGACCTGCGGGTTCCACGCCATCATCGCGGCGGCGAGGAGGGCGCTGAGGGCGACGGCTGGCAGCCATTCCGGCCGGAGGGTCTTGGACTGGGCCATTGAGTGCGACGTAAAGAATATGGGGACGCCGTGCAACGATTTCCAGGGTGAGCGCCGAACTCCTGGTTGTCCGCTGCGGCTTGGTCCCCTACGAGGAGGCCGTGGTCGCCCAGCGCTGGCTGCGCGGCGCGCGCGAGGACGGGGCGGTGCCCGATGTGCTGTTGCTGCTCGAGCACCCGCCGGTGTACACGCGCGGGCGCCGCTCGGACGACGAGGAGCTGCCGATGGCGAGGGAGTGGTACGAGATGCAGGGGATCGACGTGCGCGACACGGACCGCGGCGGCCGGGTCACCTACCACGGGCCGGGGCAGCTGGTCGCGTATCCGATCGTCTCGCTGCGGCCTTATGCCGACGACGTGCACGAGTACGTGCGGCGGCTCGAGCGCGTCGCGATCGGCGCGCTCGGCGCGCTCGGGGTAGTCGCCGGGACGCGTGAGGAGCTGACCGGCGTCTGGGTCGGCGAGCGCAAGATCGGCTCGATCGGGGTGCACGTCAGCCGCGGGATCACGACCCATGGACTGGCGATCAACGTCAACAACGACCTGCAGCCCTTCGAGTGGATCGTGCCCTGCGGGATCGAGGGCTGCCGGGTCACCTCGCTCAGCCGCGAGCTCGGCGGCGAGCAGGACCTTGGGGGGGTTGCCGACACGGTCGTCGCGCAGTTCGGCGAGGTCTACGAGCGCACGCCGGCAAGCGCCACGCCGGCCGAGCTCGGGCTCGATAACGCTAGGCTCGGCGTAGCTTGACCGACGAAGCAGCAGTCACCGATGCCGCGACGGCGCCCCCCGAGCGCGTCCACGTCACGCGCTCGCGGGCAAAGCCCGGCGGGGCCGCGGCGGACGCCGGCGGGGCCGCCCCCTTCCGCCGCGTTCGCAAGCCGCCCTGGTTGAAGGTGCCGGCCCCGGGCGGGCCGACCTACCGGCGTCTGAAGTCGATGATCGGCTCCGACAACCTGCACACGGTCTGCGAGGAGGCCAACTGCCCCAACGTCGGCGAGTGCTGGGAGCGGGGCACGGCGACGTTCATGATCCTCGGCGACGTCTGCACCCGGCGCTGCGGCTTCTGCAACGTGAAGACGGGGGTGCCGACCTGGAACGACCCGCTCGAGCCGATGCGCGTCGCCAACCAGGTGAGGCGGATGGGCCTGCGCCACGCGGTGGTCACCTCGGTCGACCGCGACGACCTGCCCGACTACGGGGCGAGCGCCTTCGTCGGCGTGATCCGCTCGATCCGCATGCAGGCGCCGGGCTGCAAGGTCGAGATCCTGACGCCCGATTTCCGCGGCCAGGAGATGCCGCTGGCGAAGGTGGTCCACGAGCGCCCCGACGTCTTCAATCACAACGTCGAGACCGTGCCGCGCCTCTACCCGGTGGCGCGCCGCGGCTCCAAGTTCCTGCGCTCGGCCCGCGTGCTGAAGATGGCGAAGGAGATGGGCGGCGAGCGCGTCGTCACCAAGTCGGGACTGATGGTCGGCCTCGGCGAGTCCTTCGAGGAGATGGTCGAGGCCTTCGGCATCCTGCGCGAGCACCGCGTCCAGGTCCTCACGGTCGGCCAGTACCTGCGCCCGACCGAGGACCACCTCCCGGTCGTCCGCTACTGGCACCCCGAGGAGTTCGAGGCCCTGGAGAAGGCGGCCTACGAGCTCGGCTTCGAGTCCGTCGCGTCCGGCCCGCTGGTGCGGAGCAGCTACCACGCGGATCAGAATTTGCCCGAGCGGGTGCTGGCGGGATAGGTGGACGCGGGCCGCTAGCGGCTTCCACCGATCGAGCAAGCCGCTCAAGCACGCGAGCGCCGAGCCTGCCACGCTCGTCGTCAACTAAAACTGGCAAGTTTCCGTACGGAACTCATCATCGCTGAGCGTGGGTCGATTAGCGTTGCATGCCCGGTTCAGGGTCCAGCAGACGAGCGATGCGGCACAGCGAATTTCGCGAGTGGGCAAACGCGGCGCTGGGCGATCCTCGTCAGGTCTATGCGCGGGAAGCAGGTGCACCGCTAGACGATCCTCTCGTCTTCATGCCGGATGGCGCGGCTCTCCAATTCCGCGAGGCAGCCCAATCTGGTGACCTGATTTGCCCGGTCCCAGGGTGCCCATCCCCAAAGCTGACCACCCGCGGGTCTGAGACCCGGCGCGACCACTTCATGCACGTTCACGCGCCCGCTGACCCTGAGCACAACCGCAGCTACACGAGGCTCGCAACCCAACGCCTACTGCGCGACTGGGCGGAAGGCCAAGACCGGGTGGTTGATGTGCATGAGGCAGAGGTGGACGGCATCTCGATCACTTTGCTCGTGCGTTTGAGCAACGGAAGCAAAGTGGCACTTTGCTATGTGGATACGAAGCTGGGCGCCGACGCCTGGGAGGAACGCAACGACTTCATTCGCTCGAAAGGCCTAGCCGTGGCATGGATCTTTGCTCTGCGAAGGATGTACTTTGCCACGCCTGATCCAGCCGAGCCAGTAGTTGAGGATCCAAACCGGACGGACCACCTGATCCTCGACCAGCCTATTTACGCGCGGATGCGCAGGACTGGGTCTTGGCCGCTCCTGATCAACTTGGAACGACAAGAGATCGGGAACGTCATCAAGCCAGGTGGTAGCCCCGCAAAGCGACTAGGTTTCGAGCCTCCGGTTTCGAACCGAGTGCAGCACTTCACTGCTTATGGGCTATCGGTTTGCCGACTATGCCCATATGGCATAGCCACGCCGGCGATCAAGGAATACACGCTCAAGTTGAGCAGCGATAACTGGCTCCGCTGAACAAGCGGTCTATCCACAGCAAAAGCAGAAACCCCGACGCGCAGGGGTCCTGGGCATGGAGCCAGCCGGGATCGAACCGGCGACCTCCGCCTTGCAAAGGCGGCGCTCTGCCAGCTGAGCTATGGCCCCGTCGTGGAAAGTGTAGGCCGGAGAGAGCGAGTCGGCCGCTCAGTCGTCGAAGTCGAAATCCTTGGGTGGCTTCTGCTCGAACCAAAGCTCGTCGTCCTCGGGGGTCTCCTCGAGGAAGTCGGGGGTCCCTTCCAGGACGTCCTCGTCGCGGCGCGCCGCCGGGGCTTCGTGTTCTCCTTCGGGCTCGGGCTCGTCGTCGAGCTCCTCCCCGTCCTCCGACAACTCCTCGTCACTGGCAGGCTCCGGCTCTGAATCGACCGGAGCTTCAAGCGCCTGGTCGAGTTCGTCGGAGAGGCGCTGCTCGTTCCAGAAGGCGTCGTCCTCGTCTTCGAGGTCCTCGTCGTCGTCCGGGGCTGGACCCTGGATGCTGACCTCAGCCTCCTCGTCCTCCTCGAGCTCGGCGAGCGGGTCGGCAGACGAGAGGCGCGGCTCGGCGGCCTCCTCCTCGACCAGCTCCTCGTCGCTCGGACTCGGCGACTCGGCCAGCTCGTCCTCGACCTCGAAGAGTTCCGTCGGCTGTTCGGCGATCGTCTGGCGCTCTTCGGTCGAGTGCGAGGCCTGCTCGGCCTCGGAGACGGCGTCGTGCTCCATCGCCGCCTGCTCCTCATCGGCGGGCGGAGGCGGCTCCTGCAGGTCGGCGATCGTCGACTCGCGCCTGGTGGAGACATCCTCGGGCAGGTCGGGCTGCGCCATGAACTCGGTCGGCGCCTCGGCGAGCGGGTCCTGAGCGGCCTCGTCGCCCGGTCGCTCCGCCTGGCCGAACGCCTCGTCCTCGAGCTGCTTCAGCTCGGACTCGCCGGCGCCGTGCTGACGCTTCAGCTCCAGATGCTCTCGAATTGCCTCGTCAAGGATGCCCATGAGCGCGGTTCCCGGGAACCTAAAGCCTATGCGGTTATCCTTCGCCTTGCGAGGGACCTGGGACGATCCTCCCAGCCTCGCTCTCGGGGCTATAGCTCAGCTGGAAGAGCGCCTGGATCGCACCCAGGAGGTCGCCGGTTCGAGTCCGGCTAGCTCCATTGCTTGATGTCCCTGCACGTGGGCGTCTTCGGTTTCTAAAGCCGCTTCCAACCGCCGCTGAATCTGCGCTCCATTTCGGGCACGAGTGCCCGAAATCGCGGGGATGCGAAGGGATTACCGGCGATTTCGGGTTATTCCGCTTGCGTTTTCTGCGCGAGCAGATATAGAGGCACGCAAGCTCAACGCCATGAGCGTTGAGCGGGAGCGCGAGTTCATTGCAACGGAAGCCGGAGGGGCGGCTTCAGCGTCTTCGTGCCCGAACTATCAAGCGCCGCCACCCAGGGTGAGACGACCGAGGTGATGCACGAAGACGGCCTCCGATAAGGGAACGACCGCGCTGGTCAGATCAGCTCCGTTGTCGAGCAGCGATTAGAGGAGGACAAGGGAGCGTCTTGGGAACATCGAATACTTCTCATCTATAAATATGTTCTCTGACGGAGATACCGGTCTCGAACAGCCCTTTGCCGTGCTTTTCGAGGACTCGCTTCGCCGGCTCGACCAGGTGCGGCGCGAACTCGGTGAGCTCGAGGAGACTTACTCGCGGAGCGTGGAGTATCGGGGGCATCGCGCCTTCATCGAGGCGTTGCAGATCGTGGCCTACGGACTACGGCAGAGGATCCTCCAGCACAAGCAGTCCTTCCTCGACAAGGAGGACCCGGCACATCGAAGATCCACCTACATCTCGCTAGGCACCAACGCTGTCGCGATCGGGGAGCACCTGGAAATCCACCTTTCGGACCTGGCGGCACAGAGGCCGCAGGAGCTGGAAGTTTTTACCGTCCCGTTCACGCGGCTCGCCAAGAGCGTCATCGACAACGTCGAGATCCTCTTCGTTCCCTGGGCCTTCGACGGGTACGAGGCGCGGGCCTTCGGGCCGGAGCAGTTCGAACTTCTGGACATCGATGCCGACAACCTCCGCCAGACCTTCGGCTCGGACATCCTCTTCCTCAAGCTCCTCCACCCCGCCACCCGGGAGAGGGACATCTTTCACCATGCCGTCTTCGCCCACGAGCTGGGGCACGCGGCAATCCAACAACCGATCCCTTGGAAGCATCTTCGTCACGAGGATCGACCACCCGAGGGAGAGGATCCGTCCACCTACGAAACCATCGGCTTCGACTTCCTAGATCGACCGGAGGGAATCCAGAGGGACCGCGAGCAGCAGCTGTTGCTCTGGTTCCGCGAGCTCGCCTGCGACGTCTTCGCGATGCGGTTGATCGGCCCCGCCTTCGCTATCGCGTTCACCGAAGTCACCTCTCCGAACCGGACCCTCGAGCCGGTCGAGCGCAGCCAGGCAGAACATCCGCCGCCGCACATCCGGTTCAGGTTCCTCGAAGAAGAGGTGGACAACTTCTTCCCCGAGGACTCGGCGGAGCGCCAGCTCCTGTGCGCCTATACGAAGACTTATCAGAGCTTCGCGTCGGAGCAGGAGGAAGAGATAGAGGGGGCCGAGGAGTGGCTGGGAAAGGCTCTGGGGAAATTCCGTGCCTACCTGCCTCATCTCCTTGGCGATGCCGAGTACAAGCCGGAGGTCCTCGAGACAGACCTCGACCTGGTCTGCGTGCTCGCGCAGCGCGAAATACCGCCAGCGGAGCGAATCCTGCCGGTCGAAGCGGCCTACAGCCCCGGGCCCGACGACGAGTGGTCCGCCCCCATCGACTGGCGCTCCATCCTTAACGGCGTGCTGATCTGGCACTGCAAGCAGACGGGCTCCCCCGCCCTGGAGCGCTCGCCCGCCCCCCGTGCGTCGGGTAGCGACGGAGACAATCGTCGCCGGGACTTCGTCCGGCTGGCCGCTGGCGGCATCGAGCTCTCCGAGTTCCACACCCGCGCCTCGACCCTGCGCCGGCAGTACGACCACATGCGACTCGACTCTGAGCTCGGGCGGCGGGTGGCGCAATGATCGGCGGAGAGGAGCTGGCCCAGATGCTCGCCGATCCCGGCGGGTTGGTGGTGACGCCGATTCTCGATCCCTCCCAGATCGGCAGAGCGAGCATCGACGTTCGGCTGGGACCGGACATCATCGTCAGCCGGCGGGCCACCGGTGCGACCTCCTTCGACCCGGCCGACGGGCAAGCGTTTCGCGAAGCGCTTCGCCAGCGCCAAGCTTATGTAAGGCGCGGGATCGGAGACCCCTTCCACCTGCAGCCGGGAGAGTTCGTGATCGCGCGAACGCTCGAGTACGTACAGCTGCCCGCCGGGGTTCGCGCGCAGGCCCTCGGGCGGTCGTCATGGGGGAGGCTGGGGCTCGTCGTCGCGACCGCGACGCTGGTCCAGCCCGGCTTCCGTGGAACCATCACGCTGGAGCTCGCCAACCTTGGCAACACCCCGATGGTCCTGTCGGTGGGACTGCCGATCGCCCAGCTCACCTTCTCCCGGGACGAGAGGTTGGCTAGGGCCAAGGCCATCGACTGCTCCGCCGAGAGCAAGGCGAGAGAAGGCCGGATCGCGACCTGGTGGCAGAACGCCCAAAATCGCCGCCCGAAGAGCCGGTACACCGGTCAGCTGCGGCCGGAACTCTCCCAGCTCGATCAAGATCGGGACCTGTGGTGGGTCTCGCCGATGGCCGTGAAATACGTCGTCGGGGTGGTCGGGGAGCGGTTCTCGGGCAAGTCCATGGTCGTCAACTTCCTCGTCTCGCGACGGGGCTTTCGCCTCTACCGTCTCGCCCAGTTCGTCTACGCGGAGGCGCGGAGGCGCGGAGAGAATGTGGAGGACCACGACGTGCTCCGCAAGGTGGGCGACGAAATGCGCGAGAAGTGGGGGGCCGACGTCTTCGCCAAGCTGGCTTTCTCCAAGATCCGCTCCGAACTGCTCGATCCCGATCGCCGTCGGCCGCCGACGGCGATCGTGATCGAGGGATTCAAGGTTCCAGACGAGTTGAAGGCGTGGCAGAAGACGGAGATCTTCAAACCGATGCTGGTCGAAGCCCCCCCGAAAGAGCGACTCGAGCGCGCTCTTATGGCGGGGTCCCTGCGAGACGAGCTCGAACAGGAAGCCCTTCCCCACAAGATCAGGGGGAAGGCGAGGATCGAGTGGCTACAACGGAGGGTGGACGCGGTCGGGGACGGGCGGCACCTGGCCAAACCGGTCATCGACCGGGCCAGGCAGACCCCGAGCACCATCGTCATCGACAACTCTCAGGGGGTCGCGGAGCTCGCCGATACCCTGCACCGGGAGGTCCAGGCCCTCGACAGATGGGGCCG
>Ga0068867_100001275_pt1 | contig 17371 bp, 8 predicted proteins | sample KBSMisM32_FD_65649 | JGI IMG/M metagenome (GOLD analysis project Ga0068867, IMG submission 65649) | Miscanthus rhizosphere microbial communities from Kellogg Biological Station, Michigan, USA - KBS Miscanthus M3-2 | ecosystem: Host-associated > Plants > Roots > Rhizosphere > Soil ...
CGATCGTGGGGCCGCGGCCGGCGGACCGGTTCGCCTGGTCGCGCTAACCGGCGGCACGCTTGCGGCCGATAGTTTGTTCTGGGCAGCGAGCGAGAGTTCGGACCCGGTACCGTTCACCGTCGATGCGCCGGTGTGGGTACACCCAAGCTGGAACACGCTTCGCTATCACGGGTCCGATCCCGAGCTCGACTGCATCGCCAAGGGTGCATCGTCGCTCCTCGTCGTCGCTCCAGCGCCTGTGGCGGGAGATACGCCCCTCGGGCTCAGCCGCCCGGATTTTCTCAAGGCTCGTCTGGGCCTCATCCTGTCCGATCCAGCTGATCCGTCGAAGGGCCGCAAGGCCTGGCCGATCACGATCCAAAGCGCGGTGGAGTTGGCTGATCCACTCATCCTGACAAGCGGCAACCCCACGCCATTGCTGCTGATCCAATTCGCCGACCCGGTGCCATTCGATCTTCCGGTCGACGGACTTACGCTCGCCTTGAATGTCGCAACGGTTACCGCGGGACGTGTCGTGACCGAGTTCGCGCGTGCCGGCAACGATCAAGATCTCAACTCCAAATATCCGACCATGTTGCCGCTCGCGATGAGCCGGCTGTTGACGGTTCCCAGGCTCATCGAGCGCGAGGGACCGATCGACCTCACGTCGCAGGCTCGATCACGGATCGCGCGGATCGGCCTGTTGGGGACCGAGGATAGTTCACTGCGCTTCCCGCGCGACGGCTCGGACCCGGTGGCGATTACTGAAATGGTCCCGCCAGCCGCCTTCGTCGCTCCAATTCCGACCGACCTCGTGGAGTTCATGGCGCTGTTCGCACCCGGGCCCGCCTATCCCTATTTCGACGACCTCCTGACGATGGATCTCGACAGCGACGGCTTCACCGTCGAGCCGGGCATGTGGCGCACGGTCGCCACGTTCCAGCGGATCGGAGGCGACTTCGCGTTTCGGGATTACGCGACAGACCGCGGCTGGTCGGTGAAATGGGGTTTCGGGGATTTCGGCCGGCCGCCCGATGACGCGAGCGTGCTGCAAATCGCCTATCACACCGATCCAGGCACGCGCGGCAACATTCCCAGCTTCGCGCTCGCGTTGTCCGTGTTCAACGGTCCCGACCCCGATCCCGGGGTAACTGGCTTGCTTTCAGCCGTCGAAAATCCCCTTCCGTTTAACAATGCGCGGAGCGAAGAAGATGCACGCTCCATCCGGCGCAACGCGCCCCAAGCCTGGCGCGCCAACCCGCGGCGCGCGGTCAGGCCGGAAGATTATTCGGCGATCATCGAGAAATTGCCATGGGTCCAGCAAGCCTATGCGACGACGCGCTGGACGGGCAGCTGGCCGACCGACTTCATCGCGGCCGACCCGCTCGGATCCGCCGATCTGACGAGTGACGAGCGCCGTTCGCTCATTCGCGAGATCGATTGCATCCGGCTTGCCACACGCGACGCGCGCGCAGTCGATGCGAGCTACCGCGACATCGACATCGACATCGTGGTCTGCATTGTCGCCGGGTTCGACGAAAGCCGGGCACTGAAGGCGGTCCGGGCGGCACTGGCACCGCCCGGCTTCTTCGATCCGGATAACTTCACCTTCGGCCAGCCGCTCTTCCGGTCAGCGCTGGAAGCCGCGGTCCAGGCGGTGCCTGGAATCGCGCATGTCGAAGCGATCAGGATCCGGGTCCTTGATGGGCGCGATCCTGGCAGGGGCAAGTGGCGCGACTTCACCGAAGCCCGGCTCGATGCTGGCCCCGACCAGATCATCAGGCTCCAGAATGACCCCGACAGATCGACGCTCGGGCTGCTCACCGTCCATTCGCACGGAGCGCTCGTATGACCCATTACAAGCCGCCAGAATGCTGCCCGGAGGGGCTTCACCCGCCGCTGTTCGATATTTCGCCGGGGTTGAAGCGGTTGCCGCGCGAAACCGCTCTGTTCGGCGGTTGGCGGGCAGCGCTGCTGAAGCGCATCGGACAGCCGTCCATCGTCTATCCCGCCGGCCCTTCACCGCTTTCGGAATGGGCGGCCGATAGCGAGGGTGATCTCGGCGTCATGATCCTCGAGTTTTGGGCGTACGTGCTGGACGTCCTCAGTTTCTACGATGCTCGCATTGCTGAGCGAACCTATCTCGGGACTGTCACCGAAGCCCAAGTGGCCAAGGAAATCGTCGACCTTATTGGTCACGTGCCAAGGCCGGCCCTGGCGTCGAAAGTGGAGCTCGCGCTCGACGCCGATGGCACCGCCGACCCGGTGGCCGTCCCCGTTCGCACTCGCTTCAGGAGCGAGGCGTTCGGCAGCGAGCCACCGCAAGCTTTTGAAACGATGTTGGCGAGCACGATCTGGCCGCAGCGTAATCGCTGGACGTTCGCACCATGGCGCCGAAACGAGTTTACCGGTCCCCTGCGACTGAACCCGGGACAGGCGCCCGCTCGGGGCACGGTGATCATGCTCGCGACCGGAACAAGTCCAGTGTTCGCCGGCCGCGTCGCCGCCGTTGCCACCGAAGCCGCCAGCGATGGCGGTCGCTACCAGCGCGTAACGCTGGAAGGTGAGCCATCGCTCAGCGCTCTCGCCGGCTCGGCGACCAATTCCGTAAGCGCCTTTGCCATGGGGCTGACAACCGGCCTGTCACCGCTCGTTTCGGCCAGTGAACGCGTGGACGAAACCGGCGGCGATGCCAAAAATCTGATCCTTGATTCGCTCTATCCGCAGATCGGCGAGGGCGGCAACGCGGTCATCGAGTTCACTGACGCCGGCGGAGTCGCGACCTTCCGCGCCGTCACGATCACGCATGCCAAGGTCGACAAGGATATTCCGACCGGTGTGACGGGCGTGAACGCCAGGCTCAGCTTGTCGAAGATTAGCTTCACGCTCTCGGCGACGCTCACTGGCAAGTCGATTACAGTCCACCTCATTCCACGCCTGTTGGGCAAACCGACGCGACCCGCTGAATCAGTGCGCACACTTGCCGACCTTAGGCTCGACGGCTCGCTTGAATTGCCCGCGCCCCCGCTGGGAAGTGCGCCCGTGGGCGGGGATTTCATCGCGCTTGGGGCGTCAGCGCGCGGCGCATCGCTAAGCGGCAACGTCGCCGAATTTGGCGAAGACCGGACTTTCATTCCAGGTGCCGACGAAGACGAATTTGTCCAGCCGTTGGTGACGCCGGTGTCGTTGCTCGGCAACGTCGTCACGGCGGTGCGCGGAGAAACCGTACCAAGTGAAGCCCTGGGGTCAGGCAATCCCGCGCTCGCCTGGCAGCGCTTCAAGCTCAAGAAGAAGCCGCTCACATGGGTTGCCGACGCTCACGCGACGAGCGGCCGATCGCCGCAGATCGAGGTCTACGTCGACGGGATCCGGTGGGAGTGGGTCGAAACGCTCTACGGCCATCGTGGCAACGAGCGAATCTATACGATTGAAATGGAGCATGACGGTACCGCCTGGATCTGCGGCGGCGACGGTCGGACCGGCTCCCGCTTCTCGAGTGGCGTGGAAAACATAACGGCGACCTACCGGTTCGGGGCCCAGGCAGCGAAACCGCCCGCGGGCTCGATCAAGCAGATCGTGCAGCCGGCGAAGGGACTGCTTCGGGTTTCATCACCGCTGGCGCCATTTGGCGGCGCCGATGCGGAAACTGCCGCGGAAACGAATGCCGCCGCACCGAATGGTGCGCAGTTGCTCGGGCGGGCGGTTTCCGCGGCCGATTTCCTGGCGATGGCCCGCAACTCCAACGGAATTCTGAATGCCGCGGTCAGTCAGGGCTGGGATTCGCATCTGCTTCAGCCAGTCATCGCAATCTATTACATCGCCGACGCGGGGGATCCGGGTCCCGACCTCAAGGATTATTTGAGCCTTCGCTCGCTGCCGGGATTGGCGATCACCGTGACTGCGGCAACAGCAGTTCCGGTAGCCAACTTCGACGTGAGCCTGGAAATCGATCCGGATTTCAACGCGGACAATGTCCGCCGCGACGCGTCCAACGCACTCTTCGACCTTGACGTCGGTCTGCTCGCTCCGCGGAATATCTCAATCGGCGCGCCCCTGTTCCACAGCATGATCACCGGCGCATTGCACCGCGTTCGCGGAGTCAGGGCAGTCTCGACAATCAACTTTGACGGGGCGGAGATGGGCTATGCCCGTTACGCCGGGCCCGGCGCCTGGTACGACATTCTGCCGGTCGGACGGGTGATCTGAAATGACCGGTCCAACCCGCACCGCACGAGACGATTTCGAACGGCTCTACGCAGAGAAATTCTGGGACTTAATTCCCGAGACGTATCGCAACGAAGACGGCCTCGCGGAGCCGCCGGGGCAGTTGCGAGCACTGGTCGAACTCGTTGCTTGCGAAGCCGCGATCGAACGGCGCAGCATCGATCGGCTTCTGGCGGACAGTCGGGTCGAGGAAGCCGATGACTGGGCGCTTGCCTACATCGGTCAACTGCTCGGAACGCGCTTTATCAACCCGTTGAACAGTGCCGGCCGGCGGGTCGATATCGCCAGGACGCTTGCTTACCGTCGGCGCACGGGCACCGCCCGGCTCCTTGAAAAGCTCGCCAATGATATCGCGGGCTGGGATGCCAAATTGTCCGAAGCATTCCGCCGGCTCATCCGCTTCCCCCATGCGCTCGACCGGACGTTCGACCCTGGCCCGGTTACAGGTACCTTGCCCGGGGGTTGGCCCAACGTCCGCGCGCTCCGCATCGGCGACGTCGTCGACGGGCCGTTCGACGATATGGCGCACCGTCCCGACTTCCGGGCGGGGCGCGGGGTTCGCGGCCTCTACAACATCCCCAAGGCCAACCTCTTCCTCTACCGCACTTACGCGTTCCCGCTTCGCGGCATCGACCCGGTCCGGCTGAATGCCCGCCACTATGCCCTCGACCCATCGGGCCGTGGGAGCTTCACCTTGTTTCAGCCCGGAGACCCGGAGCGGGCCGAATGCGATGCGCCAGCTGAATGGCAGATCAGAATGCCGATCACCTGTCGCCGGATGGGTGCCGTTCGATACTGCTTGCCGGATAGTGCGGCGACCGGCGGGCTCAACTGGGGTTTGCTCGTCGGACGCAGCTTCGAGTCCGCTGAAGACTTGCTCGCCACCGCCACCGCGGAAGGCGTCGGGAACCTCCCCGCCCTCCCCATGGCCGCGCTCGACCCGGAGTCGATCAAGGCGCACCTTATCGCGCATCCGGGCAACATCCTTCCGGCGATTGATATCGCATTCAAGGGCAGCCGGTTGATGCCGCACCAGATCGCCGGCGCGGGGCTTCGCGACTGGGCAAACGGAGTGACTCCTCCGGACCAGGTCGAGGCGATGCTCGATCCCACCCATGGCCTGCTGCAGCTCGTCCACCCACCGGGCGCAAGCGGCGTCACGATCCGGCTCGACCAACTCTATTATGGCCAATATTTCCCGGTTGGCGCCGGGACTTATGACCGAAGCGGCGAGCTGCCTTCCGTCGCCGGCACTGCAATAGCGGTCCCGACACCCAATCTGTCCACCCTGTCCGGGGACCTCGAAGCGATGACGAGCCGGACCTTTCGCCCGGTCACCGCGTCGGACCGAATTGATATTGTTGCCGACACCCGGATCTGGGCTAGCAACGACGAACGTCCCTATTTCAAGCTGAGGCCGGCGGCGGGCGGTAACGCCATAGAGATACGCGCAACCGTGGCCGGTACTGCGCTGGAACTGGACGGGTTGTGGCTCGGCGCCGCTCTCGCCGGAGCGATGGCCGGCACCACCCTGGCGCGGCTGCGGATCACCGGGGAATGGGATCGAATCGTGCTTCGCCACATGACGATCGATCCGGGCGGAGTGAAAGCTGCGCTCGCACCGACTGCCGGCGAACCATTCGCCTTTGAAAACGGCAAACCCATTCCGCACGTCCGGATCGTTATCGAGGGCCAGGTCGAAGACCTGATCATCGACCGATCGATCGTCGGCTCGCTCCACGACAGCGGCGCGGGGCTGACGAGCGGGCTTTCCGCGTGCAGTGCCGCGCGCGTCACAATCGCCGACTCCGTCGTTCACGGTTTGGCCGGCGCACCGGCAATCGACATGCCGAGCGCGAATTTCACGATCGACCGCTGCACCATCCTCGGCGACTGCAACCTGGGGCGCGCCGAAATCTCGAATTCGATCATCGATGGCAAACTCGAGGTCCAGGATGCCCAAGGCAGCTGCCTGCGCTTTTCCGCAGTCGCCGGGGGGGCACGGATTCCCGGGCCTTATCGTTGCGTCATCATGCCCGACGGTCTTCCGGCGGGGATGTTCGACTCCAGGCGCTTTGGCGACTGGGATTATTGCCGGCTCAGCGCCTCGTGCCCCGAAGGGATTGCCGAGGGAGCCGAGAACGATGCCGAGATGGGCGTTTTCTACCGCGCCCTTTTCCCGATCAAACGTGACGACCTTCTGACGAAAATTGCCGAGTTCGCTCCGGTGCAAGCCGTCGTCCAGACAATTTTCGAGACCTGAAAGGGGCAAGCATGACCGCCGACATCTCCCGCAGGTTCAGCGATCGCAACAAGCTCTTTGCTGCACTTCAGCGTCAGCAAGGGCGGATTCCAACCGACGCCGAGGAAGACAGCGGCGATGATATGCTGCGCTCTGCGCACGAAGTGTCGTTCGCCGAAGCGATCTCGCCGCTCGGAAGTCCCGACGACGGTTTCAAGATTGCTCTACGACCGGGCGACAATACCGGGTTCGATATTCTCGCCGGAAGTTTCTACCTCGCGGGCAACCGGATCGAGAACCCGGTCAAGCTCGACTTCAAGGATCAGGCCAAGGGTAACTGGCTGACGATGGCCGCCGCCGACCTGCCGATCGCCGGAAGCAAAATCGCCGTTTGTCTTGAGGTCCATGAGCATACGATCAGTGCGACCGAAGACGCGGAGAATTTTGATCCCGCACTTCGGGGCGCCGATGGTGCCGCTCGTAAGCGGGTTAGCTGGCGGGTCCGTCAGGGACCGACGACGGCCGCCACCTGCGACGCCGCGCTCGCCGATCTCTTCGACACCGCGACTCTCGCCGCTCGAGACCCGTTGACTGGTGAACTCAAGCCGACCGGCACGCTGACCGTTGGCTTTGATGGCGACGGCGCCGACCTCGACCTGTGCAAACCGGCGACGCAGGCCGGCTACCTTGGCAACCGGAACAATTGTTACCGGGTGAAGCACAACGCCGCCGGTCGGTTCCTGTGGAGCGAGGACAACGGCTCGCAGCTTTACCGGGTAGCGATCAGTGCCGACCGCAAGTCGTTGAAGTTCATCACTCAGCCGCGAGATGAGTATCTGCGGCCCAAGTCCGGATATGTGATTGAGCTGCTCCGGCCTGACTTGCTGATGCCCAACCTCGAAAAGGCCGCGGAAGAGGACGGCTATCTGGTCAAGGCGAGCGCCAATTTCGCTGACGGATCGCTGGCCCTGTCGACGACGCTCGCGATCGAGACTCAGTTGGCGGCGTTCGATGCCTGGCTGAATGGCCTCGATCCGGCATTGTTCGACGATCCCGCCAAGCGCTGGTTTTATGCGCGGGTATGGACGGGCGGCGGCGAAGGAGCCGCTCTCGACCATGGCTTCACGGCCGGGACACCGGTTCAGCTCGCCGGCACTGGCCTCACGATCACCTTCAACGGCGCGGTTCTTCCGGGATCGAGCTGGACGATCGCCGCGCGACCCGATGCCCCCGAATTGGTACTGCCCTGGGCGCTCCTCCACGGGCTTGAAGCGCAAGCGCCGCGCCGTTTCATTGCGCCGCTGGCCATCGTCGACCTGACGACGGCAACCGTGCATCATTGCCGGCCGCATTTCCGGCCGCTGTGGCGGATCGAAGGATGCTGCTCGGTAACCGTCGGTGATGGTGAAACGAGCCTTGGCGATTATCAGCATATCGGCGACGCCGTCGCGGCCCTGCCCGCCGAAGGCGGGACGGTTTGCCTGCTTCCCGGAACGCATCGTGCCAATGTCTCACTGAGCGGGCGGACGAACATCCGCTTCAGCGGGTGCAGGGGCCGCTCGCGCTGGATCGCCGACAATCCGGCCAATCCCCTCGCGACCCTCACCGATTGCACGTCGATCAGCTTTGTCGACATCGAAATGGAAGCGACCGGCAGCTGTTGCATCCTCGCCACCAAGTCCAACCCGCTCGACGCATCGATCGCCAACGGCGGCCTCCTGGTCTGCGGTTGCAAACTGCTCGCTCGAGCCGGTTGGGCGATCTCCGCGCGTGATCAGGAAGGCTGCGTGATCGAACATAGCGAGGTTATCGCGGGACCATTGGCTGCCCGTAACGCGGCCGACCCCACGCAAACTTTTTCGGCGCTGTTCCTTGGCGGCCATCGCCTGCGAGTCGAGCGGTGCCGCATCGCGGCACCTCTCAGTGTTGGTCAGGCGGAGAGCCTCCGCGCGATGGGTGGAATCCACATCGCCGGCGGGTCGTCGGAAGTCGAAATCAGGCGCAACCTGATCGAAGAAGGCGCCGGCATGGGAATCATGCTGGGCTCGATTCATATCGAGACAGTGATCATCGAAGGACCGCCGCACTGGACCGAAGGTCCGGTCGGCGTTCGCTACATAATCGACGACGCCGGCTGCATCACGATCGTCTGGTATCCCCCGCCCGGGACGGGTGACGGCGGAGAGGAAATTCACTCTGACGGTGAAGTGACCAAGATCCGGATCATCGACAATGAAATCAGGGCCATGGGGTCGAACGGGATCGGCAGCTTTCCCGTCCTGCTGGTCGCCGAGGATGGCACCCCGGCTGAAGATGCGATCCTTGTTTCCTTCCTCAGCGTCATCGCCAACCACATCCACGGGTGCGCACGCTATGAGCCCGCTCCGCTGGGCCCAGTTGGCCGCATGTTCACGGGCCGCGGCGGCATCGCCATCGCCTTGCTGATCGATAGCCTGTTCGACGACAACCGGATTGAAGAGAACGGCGGCATCAGCGGCTACGAAAGTTGCGGAATTTCGATCATCTACGGCGAGACAACCCGCATTTTCGATAACGTAATCGCGGCCAACGATGTCTGGCGTGAACGCGTCAAGGCGCTTGGCCCCAACAGCGGGATCGATATCAAGCTCGCGGTCGGAGGCCTTCCTGCGGCAGGCGACCCGCAAGTCTCGGGGGTCAGCCTGGCAAGTGGTGCGGGAGCGAACTTCACCAATGCCACAGGAGCAAATTTTGCCGCGACAGGCCGTCGGACCCCTGACTCTCAGGCGGTGGTAATTCACGGCAACCAGGTTGATCAGCCAGCCGGTCGGGCTGTTCGTTTGCTCGCGATTGGCCCGGTTTCAATGCAGGACAATTTCCTCACCGGTGCCCAGCCGAGTCGTCTGTTCTCGGATCTGGCGGGAGCGATCAAGATCATTGGCCTGGCCGTCAACAACATGGCCAAGCATGTGCAGCAACAGCAGCTGGTGATCATCGAAACATTGCTTGATCTGGCCGGCGGCGACGCCGTGCAAATCTTCAACCTCGGATTGGCGCAGGACATCTTCACCCTGATCTGGAGCCGCGGGATCCGGGACAAACAGTCGAGCGCTGCGACCTGAGAGGCCAACGGCGAATCGGGATCAAACAGCCTATCGGGCTTCATCGTGCAAATGGCCAACGCCCAGGTCTTCGCTGCTCTCCCGGCGATTTTCCAACGCGGCGGCGAGACCATGCTCGTCGATAATCAGATTTCGCTCCGGCGACCTTTCGTCGGTGGCCCGCAGGGCTCGATGAGCGCCATCCTCGTGGTAACGCTCGACGATCTGGAGTTCAGTGACAACCAGTTCGAGGCCGATATCGAGCGCGGTTGGGTTCTGATCGATGCCATCCTGTACGGCGTCACAACGCGCGCAGTCGGCAACCGCGGCCAGGAAGGTGCGCTCTGCTGGCGTTCGATCCAGGCCTACGGACTCGCCGCCAACAATGTCGCGCACAATCAACTGACCTGTCCGCTTGCCGCGACTGGCGCCAACGTCGTCGCCGTTCACAACCAGATCGCCATCTAGGGAGACGAGTAATGCCGGTAGACGAACGGACCGCGCTGGGACTGTCGAAGCTGGCGAAATCGCTGCCGGGTCAGGCACGGCTTCTCGAACTCGCGGCGCTCGCCGGCAACGGACTGGCCGCGCCGCTCGCCAGGGTCCGGGCCAACCAAGCACGCCGCGAGGCCGGCAGGGCCAGGCTTGCATTTGGGTCGCGGTCTTCCGAATATTCGCGGAAGGTCGCGGAGCAGCAAGCCGCCGAGCAGCTTACTGCGTCGATCGATGCCGAAATCGAGCGCCTGTCGCTGAACCCACCCGTCCCAAGAGAAGGGGAAGTCGCGGTTTATGGCTATGTCCGCGACAACGGGAGGCCGCTGCAGGGAGTCGGCGTCTCGCTCGACGGCGCCCGCGGCAAAGCCGGGATCGAAACGAAGACCGGCGTCGACGGTTCATTTGCGCTAACCGGGACGGCAGCGGAACCGCTCGGCCTAACGGTGCGCAAGGGCAATGCGGTTCTCAGCGCCGATGATGACGCGCGTTACACCCCGGCGCCGCGCGCTTTTTACCGGCTGATCGATGTCGGTGACGGCGACGGGAAAGGTCGGGACCGCACTTCTTCGAGGCCGATCGAACGGCCCGCGCTCGCCAAGCCTGCTGAGAAAGCCCCGTATGACGGCCTGACGCTCGGACAGGCTTTGGCCAAGCTGGCAGAAGACGGAAGGCCGCTGCTGCGGGTTATCTTGACCCCTACGGAGGACGAGCACGGTCACGTCATCGGCGCGACCATGGACTCGCGAAATGGCGCCGTGACGCTCCAGATCGCAACCAGCGACGGGCATTCCGAGCGGCTGGATGCGCTCGCGGTGCTGATCGCCCAGGATCCGAAGGCCGAGCAGCTCGGGTTGGGCACGATCGAGCAGGCCCGCAAGCGCCTCAAGACAGCTGAGATCGAGACGCTTGAAGATGCGCACGGTCTCCTCGATCTCTCGGACGCCACGATCGCCCGCAAGGCCGAGGTTCAACGCGGCGTCCAGGCGCGGACCCTGCGCACGTTGTTGCAGGATGCGCTCGACAGGCTCGAGCCGCGCTAGGCGATGGCCGCGCTCGCCCTCGCCCGCAAACCGCTGGCTCGCCAAGGCGGGACTGCGGCACAGGTGCCGGCATCGGTCCAGCGCAAGCTCGAGGTTGGTGGGGCCAGCGACCACTTCGAACGCGAAGCGGATCAGGTTGCCCGCCGCGCTGTCCAGGGCGGCGGCCCCGTCGCCATTCCGCCGACGATCTCCCCCTTGAGTGCCCAGTGCAAACCAATGTCCGCGAACTCGCGCAAGGCGCCGGAAGAGAAAAAGCCGGCCAAGGCGCAGCGCAAGGCGGCCGGAAAGACACCCAAGGTAGAAGAGGACAAGAAGAGCGGCGGGCCCAAGGCGCAGCGCAAAGCAGCCGCTTCAACCAAACCCGCCAAGACGGACGAAACGAAGAAAGGCGGCGCCAAGGCCCAGCGCAAGGCTGCATCCGCCTCGCCCAAGAAGCAAGAGGAGAAACCGGCGAAGGGAAAAGCCCAGCGCAAGGCGTCGGCGAAAACCCCCAAGGTCGATGAGGACAAGAAGGCCGGCGGCAAGCAGGCGCAACGCAAGAAAATCGCGACGCCACCGGAGAGAGAGGAAAAGGCCGGGACCAAAAAGACGCAGCGAAAGGCGCAGCGCGACGACGGCGGCGCCGGGAGCGCCGGCGGGGTCGCGCCGGGCGCGGTGGAATCGTCAATTGGGCGCATGCAGTCAGTCGGCTCAGGCGGCCTCGACAGCTCGACACGCAGCTTCATGGAAAGCCGGATCGGCCATGATTTCAGCGGGGTTCGGGTACATCGTGGCAGCGAGGCCGCAGCAGCGGCCGACGCCTTGAACGCGCGCGCCTTCACCGTCGGCAACGATATCTTCTTCAATCGCGGCGAGTATCAGCCGCATAGTCAGGGCGGGCGCGAACTACTGGCGCATGAGCTCACGCACACGGTGCAGCAGGCGGGGCGGGCTGCGCGGAAGATCCAGCGTGTGCCGACTCCCGCTCCGGCGCCGTCGACCCCCGCCAAAGAAGCACTGCCGCCAAACCATGTCCTGAACTTCACGACGACCGAGGCGGGCACCTCGCGTCAGGGCTCGCTCGAACTCGACACCAATGTTCTCAATCTACCAGTCCTTCGCCTGCCGACACTCAATGGAACCGTTAAGGGCGGCAAGGACGGAACGGAGGCGGGAGGCCGGCCGAAGAGCATTCGCAGCGGTCAGAATACGTTCGCTACCGGGGAAGGCTGGTGGATACAGGCGGTCGGACCACGGCCGCCGGGATCGGCAGCGTCCAAGTGGGTAGCCGACGGCCGCGAAAAATGGTCCGCCGCGCTCAAGACGAAACTTGAAGCGAAACTTCGGCCGGACAGCCAGAAGTTTGAAGGCGATATCTACATGCTCGGCTTCACGCGCCGAAGTCAGGCGCGAGATGCGTATTTTCTGTTTGGGACACTTGAAGACATCTCGCGCTCGCAAATTCTGCTAATCCCGAATTGGACCCGGCAGAACAGCGAGCCCAATGGCCCGCCGCCGCGGGGTGGACCGAGCCTCGGATTCTTCGACGTCGACCACATTCTCGAGTGGCAACTCGGTGGTGCCGACGACACCGATAACATGTGGCTACTGCAGAGTAGCTTTAACCAGCGCACCGGCTCGACCATTAGTTCGCAGATCAACTCGGACATTGCCGGCGCGGTTCGAGTGGTGCGCGAACACTACGATGTCAGCGGCGTGACGATCCCCAATACTGACGCCATCCGGGCATCCTGGCGGATAAACTTTGCCACGACGATCAGCACCGGCGACAATGCCGCGGTACCGTTTTGGACTCGCGACAACATTCGCGACGGGCTCCAGCTCGAGCCGATGAAGTTTCTGACCGGCGCAGAAATCGGGCAGCGCGGACTTCATCCGGTTCTCGCGGGGCGACGACCGACCGAGGTCGATCTGTTTCCCACCGAAAATGGCGGCAGTGTTCGCAAACTGGGAATCTCGAGCGGGCGACTTCGTGCGCCGCCGAACCCCGAAATCTACCGCAACATGTTCTTCCTCGACGGTGTGTACCAGGATGATGGTCAGAACATCGGCGCCGTTCGGATCGAGTTCTGGAAGAACCTCAAGAATGACAAAGGCCAGATAATCTATCGCGGCAACGAGGCGGTGAAAGAGCCCGTTATCCGTGAGGTTCACATTTCCAAGATCGAGCCGTTCATCAACGTCGGCTACTTCTCCAAGGCCGACGTCTATGCGGCGAGCGAGAATCTCAACATCGCCGGCCTGTCACCCCTGGGGCTGACACGCCTCGAACTCGACAGCGAAGGCAACCTCATTGCCGATGGATCTCTGACCGCAACCAAGGCGCTGTTTCCCAACCTCGGCATCAATCTCTCGATCGTCAACGACGAGATCCGGCTGTCATTTCCGATTCCCATCGCGGGGTTCAACCTTGGACCCTTTTCGATCACCTCGCTGGCAATGTCCTTGGGTTACGGGCCTCGCGGGCCATCGATCGAAGGCATGGCGGGATTCGAAATTCGTGGCGTCGGCACGGGAAGCATCACCGCGTCTGCCGCAACGCGAGGCGGCCCGACGATTGCCGGTCGATTTGACCTCGAGACAGACTTTCTCAATCCTGCGTTTGTCGACGTTAGCTATAATTTCGGGAATGACGAGCTGACGGCAACCGGCTCATTAGGGGTGCAGAGCGGCCGGATTCCTGGCGTCCAGTCGGGCCAAGTCACAGTCAACATCACACGCCAGAGCGTAGGGATCACCGGTACCATCAACCTCGCCGCGCCGCTTGCGGGAACCGTCGTAAACGTTGGTTACACGCCGGAACGAGGTATCGTGATCGGCGCGGAGAACATCCCGCTCCCATTCGGTAACCTGCCCGCAGTCCAGAACGCGACCATGTCGATCGGCGCGGCGCGCAGCCCCGAAGGCGTATGGAGTTTCACCGGGGCCGGCACGGCGACCCTGGCTATCCCCGGCGCCACCGGGACGATCAATCTCGCCTATGCCGACGGCCTCGTCACCATGACCACGGTCGCCACCGTGCAAAAGGGACCGGCGACAGGGACGCTCAATTTTACCGCCACCAACGGCGCCGTCGACGAGCAGGGCAATCCGATCGAGGGCCAGATCGGCAATGGCATTACCGCCTGGGGACGCGGGCGCGTGACGATCCAGTTCGGCCAATTCGTCCAGGGCACCGCGGACATCGAATATACCCGGGACAATAGCATCATCCTGCGCGGCGAGATTGCCTTGCCGCCGGTCTATGAGGTGTTCGCGCGACGCGAATATAACCGCGAGCTGCTCCACCTCGAGCCGCCGGAATTCCCGATCTGGGGCGTCTCGGTCGCCGGGATCGGCATTGGCATCTTCGCGTTTGTCGACGCCCGCGTTTCGTTCAATGCCTACGTCGGGCCGGGCCAAATCCGCGACGCCGCAATCAGCGCCGAGATGGATCTCGACCACCCCGAAAATGCAACGGTTCATGGTCACGGCCAATTCTATGTGCCGGCTTATGCCGGCCTGAATTTGGATGTCGGCGGCGGCCTGCGCGCTCGCGCCGCGGTCGCATATGTCCAGGGCCGCGTCGGCCTCGAAGGTCAGCTCGGTCTCGAGGCCAGCGCATCGGCAAGCATCGACATCAACTGGAACCGGGCTGAAGGGATTTCGCTCGAAACTCAGTTCGATGCCAGCATCCGGCCGAAGTTCCGATTGCTCGCCAACGCTTCGGTCACCGTTGGTGTCGACCTGCTGTTCACCGACGTATCGCACACCTTTGGGCCTTGGGAAAAAACGCTCGGAGAATTCGGGCCCGACATGGAGCTTGGGGTGTCGTTCCCCATTCGCTGGTCGGAAGCCAATGGGCTCGACCTGAGCCTCGACAATATGACCGTTCGCCAGCCGACCCTCGACGCTGGCGACCTCATGAGCAGCGTGTTTGATCGGTTAGCGTCCTGAACAAATGAGCAGGAGGAATCATCATGGCCAGAACGTCGACGAAAAAGGATCGTCCGGAATTGCCGGCGGCGGCTCGCACCGCGCCACCCCCCACCCTTCCCGTGCGTGATCCCTGCTGCATCGGTCCGTGCGACCCGCCGTGGCGCGACGATGAGCAATGTTCGGTGTGGTATGAAACGCGATTTTTCCACGCTCCGCTAACGCGGGATCGCAAGGACCAGACCGACCGGGCCGTGCGCGAATATATCGAGTTCCGGATCACCTACGAGCATCGGCTGTGCCGACTAGGCAAGCAGCTTGGACCGCTACTCTACACCGTCACGTTGTTGCCCGGCGAGAAAGTCACGTTGTACCAGAGCGAGCGCTTCGCGCAGATCACGTCGGTCGAGGATCGCTTTTCGGTCGAAACCACCTTCACCGGGTTCCTTTCACGAATCCACGAAACCAATCTGACCTCGAATCTCGATCTGCTCGGCACCAAATTCTCCGATCTGAACAAGGAGACCGCCTCGGTTGGCGGGCTGGCCGGGCTCCTCGGCCTGCCCAAGACGGCGGCCAAGGGCGGTGCGGTCGTCAATGATCATGCCGCGTTGAACGCCCACCTGGTTTCAGACCAGTTCTACCAGTCGGTAATCCAGGCCTCGCGCCTGACTCACACCGAGCGGTCCGTCGTCGTCAGCACCTACGCTGAAAGCGAGGCGCAGAAAGTGACGTCGCGCACCTTCCAGAACGACAATGCGTGCCGGGCCGTGACCTATTTCGTCCGCAAGGTCCTGGAACTCTTCTCGGTGAGCACGGTGGTTTCCGATATCTCCTACCGAATCATCAGTCCCCAGTTCCCGCCTGACTGGCATCCCATCGCCGACGTCGGCTGGCTTCCGCCGGCGGTTCAGGGGCAGATCAAGACCATCGCCCATTCCTTGCCGCGCGTCGGCACGCTCGTTGAGCGGCCCAAGGCCATCACCTTGCCGACCGACGGTACCGTTTATGATCCGGAGCTCGCTCATTGCGGCTCGTGCGAGCCCGAACGGGAAGTGGCAATCGAATTGCAGCTGAAGAAGCAGCAGGCCGAGGTTCAGTTGCTGGAACTGGAGCTCGAACGACGGCGGATGTTGCTGCAGCAAGGCGATCTCGCGCCGTTCGAAGCTGCTTGCCAACCCGCGGAGGCATCGTCCGCGTAGCCCGGCACTGACGCGCCGGACGCCATAGCGGAGTTCCGGATGGGTCGGAAGCGGGCATTAGCCTCTCCCTAAAAACGCGTGCGCCTGCCAGACCCGCCGCACGAGGCAGGCGAGTGCGGCCCGGCCGCTCGCTAGGCGAAGCCTAAAGCCAGGAATGGGTCGATAACCAACTTCTTAGTCCTCCCAGTGCCGCAGCCGAGAAAGCAAAAGTCCGAAGATGGCACCACCCGAGGCAAAGCCGACGATTGCCCATGGCCGACCATCGTGGCGGTAGGCGGCGAAGCCCGCTCCCGTCGCACATGCCACCGTTAAAGCGATCACCATTCCGCGATGAGTGCCAAGCATTCGCTCAGGGTAACTGCGCTGGTAATGTCCGCAATGGGTGGAAAGCGGTCATTGCGGACTGTGAGCGTTTGCCTACGGTCCGCGCATGGACATAACCGCCCTCCGTCAGCGTCTAGGCGACATAGTCCGCGAGGAAGAGGGTTCGGATGTCGATTGGGGCGCGGTCAAGCGCATGTGCGAGACACTCTACCAAGACTTGGACGGCCAGCCCGACTTGGATTGCCCCCACATTGTGTTCCACTTTCTGTCTGATGCCGACATTCGAGCGAAGGATGCGGACTATGGGAGGGGACAGCGGGTAGAGGTGAGGCGCTTCGTCGAGACTGGTCAATGCAACGACAGTAAGCCAGGTCCGGCATGGGGTTGCGCTGCTGCGTTAGCCGCTCTCGGGGCCTTGCTCTACTTGCTCCTGCGCTAATGACCGGAATGGGTGGAAAGCGGACATTAGCTAATTGCGATAGAGTGTCACGCATTGCGAGCGCTGCACGTCCGGTGACGTGTCGGCATCGATGTTGAGGATTTCGATGCCGTGCAGGACGCATAGCTCCTGTGTCGCCTCCGCAGCTTGCACGACCGCATCGACTGATTTTCCCACCTGAACCTTGGGGTAGAGAAACGCGCCCTCCCATCCGTCTATATTGAGCCAGCCGCGATCTTTTAGGCCTTCCGCGACTTGCTGGAGGTTCTCAGGTGGCCCCATCATGTAGAAGGTCAGCCAGAGCCGGTCGCCGCCGAACTCGGGCCGCGCATCAAGCTTCGGTAGATTAGCCTCGACCTGCTCTGCAAAGATATTTGGTTGTGCCACTCCTCGTCATAGCGCGCGAAGGGGCTAATGTCCGCAATGGGTCG
>Ga0068867_100001283_pt1 | contig 17305 bp, 26 predicted proteins | sample KBSMisM32_FD_65649 | JGI IMG/M metagenome (GOLD analysis project Ga0068867, IMG submission 65649) | Miscanthus rhizosphere microbial communities from Kellogg Biological Station, Michigan, USA - KBS Miscanthus M3-2 | ecosystem: Host-associated > Plants > Roots > Rhizosphere > Soil ...
GGTGTCGCCGACCTTGAACTGCGCGTGCATGATCTTGTTCTCGCTGCCGGGCGGAAGCATGCCCGGCGGCGGCGCCTCGGGGCTTTCCCTGTTGCGCATCAGCATCGTGACCTCGGCGCCGACCGCGCGCTTGTAGAACTCGAGCGCTTCCTCGCAGCGGCCGTCGAAGAACAGGTAGCTCTGGACCTGCATGATGGAATCTCCTTGTGTCAGGGACGCGATCAGCGCGATTTGCGAGCGAACTCGGCGCGCATGCGCTCGACCTTCTCGCGGTGCTCGGGCGTGAATTCCGCCCCGAAATCCTCGGCCTCGAAGACCTGGCGGATCTCGATCTCGGAGTCGCCGATCATCGGGTTCGGGCAGCGCTTGACCCATTCGATCGCCTCGTCCTTCGATTTCACGTTCCAGATCCAGAAACCGGCGACCAGCTCCTTGGTCTCGGCGAACGGGCCGTCGATCACGGTGCGCTTGCTGCCGTGGAAGAGGACGCGCGCGCCCTTCGAGCTCGGCTGCAGGCCTTCGCCGGGCTGCGAGAGGATGCCGGCCTTGACGAGCTCCTCGTTGAACGCCCCCATGGCGTCCATCAGCTTCTGGTCGGGCATGATGCCGGCCTCGGAATCCTTCGTGGCCTTGACGAGGATCATGAATCGCATGGCATTTCTCCTGGTTGCGGGATCGGCTCGGGCGGGCGTTGCGGTCGTCCGCTCGGCCTGCCTCTACTTGCACGACGAACGGCCGGGCCGGAAATCGACATCGGCCCGGCGGGGCGCGGTCGACGTCAGCCGGGCGTCGGTGTCCGGCCGACCCGGGCGAGCAGGGCGGCGCGGCGCTCGAGGCTCGCCTTCGGCCAGTGCTCGTCGCGATCGTAATACTCGGCGACGGCCGGCGCACCGGGCGGAAGGACCACCCACGGCTGCTTGGACATCGTGAAGATGTGGATGTCCGGCGGCAGGCGGTCGGGCTCGTCGAGCGTCCCGACGCGCACGAAGCGCACGGCGTCGCCCGCCCCCGCGTAATTGCTCCACACCGCGATCCGGCAGCGCGGGCAGCGCGCGATCTTCTGTCCGCGACCGCTGTTCGACGGCGTGAGCACGACGTCGACCTCGCCCGCGAGGATCTCGACGCGGTCGGCCTCGATCATCGCGTTGAGTGCGAACGACGCGCCGGTCTCGCGCTGGCACCAGCGGCAGTGGCAGCAATGCACGAACATCGGCGCGCCGTGCATGCGGTAGCGGACCTCACGGCATGTGCAGCCGCCGTCGTGGACATCAGCCGGGCTCACGCCGGGACGACCAGGTCGGCCTGGCCGACGATGGCCTTCGGAATCGTCAGACCGAGCGCGAGAGCGGTCTTCAGGTTGACGGCGAGCTCGAACCGTTCCGGTTGCGCGATCGGCAGGTCGCCCGGCTTCGCACCCTTGAGGATCCTGTCCACGTAGCCGGCCGCTCGCCGGTATTGGTCGGTGAAGCTCGGCCCGTACGACACCAGGCCGCCTTCCGTGACGAACTCGCGGCGCGAGTAGAGCGTCGCCAGCCGCGACTCGAGCGCCGCGCGCGCGAGCTGCGGCAGGCTCGCCCCGAATACCGGATCCGAGAGCGCGAGGACGCCCTGGGCGCGACGTTCGCGCGCGGCCGCGAACGCGCGGGCGAGATCGGCAGGGGAGGCCACCGGCACCTCGGTCACGTCGAGCTTGAGCGCCGGCGCCGCAGCGCGGGTCTCCTTGAGCGACGGCGCCGAATTGCCCGGGTTGTGAAATATCGCGACTCGCGAAGCCGTCGGCACCGTTGCCTTGAGTTGCTCGAGTTGCTTGCCGCTCAACGACACGACGAGGTTGGACAGCCCGGTCGCGCGGCCTCCAGGACGGGCGAGGCTCGCGGCGATGCCCATGCCGACCGGATCGCCGACGGCGGAAAACACGACCGGAATGGTGCGCGACGCGGCGAGCGCCGCCGACGCGCCCGCTCGACCGCCGGTCACGATGACGTCGACGCGGCTTGCCACGAGCTCCGCCGCGAGTTGCGGCATGCGGTCGGTTTCGCCGTGCGCGTAGCGCTCGACGAACGTCGCCGTGCGCCCGTCGACATAGCCATGCGAGCGCAGCCCATCGCGCAATGCCGCGATCTGGACGTCGTCGCCCGCGCTGTCGCCCAGGATGCCGATCCTCGGCATGCGCACCGAAGGCTGGGCCTGCGCAAGCATCGCCGGCAGCGCGATCGCCGCGAGGGCGATCCGTCGCCGTCGCATGGAGGTCATGTCAGAAGCTTAGCGGAGACGGCACCAGCGCGCATGCGCCGTCGCCGAGCGCGAACAGCACGACGAGCGCGGCCGCCCAGAACGCCGGGTATTCCCAGCCGCCACCCTCGTTGCTGAAGAGCCAGCCCTTCCTGCCGTGCACCGCGTAGATCGTGCCGAGGATCAGCGGCACGAGCGCGAGCGCGACGACGCGCGGCCAGATGCCGAGGATCAGCGCGAGGCCGCCGCCGAGCTCAAGGGCGATCGCGACGTACGCGAGGCCGCCGGGCTGGCCGATCGACTCGAACCACGCGACCGTGCCCGCCGGCTTGAACACGACGAGCTTGAGCCAGCAGTGCGCGAGGAAGAGCACGCCGAGCGCGACGCGAAGGAGCAGCACGGCGTAGGGAGCGGAATGGGCGTCGATCATTCGGACCTCCTCTCGGCGAGCCACGCGAGCGCTTCGGCCTCGTGCGGATAGATTTCCATCGACAATCCGAAATGGCCGGCGGCCTGCACGCCGAATTTCTGCGGATGGATGTACGCGCTGTCGGTGACCAGCGCGACGGCCACGCGCCCGTCGGACGCATGCGCCCAGTCCTCGGCGGCGAGGAAGCGGTCGACCAGCGTCGGCATCGGCACCGCGGTCACGCCGGCGACGTTGATCAGGAGCTCGCCGATGCGCTCGGTGCGGCACAGGTCGATGTTGCGCCGGATGAAGTCGACGGCCTCGACGAGCGTCGACGCGCCGTGCGCGCGGACGATGCAGAGCGTTCCTTCCAGCGTACGGACGGACTCGATCGGCATGCGCGGGGGCGACCCTCGGGGCTTCGGCGTGTCAGATGCGCGCGTCGTTCGGCGCCGTGTAGGCGCCGCCGGCATCGCCGGTGTTCACGACGCCGCGCGGCTCGACCAGCATGACGTGGCACTCGCGCTCGGCGACCGGCCGGTGCTCGACGCCCTTTTGCACGACGTACATCTCGCCCGGCCCGAGCTCGACGCGGCCGTCGCGCAGCTCGATCGCCATGCGGCCGTCGATGACGATGAACGCCTCGTCGGTGTCGGCGTGCGCATGCCACACGAACTCGCCCTCGAGCTTCACGAGCTTGAACTGGTAGTCGTTGAGCTCGGCGATGACGCGGGGCGCCCACCGGTCGGAAAAGCGCGCGAGCTTGTCGCGCAGGTTGATCGCTTCGTGCTTCATGGCCCGGGCATCATGGTAACGCCGTCGTCACCCCGCGGCGCGATGCCGCAGCGTCCGCCACAGCGCCACGAGCGTGGCGACGAGCAGCACCGGGTAGAGCAGCAGGAGGTCGACACGGATGTTGCACTCGCCCGAGCAAAGCACGCGCATGTGAATGAGCGTCTCGTAGGCGCCGTACGCGAGCCACAGCCCCGCCGCGATCGCCGCCGACCTCGCCCGCCGCCAAAGCCACAGCCCGGCGAACGCGCCTGCGGTGGCGAACGCCAGCCAAGGGTAGGCGATCATGATGCCGAGCACGGCGTTCCTCCGGTCATCGTCGCGGCGCGAGGGTCCGTGTGACGGCATTCCACAGCGCGAGCTGCTCGCCGTTGCCGCCCGCGACGTTCTCCGCCGCCGTGCTGACCATCACGAGCTTCGACTCGGGGTCGACGAACACGAACTGCCGCCTCAGTCCCCTCAGCACGAACTCGCGACCGTCGCCCGGCATGATCCACGTCTGGTACCCGTAGCCGAAGAATTGCCCGTGGTCGCCGGGGTAGAAGCCGCGGCCGGCAGGACGCGTCGCGTCGCGGACCCACGTCGACGGGATCACCTGGCGGCCACCCACCGCGCCGCCGTTGGCGAGCAGCATCCCGAAGCGTCCCCAGTCGCGCAGCGTCGCGTTGAAGCCGCCAAAGGCGATCTCGTAGCCCCCCTTGTCGACGAGCCAGCTCGCGTCGGCCTCCGCGCCCATCGGCTTCCACACCTTCTCGGACAGGTAGTCGGCGAGCGTGCGACCGGTCGCCGCGCGCAGCACGAGCCCGAGCGCCTGCGTGTCGGCCGAGCTGTAGTGGAAGCGCTCTCCCGCCGGCCGCTCCCGCGTCGTGAACGGCGCGAGCGCCGCCGCGCCGCCTTCGCTATCGCCGAGCAACGAAAGGCGTGCCAGCGTCGCGATGTCGTCGCTGCCGCTGTAGGTCTCGACGAACTTCACGCCCGACGACATCGTGAGCAGGTGCCGGATCCGGGTCTCGCCGTAGAGCGTGCCGCGCAGCTGCGGAACGTACTTGTCGGCGCGATCGTCGACCGATGCGATCGCGCCTTCCGCGATCGCGATGCCGACGAGCATCGCGGTGACCGTCTTCGCCATCGAGAACGACGTCATCCGGCTGGCCGGCGTCGCGCCGTACTGGTAGCGCTCGGCGAGGATCGTGCCGTCCTTGACGATCAACAGCCCGGTCGTATGCGTGGTGTCGAGGTACGCGTCGAGGCCGCCCGACACCTGCGCGTAGCGGTAGGCGATGGGCGGTTCGGCCGGCGCGCGAGCGATCGGGTCGACGCGCTCGCCCCTGGGCACCTTGCGCACGGGATAGGTCTCGTCGCGCCTGGTCACCAGGCCGACGACGCATCGCGTCTCGACCATCAGCATCGGCGGACAGGCGGGATACCCCTCGGCCTTGCCGAGCTCGGCCTCGTCGGGGGCCGCTTGCGCCGGCGCCGCGAGCGCGACGGCGAGGACGATCATCGTCGCGCGCGTCGGGGGCATGGCGTCGAGTCTGCACTAGAATCGCGCAACGTCCAAACGACCTGGGGAGGATCCGTGGGACTCGTCCGACTGATGATCTTGGCGGCGTCGCTCGCGCTTTCGTCGCATGCGGCGGTCGCCGCCGAGGAGCCCGACCACGCGATCCACGAGGCCCTGCGCGCGGTGCTGCGCGATGCGGTCGCCGCGATCGACGCGGGGCGCTACCAGGAGCTCGCGCCGCTGCTCACCGAGAACGTGGAGGTGACCAGCATCACGCAGGAAGTGATGTCCGGCCGCGCCGACGTCACGCGCTACTTCGACGAATGGTTCGGCCCGAAGGGGTACATGAAGTCGATGACCATGAAGATGGACGCCGACAAGCTCACCGACCTCGCGCCGGACAAGAGCTGGGGTCTCGTCCGCGGCAAGGCGCTCGAGCACTACGAGGCGAAGGACGGCGACAAGTTCGACTTCGCCACGCGCTGGACGGCAGTGATGCTGCGGGGCGACGACGGCCGCTGGCGCATCCGCGCGATCCACTTCGGCACCAATCACCTCGACAACCCGGTGCTCGCCAAGGTGACGAAGACGCTCGAGCGCTACGCGATCTACGCGGCGTTCGGCGGACTCGGCCTCGGGCTGATCATCGGGTACGCGTGGGCCCGCCGCCGACGGACCGCATGACGCTCTACGCGCTCAAGCCGCGGTTCCAGGCGCTGCTGCGCCCCACGGCGGCGTCGCTCGCGCGGAGCGGCGTGACGGCGAACCAGGTCACCGTCGCCGCCGCGGTGCTGTCCGTCGCCCTCGGCGCGTACGTCGCGGCATCGCTGCCCGACACGCGCGCGTTCCTGCTCGTGCCCGCGTGGCTCGTGGTGCGCATGGCGCTCAACGCGCTCGACGGCATGCTCGCGCGCGAGCACGGCCACGGGAGCCGCCTCGGCGCGTTCCTGAACGAGCTCGGCGACGTCGCGTCCGACGTGGCGCTCGTCGCGCCATTCGCGTGGCTGGCGCCGTTCTCGCCGGCATGGACCGCCGTCGTGATCGTGCTCGCGATCGTCGCCGAGTACGCGGGCGCGATGGGACCGCTGGTCGGCGCGTCGCGTCGCTACGACGGGCCGATGGGCAAGAGCGACCGCGCGTTCGCGTTCGGCGCGCTTGCGCTGTGGGCGGGGCTCGCGCCGCTGCCCGAGGGCGCCGCGTGGGCGATGCCGGCGGTCGCGCTGCTGCTCGTCGTCACCATCGTCAATCGCGTGCGCGGCGCGCTGCGCGAAGGCGGGGCGCGATGAACGACATGGCCGCCGGCCGCCCGGCCCGCGCGGCGGAGGAGCGCACGTTCGCGACGCACGACGGGGTCGACCTCTACTACCGCCATTGGCCGGCGATCGGGCCTGCGCGCGGCGCCGTGATGCTGTTCCACCGCGGCCACGAGCATTCGGGGCGCATGGCGCACCTCGTCGACGAGCTCGCGCTGCCCGACTTCGCGTTCTTCGCCTACGACGCGCGCGGCCACGGCCGCTCGCCCGGCGCGCGCGGCGACAGCCCGAGCTTCATGACCTCGGTTCGCGACGTGCAGACATTCGTCGATCACATCGCGACGACGCACGGGATCGCCATCGAGGACATCGCGATCGTCGCGCAAAGCGTCGGCGCCGTCGCCGTCGCGACGTGGGTCCACGACTACGCGCCGCGGCTGCGCGGCATGGTTCTCGCGTCGCCGGCGTTCCGCGTCAAGCTGTACGTACCGTTCGCGATGCCGGGACTCAGGCTCCTGCGCAGGCTGCGCGCCAACGCGTTCGTCCAAAGCTACGTGAAGGCACGCTTCCTGACGCGCGACCTCGAACGCATCGCGACCTACGACACCGATCCGCTGCTGTCGAAGCGGATCTCGGTCAACGTGCTCGTCGGCTTGCGGGCAGCCGCCGATCGCGTCGTCGCGGATGCCGCGGCGATCGCGGTCCCGACGCAGCTCCTGATTTCCGGCGCGGACTGGGTCGTCGATCGCGGGCCGCAGCACGCGTTCTTCGACCGGCTGGGCGCGGCGGTCAAGGAGCGGCACGTGCTGCACGGCTTCCTGCACGACACGCTGGGCGAGCGCGACCGCGCGAAGGCGGTCGACCTCGCGCGCGCGTTCCTCGTGCGCGTCTTCGATGCGCCGGTCGCCAAGCCCGACCTCGACGCCGATCGCCGCGGGCCGACGCGCGAGGAAGCCGACGCGCTCGCGGCGCCGCTGCCCTGGTACTCGCCGCGCGCCTGGTACTGGGCGGCGACGCGCGCGGGACTTCGCGTCGGCGGCGTGCTCGCCGACGGCGTGCGCGTCGGACGCACGACGGGCTTCGATTCCGGCGCCTCGCTCGACTATGTCTACCGCGACCGCGCGAACGGCCGCACGCCGCTCGGCCGCGCGATCGACCGCAACTACCTGAACGCCATCGGGTGGCGAGGCGTCCGGCAGCGCAAGCTCGATCTCGAGTCGCTCGTGCGCGTGGCCGCCGACCGCCTGCGCGCGGCGGGCGCGCCGGTCGTCGTGCTCGACATTGCCGCCGGCGGCGCGCGCTACGTGATCGACGCGTTCGCGCAAGGTCCGCCGCCCGATGCCATCGTGTTGCGTGACTACGACGAAGGCAACGTGGCGAAGGGACGCGAGATGCTCGCCGCGTCCGGCCTCGACGGCCGCGCGCGTTTCGAGCAGGGCGACGCGCTCGACCGCGCGGGCCTCGCCGCCGTGCGGCCGCGTCCCACGCTCGGCATCGTCTCGGGGCTCTACGAGCTCTACGACGCCAACGCGCCGGTGCGCCAGTCGCTCGCGGGCCTCGCCGATGCGATCGCACCGGGCGGGTACCTCGTCTACACGGGCCAGCCGTGGCATCCGCAGCTCGAGCTCATCGCGCGCGCGCTCACGAGCCACCGCGAGGGCCGCGCGTGGGTGATGCGCCGCCGCACGCAGGCCGAGCTGGACGGTCTCGTCGCGGCCGCCGGTTTCCGCAAGGTCGCGCAGCGTGTCGGCGAGTCGGGCATCTTCACGGTGTCGCTCGCGCAGCGCATCGCGCCGTGAGCGACGCGGCGACCGTCGGGGCGCGCCCATGGCGCCGCGCGCTTGCGTGGCTTGCCTTTCTCGGGCCGTTCTTCTTCGCGACCTACGGGCTCGCGACCTGGGCGACGGCGCAGCGTGCAGGCGTTCCGTCGATCGTGTTCGCGTGGGAACGGTGGATCCCGTTCTGGCCGTGGACGATCGTCCCGTACTGGGTGATCGACGTGCTGTACGCAGCGTCGCTGTTCGTCTGCTCGACGCGTCGCGAGCTCGATACCCATGCGAAGCGCCTGCTGACGGCGCAGGTCGTCGCGATCGCGGTCTTCCTGATCGCGCCGCTGCGTTTCTCGTTCGTGCCGCCGCCGGTCGATGGCGTGGCCGGCGCGATGTTCGGCGTGCTGCGAAGCTTCGACCAGCCGTTCAACCAGCTGCCGTCGCTGCACCTCGCGCTCGCGGTGATCCTCGCGGCGCTGTTCGCGCGCAAGACGACGGGCATCGCGCGCGTCGCGGGGGTGGCGGGCTTCGTCGCCATCGGCTTGTCGGTGCTCACGACGTGGCAGCACCATTTCATCGACGTGCCGACCGGCGTGCTGCTCGGCGCGCTATGCGTATGGGCGTGGCCGTTCGAAAGCGATGCCGTCGCGTCGCTGTGGCAGCTCACGCGGGATCCCGCGCGCACGCGGCTGGCGCTCGTCTACGCTGCCGGCGCGGCGCTCGCCGCCGTGCTTGCCGTCGCCCTCGGCGGCGCGGCGCTGTGGGCGCTGTGGATCGCGGTGTCGCTCGCGCTCGTGGCGGTCGCGTACGCCGCGCTGGGCGCGGGCGCATTCCAGAAAGGGCACGATGGTCGCCTGTCGCTCGCGGCGCGTTGGCTTTACGCGCCCTACCTCGCCGGGGCATGGGTGAACTCGCGCGCGTGGACGCGGCGCACACCCGATCCGGTCGCTGTGGCCGACGGCGTGTTCGTCGGCCGCGTGCCGACGGCGCGGGAGCTCGCCGGATCGCCGTTCGCCGCGGTCGTCGACGTGACCGCCGAGTTCGGCGTCGACCCCGTGGGTCGCGCCTACGCGCTCGTGCCGATGCTCGACCTCGCGACGCCCACGCCCGACGAGCTGCGGCGCGCGGCGCATGCGATCGAGCGTCTGCGCAGCGACGGGCCTTTGCTGGTGTGCTGCGCGCTGGGGCGTTCGCGCAGTGCTTGCGCGGTCGCGGCGTGGCTGATCTCGACCGGACGCGTCCACGACGCGGCGACGGCTGTCGCGGTCGTGCGCGCGCGGCAGCGTGAAGCGGTGCTCGGCGAGCGCCATGTGACCGCGCTCGCGGGGATGGCGGCGTGAGCACCCACGAGATCGATCGCGCGCTGGGCCGGCTGCTGTGCGCGTTTGCGCGCGCGCTGACCGGCGCACGCGCACGCTGGCTCGGCACCGCGCCGGCCGCCACGCAACGAATCTATTTCGCCAACCACAACAGCCACGGCGACTTCGTGCTGCTGTGGGCGAGCCTGCCCGCCGACCTCCGCGAGCGCACGCGGCCGGTCGCCGGCGCGGATTACTGGAACAAGGGGGCGCTGCGCCGCTACGTGGCGCAACGCGTGCTGCGCGCGGTGCTGATCGACCGCGACCCGGCGACGCGCACGCAGGACCCGATCGAGCAGATGGCGCATGTGCTCGACGAAGGCGATTCGCTGATCGTCTTCCCCGAGGGCACGCGCAACACGACCGACGCGCCGCTGTTGCCGTTCAAGAGCGGGCTCTACCACCTCGCCTTGCGTTGTCCCGACGTCGAGCTCGTGCCGGTCTGGATCGACAACGCGCGGCGCGTCATGCCCAAGGGCGCCGTGATCCCGGTGCCGCTGCTCGTCACGCTGTCGTTCGGCGCGCCGTTGCGCGCGACGCCGGGCGAGGACAAGGCCGCGTTCCTCGAGCGCACGCGCGCGGCGCTTCTCGCCCTGCGCGGGCCGGAGGTGTGAGCATGGGATCGCTCACGCCCCGCGAGCAGACGATCGCGCTCTTCGCCGGTGTCGGCGTCATCCTGATCGTCGCGTCGCTGGTCGGTTTCACCCTCAAGCGCGCGGTGGCGAAGGGCGCGCCGCACGCGGTCATCGACAACCTGAACGCGCGGGTCAAGGCGTGGTGGGTGATGGTCGCGGTCATCGGCCTCGCCTTCATGGGCGGCCGCGCCGGCGTGACGCTGCTGTTCCTGTTCGTGTCGTTCGCCGCGCTGCGCGAGTTCCTGTCGCTTTCGTACACGCGAACCGGCGACCATTACGCGCTGATCGCGAGCTTCTTCGCCGTGCTTCCGGTCCAGTACGCGCTCGTGTATGTCGGCTGGTACGGGCTCTACACGATCTTCATCCCGGTCTACGTGTTCCTGTTCCTGCCGATCCTCGTCGCCGTCGCGGGCGACACGACGCGCTTCCAGGAGCGGGCGTCGAAGATGCAATGGGGCCTGATGGTCTCCGTGTTCTGCATCTCGCACGTGCCTGCGTTGCTGACGCTGGACATCCGGGGCTACGAGGGACGCGGACTGCTGCTGATCGCGTACCTCGTGCTGGTCGTGCAGTCGAGCGACGTGCTGCAGTACGTGTGGGGCAAGCTGGCGGGGCGCCGGCCGGTCGCGCCGCTGGTGTCGCCGTCGAAGACCTGGGAAGGCCTCGTCGGCGGCATCGCTTCGGCGACCGCGATCGGCGCCGCGCTCTACTGGATCACGCCGTTCACGCCGTGGCAGGCGGCGCTCATGGCGCTCGCGATCTGCGTGATGGGCTTCTTCGGCGGCCTGGTGATGTCCGCGATCAAGCGCGATCGCGGCGTCAAGGACTGGGGCAACCTGATCGAGGGGCACGGCGGCATGCTCGACCGCCTGGACTCGGTCGCGTTCGCCGCGCCGGTGTTCTTCCACCTCACGCGGTACTTCTGGACGTAGCCCCCTCGTAGGCGCGGCGGATCGCGTCGATATCGAGCTTCTTCATCGTCATCATCGCGGCGAACGCCCGCGCGGCGGCCGGCGAATCCGCCGGCTCGAAGTAGCGGTAGATGTCGCGCGGCGTCACCTGCCAGGACAGCCCGTAGCGGTCCTTGAGCCAGCCGCACATCTGCGACTCGGGATCGCCTCCCGCGCCGAGTTTTTCCCAGTAGCGGTCGACCTCGGCCTGCGAGTCGCAGTTGACGACGAACGACACGGCCTCGTTCAACTTGAACGCGGTCCCGCCGTTGATCGCCGAGAATTCCACGCCATCGAGCTCGAAAACCACCACCATCACCGAGCCCGCGGGCTTGTGGTGGACCTCCTGGCCTGCGTTCGGATAGTGCGAGGTCTTCACGATGCGGGAACCGGGAAAGATCGACACGTAGAACTTCGCGGCCTCCTCGGCCTGCTTGTCGAACCACAGGAACGGCGTGACGCGCTGCAAGGTGGCCATGGCGCCTCCTCGGGGTGAAAACGTGAAGTGTGTCGCGAGTCGACGGGCCGCGCTGTCGGACGAACAACGACCGCGATGTCCTAGCCGCCCCGGAGGAAGACGAAATACCCCGCCGCGACGACCAGGACGATCACGACGATCCACAAGCCGAACCCTTCGTGTCGCGGGACCTCGCCGGGCGCGAGGCCGGTCGGCATCTGGGGCGTCGCGGCTTGCGCGTCGACCCACGACTTCGCCTCCTTGAGTCCGAGGCCGGTCTCGGCGCGCACGAGCTTGATCGCCTCGATCTTGTCGCCGCGCGCGAGCGCGCGCGCCGCGTCGGGCGGGAGCGCCCTGGCGGCCTGTTGCGCCGAGCCCGGCGTCGTGAAGCCGCGCAGGTGCGCCTCCACGCGGGCCTTCGCGTCGCCCAGGCTGATGCCCTTGGCGCGCAGCAGCTTGATCGCCTCGATCGCATGCCCGCGACGCAGCGCGTCGATCACGTCGGCCGGCAGGACATCGTGCGGGCGGTCCATGAACGCGATCCTACGCCGGCGCGAGCAGGTTGGCGTCGCGCGCGATGACCCACCGTCCGCGTTCCTTGCGCAGCACTGTGAGCGTGGGGCCCACGCGCGTCGTCGGCGCGCCGCCGGGCGGCGTCATGACGACCGTCAGGCGCGCCCACATGAACGCGACGTCGCCGTGGACCCCGATCTCGCGAATGTCGCTGTGGCCGTCGATCGCCGGCGCACCGTGCGCAGCCATCGCGCGCGTCGCCGCGGCGTAGGCGGCCTTGCCCATCATCGGCTCGCGGCCATGCACGAGGAAGACGACGTCCTCGGCCATCAGGCCGAGCACCGTGTCGAGGTCGCCGGCCCGGGTCGCGTCCATCCAGGTCGCGACCAGCGTGCGGATCTCGCGCTCGTCTTCGTTCATGACGGGTTCACGTCAGTCCCGCCGCTCGAGCGCGAGACGCACCGACAGCCCGACCAGCACCGCGCCGCTCGAGCGAAACAGCCAGCGCAGGACGCCCGGCCGCGCGCGCAGCCACGCCGACAGCGCACCTGCCGACACGCCGATGGGCGCCTTGACCACGAACGTCAGGCCGGCGAACGCGAGCCCCAGCGCGAAGATCGTCAGCGTCGGATGCGCGGCGCCGGGCGCGACGAACTGCGGCAGGAACGCGAAGTAGAAGATCGCGATCTTCGGGTTCGACAGGTTCGACACCGCGCCGTCGACGAACAGGCGCAACGCGGAGCGCTTCGGCGCTGTGCCGAGCGCCAGCGCGTCGTGCTTCGCGAAGATCATGGTCAGGCCGAGGTAGAGCAGGTACGCCGCACCGACGAGCTTGAGCGCGGTGAACAGCCATTCCGACGTGCGCAGGAGCGCGCCGAGGCCGAGCGTCGCCAGCACCGTGTGGCCCACCAGCCCGACGCTGACGCCCGCGGCCGTCGCGATGCCCGCGAGCGGTCCCTGCGCGATCGAGCGCGACATCACGATCATCATGTCCTGTCCGGGCGTCGCGATCAGCACCAGCGACGCGACGACGAACAGGAACCACGAGGCTTCGATCATCGTGCGCCTAGACGGGAACGCGCTCGGGCAGCGCTTTCGACCAGAAGAATATTTCGACGCGCTCGCGCAGGCCCTCGGTCCAGAACGGGTCGGTCGCGTAGATCGACTCGACCTCCGCGCGGCTATCCGCCTCGACGATCCACAGCCCGCCGACCGGCGCAGTCCCCGGTTCGGTGCGCAGCGATCCAGCGACGAGCACGCGATCGCGACGCTCGGCGAGCCACGCGATGTGCGCGGCGAGGAAGCGCTCGCGCGTCGCGAGGCGGTCGGCGCGGTCGTGGAAGCGGACGGCGTAGAGCATCAGCGCCCCGCGTCGCGCTGCAGTCGCGCGAGCACAGGCGCGAGCTGCTCGATGGCCGGCGCCGTGTCGACGACCTCGCCTGCGCTCGACCACGGGTAGCTCAGCGAGCGCGTCGTCCAGCGCAGGATCGCCGGCGCCAGCGACGGCGGCAGCACCTCCATCGCGTCGATCGTGATCACGAGCGCGCTCGCGCGCCATTGCGGGGTCGCGCGCAACGTCCAATCATAGCGCCCGGCGCCGAGGCGGGCGCTCGCGTCGTCGCGCGCCGTCATTCCGACCAGCCAGTCGCACGAAAAGGACATTACCTCGGGCGACGGGAGTGCGAGGCAGAACGTGCGCACGTTCGCGTACTGCTTGCCGAACTGCGTGACGAGCACGTCGACGATCGCATCGCGTCCCTGGGTCACCGCGGGGAACGCGACGGCGGTCGTCGCGTTGCGGACGGTGAGGCGCGCGTCGTCCGCGAACGCCCGTGCGGCGAGATCGGCACGGTTGTCGTCCTTGCCTCGGACATACGCCTCGACGACTTCTTCGGCGCTCATGCGCGGGCAGCGTCCCGCTTCGCCTGGTGGCGCACGATGCGCTCGATCAGCGCCATCGGCAGCGGTTGGTCGAGCGGGAAGCGCAGGTTGCCCTTGTCGCCGGCGTAGCGCGCGACTGCCTTCTCTAGTGCCGCGTCGCCGCGCACCGGCGGATAGAAGCCGATGTGCGCCTTGAATGCAGCGAAGTAGACGACCGCCCCGTTTCGCTTGTAGGTCGGGATGCCGTAGCTGATCGTTTCCTGCGCGTCGGGCAGCAGCTTGCGCGCCGTCGCGCGCAGGCGCTCGAGGATCGCGCGGACCTCGGGCGGAAACCCGGCGACGTACGCGTCGACGCTCGCCGGCGCCCGGCGCGACGCGCTCATGCCGGGGAACGAGGCACGGAAGACGCCAGCCACGCGCCATACGCGAGCGCGAGCGCGCAGGGGACGAGGAACAGGAGCTGTCCCCCCTCAAGCGGACCGCTGCCGAGCACGACGATGACGACGAGCGCGACGCCGGCGAGCAGCGCGAGAAGCAGGCCGCCCAACCGGCGCGTCGGCAGGTACGCGCCGAGTACTGCGACAGCGATCAGCAAGACGGCGAACCCGATCGCGCCCCACGGGACGATCCACAGGAAGTGCGCGAGCAGCGTGTCGAGCGCGCCCCACAGCGAGCCGGCGCCGATCGCGTGGCCGCCGATCCCGAACGCCGCGGCGAGCAGCAGGTACGGCACCGTCACCAGCGTCGCGAGCACGTGCAGGGCGCCGCGCATCGCGCCTCGCTAGGGCTGCGGCCCTTCGTAGCCGCGCACGATGACGACGTCGGCGGTCGCGACGGGAGCGCGCAGCTTCGCCGCCTCCTGGTACTCGGGCGAGTGCCAGCACTCGCGCGCGGCCTCGTAGGTCGGGAACTCGAGCACGATGTTGCGCGCCCGGTGTCCGCCTTCGGGATTCTCGAACTCGCCGCCTCGCACGAGGAAGCGCCCGCCGTGCTTGCGGAAGGCCGCGGCGTTGGCGTCGATGTAGCGCTTGTATTGCTCGGCATCGGTGACGTCCGCGCGGTAGATCCAGTATCCCTTGGCCATGGATTTTCCTGTCAGCGCTTCCAGAACTCGCGCGACGCGATCCGCGCGCCTTCCGCCATCGCGGCCATCTTCGCCCACACGACGTCGGGATCGACGGCGGCCTGCCCGACCCAGGTGCCGAACCCGCAGTCGCTGCCGGCCATCACGTTCTCGCGCCCGACGAGCTTCGCGTAGCGCGCGATGCGCTGCGCGATGAGCTCCGGGTGCTCGATGAAGTTCGACTTCGACTCGATCACGCCCGGGATCAGCATTTTCCCGTCGGGCAGCTTGACCGTCTCGAACAGCTTCCACTCGTGCGCGTGGCGCGGGTTCGCCGCCTCGAGCGCGATCGCGCTCGGCCGCGCCTTGAACACGATGTCGATGACGTCGCCGAGCGGCACGTCGCAGTGGTGCGGCCCTTCGTAGTTGCCCCAGCAAAGGTGCATGCGCAGCTGCTCGGGCGGGATGTTGCGCGTCGCCTGGTTGAGCGCCTCCACGTGCATCTCGGCCTTCTTCCGCCATTCCGGCAGGCTCAGGTGCGCGTACTGGATGTGGCGCCCCATGCCGAGGTCGGGGCAGTCGATCTGCAGCACGAAGCCGCCTCGCGTGATCGTCTCGTACTCGGGGCGCATCGCCTCGGCGATCGCGTGGACGTACTCCTCCTCGGTCCGGTAATGCTGGTTGCGGAAGAACAGCGAGATCACGCCCGGCGACGCGCCGGTCAGGAAGCCTTCGCGCGCGGTCACCGACCCGAGCGCCGCCTTGAGGTGCGACACGTCGACCTTCGCGGCGTCGGGATCGCGCACGGTGATCGGCGCGTTGCACGCCGGCGTCTTGCGGCGCGAGCGCCCCGGGTCGCCGAATACGCGCTTCTCGAGGCGCGGGAACGCCGCGAGGTCCTGGTAGACGAACGTGTTGCCCTCGCCGCCGAAGCCCGCGAGCCGGTCCTTGATGTAGGTCGCGTACGACGGCTTGCTCATCTCGCCGTCGTTGATGACGTCGACGCCGGCCTCGGCCTGCTTGCGCACGACCTCCGCGACCGCGTCCGCGACGCGCTGCTCGAGCGCCGACGGGTCGACCGGGACGCCTTCCTCCTTCGCGAACATCGACTTGATGAGGTCGTCGGGCCGCGGCAGGCTGCCGGTGTGGGTCGTCAGAAAGCGATCGGTGCTGCGATGCATCGTCCCCTCCGGTCGTCGAATCGCGAATGTTACAGGGACGGCGAGACGACGCGGACCACGCTCTCGCGGTACACCGCGAACCCCATGCGCTCGTAGAGCCGGCGCGCGACCGCGTTCTCGCGCATCACGTGCAGGAACGGCGTCTCGTGGCGCGCGAGCTGGCGGCGGACGAGCTTGCGCATCAGCCGCGACGCGAGCCCGCGGCCCTGCACGTCGGGATGCGTGCACACGCCGCTGATCTCGCGCAGCGTGCCCGCGTGCATGCGCTCGCCGGCCATCGCGACGAGGCGCTCGCCGTCGAAGATCCCGTAATAGTCGCCGAGCTCGATCGTGCGCGGGCCGAACGGCCCCGGCTTGGTGAGCATGGCCAGGTCGAACGCCTGCGTCGCGTGCACGGGACCGAGCGGGATGGCGTCGGGCGCCTCGTCGCGCTCGGGCGAGGGCGCGTCCCACACCATCTTGAACATCGTCGTCTCGGCGTCGAGCGTCCAGCCCGGCGGCGGCGCGCCGGTCCAGCCGTCGCAGTAGAAGTGCTCGCCTGCCGCGCAATGCGGTCGCAGCGCCTCGAAGTTGGGATGCGCCTGGTCGGCGAACCCGACGATCGGCGAGAAGCCGGCGGCGTAGCGCTTCGCGTCGCCGGCCCCCGCGGAGAAGCGCAGCTGCGGGCCGGACAGCGCGTGCCAGACGATGTTGTCGAGCAGGTGCCTCATCGGCGTTACGCGCGCCACACGTAGCGGACGTCGTCGAGGCGCCAGGTCGGCTCGAAGCCGCGCGCGGCGACGGCGAAGCCCTGGCGCTCGTAGAACGCGCACGCCACGCGGTTCTGCGCGAACGTGTAGAGCCACAGGCTGCCGGTCGAGCGCGACTTCGCCCAGTCGAGCATCCGCGTGCCGATGCGTTGGCGCTGGCAGCCGATGCGTACGTAGAGCTGCGCCACGGATTCGTGGTTCGCCGCGACGAAGCCGACCAGCTCGTCGCCGCGCACCGCGAGCTTCACGTCGCAACGCGGCAGCACCCGCGTCAGGAAGTAGTCGCGCTGCTCGGCCAGCGGATGCGGATCGACGATGCCGACGCCTTGCTCGAAGCTCGCGCGCCACATGGGGACGAGGTCGTCGAGCCGCGCGGGGTCGTAGTCGACCAGGGCGACGGCGTCCGGCGTCGCGCGGGATCCGGCGATGGCGATCGTAGTCATGGTGCGGCTGTCAGATGTGTCCTACAGCAACGCGAAATTCTGGCCGAAGTCGTTCCCCGTTGTAGCGGCCGGTGCAATACTGGCGTCGCCATCGTGGGCTACAAGTCCAGGTCGCA
>Ga0068867_100001299_pt1 | contig 17252 bp, 9 predicted proteins | sample KBSMisM32_FD_65649 | JGI IMG/M metagenome (GOLD analysis project Ga0068867, IMG submission 65649) | Miscanthus rhizosphere microbial communities from Kellogg Biological Station, Michigan, USA - KBS Miscanthus M3-2 | ecosystem: Host-associated > Plants > Roots > Rhizosphere > Soil ...
CAGGAGTAGAGTCGGACGCGTCGGCCTGATTTACCTCCTTCCAGATCTCGAGGCACCAAATGACATCACCGTTTTCCGCCGCGACCACCTATTGGGTGGACGCTTGCCAGCGCTTCGTCCTCACGCTTGACGTTCTGCGCGAGCGTGGCAACGAGTATCTGGAGCACGAGAAATCCGGCAGTCCCCCGGTGCTGGTGTTCGACTTCGAGGTCGTGGCCGACGGGCGCAGCCTGCCGAAGCCCGCCAACTACGCGCTGGTGCGCATCAAGCCTCCGGTGGACTACCCGGCCACCGACACGCGCCTGCGCCCGTTCGTGGTGATCGACCCACGCGCCGGGCACGGGCCCGGAATCGGCGGCTTCAAGATCGACAGCGAGATCGGCATCGCGCTGAAGTCCGGCCACCCGTGCTATTTCGTCATGTTCTTCCCGCAGCCGCTGCCGGGGCAGACGATCGAGTCGGTGTGCTCGGCGGAAATCGCCTTCATGCGCAAGCTGAACGAGCTGCATCCCGACCCTGACAACAAGCCGTTCGTGATCGGCAACTGCCAGGGCGGCTGGGCCCTGGTGATGCTCGCCGCGCTGGCGCCCGAGCTGGTCGGCCCGATCCTGCTCGCCGGCTCGCCGCTCTCGTACTGGGCCGGCGTCGGCGGCAAGAACCCGATGCGCTACTCGGGCGGCCTGATGGGCGGCACCTGGCTCGCCTCGCTCATGGGCGACCTGGGGCACGGCAAGTTCGACGGCGCCTACCTGGTCAACAACTTCGAGGGGCTCAACCCCTCGAACACCTACTGGAGCAAGCTGTACAACCTCTACGCCAAGATCGACACCGAGCGCAGCCGCTTCCTGGAGTTCGAGCGCTGGTGGGGCGGGCACTACCTCCTCAACAAGGAGGAGATGGAATGGATCGCGCAGAACCTGTTCATCGGCAACAAGCTCGCTGCGGGCGAGGTCGAGTCGTTCGACGGCAAGCACCGCGTCGACATGCGCAACATCCGCTCGCCGATCGTGGTGTTCGCATCGTGGGGCGACAACATCACGCCGCCGCAGCAGGCGCTCAACTGGATCCTCGACCTCTACGCGACCGACGAGGAGATCCGCCTCAACGAGCAGACCCTGGTCTACTGCCTGCACGAGAAGATCGGCCACCTCGGGATCTTCGTCTCGGCGAGCGTGGCGAAGCGCGAAACCGCCGAGCTCGCCGGCGCGCTGGAGCTGATCGACACGCTGCCGCCCGGGCTCTACGAAGCGATCATCACCGACACCACGCCCGAGATGCCCGGCCTCGAGTACGTGCAGGGCCGCTACCTGATCCAGTTCGAGCCCCGCACGCTCGACAACTTGCGCGCGCTGGACGACGGCCGCGCCGACGAGCGCGCGTTCGAGGTCGTGAACCGCGTGTCAGAGATCAACCAGGGGCTGTACAACACCTTCGCGTCGCCGGTCGTGAAGGCGATGTCGAACGAGGCGATGGCGCGTTTCACGCGCGACACCAACCCGGCGCGCCTCGAGCGCTGGGCGTTCTCCGACCTCAATCCCTGGATGTGGTGGGTGCGGCCGATGGCCGAAGCGGTGCGCGCCAATCGCCAGCCGATCGCGCCCGACAACCCGTTCCTCAAGGCCGAGCAGAAGGTGTCGGGGCAAATCGAGGACGGGCTCGACCGCTATCGCGACGCGCGCGATGACCTGATGGAGCGCGTGTTCAAGGGCCTGTACGAGTCGCCGTGGCTCGCCGCCGCGGTCGGCATCGAGCCCGGCTTCCACAGCAAGCGCGGCGCCCGTTCCGCGTCCTGGGAGCGCGAGGAGCTGAAGCGCCTGAAGCGCCAGGACGTCGAGTCGTGGATGGAGAACGGCAGCCTCGCCGACGCCTGGGCGCGGCTCGTCCTCTATCTCCGCCCCGAGGGCAAGGGGGTCGACGAGCGCCCGTTCAACATGGTGCGCCGCCTGATCGAGGAGACGCGACCCGAGCACATGCCTTCGCTCGCCGTGCTGAAGGGAGCGGTGAAGCGCCAGGCCTTCGTGCTCGCGCTCGACGAGGAGCGCGCGATCGCCGCGCTGCCCAAGCTCGCGCCCGACCTGCAGCTGCGGCGGCGCGGCTACGAGGCTGCGCGCAAGGCGATCGGCGTGCGCGGCGAGCTCACGCCGCGCCAGGTGGAGCGCCTGCGCCGGGTCGCCGCCACCCTCGGCCTCGAACAGCCGGTGCAGGAGCTGAGGTCCGCATGAGCCACGAGAAATACCAGCGGCTGATCGATACCGCGAAGGCGCTGCCGCCGGTCGCCACCGCGGTGGTCCACCCTTGCGACGAAAGCTCGCTCACCGGCGCGGTGGATGCGGCCAAGCTCGGCCTGATCCGGCCGTTGCTGGTCGGACCGAAGGCGAAGATCGACGCCGCGGCGCGCAAAGCGAAGCTCGATCTCGCGGGTTTCCAGATGATCGACGCGCCGCACAGCCACGGCGCCGCCGCGACGGCGGTCGAGCTGGTGCGCTCGGGCAAGGCGGAAGCGTTGATGAAAGGATCGCTGCATACGGACGAGCTCATGGCGGCGGTGGTCAAGCGCGACACCGGGCTGCGCACCGCGCGGCGCGTCAGCCATTGCTTCGTGATGGACGTGCCCTCCTACGAGACCGCGCTCATCATCTCGGACGCCGCGGTCAACATCGCCCCGACCCTCAAGGACAAGATCGACATCGTGCAGAACGCGATCGACCTGGCGCACGCGCTGCGTTTTCCCGAGGTGCGCGTCGCCATCCTCTCGGCGATGGAAACCGTGAATCCCGACGTGCCCTCGACGGTCGAGGCCGCGGCGCTGTGCAAGATGGCCGACCGCGGCCAGATCACCGGCGGCATCCTCGACGGCCCGCTCGCGCTCGACAACGCCATCAACCTGGCGGCGGCCAGCATCAAGAAGATCGTCTCGCCGGTCGCCGGGCGCGCCAACGTGCTGATCGTGCCCGACCTCGAGGCGGGCAACATGCTCGCGAAGAGCCTGTCGTTCCTCGCCAAGGCCGACTCGGCGGGCATCGTGCTCGGCGCCAAGGTGCCGATCATCCTCACCAGCCGCGCCGATTCGGTGATGGCGCGCCTTGCCTCGTGCGCGGTGGCCTCGCTGGTGGCCGCGACCCGGCGCGAAAGCGTCGCGAAAGCGATCGCCGCGTGAACCCCGCGATCCTCGTGCTCAACGCCGGTTCCTCGAGCATCAAGTTCTCGCTCTATGCCGAGGGTCCGGTCGCGAGCGGGCAGATCGGCGGCATCTATACGCAGCCCCGCTTCGTCGCGGGGTCGGCGGAAAAAACCTGGCCGGCCGGAACCAAGCTTGGGCACGACGGGGCGCTCGCGCACATCGTGGACTGGCTAAAAGCGGCGCACGGCGCGGTACACCGTCTCGCCGCCGTCGGCCATCGCGTGGTGCACGGCGGGCCCGATTACGCCGCGCCGGTGCGCGTCGACGCGGCGGTGCTCGCCAGGCTCGAGAAGCTGGTGCCCCTCGCCCCGCTGCACCAGCCGCATAACCTCGCGCCGATCCGCGCGCTTCTCGAGCGCTCGCCCGAGCTGCCGCAGGTCGCCTGCTTCGACACCGCGATGCACCGCTCCAACCCGCCGCTCGCGCAGATGTTCGCGTTGCCGGCCGAGCTCACCGAGGCCGGCGTGCGGCGCTACGGCTTCCACGGCCTGTCCTACGAATACATCGCCTCGGTGCTGCCCGAAGTCGACGCGCGCGCCGCGCGCGGCAAGACGATCGTCCTGCATCTGGGCAACGGCGCGAGCATGTGCGCGCTGCAGGCCGGGCGCAGCGTGGCGAGCACCATGGGCTTCACCGCCGTCGACGGGCTGCCGATGGGCACGCGCAGCGGCGCGCTCGATCCCGGCGTGCTGCTCTATCTGATGGACGAGCGCGGCATGGACGCGCGCGCACTGGAGAAGCTGCTGTACCAGCAGTCCGGCCTGCTCGGCGTCTCGGGCGTGTCGAGCGACATGCGCGTGCTGCTCGAATCGCCGGAACCGCGTGCCGAGCTGGCGGTGAATCTCTTCGTCTATCGCATCGGCCGCGAGCTCGGCTCGCTCGCCGCGGCGCTCGGCGGGCTGGACGCCGTCGTGTTCACCGCCGGCATCGGCGAGCGCGCCGCCGCGATCCGCGAGCGCATCTGCCGCCAGGCGTCGTGGCTGGGCGTGGAGCTCGATGCCGCGGCGAACGCAAAGCATGGCCCGCGCGTCAGCAGCCCTTCGAGCAGCGTCGCGGTGTGGGTGATCCCGACCAACGAAGAACTGATGATCGCGCGCCATACGCGCGACGTGCTGCAAAGGACCGAGCAACATGCCTCAGCCGCATAACCCCGTGCTCGCCGGCCAGAAGGCGCTGGTCGTCGGCATTGCCAACGAGCATTCGATCGCCTATGGATGCGCCGGCGCGTTCCGCAGCCTGGGCGCCGAGCTCGCCATCACCTATTTGAACGACAAGGCGAAGCCGCACGTCGAGCCCCTGGCGCGCAAGCTCGAGGCGCCGATCTTTCTTCCGCTCGACGTCGAGCGCGCGGGCGAGCTCGAGGCGCTGTTCGACGCGTTGCGCGGCCGCTGGGGCCGCCTGGACATCCTGGTGCATTCGATCGCCTTCGCGCCGAAAGCCGACCTGCAGGGCGGCCTGATCGACTGCTCGGCCGAAGGCTTCAAGCGCGCGATGGACGTCTCGTGCCACTCGTTCATCCGCATGGCCAAGCTCGCCGCGCCGCTCATGGCCGAAGGCGGCACGATGTTCGCCATGAGTTATCACGGCGCGCAGAAGGTCGTGCCGAACTACAGCGTGATGGGGCCGGTGAAGGCCGCGCTCGAGGCGGCCTGCCGCTACCTCGCCTACGAGCTCGGCGAAAAGCGCATCCGTGTGCACCCGATCTCGCCCGGACCGCTGAAGACACGCGCCGCCTCCGGGTTGAAGGACTTCGACCTGCTCCTGAACGAGGCGGCGAGCCGCGCGCCGATCGGCGAATTGGTCGACATCGACGACGTGGGATACGCCTGCGCCTACCTGGCGACGCCTTATGCGCGGCGCCTCACCGGCCAGACCACCTACGTGGATGGCGGCGTGAACATCATGGCCTGAGTCAGCGCCCCGGCCAGGGCACCGGGCCGCCGCCCAGGCTGCCCTGGTAGCCGGAGAAGCCGATCGAGGCGATGGCCTGGAAGGTGGCCTCGTCCTCGACATGGTGCGCGAACACCGGGATGTCGAGCTGCCGCGCCGTGCGCACCAGCGATTCGGCGAAATAATGGGCGCCGGCGTCGGTGAGGATGCGCCCCAGCTTGGCGCCCGCGAGCTTGACGTACGCCGGATGCAGGCGTTGCAGCAGCGCGAGGCAATCGCGGTGCACGCCGAAGTGATCGATGGCGAACCCGGCGCCCGCCGCGCTGACCGCCTGCGCGAAATCCGCGGCGGCGGCGACGTTACGCACCACGCCGTGCTCCGGGATCTCGAAGGCGAGGCGTGCGGCGAGCGCGCGGTCGCGCGCCAGCCGCTGCGCGAGCCACTCGATGAACGCGGGCTGCTCGGTGGAGCGCGCGGACACGTTGATGCTGATGCGCTCCTCGCCGCGCGGCGTTTCACGCAGGACCTTCTCGATCACGGCCCGGTCGAGCTCCTCGGCGAGCCCCTGCGCGACGACGAACGGCATGAAGCGCGCGGCGCTCATCTCGTGCCCGGCGGCATCGTCCAGCCGCACCAGCACCTCGGTGTGCAGCGCGCGATGGTCGCTCATGCGGTAGGCGGTCTGTCCGACCAGGCGCAACCGGCGCTCGGCGAGCGCGGCGCGCACCACCTGGGGACGGTCGTCCGGCGCCGCATCGGCGGCGACCTCGGCCTCGAGGACCACCACGCCTTGCGCCGTTGCGCGTGCCTTGCGCAGCGCATCCTGCGCGCCCCGTACCAGCGCCTGCAGGCTCGGCCGCTCGCCGCCGGCCTCGGCGCCGCCGCAGTACACGCGGCCGTGCCCAGGCAGGCCAGCCTCGCCCAGCACGGCCTGGACGCGCCCGCGCAGCACGGTGAGCGCCTCGCGCGCCGCAACGGCGCGCAGTCGCGGCAGGGCGAGCACCGTCACCGCCCCGCCCCAGCGCGCGGCCGATCCGCCCGCCTGAACCGCGGTGTCGTCCATCTCGAGCAGCAGCGTGCGCAGCAGCTCGTCGCAGCGCTCGCTGCCGATCTCGCGGTTGATCCCGCCGAGATCGGCGAGGTCGACTAGCGCGAGCACGCCGCCGAAAGCCTCGTCCTCGCCCTCGTAGCGGGTCTCGAAGCGCGCGGTGAACCCGAGCGCGTTCGGCAGACCGGTGACCGGATCCTGGTAGGCGGCGACCTGCAGGCGCTCGGCGCGGCGCGCCTCCGCGTCCAGCGCCTCGCTCACCTTGAGCGAGAGCGAGTTCATCGCTTCCACCACGCGCGCGAGCTCGCGCGTGCGCGGGCGAATCCGCAGCGTGACGAAGCGCCGCGCCGAAATCGCCTGGGCCGCCTGCTCCACCGCCTTCAGGGGATGCAGCACGCTGCGCAGCACCAGCCGCAGCACGAGCAGCGCGGCGGCATAGATCAGCACCAGCAGGATCACGGTGTCGCGCGCCGTGCCCCAGAGCTGCTCGTAGGCGAAGCGCGGATGCACGGTGACGCGCACGCGCCCGGCCTGCTGCCAGCCGGCGCTGACGAACGACTCCGCGGTCGGCGCGTGCAGCTGGAATGTTCTCGCGAACCACGCCGGATATTCGCCCTCGCGCGCCGCCAGGTGGCGGCTGACGATGCGCTCGCCGCTCGCCGAGATGTATTCGATGCGCTCGTAGTGGCCGCGGTCGAACGCCGGGTTGATCACGGTCTCGGCGAGCGCCGGGTCGCCGCCGCGCAGCAGCACGCCGAGCGACAGGCCGAGCGAGGTGGCCGCGTCCTGCGAGATCGACTCGAGCTGGCGCTGCAGGTGGCCCTGCGCGCTGCGCAGGATGATCGCTTCCACGCCGACCAGCGCGAACAGAAAGATCGCCGAGATCGCCGCCGCGAGCAGCCGGCCGACGGTCACGTGCGCCGCTCCCAGTCGAGGCGCTCCATCAGCGCGCGCCAGTTGCGCAGCTGCTGCGGAGTGCCGACGCGCCCGCGCATCTCGACCCACACCTCCTCGTCGTTGAAGCTGTAGACCGGCACCAGGTCCCTGCGCTGGGACGCTGGACGCACCGTGTCCTCGAGGTTGTCGAGCACCAGCGGCTCGGCGTTCGGGCTCGCGTAGTACGCGAGCACCATGTGCGCCTGGTTGAGCTTGAGCGACTTGACGTACGTCAGCCGCAGCTGCGCGATCGGCACGCCGAGCTCCTTCAGCAGGAAGTACTTGGCGATCGAGAAGTCCTCGCAATCGGCGCCGTTGCTGCCGATCGATTCCGCCGGCGTGGCCCAGTAGTCGTCTTCGCGCCAATGCACGGCGTCCTCAACGAACGGCACGCGGTTCAGCATGCGGTTGACGTCGTTGAGCAGAGCAGTCTCCACTGTGGGGGAGCGCTTGCGCTCAGTGGCATCGCGCTTCCAAGCCTCGAGCCGGGCACGCGCCTCGCCGCCGAAGCGCTTGCTGTAGATCTCCACCAGGCGCGGCGAGACCGCAGTGGTGTAGCCGCGCTCGATGCGCGGCTGGCCGATCGCTACCGCGGTCGCGGCCGCGAGCAGCAGAGCGATTACGAGGTAATTGGAAAAAGCTTTCAGATGCCGAGCGAGCGACGCATGAACGCGAGCGGCTTGCGCAGCAGGTAATAGGCGAGGGTCACGCGGCCGGCGTAGATCTTGGCGGTGCCGCGCAGGCCGATGCGCGGCAGGCCCTGGCCCTGGGCGAGCTGGGCGCGGATCACGTAGGCGAGCGTGCCGTCGGGCGCGAGCGTGGCCTCGTAGCTCGAGCGCTCGATCTTCGCCTCGAGCGGCGACAGCGGGTCGACGTGCAGCAGCAGGTTCACCGGTGCGCCTGCTTCCAGCTCGACCGCGTCGTCCGGCGGCAGGTAGATGGTGACGTCGATGAGCGAGGGGTCGGCAATCACCATCACGCGCTCGCCGACCTGCACCGGACGGCCGCGCCAGTCCTCGGGGCTGGAGAAGATCGCCACCCCGCCTTGCGGCGCGGTGAGCTTGGACTTGGCGAGCAGCTCGCCGAGGAAGGCGAGCTCGGCCACCTTTTCCTGCACGCGAGCGTTCAGCACCTGCAGCTCGAAGCGGCTGGCCTCGTCGGTAAACGACTTGAAGGTGGCGCGCTGCAGGTCGGCGCGCGCGATGTCGAGCGAGCGCGAGGCGAGCTCCAGGCGGCTGCGCAGCGCGGTGTCGTCGAGCACCACCAGCACCTCGTCGGCCTTCACGATCTGGTTCGGCTTCACCACGATCTCGCGCACCACGCCGTCGAGCGGCGAGGTGATCGGGATCGGGCGCAGCGGGGTGATTTCGGCCGGCGCGAGCGCGCTCAGGCGCACCGGGATCAGGCCGGCGAGCGCCGCGAGCACGCCGACGATCGCGAGGTTGCGCCAGGTGGCGCGGCTCTTGAGGAAACGCTTGAAGCCGTGGCGGTCGCTGCGCCACGCCCAGAGGCCGTAGCCGGCAGAGCGCGCCACCCAGTCCGCGCGCGCACCCTCGGGCTCGCTGAACGCGGTGCCGCGCAGGAACAGCATGCCGCCGAGCGGCGTGCCGGTCGGGCCGCGCAGCGGGCAGTGCAGCAGGTGCGCCGGGCACCACTCCGCACCGTCGGTGACGACGGCCTCGGGCAGCTCGCCGATGGTCCAGGCGCGCGCCTCTTCAAACTCGGCGGGCGTGATCGACTGCACCAGGCGCACCAGCCATTGCTGGAACGGGCTGTCGGCCGACACGTCGGCCAGGCCGGAAGCCACGGCGATCAGCGGCCGCCCGAACACGTCCACGCGCCAGAGCACCGCCTGGTCGAAATCGAACACTTGCGATGCGTCGTTCACCGCGCGGAACGCGACCTCGCGGTTCGAGGTGGCCGACTGGATGCGCCGCTCGAACTCGAGAAGCGCCAGAGCGGGGTTGGGGCTTTCGCTCATTTCAGTGCGCTAGGGCTTGGCCGGCTTCGGGAATACCGCGGTGCCGACCATGCCGGGCAGCAGGCTGCCCGCGCCTTTCTCGACGCGCGCTTCGACTTCGAGCTGCTGGCTCACGCCGTCGATGCGCGAATTCAGCTTGGCGACCCGCGCCTCGAAGCTCTGGCCGATCTCCTTGACGTGGATCGTGACCAGCGCGCCCGGGCGCAGCCAAGCCGTCCAGGACGCCGGCACGAAGATCTGCGCCTTGAGGATGTTGGTGTTGACCAAGTCGATCAGCGGCTGCCCGGCAGGCACGCTTTCCGACGCTTTCACGCGCAGCCGCGCGACGTTGCCGCCGAACGGCGCCTTCACGCGGCAATAAGCCATCTGCGCGCGGCGGAAGTCGACCTGGCTGCGCGCGCGATCCGCCGCCGCGGCAGCCAGCATGACGTCGAGCTCGCCCGCGGCGCCGAGCGCCTGCAGGCGCAGCCGCGCCAGATGGGTTTCGCGCGCGCCGCGATATTCGGCGTCCGCCGCCTGGAGCTGCGCGCGCTGCTCCGAGCAGTCGAACTCGATCAGCGCGCTGCCTTTCTTGAAGCCGTCGCCCAGGCCGACCTTGATCGAGCTGATGCGGCCCGCCATCTGGCTGGAGAGCGTGCCTTCCTCGCCCGCGAGAATCAGCGCGGCGATTTCGGCTTGCGCCGCGGCCGGCTTCTCGGGCTGAGCGAGGACCGGCGGCTTCGCGGGCGTCGGTTCCGGGGTGACCGATTTCGGTGCCTGCGCGAGTACGTTGCCTGCAGCAAACAGAAAGCAGAAAAGAAGACGCGTGTTCATCGCGGCGCGATCCGTTGCTCGAGCCTCAGGTCGAGCGGCTCGGCGGGTGGCGCCGCCGACACGGCCGGCGAAACGGCTTTCTGCATGCCTAGCGCAGGCTCGATGCGCAACGCCGGGCGCGTGATGCGGGTGTTGGCGAGGTCGGCAACCACGCGGTAGGCCGCGCCTTCGCCGAGGGTGCGCCATTGCTCGTCGTCGACCGGGTCGCTCAGCGTGGTCCTGAATTCGCGTAGCGCGGGCGCGCTGAAAGCGCCGGTGCGGCGCGTGCCGACCTCGATGCGCACGGTGCGACGGCCTTCCTGCGCACGTTCCACCTGCAGGCGCAGGTCCAGCACCAGGTCGGCGCCGCCGCCGGCCGACTTCATGCGCCCGCCGGCGAGCACGCGGTTCGCGCCCTCGCCCACCAGCGCAGCCAGGCGCGGCCGCACGCCGGAGATTTCCCCGATCGCGACCACCGGCCGCTCCAGCTCCGCGCGCGGCGAGAAGCTCGTGCGCTCGTACTCTGCGTATCGCACCTGCACCGCGTTCGCCAGCTCGGCGAGCGGGCGCTCCTCGTCCTCGCGCGGCACGATGTCGTAGCCGATCGAGTTGTAGAGGCGCGCGATCACCGCCTGCACGTTGGCGTAGGCCAGGTCGCGGTTGATGTGGCTCGCCATGGCGCGCGCGCGCGCCCGCACGACTTCCAGCTCGTTGTCGATGCCAGCCGATTCGCTCGACGCGAGATGCTGCACGATCAGGTCGTCGTCGCGCGCCGCCTCGTCCCACACCATGAACTCGTCGGCCACCAGCGTGTAGCGCACCGCGGCGATGCGCGTCTGGGCGAGCACCGCCATCGCCATCGCCTGGCGGCGCGCGTCGTCGGCGCGCTTCTGCGCTTCTTCCGAGCGGTTCATCGCCGGTATCGAGAACACCTTGGTGAGGTTGAACGCGACGTTGAGGCCGAGCGAATACCAGTTGTTGTTCACCAGGAAGCGGTTGCTGTCGTAGTTGCCCATCACGTTCAGGCTGACGTTGGGCAGGATGCCGACCATCGCCTTGCGCGCCTCGTCGGCCGAGATGCGCGCGCGGTAGCCCTCTTCCGCCATCTCCGGCCGCTGGCTGAGCGCGAGCGCTTCCAGCTTCTCGATGTCCGTCGTCAGGTCCGGCACATCGCGCGCATCGCTCACCGGCGAAGCCACGCGCAGCTCCACGCCCGGCGGCGAATTGATCAGCGCCGCGAGCTCGACCTTGGCCTGCGCGAGCTCCTGGCGGCGCAGCGCGATCTGCTGCGCGAGGTCGAGCAGCGCGCGGCGCAGGGTCGCGGTCTGCACCGGCGGCAGCAGGCGGCTTTGCTCGACCAGGCGTGTCTTCTCGATCGCCTGGTCGATCTCGCCAAGCAGGCGGTCCGCCTCCGGCAGCAGGCGCTGCGCGGCCTCGGCGCGCCACCACGCGATGCGCACGTCATGCACCAGCGTTTGCACCGCCTTGCGCCGGCGCTCCTCGGCAATCAGCTTCTGGTCGGAGAGCTGCTTGGCGCGGAAATAGCTGACGCCGAAATCGAGCAGGTTCCACGCGACGCCGACGCTGCCGGTGCGCAGGGTCTTCTCCTGCGCCGCGCTCGGCGTGGTGGTGATGGTCCCGTCCGGGGTTACGCCGAAGCCGAAGGCTTCGTTGTTGCGCGTGCTATAGCCGGCATTCGCCATGAAGCGCGGCAGCAGGTCGAACTGGGCGACGTCGAGCTGCGCTGCTGCGGCCGCTTCTTCCATGCGCCGCTGGCGGTGCTCGGCCTGGTATTTGATGGCGCGCGCAGTCGCGTCTTCCAAGGTGAGGGGGCGGGCTACGGCTTCCTGCCCGGCGAAGAGCTGATCGCGCGCGTCCAGCCCGAGGCGCTCGCGCGCCGCAGGGTCGAGCGGGTCCGTGGTCACCGCGCAGCCGGCGAGAAACACCGACAGCAGAGCGACGAGCACCCCGCCGGAACATTCCGGTTTTTGTTGAACTAAGGAACGCATGCCTTTGTTTTACCGCGTCCTTATACCCCCTAAAGGACGCATCATAGCCCACCCGGGGCTTTTCAGCGCCGGGCGCCGGGTTTGGCTTTGTCAGAAGGCGCGATTCGGTCCAGCAGGGGGTCCCGGTTGGTCTTGGCGGCGCTCACCTGGTCGCTAAAGGAGGCTGCCCCGGGCTTCCCGGGCCGTACGCCGGCCGTGGCGGTCGCGGCCTTGCTGGCCACCCGGCCCTCGCCAGCCTGCTTGGCGGCCTCCAGACGGGCCTTTTCGGCCTCTTCCTTGTCGACATCCATGCCGAGCGCGAGGCCGGCGGCACCCGGCCGCAGGCGCATGGCGTCGATTTCGAGCGTGAACTGGGTGCGCGCTTCGCGCCCTTCGGTGTCCCGCGCCAGGATCTCGACCTCGAGGGTCTCCCCGATCCCCTGCGGCGGGGTACCGCTGAACACGCCGCGCAGGCCGTCGAACCTGAGCCAGCCGGGCAGCGGGCTGCCATTGGCAAGGCGCGCTTCCAGCTGGACGACCGCGGAGGGATCGGTGTGCGCAAAGGCATCGGTGGGCACGCGCAGCATCGCGAGGCCATCGGCCAGCAAGCGCATGTCCGGCACGCCGTGATAGACGAACAGCCGGTGCCCGCCGATTTCCGGCGTCAGCAGCTCGTCCATCCGCAGATACGGAAGGGCCTGCTCGCGCGACAGGCGCGTCAGGGCGAAGGTCGAGGGCTCGCCGGCCGCCGTCGGCGGCAGCGAGTTCAGGTCGAAAATGCCCGGCGCGCCCGAGGGCGCAGCGCCGAGCGGCGCCGCGGCCGGAGCACCGGCGAGGTTCGCGGCCGCCACGCCGCCGTCCACCGGCAGGCCGAGGGTCGGGACCACGAACTGCGGCGCGAGCGGCGGCAGCGCGGGCGTTGTTTGCGGGGCCGTCGGCGACGCCGGTACCGGCGTCGAAGGCGCGGTGCCGATGCTGGGGAGTTGCGGCTGGGCAATGTCTGCCGCAGGCGTGACGGGGACCTGCGTCAGCGTGAGCTGCACATTGCGCTGGTCGAATTGGCCGGCGCTGTCGGTGGCGCGCACGGTGATGTCGTAGATCCCGTCGCCATTCGCATCCGCCGGCGACGCGAAGCTCTGCGCCGCGTTCAGCGTCACCAGGCCCGTGGTCGGATCGATGGTGAACAGCGCTGCATCCGGTCCCGTCAGGGTCCAGGTCACCGTGTCGCCGGCATCGGCGTCCGAGCGCGTCGCGGTGTACACCGCTCCGCTCCGGTTTTCGACGAACGTCCCGCTCGCCGGGCTGCTCACCGCGGGGGCATCGTTGACCGCGGTCACGGTGATCGCGACCGAGTCGGAGTCGGTGGCGCTATTGGCGTCGGTCGACAGCACGGTCAGGGTGTCCGACCCGCTGAAGTCCGCGTTGCCCTGATACGAGAGGGTCGCGAGTGCGGCGTTGATCTGCGCCTGGGTGCCCCAGAGCGTGAGGCTCGAGCTGCCATTCGCGCCCGCCATGATGCTCGCGCCGCCGGCCAGGCTCACGTTGAGCCTGCCGTTGGTGACCGTCAGGCGTGTGCTCGAGAGATCGCCGTCGACGTCGTTGACCGAGATACCGGCGAGCGCGAGCGGGGTGTCCTCGTTCACCGTCTGCGCGCCCGGCACCGTGTTGACCGGGCCGTCGTTCACCGAGCTGACCGTGATCGACAGCGCGACGGAATCCGTCACGCCATTGGCATCGGTCGACAGCACCGTCAAGCTGTCGGCGCCGTTGAAATTCGAGTTGCCCTGGTAGCTGATCGAGGCGAGCGCCGCGTTGATCTGGGCCTGCGTGCCCGACAACGTCAGCGTCGAGCTGCCGTTCGCGCCCGAGCTGATGGTCGCGCCGCCGGCCAGGCTCACGTTCAGCGCGCCGTTCGAGACCGTGAGCTGCGTCGTCGACAGGTTGCCGTCGACATCGTTGACCGCAACGCCGCTGATCGAGAGCACCGTATCTTCGTTGACCGTCTGCGCGCCCGGTACGGTGTTCACCGGGCCGTCGTTGACCGAGGTTACGGTGAGGGCCACGGCATCCGAATCCGTCGTTCCATTCGCGTCGGTAGACAGGACGGTCAGTATGTCGGCGCCATTGAAGTCGGCATTGCCCCGGTAGCTGACCGAAGCGAGCGCGGCGTTGATCTGCGCCTGCGTTCCGGCCAGCGTCAGCGTCGAGGTGCCATTGGCGCCCGCGCTGATCGTGGCGCCGCCGGCAAGCGAGACATTCAGCGTGCCGTTGGTAACCGTCAGCCGGGTCGTCGACAGGTTGCCGTCGATGTCGTTGACGCTGATCCCGGCGAGCGGCAGCACCGTGTCTTCATTGGCGGTTTGCGCCCCCGGCACGGTGTTGACCGGACCGTCGTAGAGCGGGGTGACCGTGATCGCGATCGCGTCGGCGTCGGGCACGCCGTTGCCGTCGGTCGACAGCACGATCAGCGTATCGCCGCCGCTGAAGCCGGGGTTGCCCTGGTAGGACAGGCTCGCGAGCGCGGCGTTGATCTGCGCCTGCGTGCCGGAAAGGGTGAGGGTCACGGAACCGTTCGCGCCGGCGCTGATCGTGGCGCCGCCAGCGAGGCTCACAGTGACCGTGCCGTTCGTGACGATGAGCTGCGTGGTCGACAGGTTGCCGTCGACGTCATTCACCGAGACGCCGCCGATCGAGAGCACGGCGCCCTCGGTCACCGTCTGGGCGCCGGGCACCGTGTTCACCGGGGCGTCATTCACGGCGGTGACGGTGATCGCGACGGCATCGGCGTCGGTCACGCCGTTCGCATCGGTCGACAGGACCGTGAGCGTGTCGCCGCCGTTGAAGTTCAGGCTTCCCCGGTAGCTGAGCGAGGCCAGCGCGGCATTGATCTGCGCCTGCGTGCCCGACAGGGTCAGGCTGGACGACCCGTTGGCGCCGGCGCTGATCGCCGCGCCGCCCGCGAGGCTCACCGTCAGCGTGCCGTTGGTGACGCTGAGCTGCGTGCTCGCCAGGTTGCCGTCGACGTCGTTCACGCTCACGCCGCCGATCGACAGTGCGGTGTCTTCGTTGACGCTCTGCGCACCGGGCACGGTGTTCACCGGCGCGTCGTTCACCGAGCTGACGGTGATCGCCACGGTGTCGGAATCCGTCGCACCGCTGGCGTCGGTCGACAGCACGGTCAGCGTGTCGGCGCCGTTGAAGTCCGCATTGCCCTGGTAGCTCAGCGAAGCGAGCGCGGCGTTGATCTGCGCCTGCGTGCCCGACAAGGTGAGGCTCGAGGAACCGTTCGCACCGGCGCCGATCGTCGCCCCGCCGGCGAGGCTCACGTTCAGAACGCCGTTGGTGACGGAGAGTCGCGTCGTCGCGAGGTTGCCGTCGACGTCGTTCACGCTCACACCGGCGATCGACAGCGCGGTGTCTTCGTTCACCGTCTGCGCTCCCGGCACAGCGTTCACCGGCCCGTCGTTCACCGAGATGACCGTGAGGGCGACGCTGTCGGAATCGGTCGCGCCGTTGCTGTCCGAGGAAAGCACGGTCAGCGTGTCGGCGCCGTTGAAGTCCGCGTTGCCCTGGTAGCTCAGCGAAGCCAGCGCGGCGTTGATCTCGGCCTGCGTGCCCGACAAGGTGAGGCTCGAGGAACCGTTCGCCCCGGCGCTGATCGTCGCCCCGCCGGCGAGACTCACGTTGAGCACGCCATTCGTGACGCTCAGCTGAGTGCTCGACAGATTGCCGTCCACGTCGTTGACCGAGATCCCGCCGATCGAGAGCGCGGTGTCTTCGTTGACCGACTGCGCGCCCGGCACGGCGTTGACCGGCCCGTCGTTCACCGAGCTGACCGTAATCGCCACGGCGTCGGAATCGGTGGCGCCATTCGTGTCGGTCGAGAGCACGGTCAGCGTGTCGGTACCGTTGAAGTCGAGACTGCCCTGGTAGCTGAGGCTCGCCAGCGCGGCATTGATTTGCGCCTGGGTACCGGAGAGGGTCAGGGTCGAAGAGCCGTTGGCCCCGGCACTGATGATCGCCCCGCCCGCCAGGCTGACGTTCAGCGTGCCGTTGGTAACGGTCAATTGCGTGGTCGAAAGATTGCCGTCGACGTCGTTGACGCTGATCCCGCCAATCGAGAGCGCGGTGTCCTCGTTGACCGTCTGTGCACCGGGCACGGCGTTGGCCGGCCCGTCGTTCACCGAGCTGACCGTAATCGCAACGGCATCGGAATCGGTGGCGCCATTCGCGTCGGTCGAAAGGACAGTCAGCGTATCTGAACCGTTGAAATTGGCGCCGCCCTGGTACGAGAGGCTGGCCAACGCCGCGTTGATCTGCGCCTGCGTGCCCGAAAGGGTGAGCGTCGAGGAGCCGTTGGCACCGGCGCTGATGCTCGCGCCGCCCGCCAGGCTGACGTTCAGCGCACCGTTGGTAACGCTCAGCTGCGTCGTGGCCAGGTTGCCGTCAGCGTCGTTGACCGAGATCCCGCCGATCGAGAACACGGTGTCCTCGTTGACCGTCTGCGCACCCGGCACGGTGTTCACCGGCACGTCGTTCACCGAGCTGACGGTGATGGCGACCGCGTCGGAGTCGGTCGCACCATTGGCATCGGTCGAGAGGACGGTCAGCGTGTCGGCGCCGTTGAAATTGGCGCTGCCCTGGTACGAAAGGCTGGCCAGCGCCGCATTGATCTGCGCCTGCGTGCCGGAGAGCGTGAGCGTCGAGCTGCCGTTCGCGCCCGCGCTGATCGTCACGCCGCCCGCCAGGCTGACCGTGACGGCACCATTCGTGACCGTCAGGCGCGTCGTCGACAGGTTGCCGTCGACATCGTTGACCGAGATGCCTGCGATCGAGAGCGAGGTATCTTCGTTGACCGTCTGCGCGCCCGGCACGGTGTTCACCGGCCCGTCGTTGACGGAGGTGACCGTAATCGCCACGGTGTCGGAGTCGGTGGCGCCGTTGGCATCGGTCGAGAGCACCGTCAGCGTGTCGCCGCCGTTGAAGTCGGCATTTCCCTGGTAGCTCAGGCTCGCGAGGGCCGCGTTGATCTGCGCTTGCGTGCCGGACAGCGTGAGGGTCGAAGAGCCATTCGCGCCCGCGCTGATGGTGGCGCCACCAGCCAGGCTGACATTGAGCGCGCCGTTCGTGACGCTCAGCTGCGTGGTGGCAAGGTTGCCGTCGACATCGTTGACGCTCACCCCGCTGATCGAGAGCGAGGTGTCCTCGTTCACGCTCTGCGCCGCCGGAATCGCGTTCATCGGCCCGTCGTTCACCGAGCTCACGGTGATGGCAACCGCGTCGGAGTCGGTCGCGCCGTTGCCGTCGGTCGAGAGAACCGTCAGCGTGTCGGCGCCGTTGAAGTCGGCGTTGCCCTGGTAGCTGATCGAAGCGAGCGCCGCATTGATCTGCGCCTGCGTGCCCGACAGCGTCAGCGTCGAGCTGCCATTCGCGCCC
>Ga0068867_100001300_pt1 | contig 17252 bp, 14 predicted proteins | sample KBSMisM32_FD_65649 | JGI IMG/M metagenome (GOLD analysis project Ga0068867, IMG submission 65649) | Miscanthus rhizosphere microbial communities from Kellogg Biological Station, Michigan, USA - KBS Miscanthus M3-2 | ecosystem: Host-associated > Plants > Roots > Rhizosphere > Soil ...
CCACGCCTTCTACAAGATGGTGTCGCTGGTGCAGGGCACCAACATCGTGAAGAAGGAGCTGGGGCTGCCCGAGACCGAATCGCTCGGCGCCGACCCGAAGCTCTCGCTGATCCGCTTCAATCAGTAGTCAGGTAGGTCTGGTAGGTCAGGTAGGTCGGGTAGGGAAAAGCTCTTCCCCACCTGACCCACCTGACTCACCTGACCCACCCGACCGAGGGAATTGATGATTAAGGCAGCCATGGTCGGCCTCGGGTGGTGGGGCCGCACGATCGTCGAGTCGGTACAGAGCGACAGCAGCATCATCCGGTTCGTGGCCGGCGCCACGCGCACGAAGTCGCCGGAAGTCACGACGTTTGCCGAGGCGCAGAAGCTGAAGCTGGCCGACAGCTTCGAGGCGCTTCTCGGCGACAAGTCGATCGACGCCATCGTGCTGGCGACGCCGCACTCGATGCACTCGCCGCAGGTGATCGCGGCCGCGCAAGCGGGCAAGCACGTCTTCTGCGAGAAGCCGTTCGCCCTGCACAAGGCGGATGCCGACGCCGCGGTGGCCGCCACGAAGAAAGCCGGCGTGACGCTGGGGCTCGGCTACAACCGGCGGTTCCACCCCGAGATGACGGCGCTGCGGCAGCGCATCGACTCGGGCGAGCTCGGCGTCGTGGAGCACTTCGAAGCCACGATGACGTTCCCGAACGCGCTCGCGCTGAAAGCGGATGCGTGGCGCGCCGACAAGGAAGAAACGCCGTGCGGCGGATTGACGCCGATGGGCGTGCACGCGATCGACGGCATCATCGATCTTGGCGGCCCGATCGAGAGCGTGTTCTGTCAGAGCTTCCGCCGCGTGGTGGCGGTAGACAGCGACGACACGACGTCGATGCTGTTCCGCCTGAAGAGCGGCGCCTCGGGCTACCTCGGCACCATGACCGCCACCGGTCCCGGCTTCAGCTTCCAGGTCTTCGGCTCCAAGGGATGGGTGCGGATGGAAGGCATGACGCACGTGGCCGGCGCGTCGTCGGAAGAGCGCCGCACGCGGCTCTTCTCGACGATCAAATTCCAGCCGATCAAGGGGCCCGCCGAAGTGTGGGAAGCCGCCAGGCACGACGTCACGCGCGCGTGCCTCGAGGCCTTCGGCACCGCTGCATCCGGCGGCGCCCCGTTCCTGATTCCCACTGATGAAATGGTGCACGGCGCATCCGTCACCGAGGCCGTTGTGAAGTCCGCCGCGTCGGGCGTCGTCGAAAAGGTTGCGTAGAACATGGATCTTGGAAAAGGACTCGGTCACCTCACGTACTCGACGCTGGTTCATCAGACCGACAACTTCGAGCAGCTCTGGAAGAGCGTCAATACCTACCTGCCGGCGGTGAAGGCGCGGTTTGCGCCGAACCAGAAGTTCGGCGTCTGCCTGCGCACCTCGGCGCCGTCGGCGGAAATGCTGACGCAGGACCCGACCAAGGTCGCCGACCTGAAGCAGTTCTTCAAGGACCAGGACCTCTACCTCTACACCGCCAACGCCTTCGTTTATGGCGTCTTCAAGAAGCAGGTCATCAAGGAAGACGTCTACGAGCCGGACTGGATCACCCCTGAGCGCCGCGAGTACACGAAGCAGGTCGCCAATCTTCTCGCGGAGTTGGCGCCCGAAGGGGTGAACCCCTCGATTCAGAGCGCGCCGCTCGGCTTCAAGCCGAAGGGCACCGGCCCCGACATCGCAAAGGCGTATACCGACAACGTCGTGGACGTCGTCGCGCACCTGGTGAAGCTCGAAAAGGACACCGGCAAGACGGTCACGCTCGGGCTCGAACCGGAGCCGCGCTGCTATCTCGAAACGACCGACGAGACGATCACCTACTTCCAGGACTATCTGTTCGCGCCGAAGACGGCCGAGCAGCTGGCGAAGAAGACGGGACTCCATGCCGCCGACGCCGCCGCCGCGATGAAGAAGTTCATGGGCGTGGTGTTCGACATCGGGCACCAGTCGGTGGGCTACGAGGACATCCCGGCGTCGCTGCACAAGCTGGTGGCCGCCGGCGTGCCGATCGTGAAGCTGCAGGAAGCGGCGTCGATGCACATCCCGGACGTGACGCAGGAGAAGGTGGACGCCCTGCAGGCCTTTGCCAAGACGATCTACCTGTCGCAAACGTGCCAGCGGAAGGACGGCCAGACGCAGTGGTTCCTGAATCTCGAGGACGCCTTCGAGGACTGGTACAAGAACCCGGGCCCGCGGGAGTGGCGGACGCACTTCCACGTGCCGGTGTTCCTGACCGAGTTGGGCCACGGCTTCGGCACGACGCGATTCGGCCTCGAGCAGGCGCTGGCGGTGCACAAGAAGACGCCGTTGTCCACGCACCTCGAGATCGAGACCTACACGTGGGACGTGCTGCCGGATCACCTGAAGACGGGCGACATCGTCGAGTACGTCACGCGCGAGCTGGAGTGGGTCAAGGGACAGCTGGTCTGATACACCTCCGTACGTAGGGGCGGGTCTTCAGACCCGCCCGGAAGGGTACGCCGTGAAGGTTGGGTTCATCGGACTGGGCCGCATGGGCCAGGGGATGGCCGCGCGCATCCATGGCGCCGGTTACACGCTGACGGTCTTCGACGCACTTGCCACGCAGTCGGCGTCGCTCGCGGCCGCGGGCGCGAGGGTCGCCACCAGCGTCGCCGACCTGTGCCAGGAGTGCGACGTCGTCGTCTCGATGCTCGTCGAGGACGCGACCATCCTCAGCGTCGCTACCGGACCCGAGGGTCTGGTGGACTCCCTCACGCCAGGGGCCATCCACCTGGTCATGGGCACGCACGGCGTGGCCACCATTCGCGCGCTCGAAGCCAGGCATGCGGAGGCCGGCCAGATTCTGGTGGCGGCGCCGGTGCTCGGCCGGCCGGACCTGGCGGCGGCAGGGCAGCTGGGCATCGTGGTCGGCGGACCGCTCGATGCCGCCACGCGGGTGCGTCCGCTGCTCGATGCGATGGGCCGCCGCCTCTTCGAGGCCGGGCCCAAACCGGAATCGGCCACCGCCATCAAGCTGGCGAACAACGCCGTGCTCGGCTGCGCGATGATCGCGATGGCCGAGGGGTTCTCGCTCGTCCGTCGCTACGACGTGGACCCGCAGGTTTTCCAGGACGTGATGACCGAAGGGCTGTTCTCGGCGCCCGCCTACAAGGTCTACGGCCAGAAGATGGTGGACGAGAGCTACGACCAGGTGGGCTCGCCGATCACCGTCGGCCTCAAGGACGCCGGGCTCATCGCCGCCGCGGCGGCGCTGGCCCGCGTGCCGATGCCGAGCCACAACGTCTACCTCGATCGGCTGCTCGGGGCAGTCGCCCACGGCGACGCCGATCGGGACCAGGCGGTGCTCGCTCGCGAGCAGAACCGCGCCTCGGGCATCGAATAAAACTGAACACCGCCGGCAGCCGTAGTCCTCCTTGGCGCTATCATCGCGCCCGCGGAGGAACGACGATGCACGCACGACGCACTGTGAAGGCGCTCGCCCTGATCGCGCTACTGAGCGCGGGTTGCAGCAGCCAGCCCGCACCCGCCGAGAAACCGGCCGAGCCGCCGAAGCCTGAGTGGACCGCCGACCAGTCGGCGCAGAAGTACAAGGACTGCTGGGACCAGTTCAATCGCAAGGACTGGAACACGTTCCGAAACTGCTACAACCCCGCGATCTCGGTGGAGGCGGTCGATTCCGGCCGGCCCGTCGCCACGGGCCTCGACGCGGCAGTGAAGGATGCCCAGGACTTCGGGGCAGCGTTTCCCGACGTGATGGGCAGCCCGCAGCTCGTGCTGGCGTCGAAGGACGCAGTCGCGGGGCTGTCGGTCATCACGGGGACGCACGGCGGTCCTCTGCCCGGGCCTGGCGGCAAACCGATCGCCGCCACGAACAAGAAGATTGGCTACATGTTCGGCCTCGTCACCGACATCGCCGACGGCGCCGTTGCGAGGGAGCGGCAGTACGCCGACAACACGACGCTGCTGGCGCAGATCGGCGCGATCAAGGCGCCGACGCGTCCGGTGATGGCGGCCGGCGCCGCGGCGCCGACGGTGGTGGTCTCGACCGGCTCCGACACGGAGCGCGCCAACGTCGAGACCTTCCGCGCCAACATGAAAGCGTTCAATGACCGCGATCTGAAGACGCTGGCGGATATGAACGCCGCCGGCGGCGTGTTCCACGACTACACCCAGCCGAAGGACTTCGACAGCAAGGGCAACATCGCGGCCCTCAACGAGCTGTTCAAGGGCTTCCCCGATGCGAAGCTCGAGGCCACCACGTCGTGGGGCGCGGGCGACTACGTGGTGACCGAGGGCACTTTCAGCGGCACCAACAAAGCCGCGGTGCCGTCGATGGGCATCAAGAAGCCAACCGGCAAGACGGGGAAGGTACGTTTCCTCGAGATCACGAAGATCGAGGGGGGCAAGATCAAGGAAGACTGGCTGGTCTTCGACTCGCTCGCCTTCGCCACGCAGCTGGGATTGTAGGGGCCGCCTTAGCCGGCCCTACGGCGTGGTCGTGTACGTCGCCGCGCCGTCGAGCGACGCGGGCCGGGGCGCCCCCGGCCCGCCAAGCGCCAGGCGCATCGTCTCGCTGACGATGTCGTAGGTGGCCAACCGCGTCGAACCCGACGACGCCCGGAAGTCGGCCGTCGTCGGCCGCACGCTCCAGCCGATCGCGAGGCTGCCGGTCTCCACCACCGCGCCGCCGTTCGTCATCACGTAGGTCGTGTCGCTCTCGGACACGCAGGTGAGCTCGATCGTCGACGGGCCGTTACCCGACTGCCGCGTCCACGTGCGCGCGATCGGAAAACTGTGGGCGCGTGAATTGGTCAGGAACGGCTCGCACAGCTCGGCGCGATACGCGGACGTGCGCCACAACTCGTCCAACAACGGCTTGGCGGACGCGGACACGTAGCCGGCCGGGCTCGCGATCACCTGACCGTTCTCGAGATGCGTCGGATCGCCGAGCTGGAAGTGGATCATGGCCGACCGTCCATCCGGGAACGATCCCGCGATTCCCAGGACCTCGCCCTTCGCCACGGTCGCGCCCGCGGCGACTCGATCGGGAACTGCGAGCAGATTGCTGTAGTCGGTCCGGTACTGGCCGCGGTCGCGCGCGTGCGTCAGGTGGACGACCTTGCGAGACGTGTCGTGAGCGTCGGCGGTGACGCTTTCCACCACGCCATCGGTCGCCGCCAGCACGGGCGCGCCGGTGCGGTACTCGATGTCGAAGCCGCCGTGCCCGTCCACCGCGTGGCCCCCGCCATGGACGCCGTACGGCCAGATGCCATACGCGAAGGTGGCCCCGTCTCCGGACGCGATGGGCAGATCGATCGCGAACGAAGGCAGCGACGAAGAAGCAGGCGACCCCGTGGCCGGGACCGAGGGCTGGGACGGGCTACCGCCGCAGGCCGCCACGCCGGCGCAGGTCGTGACCGCGAGAATCCGGAGCCGCCCGAAACGCACGCTCATTCATCCGGATCTATCGACCGGCACCCCGTCCGGGCTTGACCCCTTGACCCGACCGATTCGGTCGGATTAGTCTTTTGAAAGTAAGACTCAGTCTCACTTTCAATTTGGAGCCCTCGATGTCCCGCCGCCCCGTCCTCGCTCTGGTCCTCGGAATCCTGGTCGCCGCCAGCTCCCTGCCCGTCTCGTTGAGCGCCCAGGCCTCATACCACGCCATCGTCCTCGACTCGAGCCGCGCCCCGATTGCCGGCGCCACGGTTACCGCCACGCCGGTCGCCGGCGGGGCGCCGGTGACGGCCGTGACGGATCCGCACGGTGAGTTCGAGCTGGCGCTGCCGGCTGGCACGTTCACGGTCACGATCGAATCGGTCGGCTTCCGCCCGGCCACCCAGCGCGTCAACGCGGCGCGAGCGGGCGACGGGCCGCGGGAATTCGTGCTGCAGGTCGCGGGGTTCCAGGAGACGGTGAACGTGAACGCCCCCAAGGGCTACAACATCCCGGCCATTTCGAGCGCGACGCGGACGTCGACGCCGCTGCGCGACGTGCCGCAGTCGGTCACGGTCATCACACCCGAACTGATGCGCGACCAGCAGATGACGAGCATCGCCGACGTCGTGCGCTACGTGCCGGGCATCGCCGCCCACCAGGGCGAGAACAATCGGGACGACGTCGTGATTCGCGGCAACCGCTCCTCGGCCGACTTCTTCCTCAACGGCATCCGCGACGACGTGCAGTACTACCGCGACCTCTACAACCTCGATCGCGTGGAGGCGCTGAAGGGACCTAATGCCCTGGTCTTCGGTCGCGGCAACGGCGGCGGCGCCATCAACCGGGTGGTCAAGGAAGCCGTGTTCATGCCCGTGCGCGCGTTCTCGCTCCAGGCCGGCGGTCACGACAACCTCCGCTTCAGCGGCGACCTCGATCAGCCGTTCGGCAGGTCGGTGGCGTTCCGCGCCAACGCGATGCTCGAGGACAGCGGCAGCTTCCGCGACGGCGTGAGCCTCGAGCGCGGCGCGTTCAACCCGACGCTCACCGTCATGGCCACCAACCGGACCAAGCTCACCTTCGGCTACGAGCACCTGCGCGACGAGCGGGTGGCCGATCGCGGCATCACCTCGTTCCAGGGCCGGCCGGCCGACGTCCCCGTCGACACTTTCTACGGCAATCAGCGGGACAGCCACGTGGAGGCGCACGTCAACATCGGCACGGTCAACATCGAGCACCGCGTCGGCCGTGCCATCCTGCGGAACCGCACGCTGATCGGCGACTACGACCGCTTCTACCAGAACTACGTCCCCGGCGCCGCCAGCGCCGACCAGAGCCTGGTCACGCTCACGGCCTACAACAACGCCACGCAGCGCAGCAACGTGTTCAACCAGACGGATGTCATCGTGACGGGGTCGACCGGCTTCCTCCGCCACACGGCCCTCTTCGGCGCCGACATCGGCCGCCAGCAGACAGACAACTTCCGCAACACCGGCTTCTTCAACAACGTGGCCACGTCGGTGCAGGCGCCGTTCGCGACGCCGACGATCAGCACGCCGGTCACCTTCCGCCAGAGCGCCAATGACGCCGACAACCATCTGCAGGCCGACGTCGCCGGCGCCTTCGTGCAGGACCAGGTCGATCTCTCCAAGTACGTCCAGCTGATCGGCGGCGTCCGCTTCGATCGCTTCGACCTGGCCTACCACAACAACCGCACCGGCGACACGTTGAGCCGCGAGGACGACCTGGTGTCGCCGCGCGCCGGCATCGTGTTCAAGCCGGCCGCTCCCGTGTCGGTTTACGGCAGCTACAGCGTGTCGTATCTCCCGAGCTCGGGCGATCAGTTCTCGTCGCTCACCACCATCACCGAGCAGGTGAAGCCTGAGCGCTTCAACAACTACGAAGTCGGCGTGAAGTACGACTCGCCCGCCGGCCTGTCGTTCACCACGGCACTCTACCGGCTCGATCGCACCAACACCCGCTCGACCGACCCCAACGACGCGACCCGCATCGTGCAGACCGGTAGCCAGCGTACGAGCGGCTACGAGCTTGGTCTCAACGGCAAGGTGCGGCCGGCCTGGCAGATCGCCGGCGGGTACGCATACCAGAACGCCGAGGTGACGAGCGCCACGACGGCGGCGCGCGCCGGCGCGCAGGTGGGCCAGGTGCCGCACCACACGCTGTCGCTATGGAACAACTACCAGTTCCACCCGCGCGTCTCGGGCGCGCTCGGCGTCGTGTATCGCTCGGACATGTTCGCCGCCATCGACAACACGGTGACGCTACCGGGCTATACGCGCGCCGACGCCGCCGTCTACTTCCGCATGAGCGAGAGCCTGCGGCTCCAGGCCAACGTCGAAAACCTCACCGACACGCGCTACTACGCGAACGCGGACAGCAACACGAACATCTCGCCGGGATTCCCGCGGACCCTTCGCGTCGGGCTGACGGCAAGCTTCTGAACAGTCTTTCCTGGGCCAGACGATCCCCGTCTGGCCCGCCTCCTGCATCGGACCACCAGAACTGCAACCGATGCTCAAATCTGGCACCTGTAGAGGCGCGTGCCGCGCTGATTTCCGAGGAAAAACACGCGGTACGTAGCTTGCCCCTGTCCGGGGCATGGTTCTCCGCACCGCCAGACTTCCGCTCGCCATCGTGCTCGTGCTGTTGGGATGCATGTCCCCGGTCGCGCCGCACATCGCGTCAGCCGCGGGCGGAGGCGGTGGTGGGGCGGCGGGAATCATCTCCGGCATCGCGGACCTGACCAACGTCGAGCGCAGCCGCGCGGGCGTGTCGCCGCTGCGCCTCGAGGGGCGGCTGATGAAGGCCGCGCAACTGCAGGCCGAACAGATGGCGTCGCTCGGGCGCATGGATCACGTGCTGAGCAACGGGCCGTACCCCTCGCCGCAGGATCGACTCGCGGCAGCGGGCTACAGATGGCGGGCGTTCGCCGAGAACATCGCCTACGGTCAGCGGGGCCCCGAAGATGTCACCGAGAGCTGGATGGGCTCGACCAGCCATCGCGCCAACATGCTGAACGGCGCCTACACGGAACTCGGCACCGGCTACGCCGTGGACGGCCGCGGGCGCACCTACTTCGTCCAGGTGTTCGGTAAGCCGATGTAAGGCTAAGCCTTCTTGGTCATCGCCGGCGCCGCGCCGACGATAATCTCCCACAACTTGTCCACGTCGAGCGGCTTCACCAGGTGATGGTCGAAGCCGGCCTCGAAGCAGCGGCGGATGTCCTGCTGCTGCCCCCATCCAGTTACGGCAATGAGCGTCGTCGCCGCACCCGCCGGCAGCGCCCGAATCCGTCGCGCCACCTCGTAGCCGTCCATGCCCGGCATGCCGATGTCGAGCAGCACGGCGTCGGGTTTGAAGCGTTCGAACTGCGCCAGCGCCTCGCGGCCGTTGGCGGCCACGGCCACGGTGGCGCCGAGCGATTCGAGCAGCGTCTGCAGCGTCTCGATGGCGTCTTCGTTGTCGTCCACCACCAGCACCCGCCGGCCGTGAAAGTCCTGGTGCCCGTTCGCGGCACTCTCGCTGGGCGCCTGTCCCACCACCAGGGGCAGCCGCACCTCGAAGGTGCTGCCACGACCGGGACCTTCACTGGACGCGGTGACCGATCCGCCGTGCAGCGCCACCAGGCTGCGCACCAGCGTGAGACCGATGCCAAGGCCGCCCTGTGCGCGGCGATCCGACCGCGACACCTGCGTGAACATGTCGAAGACCGACGACAGATGCTGGCGGTCGATGCCGATACCGTTGTCCCGAACGGTGATCAACGCCATCCGCTGCGTGGAGCGCACTGTCAGGTCGATGCTCCCGCCCGTGTCGGTGTACTTCGCCGCGTTGTTGAGCAGGTTGGCGAACACCTGCGTGAGCCGCACGCTGTCGCCTCGTACGATCAGCGGCTCGTCGGCCATCTCGACGTTGAGACGGTGCTCGGACGCTTCGATGACCGGCCGGCTCGTCTCCACCGCGGCGGCGACGATCTCCGACAGGTCCACCGGCTCGTGCTGCACTTCGATGAGGCCGCGGGTGATGCGCGACACCTCGAGCAGATCGTCCACCAGCCGTACCAGGTGCCCCGCCTGCCGCTGCATCACCGCGATGATGCGCGCGACGTTGGGGTCCGACGGCGCGCCGAGCTTGAGCAGCTCGACGCTGGTGAGAAGCGGGGACAGCGGATTGCGCAGCTCGTGACCGAGCGTGGCCAGGAATTCGTCCTTGCGCTGGTCCGCGTCGCGCAGCTCGGCGAGTTGCCCCCGGATCTGGTACTGCCGTTCGCGGGCGCGGAGGGCCGTGCGCACCGAGCTCTCCAGCGTCGCGAGGCGCACCGGACGCTCGAGCAGGGTCACGTTGCCGAGCGCGGAAACCGCGAGCGACGCCTCCGCCGAGTCGGCGCCGGGCCGGGTGAGCACGAGGATGGGCAGATCGGACCACGGCGGCTGCCGGGACAGCATGTCGGCGAGCTCTCGGGAGGCGGCCGCGACAGCTTCTTCCGGCAGCAGTACGGCTGCGACCCCACGCTGCGCTTCGGCCACGAGGCCGTGCACGCTCGAGCACAGGTCGGTCTCGACGCCGGCGCGGCGCATCACCTCCTGGGTCACCGAGCCGTCCTTCGGTGTCGGCGGCAGCAGCAGCAGGCGGCGATCGAGGCGGAGCTGCTCGTCAGTCGTCATGGCTCCGGCCCACTCGCTCTTCGGACGGGTCGTAGGTCGGCACGCCCGTGAGCACGCCCCTGAACTCCGTCAGGGCTTCTCCCACGTGAATGTGCCCGTCCTGCAGTTTGAACTCGCGGATCGTGCGCTCGTGCCGGCCGCCGCGCTTCTTGATGATCGACACGGCCTGACGAATCTCGCCGCGCATCTCGAAGAACCGCATCAGGATCACCGCGTCGGCCAGATAGGTGGCGTCGACGGTGGCGATCATCGGTCCGCCCAGCAGGCCTTGATGCGCGCTCACGAGGATGGTCGCGACGTTGCGCTGCGAGAGGTAGGCGAGCAGTTCGTGGAGCTGTATGGCCAGAAACCGCTCGCCCGGCATGGCATTGAGGTAGCCGTTCAGGCTGTCGATGACCACGACGGCCGCGTGGCGCTCCTCGACCGCCTCTCGCACCTCGTGAATGAGTTCGCCCGGCGACAGTTCGGCCGGGTCCACGTAGCGGATGGTCACGAGGCCGGCCGTCACGCCCTCCGCCAGCGGAATGTTCAACTCCGTGGCCCGGTTCAGCAAAGTCGCCGGCGACTCGTCGAACGTGAACATTGCCGCCGTCTGCCCGCGCCGGGCCGCCGCGGCCACGAACTGCGCCGTGAGTGTCGACTTGCCCGTGCCGGCAGAGCCGACGATGAGGGTGCTCGTGCCCTGCTCGAGGCCTCCACCAATCAGCTTGTCCAGCGCCGGAATCTCGCTCGCCAGCTTCTGGCGCGACTGCACCTGCCGGTGCTCGGCCGCCACCAGGCGCGGGAACACCTGCAGCCCTCCCCGGCGGATCGTGTAGTCGTGGTAGCCGCCGCGAAATGCCATCCCCCGGTACTTCACGACCCGCAACCGGCGCCGGTCGGTCCCGTACTCGGGGTTGAGCTGGTCGAGAAGAACCACGGCATGGGCAATGCTCTGCACTTGCAAGTCGTGGTCCGAGGACGTCATGTCGTCGAGGAGCATGACAGTGCACCCGCGCCCCGCGAAATACTGCTTGAGCGCAAGGATCTGCCGGCGATACCGCAAGGCGCTGCCAGCCAGCAGGCGCAGCTCAGACAGCGAGTCGAACACGATGCAGGAGGGGCTGATTCGATCGACGTCTTCGAGAATCTGACGCGTAGTCGCGGCCAGCTCGAGCTCCGAGGGATGGAACATCGTGGACTGCTCGTCGGGGTCGAGCGAGCCCTGGTTCGGCGTCAGCTCATGGACGGCGATGGCGTCGAGGCTCCAGCCGTGCGACGAGGCCACGCTACGCAGCTCCTCGGTCGTCTCGGACAGCGTGACGTAGAGCACCTTTTCGCCGCGCGCCGCCGCGGCGAGCAGGAACTGCAGGGCGAGGGTCGTTTTTCCGGAGCCGGGCACGCCTTCGATCACATACAGGCGGCGGCGCTGCAGGCCGCCGCCCAGCACGTCGTCGAGCCCCGCGATTCCAACGCTGATGATCTCGTCGCCAACCGAATCCGACATCCCTGGCTCCTGAGTGACGGTGACGCACCTGCTGGTGCGCCCGCGCTCAGCGTATCAAGCGATCGCCGGCAGGCGCGATGGCGAAATGGCCGGCTCAACCGCTGAGCCGGGTGGATGAGTCAGGCGCGCTCGAGCACGCGGCCGAATCCGCGCGCGCGTCCCGAGCGGCCAACCAGACGCACGCTCGCCATCAGCGCGTGCGGCGTGCTCGAGACAACCGGCACCTTGCAACGCGTCTCGAGCGGCACGATGAGATCGAGCGTCTTCAGACCGCCGCACGAGATGAGCAGCGTGTCGGCGTTCTTCGCGCCCTCGAAGGTCTCGGCGCAGAACTCGCTCAACCGGTTGTCGATGATGTCGCCGCCGGCGGGAATCTGTTCGTAGCCGAGCCCCTTCGCCGAGAGCACCTCGAAGCCGTATTCCTCGAGGAACACCTTCAGTCGATCCGTCACTTCGACGTTGTACGCGGTGGCGACCGCGATGCGCTTCGCCTTCGCCGCATGCAGGCCGTCCACGATGCCGGTGCTCATCGTGGTCACCGGTACGCCGGTGGCCTTCGTGACCTGTGCCGTCAGGTTCTCGTTGAACGCACGACCCTTGTAAAACGTCAGGGACGTTCCCATGACCGAGATCGCGGTCGCCCCTTCGCGCACGAGCGACTCCGCCGCCGGAATCACCTTCGGGATGGCCGCGTCGTAGCCATCAGGCGTCAGGCGCTCCAGGCCGATGCCGCGCGACAGGAACTTCACGCCGGTGGGGTAGAGGCGCGTGGCCTCGGGTGGCACCGGGTAGTCCTTGGGCGGAAAGATCAGGCCCAGCACCGGGTCCGCGGCCGAGGCGCGCCGCGCCGAGAGCGCGACCGCGATCGACGCCGCCAGAAAGTCGCGACGTGAGTGCGTCATAAGCTTGGCTCGATCTTAAGCAGGGCGCCGGGGGTCTCGTCCGTCAGGAGATAAATGAATCCGTCGGGACCCTGACGGACGTCCCGAATGCGCTGGCGCAGCTCCCAGAGCAGGCTCTCGCGTCGAATCTCCTCGGTCTTCTCGTTGAACACGACCCGCTCGAGGTGCCCGGTGTTGGGAATCTCGCCGACGCGCATCGCGCCGATGAGCAGGTTGTTCTTCCAGGCCGGGAACCTGTCGCCGGTGTAGACGGCCATGCCGCTCACCGCCATGGCCGGCATCCAGTAGACGAGCGGCCCTTCCATCCCGTCCTTCTCGAAGCGTCCCTGCCACGGCCCCTCGTACGAACGGCCCATGCTCACCACTGGCCAGCCGTAGTTCTTCCCCGCCTTGACGACGTTGACCTCGTCGCCGCCGTTGGGACCGTTCTCGCTGTTCCACAGCTCGCCGGTGACGGGATGCACGATGAGCGCGAGCGAGTTGCGGTGGCCCCAGGAGTAGATCTCCGGCTTGAACGAGGGATCCTTCACGAACGGATTGTCTGGAGGCACCGTGCCGTCGTCGCGGAGCCGCAGGATCTTGCCCTTGTGGATGCTCTTCTCCTGCCCTTGGGCGAAGTTGGCGCCGCCGCCCGATCCGGTGGTCATGTAGAGCATGCCGTCGCGGCCGAACGCAAGGCGCGACGCAGATCCGCCGGCGCCGTCCCACCACGGCTCGGCGACGAACAGCTCCTTCACGTCCGTCAGCGCCATCCCCTCGAGACGCCCGCGCGCGAGCGCGGTGGTCATCATGGCGTCCGAGGCACGCCCCCTGTTGTAGGTGAGGTAGACGAGATGGTTCTCGGCAAAGCGCGGGTGCAGGACGACGTCCATCAGGCCCGACAACCGCTGCGCCTTCACCATCGGTACGCCGCTGATCGGCGTGGGATCGAGCGTGCCGTCCTTGTGCAGCAGCCGGAGGCGGCCGGGGCGCTCGGTGATCAGCACGTCGCCGTTCGGCAGCCACGCCAGGCTCCATGGATTGGCCAGCCCGCCCGCGACGATCGACACTTTGATCTTGTGCTGCTCGGCGGTGTCGAGCACCCAGGGGCCTGCGCCGAGCGGTCCGCGCGGCACGCCGATCGGGGCGCCACGCTGGGTCGAGACGGCCGCACCAGCGGCGATCACCAACGCGAGGACGAGTACGGCCCTCATGCCGGTCACCGGATGGCGATGGGGTTGCCGGGCGATCCGGTGGCGCCCTTGAGCCGCAGCGGCGCGAACACGTAGGCGAACTCGTAGACGCCGTCGCGCGCCAGATCCTCCGTGGCCAGGTTCTCGTGCAGGTAGATGCCGTTCTTCGCGAGCATCAGCTGGTGCACCGGCGCCGTGAGGTTCGGATCGGGATTGGGAAACGCTTCGACGCCCCAGTTGTCGGACCCGACGACGACGACCTCCTTGCTCGCCAGCCACTCGGCCGCCGCGATCGAGATGCCGGGCGAACTGGCGTTGAACGTCGCGTTGTCCTTCATCCACAGCGAGCCCCAACCCGTGTGGACGAGCACGACGTCGCCCGACTTGATCTCCATTTTCTCCCGCTGCAACGCGCCGGTCAGGTCCGCCACCGTGATTGCGTATGGCGATTGAAGTCGAGGCACGCCCTTGTACTTCGCCACGTCGATGAGCACGCCGCGCGTGACGATGGCGCCGACGTTCTCGATGCCCAGCTTCTTGAAGCCGTCGGGGGTGACGAAATCCGATTTCTTGTTGCCGTTGTAGAACAGCTCGCCGATGCCGAGGTGACCCAGGCCGTCGAACTGGGTGCCGATCTGCGTCAGCTCGCCGCTGATGATGTCGTCGTGGTAGTTGGCCTGGTTCTTCCCGGGCATCTGGAAGGCGTACGGGATCTTCAGGCTGTAGTGCCGGGTGCCATAGAGCGGCATCCCGGCTTCATAGACGCGACCCAGCTGATATACCTTGCCGGCGGTGATCATCGCCTTCGCGTCGAGCACCTTGGCCAGCGTGAGGCGGTTGGCGGCGCCGCGCTGGTCCGCGGCGCCCCAGCGCGACGGGTACCACTTGTCGGTCTGTCCTGACGTGACCGTCGTCGCAAGAGCGCCGGCAAAGAACGCCGCAACGGCGACTGCGGACACTTGCATGGTCCTCTTCATCCCGGCGTTCTCCATTTGTAGAGGGCGGTCTTCAGACCGCCCTGCCCCAGGCGGGTCTAAAGACCCGCCTCTACGCCTTGTCGATCTTCTCGAACACTTCCTTGGCCGCGCGGAAGGAGTCTACGCCAGCCGGGACGCCGGCGTAGATCGCCACCTGCATGAAGATCTCGCGGATCTCGTCGCGCGACACGCCGTTCTTCAGGGCGCCGGCAATGTGCAGCCGCAGTTCGTGCGGCCGGTTCAGACAGCTGATCATCGCCAGGTTCAGCATGCTGCGCTGCTTCTTGTCGAGACCCGGGCGTCCCCACACCGCGCCCCAGCAGTACTCGGTGACGAGCTCCTGCATCGGCATGTTGAAGTCGTCGGCCGCCTTGAACGCCGCGTCCACGAACTCCTTGCCCAGTACCGAGCTCCGAATCTCACGCCCCAGCTCAAACGTTGCTTTATCCATGTCGTCGAATTCTCCTGAACGGGCCGCCTGAAGGCGGCCCCTACGTACGTGTCACCCTTTGATTTCTACGCCGGCCCATTCCTCGACCACCTTCGCGATCGAGGTGAAGTCGGAATCGGGGCCGAACTTCGCGTTGGTGATGGCCAGCATCTGCCGCACCGCCGCGCCCGCCACCATCGGCACGCCAAGCGCCTCCGACTCCTCGAGGCACAGCCGCACGTCCTTGTAGGAAAGGCCGGTGGCAAATCCGAAGTCGAACGTGCGCGGCAGGATCGCCTTGGGGAACTTGTCCTGCGAGGCGCTGTTGCGGCCGCTGCCGGCGTTGATGATGTCGATGAGGACCTTGGCGTCGAGGCCGGCCTTCACGCCCATCACCACGGCCTCCGACGTCAGCACGATGGCCGACGCAGCGAGCAGGTTGTTGGCGAGCTTGGCAATCTGCGCCAGGCCCGGCTTCTCCCCCACATGGAACGTCTTGCCGAAGATCTTGAGCAGCGGGTCGACCTGCTCGAACACCGTCTTCGGGCACGACACCATCACCGCGAGCGTGCCCTTGGTGGCCCCGGTGATCCCGCCGCTCACTGGCGAGTCCACCCACGCGACGCCCTTCTCGGCCGCCGCCTTGGCCACCACTTTGGCGACGCTCGGGCCGGTGGTCGAGAGGTCGATCATCGTCTTCACCGCCGTGCCTTTGAGCACGCCGTCGATGGCGACGGTCTGCAGGACGGGCGGCGTCGGCAGGCTCAGAAACACCACCTCCGCCTTCGACGCCACGTCGGCCGGCGACGGCGCAATCGTCGCGCCCCGGTCGGCGAGCGGCTTCATCACCGCCGCGTTCGTGTCGAAGATCACCAGCGAGTGCCCCGCATCGAGCAACCGCGACGCCATCGGGCCGCCCATGCGGCCGACGCCCACGAAACCTAGAAGTGCCACGAAGACTCCTTATCGTTGGATGAAAGGGTTGGGAACGTCGGTAGCCGTCGAGATCCAGACGCTCTTCACCTGCATGTATTCCTTGATCATCTCCTGGCCGCTCTCGCGGCCGAGGCCCGAACGCTTGTAGCCGCCGAAGGGCGACAGGTAGCTGACGGCGCGGTAGGTGTTCACCCACACCGTACCCGCCTGCAGCTTCTCGGACATCACCAGCGCGCGGCGGATGTTCTGCGTCCACACCCCGGCCGCGAGCCCGTAGATGACGTCGTTGGCGATGGCAATCGCGTCCTCGTCGTCCTTGAACGGAATCACCGACAGCACTGGACCGAACACTTCCTCCTGGGCGATGCGCATCGAATTGCGGACGCCGGAGAAGATGGTGGGCTCCACGAACCAGCCGTTGCCGCACTCGGGGCGCGACGCGCGCGCCCCGCCCATCTCGGTCTTGGCGCCCTCGCCCTTGGCGATGTCGATGTACTTGAGGATCTTCTCGAGCTGCGGAATGTTGGTGACCGGGCCGATCTGCGTGGCCTGGTCCATCGGGTTGCCCATGCGCGCCGTCTTGGCGAACGCCACGAGTTTCTCGAGGAACTGGTCGTGGATGCTCTCCTGCACGAGCAGGCGCGAGCCGGCGATGCACGTCTGGCCGGTGGCGGCGAAGATGCCGGAGATCACGCCCTTCATCGCGTTGTCGAGGTCGGCATCGGCGAACACGATGTTCGGCGACTTGCCGCCGAGTTCCATCGACACGTGCTTCATCCCGCGCGCGGCGGCCTCGTACACGCGCGCGCCGGTGACGTCCGAGCCCGTGAAGGCCACCTTGGCGACGAGCGGATGCTCGACGAGCGGCGAGCCGACGTCGGCGCCGAATCCGGTCACCACGTTGACGACGCCGGGCGGAAAGCCTGCCTCCACGATCAGCTTCATGAACTCGAGCGTCGAGGCGGACGTGAACTCCGACGGCTTGATCACGACGGTGCAACCCGCGGCGAGCGCCGGCGCCAGCTTCCAGGTCGTGAGGAGCAGCGGCGAGTTCCACGGGACGATCGCGGCGATGACGCCGAGCGGTTCGTAGCGCGTGAAGTTGAAGGTGTCGGGCTTGTCCGTCGGCAGTACGGCGCCTTCCACCTTGTCGGCCAGCCCGCCGTAGTAGTGGTACCACTGCGCCATGTAGGCGCACTGCGCGCTCATCTCGGCGTAGAGCTT
>Ga0068867_100001303_pt1 | contig 17238 bp, 17 predicted proteins | sample KBSMisM32_FD_65649 | JGI IMG/M metagenome (GOLD analysis project Ga0068867, IMG submission 65649) | Miscanthus rhizosphere microbial communities from Kellogg Biological Station, Michigan, USA - KBS Miscanthus M3-2 | ecosystem: Host-associated > Plants > Roots > Rhizosphere > Soil ...
AGGCGGCGGGCGCGACGATCCTCGCGCACGCGGCCGGGCGCGACTACCTCGGCTCCGACGCCGCGCTGCGCCGCCTCGAGGCGAGCCGCACGGAGCTGGCGCCGTGGATCGACGCGCAGACCCAGCTCGTCGGCGCCGACCGCTGGCTGGCCGCCGACGAGACGCTGCGCGTCGGCGGGGTCGAGTTCCGCATCCGCCATGTCGGGCCGGCGCACACCGCCGAGGACCTGGTGGTCCATGTCCCGCAGCACGGCGTACTGTTCGCCGGCGACCTGGTGTTCCGCGGCCGCATCCCGTTCGTCGGCCAGGCCGACAGCCGGCAGTGGATCGCGTCGCTCGACCGGCTGATCGCGCTGCGGCCGGCCGTGATGGTCCCGGGCCATGGCCCGATCTCGACCGAGCCGGTCGCCGATCTGGCGCTGACGCGCGACTACCTGGTCCATCTGCGCCAGACGATGGCCGAGGCGGCGGCCCGTCTCGAACCCTTCGACGAGGCCTATGCCAAGGCCGACTGGTCGCGCTTCGAGCACTTGCCGCTGTTCCGCGCGGCCAACCGCATGAACGCGTTCAACACCTACCTGCTGATGGAGCAGCAGGGCGGGCGCTGAGGATCACTCGGCCGGCGCTGCGGCGGTGGCGCACGCATCCGGCCGGCCGAGGTTCGCTTGAAATATCGGTTGATGCGAATAGAATCCAAACGATTCGAGTCTGTCGGGGCGTCCCATGAGCACGATGAGCAATGAAGACCAGGTCTTCGAGTCGGTCGCCGAGCTGTTCGCGGTGCTGTCGACCCCGATCCGATTGAAGATCATCAGCGCGGTCTGCAACGGCGAGAAGAACGTCTCGGAGCTGCTCGCCGAAATCGACACCACGCAGCCGAACATGTCGCAGCACCTGAGCACGCTGTATCGCAGCGGCGTGCTCGCCAAGCGCCGCGAAGGCACCCAGATGTACTACCGGCTGCAGAGCGAACGCGTCTCGACCCTGTGCCGCGCGGTCTGCACGCAGGTCGCGATCGAGCTCGACGGCAGCGCCAAGCTGAGCCCCGCCGACCGGCTGGTGCCGGCGATGCACCGCTGAGGCGCGTACAGCGCCGGGCGCACGGGCCGCGGTGCCTGGCGCCGGTCGAGCCGCTTCAAATCCAGATCCTTCAGACCGGCGCGCGCCGGCGCAGCGGCCACTTCAGCAGGCCCGTCGCCAGCGCCGTGCCGGCCAGGATGACGGCGCAGCCGAGCAGCATCGCGGGCGTGACCGGTTCGCGCAGGAACAGCCAGCCCCACAGCACCGCGAATGCCGGCAGCAAAAAGGTCACCGCGATCGCGTTCGCCGGGCCGACATTTGCAATCAGCCGGAAGTACAGCACGTAGGCGATGCCGGTGCACAGCAGCGCGAGCAGGCCGGCGCTCCACCACGCCGTCGGCGACGGCATCGCTGGCGGCCACCACCACAGCGCCGGCAACGCCAGCACGAGTGCCGCCGACAGCTGGCTGCCGGCCGCGACCGCCATCGGTGCGACACCCGCCAGGTAGCGCTTCGTCAGGTTCGCGGACCCACCGTACAGCAGCGCCGCCGCGAGGCACGCGACGATCGCCCCGCCCGACCCGTCGGCCTTTAAGCCGGCGCCGTGGCTCGCATTGCTCCAGACCAGCCCGAGCACGCCGCCGAAGCCGATCACCAGGCCGAGCACGCGTGCCGGCGTCAGGCGGTCGTTCAGCCACGCCCACGCGATCAGCGCGCCGAACAGCGGCGACGCCGCATTGAAGATCGACGATAGCCCGGCGGTGATCGACAACGCGGCGTAGCTGTAGCACAGGAACGGCAGCGCCGAGTTCGTCACGCCGACGATGAAGATCATGTGCCAGTGGCGCTGCAACTCGCCGAACTGGCCGCGCCAGGCGAGACACGGCAGCAGGAACAGCGCGCCGCCGCCGACCCGCACCGCGGTCAACGCGACCGGTCCGAACTCGGCCGCGCCCAGGCGCATGAACAGGAACGATGCGCCCCACAGCGCGGCGAGCGCGAGCAGTTCGCTGACATCGGAGCTTCGCATGGTGTCCGTGGCTCGGTGGTTTGGTGGCGTGCCGCGGCGGTTCAGAGGCCGAGAGGCACTTGGTGATCGGCACGCTGCGGCGTGCCGATGAGCGAGTCGCCTGCGCTGCGCAATTTCAACGGCGCAACGCTCCGGCGACTCAAGCCGCGATCGCCGCGTGTTCCAGCGCGAGCAGCGCGCGCTTGCGGTCGACGCCGCCGGCGTAGCCGGTCAGCGCGCCATCGCTGCCGACGACGCGGTGGCACGGCACGATCACCGACACCGGATTGCGCCCGACCGCCGCGCCGACCGCACGCACCGCGGTGGCGACGCCGAGCGATCGTGCGAGCTCGCCGTAGCTGCGCGTGCCGCCGCTCGGGATCGCCAGCAGCGCCTGCCACACCGCGCGCTGGAACGCCGTGCCCTGCAGGTCGAGCGGCACGTCGAACGCGACGTCGTCGCCGCTGAAGTACGCATGAAGCTGATCGGCGGCGCGGCGCAGCAGCGCATCGTCGGGCCGGCGCAGCGCGATCAGCGGCGCCGGATGGTGCTTCTGGCCGTCGAACCAGGCGCCGGCCAGGCCGCGCGGCGTGCGCGCGAGCAGCAGCCGGCCGAGCGGCGTCGCAACCGTGGTCTGGGCGGTGCAGGCGAGCGCGATGGCCGCCAGGGTCGGAGCGGAGCGGGTGTTGATCATGGTGTCTTCTCCAAGGGTGCGAGGGTGTTCCACAGGCGCAGCACGGCATACGCGCGCCACGGCTGCCAGCGCTGCGCATGCGCTTCGACGTCGCGCTGCGAGCGTGTGTCGAAGAGCCGCTGCATGGCCTTCAGCACGGCCACGTCATTGGGCGGGAAGGCGTCGGGCCAGCCGAGCGCGCGCATCGCGATGTAGTGCGCGGTCCACGGCCCGATGCCGGGCAGCGCACAAAGGCGCTCGATCAGCGGCTCGGCGCGCGCCCGCGGCGCGAGCCGCGGCGCGATGTCGGGCCAGGCCTGCGCGAGCGCGACCAGCGCCGCCGCGCGGGTGCGGACGATGCCGAGCTCGGCGATGCGCTCGATCGCGGCGCTGGCGAGCGCGGCCGGCTGCGGGAAGGCGCGCGTCACCTCAGGCCAGGGCGTGGCCAGCGGCATGCCGAAGCGCTCGACGAGGCGCCGTGCCAGCGTGCGCGCCCCGGCGACCGTGACCTGCTGGCCGAGCACCGCGCGCACCGCGAGCTCGAATGCATCGATGCTGCCCGGCAGGCGCAGCCCCGGCTCGCCGGGCAATGCGGCGAGCGCCGTGTCGATCGCATGCGGCATCGCATCCAGATCGAGCCAGCGCCGCACCGCGGCGACGATGCGGCCGCTCGCACCGGCCAGCGCCGGCGCGAAGCGCAGGTGCACGAGCGGCGCGTCCGCGGCGAACTCGATCTCGACCCAGCCGTCGACCGGCGCGACCGCACCGGCGCGCAGGCTGCGCCGGACGCGCCGGCCCTCGACCGCCTCGACACCGGGAATCGCGCGCTGCGCGATGAAGCGCAGCAGCGCCGCGACGTCGTAGGGCGCGCGGTACGCGAGTTTGACGCTGACCTGCGCGTCGCTGCCGAGTTCGTCGAACTCGCGTTCGCCGCGCAGGCGGCTCGGGCTCATGCGGTAGCTCTCGACGAAGGCCGCGTTGAAGCGGCGCAGGCTGTTGAAGCCGCTCGCGAGCGCGACCTGCGCGACCGGCAGCTGCGTGTCGGTTAGCAGCTGCTTCGCGAGCAGCAGGCGGCGCGTCTGCAGGTACTGCAGCGGCGTCACGCCATGCTCGGCCTGGAAGATGCGGCGCAGGTGCCGGTCGCTGACGCCGAGGCGTGCTGCGACGTCCACCAGGCTCGTCGCATCGCCGCTGGCGGCGTGCTCGTCGAGCGCATCGGCGGCCTGGCGCGCGAGCGTGCGCGACGCGTCCATCACGGTCCACGGCAGGCCCGGGCCGGGCGCGATCTCGGGGCGGCATTTCATGCACGGCCGGAACGCCGCGGCCTCGGCCTGGGCCGGCGTCTGGAAGAAGCGGCAGTTCTGCGCGCGCGGTGTGCGCACGCGGCAGATCGGCCGGCAGTAGATCCCGGTCGAGGTGACGCCGACGAACAGCCGGCCGTCGAAGCGCGCATCGCGGGCCGTGATGACCTGGTACGCGGCGGCGTGATCCATCGGGGCGAAAGCGGTGTCCATGGCGACGATTATGGGCAGCGCGGCGAATCGGACTCGCCGTTTTCGGACACGTCCCGGCGCGTGTCGGGGTCGCGCTCGCGTTGGTCACGCGCCGTTCGGCGCCCGCGGCGAGGTGGGTCAGTCCGGCGAGAACTTGCCGTGGCGACCCGCGCCGGCGGCGAAGCGCTGCGCGCCGTCGACCGATTCGCCGGAGTTCAAGGTCTGCAGGCCCAGCGCGAACTCCTGTGCGAGCGCGTCGACCAGCGGCAGGCCATGCTGCGCGCGCACGCTCGCGCGGTCGCTGCGCAGGCAGCGCTGCGGCAGCGCCGCGATCTGATGCGCCAGTGCGCGCGCCGCCGCCAGCGCCTCGCCGGGCGGCACGACGCGGTTCACGAGGCCGAGCGCGAGCGCCTCGTCGGCGCCGACCGGGCGGCCGGTCAGGATCAGGTCGAGCGCGCGGCTTTCGCCGATCAGGCGCGGCAGGCGCACCGTGCCGCCGTCGATCAGCGGCACGCCGAAGCGGCGGCAGAAGACGCCGAAGACGGCGGTGCTGGCCGCGACGCGCAGGTCGCACCACAGCACGAGCTCGAGCCCGCCGGCGACCGCATGGCCTTCGACCGCGGCGATCACCGGCTTGCTCAGGGCGAGACGCGTCGGGCCCATCGGGGCGTCGGCCTGCATGTCGCGGTGCAGCGGGTTCGCGCGAGAGCCGGGCGTGTCGAACCCGCCGGCGACCGCCTTCAGGTCGGCACCGGCGCAGAACTGGCCGGACGCGCCGGTCAGCACCGCGACGCAGGCCTGCGCATCGGCATCGAATTCGCGGAACGCCTGCGCGAGCGCATGCGCTGTCGGACCGTCGACCGCGTTGCGCGCCGCGGGGCGAGCGATCGTGATTGTCCAGACCGCGTCGCCGCGTTCGACCCTGACGGCGCTCATGGGGTGTGCAGCACCAGCGCGACCGTCTGCGCCGCGAGCTGATCGAGGTCGACGCGCTTGGCCGAGCGCGCGGACTTCGACGCGGCGCGGTACCAGGTCGCCGAGAAGTTGATCGCGCCGAGGATCATCAGGCGCGCCAGTTTCGCGTCGGCGTGCAGCAGGCCCTGGTCGTGCAGGTCGTCGAGCGTGCGTTGCCAGATCGCGTCGTAGCGGTCCTTCAGCTCGATGATCCGGCGCTTGTATTGCGCCGGCAGCGAGCGCCAGTCGTACAGCATCACCGGGATGAAATCGCTGCCGCTGTCGTGCAGGATGCCGTAGTGCGTGCGCACCAGCCGGTGCAGCCGTTCGGTGGCCGGCAGCGCGGCATCGTCGAGGGCGGTCTGGGTTCGCTCGAGGCCGAGCCGCAGGCCTTCTTCCATCACGGCCATCAACAGCTCGTGCTTGTTCGCGAAGTGATAGAACGGGCTGCCCGAACGCATGCCGACCGCGTGCGCGATGTCGCGGATCGTCGTGCCGTCGAAGCCCTTCTCGCGGAACAGCCGCGCCGCGACACGCACCAGATCGGCACGCCGGTTGTCGGGTGCCGCGGCGGCGGTGCGGGGTTTGGCCGGCATGAGCGCTGGGTGTTCTCGGTGCGGATTTCGGGTTTCCACGCTGACACTCGCCAGCCCAGATCGCTACAAAGCAATTGCTTGCTTGGCAGGCAAGAATAGCAAGCCGCGCCGGAGCCCGCAACGGGGTCGCACGCAGGCTCGGCCGAGGGACGGGGCGGGTGCAGGCACTTCAGATCATCATCAGTGGCGTCGCGCAGGGCTGCATTTACGGCCTGATCGCGCTCGGCGTCGTACTGATCTACAAGGCGACCGAAACCGTCAGCTTCGTGCAGGGCGAGCTGATGATGCTGGGCTCGTTCATCGGCCTGATCGTGATGAGTGCGCTCGGCTTCCCGTTCTGGCTGGCGTTCGCCGCTGCGGTCGTCGCGATGGGCGCGTTCGGCGTTGCGCTCGAGCGCCTCGTGATCCGCCCGATCCTGGGCCAGCCGGCGTTCTCGATCGTGATGCTGACGATCGGCATCGGCTATGTCGCGCGCGGCGCGATCACGATGGTGCCCGGCCTGGGCACCGACACGCACACTCTTGCCGTGCCCTACAAGGACCACGTCTGGAACCTCGGCGCACTCGTGCTCAATGTCGAGCAGCTGGTGATCATCGCCGCGACCCTCGTGCTCAGCGCCGTGCTGTACGCGATGTTCAAGTACAGCAAGCTCGGCGTCGCGATGCAGGCAGCCTCGCAGAACCAGCTCGCGGCCTACTACATGGGCATCCCGGTCAAGCGCCTGAACGGCCTGGTCTGGGGGCTGGCCGCGGCGGTCGCCGCGGTCGCGGGCCTGCTGCTCGCGCCGATCACCTTCGTGCACGCGAACATGGGCTTCATCGGCCTGAAGGCGATGCCGGCCGCCGTCGTCGGCGGTTTCGGCAGCCTGCCGGGCGCGCTCGTCGGCGGGCTCGTCATCGGCGTCGTCGAGTCGCTCGCGGGCTTCTACCTGCCCGAAGGCTTCAAGGACATCGCCGCCTATGTCGTCGTGCTGATCATGCTGGTCCTCAAGCCGAACGGGTTGTTCGGCGAGAAGCTGCGCAAGAAGGTCTGAGATGGGCACGTGCGATGGATGCTCAGCAAAGCGCAAGGCTGCTTGCGGCCCGATGCAGCCGTGCGTTGTTGCTGCTCTTGCGCTGCCTGCGGCAGCCCGCCGGGGCGCCCGGCCGGCGGTCTCGCGGAGCCACTGATGCGCTTCATCTTCAAGACCGACTACGCGCAGGACATCCGCCTGGCCCGCCACGGCGGCCACGTGTTCTGGTATTCGGCCTTGATGGGCGTGATGCTCGCGGCGCCGTGGCTGTTCAGCGAATACTGGCTCGCGCAGCTCACCTTCGTGCTGATCTATTCGGTCGTCGGCCTCGGCTTGATGCTGCTGTCGGGCTTCACCGGGCTGTTCTCGCTCGGCCACGCCGCGTTTCTCGGCGTCGGCGCGTACACGCAGGCGGCGTTGACGCACCACGGCGTGCCGGCGCCGATCGCGCTGGCGGCTGCGGGGCTGATCGCGGCGGCGGTCGGGATGGTCGTCGGCTTGCCGGCGCTGCGCGTCAAGGGCATCTACCTCGCGATCGCGACACTCGCCTTCGGCTTCATCGTCGAGGAGGTGTTCGCGCGCTGGGAGAGCGTGACCGGCGGCAATGCCGGCATCCACCTGAGCGCGCCCGATCTGTTCGGATTCAAGCTCGACAACGACGTGTCGTTCTACTTCGCCTGCCTCGTCGTCACGGTGCTGGCCACTTTGGCGATCCTGAACCTGCTGCGCTCGCCGACCGGGCGCGCGTTCGTCGCGATCCGCGACTCCGAGGTGTCGGCGCAGAGCATGGGCATCCACCTGGCGCGCACCAAGACCTTGTCGTTCGCGATCTCGGCCGCGCTCGCCGGCGTCGGCGGCGCGCTGTATGCGCACAAGCTGCAGTTCATCTCGCCCGACCAGTTCAGCATCCTGCAGTCGGTCGACCTGGTGCTGATGATCGTGATCGGCGGCGTCGGCTCGGTCCACGGCGCGTTCCTCGGCGCGATCTTCCTGATCACGATGCCGCAGGTGATCGGCCTGGCCAAGGACGTCCTGCCCGACACGATCGGCCAGGCGCCCGGTCTGCAGGGGCTGGTCTACGGTCTGGTGCTGATCGGCTTCGTGCTGTTCGAGCCGCACGGGCTCTACGGGCGCTGGCTGAAGCTGCGCACCTATCTGCAGATCTTCCCGTTCTACCGCCGGGGCATGTTCCAGCGGCAGAAGAGCTACCTCAAGTCGGACCGGCTCAGATGAACACGGCCCCGCGCGACGACATCCTGCTCGAGGCCCGTGACCTGAGCGTGCGCTTCGGCGGCGTGCTCGCGGTCAACAAGGTCGGCTTCGACGTGCGGCGCGGCGAGGTCTTCACCTTGATCGGGCCGAACGGCGCCGGCAAGACGACGGTGTTCAACCTGATCAGCCGCATCTACACGCCGACGACGGGCTCGATCTCGTTCGACGGCCACCGCCTCGCCGACCATGCGCCGCACGAGATCGCGCGGCTCGGCATCGCGCGCACCTTCCAGAACATCGAGCTGTTCGAGAACGCGAGCGTGCTGCAGAACCTGCTGATCGGCCGCCACACGCACCGCCAGACGCGACTGTGGCAGGAGCTGCTGTTCACGCGCCGCACGCGCGCGGCCGAGATCGCGGCGCGCGAGAAGGTCGAGCAGGTGATCGACCTGCTGGACCTGCAGCACCACCGCGAGGCGCTGGTCGCGGGCCTGCCGTACGGCGTGCGCAAGGTCGTCGAGCTGGCGCGTGCGCTGTGCACCGAGCCGAAGCTGCTGCTGCTCGACGAGCCGTCGTCGGGGCTGAACGTCGAGGAGACCGACGACATGGCGTTCTGGATCGACGACATCCGCGACGAGCTCGGCATCACGGTGCTGATGGTCGAGCACGACATGGCGCTGGTCTCGAAGGTCTCGGACCGGGTGCTCGCGATGAACCAGGGCGAGGTGCTGGCGATGGGCACGCCGCGCGAGGTGCAAAGCCACCCGGGCGTGATCGAGGCCTACCTCGGGTCGGCCGACGATGTCGCCAGCCTGCGCCGGACGGTGGCGGCATGAGTTCGGCAAGCGACGCGATCCTGACGCTGCTCAATGTCGAGAGCGCCTACGGCCCGATCCGCGCGATCCGCGGCGTCAGCCTGCAGGTGCAGCGCGGCCGCATCGCGACGGTGCTCGGCTCGAACGGCGCCGGCAAGAGCACGATCCTGAAGACGATCTCCGGCATCATCGATCCGCGCAAGGGCAGCATCGTGTTCAAGGGCGAGGACATCACCGCGCGCGACCCGGCGCTGATCGTGCAGCGCGGCCTCAGCCACGTGCCCGAGGGCCGCGAGGTGTTCCCGCTGCTGTCGATCCACGACAACCTGATGATGGGCGCGTACACGCGCCATGACCGCGATGGCGTCGCGCGCGACCTCGAGGCGGTGTACGGCTACTTCCCGATCCTGCGCGAGCGTGCGACGCAGGATGCCGGGCTGCTGTCGGGCGGCCAGCAGCAGATGCTCGCGATCTCGCGCGCGCTGATGGCCGCGCCCGACCTGATGCTGCTCGACGAGCCGAGCCTGGGGCTGTCGCCGCGGCTGACGCGCGAGATCTTCGAGATCGTGATCCGCATCAACCGCGAGCGCGGCACGACGATCCTGCTGGTCGAGCAGAACGCGAACATGGCGCTGAACGTCGCCGACTTCGGCTACGTGCTCGAGAACGGCCGCATCGTGATGGAAGACCAGTGCGATCGCCTGCGCGAGAAGGACGACATCAAGGAGTTCTACCTCGGCATGAAGGAATCCGGCGTGCGTGGCGAGCGGCGCTGGAAGAAGAAGAAGACCTGGCGATGAGCATGACGCCGAGCCGCCTCAAGACATGCGAACGCCCCCTCGGGGGGCACGCGCGCAGCGCGTTGGGGGCGCCATGAGCATGACGCCGAGCCGCCTCAAGACATGCGAACGCCCCCTCGGGGGGCACGCGCGCAGCGCGTTGGGGGCGCCATGAGCAATCTCTGGGACCTGAGCCATCTGCAGCCGCGCGACGACATCGTCGTCGCCGGCGAGACCGTGCCGGCGATGTTCTGGAACGCCGTCGCGCTGCGCGGCGATGCGGTCTTCATGCGCCAGAAGAAGCTCGGCGTGTGGCGCGCCTGGTCGTGGAACCAGACCGCGCAGGCGGTGCGCGAGATCGGCGACGGCCTGCTCGCGCTCGGCTTCGATGCGGGCGATTGCGCATCGATCGCGTCGAACACCGTCATCGAATGGGTGCTTGCCGACCTCGCCGTGCTGAGCTGCGGTGGCGTCTCGAACGGCATCTACCCGACCGACGCGGCGTCGCAGGTGCAGTTCCTGTGCGAAGACTCGCACACCCGGATCCTGTTCGTCGAGGATGAAGAGCAGCTCGACAAGGCGCTCGCGGTGCGCGCGCAGCTGCCGTTGCTGCGCAAGATCGTCGTGTTCGACACCAAGGGGCTGCGCGACTTCCACGACCCGGGCGTGATCGACCTCGCCGCGCTGCGCGCGCTCGGCCGGCGCCACGGTGCCGAGCAGCCCGGCGCGCTCGATCTGCGCAGCGCGGCATGCCGCCCCGACGACCTCGCGATCCTGGTCTACACCTCGGGCACGACGGGCCGGCCGAAGGGGGCGATGCACTCGCACCGCGGACTGGTCTACACCGTGCGCGGCTACAACCGCATCGTCGCGCAGGACCAGACCGACGAGCGCATGTGCTTCCTGCCGCTGTGTCATATCGCCGAGCGCATGGGCGGCGAGTACTTCTCGGTCTATACCGGCGCGAAGCTCAATTTCGTCGAGAACCCCGAGACCGTGCCGGAGAACGTGCGCGAGATCGCGCCGACCGTGTTCACCGCGGTGCCGCGCGTCTGGGAGAAGTTCTATTCGGCGGTGACGATCGCGCTGCGCGAATCGAGCCGGCTGCAGCAGTGGGCTTATGCCTGGGGCATCGGCGTGGGCACGCGCATCGCCGACCGCGTGCTCGCCGGCCGGCCGGTCGGTATCGGTCTCAAGCTGCAGTTCGCGCTGGCCCGCGTGCTGATCCTGGGCAACGTGCGCAAGATGATCGGCATCGACCGCGCGCGCTTCTGCGTGACCGGCGCGGCGCCGATCTCGCCCGAGCTCGTGAAGTGGTACCTCGCGCTGGGCGTGCCGATGGTCGAGGTCTGGGGCATGACCGAAACCTGCGGCGCCGCGACCAGCACGCCGGCCGGTCGCATCAAGCCCGGCATGATCGGTCCGGCCTGCCCGTACAACGAGGTGCGCGTCGATCCGGTCACCGGCGAGCTGCAGGTGCGCGGCGCGAATGTCTTCATGGGCTACCTGAACCTGCCCGACAAGACCGCCGAGACGATCGCCGCCGACGGCTGGCTGCACACCGGCGATGTCGGGCTGGTCGACGCGGACGGCTACTTCCGCATCACCGATCGCATGAAGGACATCATCATCACGGCCGGCGGCAAGAACATCACGCCCAGCGAGCTCGAGAACGAGCTGAAGTTCTCGCCCTACATCACCGACGCGGTGGTCGTCGGCGACCGCCGCGCCTACCTGACGGTGATCGTGATGATCGACCAGGAGAACGTCGAGAAGTACGCACAGGACCGCGACATTCCATTCAGCAACTACGCAAGCCTGACGCGCGCGCCCGAGGTGCAGGCGCTGATCCAGGCCGAGATCGACCGCGTCAATCGCAAGTTCGCGCGCGTCGAGCAGATCAAGAAGTTCTGGCTGCTCGAGACCCAGCTCAGCGCCGAAGACGACGAGCTGACGCCGACGATGAAGCTCAAGCGCAAGCTCGTCGAGAAGAAGTACGCCGACCGCATCACCGCGATGTATGCCTCGTGACCCCGTTCAACGCCACCGAAGGAGACCGATGATGAAGAAGTGCCTTTCAATGCTGCGTCGTTCGATTTGCGTCGGCGCCGCGCTGGCGTTCGCCGCCGCCGCGGCGCAGGCCCAGTCGCAGGGCGTGAGCAAGAGCGAGATCCTGATCGGCTCGATCCAGGATCTGTCGGGCCCGATCGCCGGCTTCGGCAAGCAGGTGCGCAACGGCATGCTGCTGCGCGTCGACGAGATCAACGAGCAGGGCGGCATCAACGGCCGCAAGTTGAAGTTGCTGGTCGAAGACTCGGGCTACGACCCGAAGAAGGCGGTGCTCGCGGCGCAGAAGCTCGTCAACCAGGACAAGATCTTCATCATGGTCGGCCACATCGGCACCGCGCAGAACAACGCGGCGATGCCGGTGCAGTTCGAGAAGAACGTGATCAACTTCTACCCGATCACCGCGGCACGCGAGATGTACGAGCCGTTCAACAGGTTGAAGTATGCGTTCGCGGCGACCTACTACGACCAGATGCGCGGCGCGGTGCCCAAGCTCGTGAAGGACAAGGGCGCGAAGAAGGCCTGCACGCTGTACCAGGACGACGAGTTCGGCCTCGAGGTCGTGCGCGGCGCCGAGGCCGGGCTGAAGACGATCGGCATGGATCTGGCAGAGAAGACCAGCTACAAGCGCGGCGCGACCGACTTCTCGTCGCAGGTCGCGCGCATGAAGGCCGCCGGCTGCGATTTCGTTGTGCTCGGCACGATCATCCGCGAGACGATCGGCGCAATCGCCGAGAGCCGCAAGACCGGGTTCAGCCCGACCTTCCTCGGCTCGAGCGCGTCGTACACCGACCTGATCCACAAGCTCGGCGGCAAGGCGATGGACGGCCTGTACGCGACGATGACGGTGCAGAACCCCTACCTCGACGACGCCAGCAAGGGCGTGAGCTTCTGGGCGAGCAAGTACAAGACCAAATTCAACGAAGACCCGACGGTGTTCTCGGTCTACGGCTACAGCGCGATCGACGCGTTCGCGGTCGCCGCGGCGAAGGCCGGCGCCAACCTGTCGACCGACAGCTTCATCAAGGCCATGGACACGATGACCTTCGAACCCGACATGTTCGGCAGTGCGAAGGCGACCTACACCGCGACCAAGCGCCTGGGCAGCGACGTATCGCGGCTGTCGCAGCTGCAGGACGCGCGCTGGAAGGTCGTCTCGGACTACTTCAGGCCGGACTGACCGGCCGCCCGGCGATTGGCGGATCAGAAGATCCCGATCGCGAGCCCCGAGGCCAGCGCCGCACCGAGGTCGTGGCAGCGCTGCAGGTCCTCGGCGCCGATGTGCTTGGGCGCGAGGATCGCCTCGGGCGTCTGCGCATGCGTGCAGACGATCAACGGCGCCGCGACCGCCTTGAGCCGCCAGCCGGTCGCGATGCGGTCGATCTGGCGCGCCGCGTTCTCGCCGTCGCTGCCGGCGCAGATCAGGCTGGCGTACGGGCGGCCGTTGATGCGGTCGAGCACGGCGTAGTAGCAGCGGTCGAAGAAGTCCTTCATCAGGCCCGACATCGCCGCGAGGTTCTCGGGGGTCGCGAAGACATAGCCGTCGGCGCCGAGCAGGTCGTCGGCGCCGGCATCGGCGGCGCGCAGCAGCCGCACCTGCAGCGCCGCTTCGGCGCGCGCGCCGGCGGCGGTCGCCTCGGCCATCTGCTGGCTGCCGCCGGTCATCGTGTGATAGACGACCAGCAGCGTGCGTTGCTGCGTCACTCGAGCGTGAACCCGATCTTCAGGCTCACCTGCCAGTGCGCGATCTTGCCTTCCTGCACGTGGCCGCGCGTCTCGGTCACGGTGAACCAGTGGATGTTGCGCACTGTTTCGCTCGCCTTCGCGATCGCGGTGCTGACGGCGTCCTCGATGCTGACCGGCGACGAGCCGGTGAGTTCGAGCAGCTTGTAGACATGGTTGCTCATGGCGTCTCCTGAAGACCGCATCGCTTGCGGCGCATGCCAGCTTAGGCGCTTCGCGCGATGCCGACAATCGGGCGCGGTGTGCGATTTGGGTCAGGCGGGTGGCGCCACTGCCGTGGGCAGCGCGACGCCGTGCCGCTCGGCCCACGGCTGCAGCGCCGGCACGATTCCGGCGTTCAGCACGACGCCGGCGGCGAGCCCGTCGCGGCGCCGCCGCAGGCCGTGCTCGCCCGGCAGGCGCACCGCGGCGTCGCCGCTGCGCGGCGGATTGGCGTGGCACGCGTCGGCGATCCCCTGCATCTGCCGCTCGAATTCCGCGTGCCCGCCGAAGGCCCGCGGATCGAGGATCTGCACGAACACCGTCGCGCCCCAGCCTTGCTTGTCATCGGCGCGCCCGAAGCCGGCGAGGCCGCCGGTGATCGCCTCCACCAGCAGCGCCAGGCCGTAACCTTTGTGACCGGCTGTCATGCCGCCGAGCGGCTGCAGCGTGCCGGGCGGCTGCGCGAACAGCACCGCCGGGTCATCGCTCTCGGCGCCGCTCGCGTCGAGCAGCCAAGGCTGCGCGAAACGGCGGCCTTCGCGCTGCAGCCGGTTCGCCATGCCGTTGGTCGTCAGCGAGGCCGAGATGTCGACCAGCACCGGCTCGGCCTCGGTCGGGAAGCCGATCGCGATCGGGTTTGGCGTGAACACGGCGCGCGTGCCGCCGAACGGCGCGACGCTCGCGCTGTTGGGGTCGGAGCAGCACAGCTGCATCACGAGGCCCTGCTCGGTGGCGCGCCGCAGGTAGGCCGCGAGGCAGGCGATGTGGTGGCTGCGCCGGATCACGACAGTGCCGGTGCCATGGTCGCGCGCCATTTGCGTCGCGGCCTCCATCGCGCGCAGCACCAGCCACGGGCCCGGCAGGCGCTGGCCGTCCCAGGTCGCGCAGGCGCCGCGGCCGTTGACGACCGTGAAGCTGCCGCTGCGCGCCATGCCGCCCTTGTCGATCTCCGCCAGGTAGGGCGCGAGCAGCGCGAGCCCATGCGTGTCGTGGCCGAGCAGGTCGCCTTCGACCAGCACCTCGGCGACATCGCGGGCCATCTCGTTCGGCAGGCCGGCGCGCTCGAGCAGCGCTTCGGCGAAGGTGGTGAGGGCGTGGGCCGGGTAGCGTGGCGTGGACACAGGTCACTCCGTTGCATGAGGGTTGTCGGAAACCGAAATGAGTTCGGGTCAGCCCCGGTGGCGCCGTGCGAGCGGCTTCGGCACAGTGGCTCGCCGACCGCGCGTTCGCATCATCCTTCATCATCGCCCGAGGTTGCCATGACGCATCGAAGAACCCTGCTCGGATCTTTTGCCGCGATCGCGTTGAGCGTCGTTGCAAGCGCAGCCCAGGCGGCCTGGCCGGAGCGGCCGATCACGCTGATCGTGCCGTGGGGCGCCGGCGGCGGCACCGACGCGACCGCGCGCATCATCGGCGCGCTGCTCGAGAAGGACCTCGGCCAGCCGATCAACGTGGTCAACCGCACCGGCGGCAGCGGTGTCGTCGGCCACCAGGCGATCGCCGCGGCCGCGCCCGACGGCTACACGATCGGGCTGATCACGGTCGAGATCAGCATGATGCACTGGCAGGGTTTGACCGACCTGTCGGGCGCGTCGTACACGCCGATCGGCCTGGTCAACATGGACCCAGCCGGCCTGCAGGTGCGCGCCGATGCGCCGTACAAATCGGCGAACGAACTGGTCGCCGCGATCAAGGCGAACCCGGGCAAGTTCAAGGCCTCGGGCACCGGGCAGGGTGGCATCTGGCATCTCGCGCTCGCCGGCATGCTCAAAGACCTGAAGGTCGACCCGGCGGCGGCGCCGTGGGTGCCATCGAACGGCGCCGCGCCGGGGTTGCAGGACCTGGTCGCCGGCGGCGTCGAGGTCGTGCCGTGCTCGCTGCCCGAGGCGCGCTCGCTGATCGATGCCGGCAAGGTCAGGAGCCTCGCGGTGATGAGCGATGCACCGGCCGCGCTGTACCCGAACGTGCCGACGCTGAAAGCCGCCACCGGCAGCGACTGGAAGATCGGCGCCTGGCGAGGCATCGCGGCGCCGAAGGGCGTCCCGGCCGACGTGCGCGACAAGCTCGCCGCAGCAATCAAGAAGATCGCGGCGAGCAAGGATTACACCGACTTCATGGCGAGCCGCGGCTTCGGCGTGACCTACCAGGGGCCCGACGACTTCGCGAAGTTCATGGCCAAGGCCGACGCCGATCTCGGCGCGACGATGAAGGCGGTGGGCATCGCCAAGTGAGTCACAGCAGGCTTCGCGCAAAGCCCGGCCGATGAAGCTCAACGACACCGTCTGGGGTGCCGTGCTGCTGGTGTGCGCGGCCGCGCTGTTCGTGCATGTGCAGGGCTTTCCGGCGATCCCCGGCCAGCGTGTCGGGCCGAGCGCATTGCCCGGGGCGCTGGCCGTCGGGCTCGGCGTGTGCGGCGCGATCCTGCTGCTGCGCAGCCTGCGCGCCGCCGCACGCGGCCAACGGGTCGCCTGGGTCGAGCTGCCCGGGTGGTTCGGGTCGAGGCCGCAGGTCATCGGCTTCGTGGTGCTCGTCGCGGTCAACCTGCTGTACCTGGTCGGCGTCGAGCGGCTTGGCTTCATCGTCACCGGCACGGTCTACCTGGCGGCGCTGATGGCGGTGCTGCGGGTGCGCCCGCTGCGCGCGCTGGCGCTCGGGCTGGTGATGACCCTGCTGATCCACTATGCGTTCTACAAGCTGCTGAAGGTGCCGCTGCCCTGGGGGCTGCTGCAACCCGTCGCCTGGTAGGCGCGATGAAGGGAGAGCGATGAACGCCGCCTGGATGCAGGCCTTCGCGATGGTGTTCGAGCCCTACAACATCGTCGTGATGCTGGGGGCATCGGTGTTCGGCCTGTTCGTCGGCGCGGTGCCGGGGCTGACCGCGACGATGGCCACCGCGCTGCTGGTGCCGGTGACCTTCTTCATGGCGCCGATCCCGGCGATCGCCGCGATGGTCACCGCGACCGCGATGGCGATCTTCTCCGGCGACATCCCCGGCTGCCTGCTGCGCATGCCGGGCACGCCGGCCTCGGCAGCCTACACCGACGAGGCCTATGCGATGACGCGCAAGGGCATGGCCGAAGTCGCGCTCGGCGCCGGGCTGGTGTTCTCGGCGGTCGGTGGACTGTTCGGCACCGCGGTGCTGATGATCGCGGCGCCCACGCTCGCCGAATTCGCACTGAAGTTCAGCTCGTTCGAATACTTCTGGCTCGTGCTGATGGGCCTGACCTGCGCCGTCTTCATCTCGAGCGACAAGCCGCTGAAGGGACTGGTGACCTTGTTCCTCGGGCTGCTGATCGCCTGCGTCGGCCTGAACAACCCGGCCGCGTTCCCGCGCTTCACCTTCGGCAACACCGAGCTGCTCGGCGGCATCGGCCTGGTGCCGATGATGATCGGGATGTTCGCGGTCTCCGAGATCATCCGCTATGTCGTCGACACCGCGCCCGAGGCACTGCTCGTCGAGGCCGAGGTAGGCAATGTGTTCAAGGGCATGTGGGCGCTGGCGGTGAAGTACCCGCTGCAGATCCTGCGCGGCAGCGTGCTCGGCACGATCGTCGGCGCGCTGCCCGGCGCCGGCGCCGACATCGCTGCGTGGATGTCGTATGCGATGAGCAAGCGCTTCTCGAAGGAGCCCGAGAAGTTCGGCACCGGCCACGTCGAGGGCAT
>Ga0068867_100001306_pt1 | contig 17230 bp, 16 predicted proteins | sample KBSMisM32_FD_65649 | JGI IMG/M metagenome (GOLD analysis project Ga0068867, IMG submission 65649) | Miscanthus rhizosphere microbial communities from Kellogg Biological Station, Michigan, USA - KBS Miscanthus M3-2 | ecosystem: Host-associated > Plants > Roots > Rhizosphere > Soil ...
GCTGGAACGCCGCGAAGTGCGTCCGCCGCCGGGTGCGGCACCGGACGCCGGCCGCCGCGCCGGCCAGATCATGCGCCCCGACGCTGCATCCGGTGGCCGCGACGGCGGCCGCCCCGAACTGGCGCGCCCGGGCCAGCCGGCCGTGCAGCCCGGCATCACGGCGCCGGCGCCCGGGCCGGCACGCCCCGGCGAATCCGCAGCCACTGTCACCCCGGCCCGCCCGGTCACGCCCGCGAGCGTGGCGCCCGGAGGGCGGCTTGAGCGCGCCGACGAGCGCCGCGGCGCTGCCGCCGCGGGCGAGCCACCGAAACCGGCGGCGGCGCCCGCCTTGAACGCGGCCCGGCCTGCGCCGACACAGCCGGCCGCATCGCCTCAATCGCCTCAGGAAGGGCCGATTGCGCGTCCGCAGCCCGCAGCACGCGGGGACGAGCAGCGCGCGACACCGACTGCCCCGGAGGCCCGCGGCCCGACGCCGCGCATCGAGCGCCCGGGCGCGGTGCCGCCGCCGCCGCGCTCCGGCGATGCCGCGCGCGCTGCCGAGTCGCCGCGCGCGAACCCGATCGAGCGCCCGCGCCCGGCTGAAGTGCAGCGACCGACGCCGGCCGCGCCGCGGGGCGAACCGGAGTCGCGCGGTGCCGAAGTGCAACGGCCCGCGCCGGCGCTGCGCCCGGTCGAGCCACCGCGCGCCGCGGAAGTGCAGCGCCCCGCGCCGCCGCAACGCCCGGTCGAGCCGCCGCGCGCGGCCGAGGTCCAGAGGACTGCGCCGCCGCGTGCGGCGGAGGTCCAGCGGCCCGAGCCGCCGCAGCGCCCGGTCGAGCCACCGCGCGCGGTCGAGGTCCAGCGCGCCGCGCCGCCGCAACGGCCGGTCGAGGCCCAGCACCCGGTGCCAGCGGCTGCGCCGCATCCCGAGGCGCGCCGGCCCGAGCCACGTCAGCGACCGGAAGCCGCGAAGGAAAGCCAGGAGCAGAGACGCTTCGACCCGCGCGACCAGCAGAAGTAGCTCAGCGCTTCAGCAGCGGCAGCAGCACCGGCCAGATGTTGTCGAGGATGGTCGGGTGTGCCGCTGCCGTCGGGTGGATGCGGTCGGCCTGGAACATCCGCTCGGCCTCCGGGCCGTCGGCCACGCCCTTCAGTAGAAAGGGCACCAGCGCGGCGCCGTCGGCCTTCGCGACATCGGCGAACAGCGCGGCGAATTCGGCGCCGTAGCTGCGGCCATAGTTCGGCGGCAACTGCATCCCGGCGATCACGACCCGGGCGCCGCTGGCCTTCGCGGCCTTCGCCATCGCGTCGAGGTTGTCGCGGGTCATCGCCAGCGGCAGGCCGCGCAGCGCGTCGTTGCCGCCGAGCTCCAGGACGACGATCGCCGGACGATGCTGCTTCAGCAGCGCCGGCAGGCGCGAGCGGCCGCCCGAGCTGGTGTCGCCGCTGATGCTCGCGTTGACGACCTTGGCGGCGATCTTCTGCTGCGCGAGCCGTGCCGACAGCAGCGCGACCCAGCCGGTGCCGCGCGCCAGACCGTACTCGGCCGACAGGCTGTCGCCGACCACCAAGAGGGTGGGGGCCGGTTCGGAGGCGCGGGCCGCTGTCTGCGCCATGGCGCCGCTCGGCGACGCCAGGCACGCCGCCAGCAGCAACACGCTACAGTGCGCCAGCCAGCCGCGTCGGGCGCGCAGGCGCCGTGCCTCGTACGTCATCGAACCCTCGTCATTCATGTCCGAACCCATCATTGCCGTCGAGCGTGTCACCAAGCAGGTGCAGGATTCCACCGGAACGCTGACCATTCTCCATGAGATCGATTTCACCTTGGCGCCGCGCCAGTCGGCCGCGATCGTCGGTGCGTCGGGCTCGGGCAAGAGCACCTTGCTGTCGATCATCGCCGGGCTCGACACGCCGACCACCGGCACCGTGCGGCTGGCCGGCATCGACCTGTTCACGATCGACGAAGACGCGCGCGCCGCGGTGCGTGCCGCCAAGGTGGGGTTCGTGTTCCAGAGTTTCCAGCTGCTCGGCAACCTGAATGCGCTCGAGAACGTGATGCTGCCGCTCGAGCTGCAGGGCCGCAGCGATGCCCGCGTGCTGGCCACCGACATGCTGCGGCGCGTTGGCCTCGGTGAGCGCCTGCGCCACTACCCGAAGGTGCTGTCCGGCGGCGAGCAGCAGCGCGTTGCGCTGGCGCGCGCGTTCGTCGTGCGCCCGGCGGTGCTGCTCGCCGACGAGCCGACCGGCAGCCTGGACTTCGCGACCGGCGAAACCGTGATGGCGCTGATGCTCGCGCTCAACCGCGAGGCCGGCACGACGCTGGTGCTGGTGACGCACGACACCGGCATTGCCGCGCGCTGCGACCGGCAGCTTCACATCGAGGCCGGCCGCGTGAAGGTCGAGGCGCAGGCCTGAGAGCTCCAGAACGACGCGAGGGCGCCCGCGGCGCCCTCAGAGGAACGACCGCGACCGGGCGGCCTTACTGGCTGAACTTGTAGTCGGTCTTGGCCTTCGCGCGGATCTCCTCGACGAAGGCGCCGAGCTTCTGCTGCTCCATGCGCTGGCGCAGCTGACCCTTGACTTCATCGAACGCCGGGAACTGCGCTTCGCGCGTGTCTTCGAGCTTGATGATGTGGTAGCCGAACTGCGTCTTCACCGGCTCCTGCGTCATCTCGCCCTTCTTCAGCTTGACCATCGCCTGCGAGAACTCGGGCACGTACGAGCCGGGTGCGGCGAAATCGAGATCGCCGCCGTTGGCGCCCGAGCCCGGGTCCTTCGAGTTCTTCTTCGCCAGTTCTTCGAAGCTGGCGCCGCCCTTGATCTGCGTGATCAGCGCCTTGGCGTCGTCTTCCTTCTCGACGAGGATGTGGCGCGCGCGGTATTCGGTGCCGGCCGACTGCGCCTTGAACTTGTTGTATTCGGACTGCATTTCCTCGTCGGTCACCGGGTTCTTCTTCGCGAAGTCCTGGCGCAGCGCGTTGGTCAGCACCGATTGGCGCGCCTGCTCCATCTGCACCTTGTAGTCGCCGGTCGCGGCCAGACCGCGCTTCTCGGCCTCTTGCGCGAAGATCTCGTCCATCACCACCTTGTCGCGCACGCGCTGGTCGAGGTCGGGCGGGAGCTGCTGGCCCTGGCTCGCGGCCTGAGCCTGGACCTGCTTGAGCAGCACGTCGACGCGCGACTTCGGTACCGGCTTGCCGTTGACGATCGCGATGTTCTGGGCCTGCACCGCGCCGGGCAGCGCAAGGGCGGCGGAAAGCAGCAGCGCCGCGATACGGCGGGCGTCGAGTCTGTGGTTCATGGCAAGGTGCCTTTCAGCTGAAGCGAGGAGGGGGTGGGTGTTTCACACGAACGCCGGGGCGGCGTGTCGAGATCTGGGCGACCGGGTCAGTGCTCGTCCGGTGCGCGGGCATCGATCGCCAGGGCATGGACGCCGCGTGGGATCAAGCTCTGCAAGGCATCATATACGAGGCGATGCCGGCCGATGCGCGACACGCCGTCGAAGCGCGCGCTGACGATGCGCACGCTGAAATGCCGGCCTTCGCGTGCGCCGGCATGGCCGGCATGCAGGTGGCTGTCGTCCTGCACCTCGACCAGGTACGGCGCCAGCGCGACGCGCAGCTCGTGCTCGATCTGCGCCGCGCTGACGCTCATGGTTGCTGCTCCGGCGCGGGCGCGACGCTGCCCGGCTCCGGCTTGATGTGGCGGCTCATGTACAGGCCCTGAGCGAGCATGAATGCGAGCATCAGCCCGGTGGCGCCGAAGGCCTTGAAGCTGGCCCATGTCGAGGTCGAGAAGCTGTAGGCGACATACAGATTGAGCAGCCCCATCAGACCGAAGAACGCGATCCAGGCGACGTTCAGCCGCTGCCACGCACGGGCCGGCAGATCGAGTTGCTCGCCGACCAGCGTCTGCAGCAGGTTCTTGCGGAAAATCGTCTGGCTGATCCAGAACGACAGGCCCATCGCCCAGTACAGCACGCTGGGCTTCCACTTGATGAAGGTCGCGTTGTGGAACCAGATCGTCGCGCCGCCGAGCACGACGACGAGCACGAAGGTGATCCACAGCATCAGGTCGATCTTCTTGCGCTGCGCCAGCAGCACGACGATCTGCGCGCAGGTCGCGACGATCACGACGACGGTGGCGAGCAGCACCGGCGCCTCGTCGACGCCGACCACGCCGCCCGAGACCATGAAGCCGAAATGATCGGTCGCGAAGCGGGCGGCCCAGTCGAGATGGCGTTCGGCGTACTTGAACGAGCCGAAGAACAGGATGATCGGCAGGAAGTCGAGCAGGATTTTCATGCAGGGCAATCGGCGGGATGACGGCGCAGCGGCCGCGCCCGCTGCTTACTTGGGCGCGAAGTCTATCGCGGCCGAATTGATGCAGAAGCGCTCGCCGGTGGGCTCGGGGCCGTCGGGGAACACATGGCCCAGGTGCGAGCCGCAGTTGTTGCAGCGGACCTCGACGCGCACCATGCCGTGGCTATTGTCGACGACGCGCTCGACCACTTCGCTGTTGATGGGCTCGTAGTAGCTCGGCCAGCCGCAGCCGGCGTCGAACTTCTTGCCCGACGCGAAAAGCGGCGTGCCGCAGCCGATGCAGTTGTACTGGCCGGTGCTCCAGTGGTCCCAGTACTTGCCGGTGAACGGCCGCTCGGTGGCCGCGTGGCGCGCGACCTCGAACTGCATCGGGTCGAGCTGCGCCTTCCATTCGGCCTCGGTCTTGTGGACCTTGCGCTCCTTGTCGTCGGTTCGGCTCATGGACAGGACCCCTCGGTAGGTTGCGCCCAATCGGGCGGGAAGCCGGCGCAAAGCGACTGCGTCGCGGCCTCGGATTCGTCGAGTCTCGGCGCCGGAACTTTCAGTCCGTGCCTCGTGACCGCACCACGGCGCGCGGCGCGGATCGCGATCCCGGCCCAGCTGGGGTCGACCGGGTTCTTTCGCAAGGCCCGCACGTTCATCGGCCCCGAGTTTAGCGAGCGCCCGCTTGCACCTGGAGGCGCGGCGCCGGTGACCCCCTTGTCCCCGCGGTGACACATCTTTGGGGTAGTCCCTGTAACCCCACGCACACCAGTTCCGTTACCTTTGCGGCGATTCCATGACCCAGGAGAAACCCATGAAGTTCGCAAGCCACCTGCTGACCCGACACGGGTTCAAACTCGCCGCGGGCCTGGCGCTGGTCGTCTCCGCCGGCGCCTATGCCCAGAAGGGCGAAACGGTCAAGATCGCGATGATCGAAGGGCTCTCGGGGCCGTTCGCCAACGTCGGTCAGAACCAGCTGCGCAGCTGGCAGCTGGTGGCGTCCTCCCTGGCCGGGGCGAAGAACCCGGCGGGCGTCACGTTCGAGATCGTCGGCATGGACAGCAAGAGCTCTCCCCAGGAGGCGCTGAACCTGCTGAAGGCGGCCAGCGACCAGGGCTTCCGCTACGTGACGCAGGGCAACGGCTCGAACGTCGCGGTGCCATTGGCCGATGCGGTCGCCAAGCACAACGAGCGCAATCCCGGCAAGGAGATCGTCTACCTGAACTATGCGGCGGTGGATCCGGTGCTGACGAACGAGAAGTGCACGTTCTCGCACTTCCGTTTCGATGCCGACACCTCGATGAAGATGGCCGCGCTGACGGCGTTCATGAAGACGCAGCCCAAGGTCAGCAAGATCTACCTGATCAACCAGAACTACTCGCATGGCCAGCAGGTCTCGAAGTATTTCAAGGAAGGCATCGCGCGCAACCGACCGGATGCGAAGATCGTCGGCGACGACCTGCACCCGCTCGGCCAGGTGAAAGACTTTGCGCCGTATGTGGCGAAGATCAAGCAGTCGGGTGCCGACGCGATCGTCACCGGCAACTGGGGTCAGGACATGACCCTGCTGATCAAGGCGCTCAACGACTCGGGCCTGAAGGTGCCGATCTTCGCGTACTACGCCGGCGTCTCGGGCACCCCCACCGCGCTCGCCTCGGGCGGCGACCTCGAGGTCTACCAGATCGCCTACAACCACTCGAACTACGGCGGTGAGCTGGGCACGCTGATGGCCGAGTACAAGAAGAAGTACAACGACGACTTCTATACCTTCTCGATCTACAACGCGGTCGTGCTGCTCGGCGAGGCGATGGCCAAGGCCAAGTCGACCGACCCGATGAAGGTCGCCTCGGCGATGGAAGGCCTGAAGTTCAAGGGCTTCAACGGCGAAAGCGAGATCCGCAAGACCGACCACCAGATGCAGCAGGGCCTGTGGATCTCGAAGTGGCAGAAGGTCGATGCGAAGAACAAGTACAACGTCGAGAACACCGGCTACACCTTCGCGCCGGTGAAGTACCTCGAGCCCTATATCGCCAGCACGCCGACTTCGTGCGACATGAAGCGTCCGTCGTTGTAACCTCGCGTCCACGAGCAACCGCGCCGGCGGGTGATGTGAATCGCCCACCGGTTCTTTTTTTGGCGTCGCGCAGCATCGGGCGGCCCGCACCAGCATCCGAATGAGCACGTGGAATTCTTCGTCATCTCGCTATTGAACGGCCTGAGCTACGGGCTGCTGCTGTTCATGCTGAGTTCGGGCCTGACCCTGATCTTCAGCATGATGGGCGTGCTCAACTTCGCGCACACCAGCTTCTACATGCTCGGGGCGTACTTCGCGTACACCATCTCGGGGGCGATCGGCTTCTGGCCCGCGCTGATCGTCGCGCCGCTGCTGGTCGGTCTGCTCGGCGCGCTGTTCGAGCGCCACTGCCTGCGCCGCGTGCACAAGTTCGGCCATGTGCCCGAACTGCTCGTGACCTTCGGCCTGTCGTACCTGATCCTCGAGCTGGTGCGCCTGGTGTGGGGCAACGCAACCGTCCCGTACGGCCTGCCCGAGCAGCTGCAGGGCCCGCTCTTCACCTTGTACGGCACGCAGTTCCCGAAGTCGCGCTCGTTCATCATGCTGCTCGCGCTGCTGATGCTGCTGTCGGTCTGGCTGCTGCTGACGCGCACCCGCATCGGCCTGGTGATCCAGGCGGCGCTGACGCACCCCGAGACCGTCGAGGCGCTCGGCCACAACGTTCCGCGCGTGTTCATGATGGTGTTCGGCGGCGGCGCGGCGCTGGCGGCGCTGGCCGGCGTGATCGGCGGCAACACCTACGTGACCGAGCCGGCGATGGCGGGCGCGGTCGGGTCGATCGTGTTCGTCGTCGTCGTCGTCGGCGGCATGGGCTCGCTGGCCGGCGCGTTCCTCGCGTCGCTGGTGATCGGCGTGCTGCAGACCTTCGCGGTCGCGATCGACCAATCGGTCGCCACCGGGCTGCGCGCGATCGGCGTCACGGTGACCGACCAGACCTTCGGCCATGAGCTGCTCCAGCTCAGCATCGCGCAGGTCGCGCCGATCCTGCCCTACCTGCTGCTGGTGCTGATCCTGATTTTCAGGCCCAAGGGCCTGCTCGGAAAGCGAGAGGGCTGACATGGCCACCACATCGATGGCCGGCTCTGCCGCCGCCTCCCGCCCGCGCGGCCGCCTCCATGTGTGGGCGCTGTTCGCGGTGCTGCTCGTGCTCTTGCCGCAGGTGTTCCGCAGCAGCCTGGCGCTGACCATGCTGTCGCAGATGGGATACCTCGCCATCATCTGCCTGAGCTACAACATCCTGCTCGGCCAGGGCGGCATGCTCAGCTTCGGCCACGCGGTCTACACCGGGCTCGGCGCGTTCGTCGCGGTGCACGCGATGAACCGGGCGACGCAGGGCGCGATCATGCTGCCGGTGATCGCGGTGCCGCTGGTCGGCGGGCTCGCGGGCATGCTGTTCGCAGCGCTGTTCGGCTACGTGACGACCAAGAAGTCGGGCACCACGTTCGCGATGATCACCCTGGGCATCGGCGAGCTCGTCGCGGCGATGTCGCTGATGTTCCCGGGCTTCTTCGGTGGCGAGGGCGGCGTCACGACGAATCGCGTCTACGGCACGCCGTTCCTCGGGCTGACCTTCGGCTCGCAGATGCAGGTGTACTACCTGATCGCGGCCTACTGCTTCATCTCGACCGGCCTGATGTACGCATTCACCGGCACGCCGCTGGGCCGGATGCTCAACGCGGTGCGAGACAACCCCGAGCGGGTCGAGTTCATCGGCTACGACACCCAGTGGGTGCGCTACATCGCGTTCGTCATCGCCGGCTTCTTCGCCGGCATCGGCGGCGGCCTGGCCGCGATCAACTTCGAGATCGTCAATGCGTCGGACAGCCTGAGCGCAGTGCGCTCCGGCGGCTACCTGCTGTTTACCTTCCTCGGTGGCGCGACCTTCTTCTTCGGCCCGATCATAGGTGCCGTGCTGCTGGTGCTCGCGTCGGTGCTGCTGTCCGAAGTCACCAAGGCGTGGCTGCTGTACCTCGGGCTGGTGTTCCTGCTGATGGTGATGTTCGCGCCGGGCGGCATCGCGAGCCTGATCATGATGAACCTGCGCGTCGCGCGCTTCGGCAAGCTCAAGGGGCTGCTCGGCTGGTACCTGGCGCTGGCGCTGACCGGCGCGGTGATGTTCTTCGGTGTCGCCGCGATGATCGAGATGATCTATCACCTGCAACTCGAGGATGCGCAGGGGCCGCTGCTGCATTTCATGGGGATCGGGCTGAACGCCAAGTCGGCGGCGAGCTGGCTCGGCGCGCTCGCGGTCGCGGCCGTCGGCACTGCGCTGTTCGAAGCGACGCGGCGCCGGTTCGCGCGCCGCTGGGGCGATGTGCAGGGCGAGATCGAAGCGGCGATTCACGCCCGGGAGGCGGCAGGCGCATGAGCTACGCGATCGAACTCAAGGATCTGCGCAAGTCGTTCGGCAAGACCGAGATCATCCGCGGCGCCAACCTCGCGGTCGCGCCGGGCGAGCGGGTCGCGATCATCGGGCCGAACGGCGCCGGCAAGTCGACCCTGTTCAACCTGATCAGCGGGCGCTTCGGCGCCACCAGCGGCGAGATCCTGCTCAACGGGCAGCGCATCGACGGGCTCAGGCCGTTCGAGATCAGCCGTCTCGGCCTGGCGCGCAGCTTCCAGATCACCAACATCTTCGGCCGGCTGTCGGTGTTCGAGAACCTGCGCTGCGGCGTGCTCTGGTCGCTCGGCTACAAATACGCGTTCTGGAAGTTCCTTGCCGGCCTGACCGATGCGAACGAGCGCGCCGAGCAGCTGCTGCACATGATCAAGCTGGACCGCAAGCGCGACACGCTCGCGATGAACCTGACCTACGCCGAGCAGCGCGCGCTCGAGATCGGCATCACGATCGCCGGCGGCGCGAACGTGGTGCTGCTCGACGAGCCGACCGCCGGCATGAGCAAGAGCGAGACCGCGCGCTTCATCGAGCTGATACGCGAGGTCACGGTGGGCAAGACCTTGCTGACCGTCGAGCACGACATGGGTGTGGTGTTCGGCCTGGCCGACAAGATCGCGGTGCTGGTGTACGGCGAGGTGATCGCGTTCGACGAGCCGAACGCGGTGCGCGCGAACGCGCGGGTGCAGGAGGCCTACCTCGGCTCGGTGCTGGCCGACGCGCAGGCTGCGGAGGCGGGACACTGACATGCTGCAATTGACAGGCGTGCACGCGTATTACGGCAAGAGCCACATCCTGCATGGCGTCGACATGACCGTCGGCGAAGGCGAGATCGTCAGCCTGCTGGGGCGCAACGGCTCGGGGCGCTCGACCACGGTGCGGACGATCATGGGGCTGGTGCAGGGCGAAGGCTCGGTGAAGTTCCGCGATCACGAGATCCTCGGCCACCATGCCTTCGACATCGCGCACCGCGGCATCGGCTACGTGCCCGAGAACCGCGACATCTTCCCGAAGCTGACGGTCGAGCAGAACCTGATGCTGGGCGAGAAGGGCGGCCGGCGCGCGGGCAAGGCCAAGCCGCGGTGGTCGTTCGCCGACATGTACAAGATGTTCCCGCGCCTGAAGGAGCGCGAGCACACCGAGGCCGGCGTGCTGTCGGGCGGCGAGCAGCAGATGCTGACCCTGTGCCGCACCCTGATGGGCGACCCCGATCTGATCATGATCGACGAGCCGACCGAAGGGCTCGCGCCGAAGATCGTCGAACTGGTGGCCGAGTACCTGAAGACCTTGAAGGACCGCGGCGTCTCGGTGCTGCTGGTCGAACAGAAGCTGACCATCGCGCTGCAGATCTCCGAGCGCTGCTACGTGATGGGCCACGGCAGCATCGTTTTCGAAGGAACGCCGGCAGCGCTGCGGGCCGACGCCTATATTCGAAAGGAGTGGCTCGAGGTCTGACGCATGCAGCTTCGTGCGAAGGGGCGCTGTCACAGCAGAGACAGCGCCTTTTTTCTTTGGACGCCTAGAATCGAACGATCGTTCTTTTTTGCTGACCCATTCGAGGAACACCCATGAGCGCCAACTACGAAATCCGCGGCGACGTCGCGGTCATCACGATGGACAACCCGCCCGTCAACGGGCTGGGTTACGAAACGCGACTGGGCATCACCCAGGGTGTCGAGCGGGCACAGGCCGACGCCGCGGTCAAGGCGATCGTGATCACCGGTGCCGGCAAGGCGTTCTCGGGCGGCGCCGACATCCGCGAGTTCGGCTCGCCGAAGGCGCTGGCCGAGCCGAACCTGCTCAGCGTGATCCTCGCGCTCGAGGCCTGCACCAAGCCGATCGTCGCGGCGGTCCACAGCGTGTGCATGGGCGGTGGCCTGGAGCTCGCGCTCGGCTGCCACTACCGGATCGCGGCGAAGGGCACGCAGGTCGCGCTGCCCGAGGTCAAGATCGGTCTGATCCCGGGCGCCGGCGGCACGCAGCGCCTGCCGCGCGTGCTCGGCATCGAGAACGCGATGAACATGATCGTCAGCGGCGAGGCGGTCAAGAGCGAGATGCTCGCGATGGCGCCGGGCCAGAAGCTGTTCGACAAGATCGCCGAGGGCGAGCTGATGGCCGAGGCGCTCGCGTTCGCGGCCGAAGTCGCGCAGGCCCATGCCGCCGGCGGGCGTGCGCTGCCGCTGGTGCGCAACCTGAAGGTCACGCACCCGAACCCCGACGGCTACGTGCAGTTCGTCAAGAACATGGTCGGCGGCATGTCGAAGAACTTCCCGGCGCCGCTGAAGTGCGTCGAGGCGGTCGCGGCCTCACTGAAGCTGCCGTTCGACCAGGGCATGAAGCTCGAGCGCGAGCTCTTCGTCGCGCTGATGTTCACGCCCGAGAGCAAGGCGCTGCGCCATGCGTTCATGGCCGAGCGCGCCACCACCAAGATCCCCGACGTGCCGGCCGACACGCCGGTGCGCGACGTCAAGAAGCTCGCGGTGATCGGCGCCGGCACGATGGGCGGCGGCATCGCGATGAACTTCCTGAACGCCGGCATTCCGGTGGTGATGCTCGAGATGAAACAGGAGGCGCTCGACAAGGGCGTGGGCATCATCCGCAAGAACTACGAGGCGCAGGTCAAGAAGGGCAAGCTCAAGCAGGACAAGCTCGATGCCCGCATGGCGCTGCTGAGCACGACCCTGAACTACGCCGACCTGAAGGACGCCGACATGGTGATCGAGGCGGTGTTCGAAGACATGGCCGTCAAGGAGACCGTGTTCAAGACGCTCGACGAGGTGATGAAGCCGGGCGCGATCCTGGCCTCGAACACCAGCACGCTCGATGTCAACAAGATCGCAGCCTTCACAAAACGCCCGCAGGACGTGATCGGCACGCACTTCTTCAGCCCGGCCAACGTGATGAAGCTGCTCGAGGTCGTGCGTGGCGAGAAGACCGCGAAAGACGTGCTCGCCACCGTGATGGCGCTGGGCAAGAAGATCAAGAAGACCTGCGTGGTCTCGGGCGTGTGCGACGGCTTCATCGGCAACCGCATGATCGAGCAGTACTCGCGCCAGGCCGGCTTCCTGCTCGAGGAAGGCTGCACGCCGGCGCAGGTCGACAAGGCGATGGAGAAGTTCGGCATGGCGATGGGGCCGTTCCGCATGGGCGACCTGGCCGGCAACGACGTCGGCTGGTACATCCGCAAGCGCCGCTACCTCGAGAAGCCGAACCTGCGCTATTCGAAGACCGCCGACCTGCTGTGCGAAATGGGCCGCTTCGGCCAGAAGACCGGCGCCGGCTGGTACGACTACGTGCCGGGCAAGCGCGACGCGATCCCGAGCAGCGTCGTCACCGACATGATCGAGAAGCACCGCGCCGAGCTCGGCATCACGCCGCGCAAGATCAGCGACGACGAGATCGTCGGCCGGCTCGTCTACGCACTCGTCAACGAAGGCGCGAAGATCGTCGAAGAGGGCATCGCGCTGCGCGCCTCCGACATCGACATGGTCTACCTGACCGGCTACGGCTTCCCGCTGCACCGCGGCGGGCCGATGAACTATGCCGACACGGTCGGCCTGTTCAACGTGGCTGCGGCGATGAAGCGGTTCGCCGCGAACCCGCTCGATGACGGCGCGTTCTGGCAGCCGGCGCCGCTGCTCGCGAAGCTGGCGGCCGAAGGCAAGACCTTCAGCTGATCCCGATGCGCAAGCTGTTCGCGCTGGCGGGCATCGTCATCCTCGTGCTGGCCGTGGTGGTCGGCGCGAAGACGCTGCTCGGCCACTCGCGTCAGCTGGTGGTCGCGCCAGCGACGGCCGCGGTCGTCGATGCACCTGCGGCGGCCGCGCGACTGGCCGGCGCGGTGCGCTTCAAGACCATTGCGTCGGTCGACGACCCGGACGCGAACGCGGCCGAGTTCACCGGCCTGCAGGCGCATCTGCACGCCAGCTTCCCGAAGGCGCATGCGCTGCTGCAGCGCGAGTTGATCGGCAAGTACGGGCTGCTCTACACCTGGCCCGGCACCGACCCGAAGGCCGCGCCGTTCGCGCTGATGGCGCACCAGGACGTGGTGCCGATCGCCCCCGGCACGACCGCCGACTGGCAGGAACCGCCGTTCGCGGGCGTCGTGAAGGGCGACTTCATCTGGGGCCGCGGCGCATGGGACGACAAGGGCAACCTGATGTCGATCATGGAGGCGGTCGAACTGCTCGCCGCCTCGGGCTTCAAGCCGCGCCAGACGATCTACCTGGTCTTCGGCCAGGACGAAGAGATCGGCGGCGAGCGCGGCGCGCTGCAGGTCGCGCAGCAGTTCAAGCAGCGCGGCATCCGGCTGCAGTTCGTGCTCGACGAGGGCCTGCTGATCACCGAAGGCGTGCTGAAGGGACTGGACAAGCCGGCTGCGCTGGTCGGCGTCGCCGAGAAGGGCCATCTGACGGTGCAGCTGACCGCGAGCGCAACGCCGGGCCATTCGTCGATGCCGCCGCCGCAGCCTGAAGAGTCGGCGATCGGCATGCTCAGCGCCGGGCTCGCACGGCTCGAGAACCAGCAGATGCCGCTGGCGATCCGCGGCCAGGCCGAAGAGATGTTCGCGACGCTGGCGCCCGAGATGACGGGCATCAACCGCATCTTCCTGTCGAACCTGTGGCTGTTCAGGCCGCTGATCGAGAGCCAGCTGAAGAAGGCCGCGAGCACCAGCGCCAGCCTGCGAACCACGACCGCGCTGACGGTGGTCAACGCCGGCAATGCCTTCAACGTGCTGCCGGGCCGCGCCGACGCGGTCGTCAACTTCCGGCTGATGCCGGGCGACAGCAGCGACGCGGTCGTCCAGCATGTCGTGCGGACGCTCTCGAACCCGAACATCAAGGTCGTGAAGGGCACGTTCGCCGAGGCGTCGCGCGTCGCCGCGATCGACGCGCCGGGCTACCAGCTGATCAACCGCACCCTGCGCCAGCTGCATCCCGATGTGGTCGTCGCCCCGGGGCTGATGCTGGCTGCGACCGATTCGCGCCACTTCGAGGCGGTCGCCGACAACATCTACAAGTTCTCGCCGGTGCGCGCAAAGCCCGAAGACCTGAAGCGCTTCCATGGCACCAACGAGCGCATCTCGAGCGCGAACTATGTCGAGCTGATCCAGTTCTATCACCAGCTGATCGTCAACACGGCGCCGGCGCCCTGACGGCTTGGCCAGGAGACCTTGATGACTTTGACGACGACGACGACGACGAACGCACACGACAACCTTTTGACCAGGAGCCAGCCATGACCAGCGCCGTGATCGTTTCAACCGCCCGCACCCCGCTCGCGAAGAGCTGGAAGGGCGCCTTCAACATGACCCACGGCGCGACCCTCGGCGGCTTCGCCGTGAAGGCGGCCGTCGAGCGCGCCGGCATCGAGGCGGCCGAGGTCGACGACGTGCTGATGGGCTGCGCCACGCCCGAAGGCGCGACCGGCAGCAACATCGCGCGCCAGATCGCGCTGCGCGCCGGCCTGCCGGTCACGACCAGCGGCGTGACCGTGAACCGCTTCTGCTCGAGCGGCCTGCAGACGATCGCGATGGCCGCGCAGCGCATCATCGCCGGCGAATCCGACATCCTCGTCGCCGGCGGCGTCGAGAGCATCTCGTGCGTGCAGAACGAAGCGAATCGCCACATGGGCACCGACCCCTGGCTGCTGGAGCACAAGCCCGAGATCTACTGGAACATGCTGCAGACCGCCGAGCAGGTCGCCAAGCGCTACAAGATCGGCCGCGAGCGGATGGACCAGTACGGCGCCGCGAGCCAGCAGAAGGCCGCCGCGGCGCATGCCGCTGGCAAGTTCAACGACGAGATGGTGAGCTGCACCGTGACGGCCGGCGTCGCCGACCCGGTGCTCGGCCTGCGCACGAAGGAAGTGACGATCAGCGCCGACGAAGGCATCCGCGCCGGCACCACCTACGACGGCATCAAGGACCTGCGCTCCGCGCTGCCCGGCGGCCTGATCTCGGCCGGCAACGCGAGCCAGTTCAGCGATGGCGGCGGTGCCTGCGTGCTGATGAACGAAGACCTCGCATCCAAGCGCAACCTGAAGCCGCTCGGCCGCTTTCTCGGCTTCGCGGTCGCCGGCTGCGAGCCCGATGAAATGGGCATCGGCCCGGTGTTCGCGGTGCCCAAGGTGCTCAAGCGCCTGGGCCTGACGGTGGCCGACATCGACCTGTGGGAGCTCAACGAGGCCTTCGCGGTGCAGGTGCTGTACTGCGCCGACACCCTGGGCATCCCGATGGACCGGCTCAACGTCAACGGCGGCGCGATCGCGGTCGGGCACCCGTACGGCGTCAGCGGTCAGCGCCTGACCGGCCATGCACTGATCGAAGGCAAGCGGCGCGGCGCGAAGCGCGTCGTCGTGACGATGTGCATCGGCGGCGGCATGGGCGCGGCCGGCGTGTTCGAGGTGCTCTGAACATCATGGGCTATCGCCAGACCATCGACTTCCTGCTGTACGACTGGCTGGCGGTCGACGCGCTGCAGGCGCGACCCCGCTTCGCCGATCATTCGCGCGAGACCTTCGCGTCGGTGATGGACACCTGCGAGAAGATTGCGCGCGAGAAGTTCGCGCCGTTCAATCGGCAGGCCGACACCGAGGAACCCTGGTTCGACGGCGCCAAGGTCCACCTGCCCGAAGCCAGCCATGCCGCGGCGCGCGCCTATGCCGAGTCGGGCATGCTCGCTGCCGCGCAGGATTACGACATCGGCGGCATGCAACTGCCCTGCGTGGTCGAGATGGCGGCCAACAGCTTCTTCTCGAAGGCCGGCATCGGCATCGGCGGCGGCGGGATGCTGACCAGCGGCAATGCGAACCTGCTGATGGCGCACGGCACCGCGGCGCAGCAGGCCGTGTTCGCGAAACAGGAATTCGCGGGCCGCTTCTCCGGCACGATGTGCCTGAGCGAGCCGCAGGCCGGATCGAGCCTGTCCGACGTGGTCACGCGAGCGACGCCCGATGGCGACGATTTCGAGCACGACCCGCTCGGCCCGCGCTATCGGCTGCGCGGCAACAAGATGTGGATCAGCAACGGCGAGCATGAGCTCACCGACAACATCGTGCACCTGGTGCTCGCGAAGATCCCCGGGCCGGACGGCAGGTTGATCCCCGGCACCAAGGGCATCTCGCTGTTCATCGTGCCGAAGAAGCTGGTCGGCCTCGACGGCGAACTGACCGGCGAGCGCAACGATGTCGCGCTCGCGGGCCTGAACCACAAGCTGGGCTACCGCGGCATTCCGAACACCTTGCTGAACTTCGGCGAGGGCAAGTTCCCGGTGCGCGGCAATGTTTCAGGGGGCGGCCTTGACGGCCGCGGCGCGGGCGCGATCGGCTACCTCGTCGGCAAGCCGCATGAAGGCCTGCGTTGCATGTTCCACATGATGAACGAGGCGCGCATCGCGGTCGGCCTGGGCGCGACGATGCTCGGCTACGCCGGCTTCGAGGCCGCGCTCGATTACGCGAAGAGCCGCCCGCAGGGCCGGCCGATGGGCGTCGGCGGCAAGGACGCGACGCGGCAGCAGATTCCGATCATCCAGCACGCCGACGTGAAGCGCATGCTGCTGGCGCAGAAGAGCTATTGCGAAGGCGCGCTCGCGCTCGAGCTCTACTGCGCCCGTCTCGTCGACGAACAGCACACCGGCGCGCCCGAGACCTCGCGCGAGGCGGCCTTGCTGCTCGAGATGCTGACCCCGATCGCGAAGAGCTGGCCGAGCGAATGGTGCCTCGAAGCCAACAGCCTGGCGATCCAGGTGCTCGGCGGCTATGGCTACACGCGCGACTTCCCGGTCGAGCAGTACTGGCGCGACAACCGCCTGAACATGATCCACGAGGGCACGCACGGCATCCAGGCGCTCGACCTGCTCGGCCGCAAGGTCGTGATGGACGGCGGCGCCGGCCTCGACGTCGTCCGCGAGGCGATCGACGCGACGATCGCCCGCGCGCGCCCGGTCGCAACGCTCGCCGAGCACGCGGAGGCGCTGCACCGCGCTGCCGACGAGGTCGCGGCGGCGACGCGCGCCGCCTGGTCGACCGGCGTCCCCGCCGAGGCGCTCGCCAACGCGACGCCCTACCTGCAGGCGTTCGGTCATCTGGTCCTGGCCTGGATCTGGCTCGACGTCGCGACCTGCGCGGCCGCCGCCGCGCCCAGCGATGCGCAGCGCGGCCGCCTGGCCGCCTGCCGCTACTTCTTCCGCTACGAGCTGCCGCGCATCGGCGCCTGGCTCGGCGTCGTCGCCTCGCGTGACGACACCTGCCGCACGCTGCCGGAGGAATCGTTTTGAACGCCGGGCTGCGGCGCATCGGCACGCTGATCTGGGTGCTGATCTACGGCGGCCTGTTCGGCGTCGGCCTGGGCATTGCCCTCGAGCGCTCGGGCCAGTCGAACGGCTGGACCCTCATCTGCATCGGCGTGGTCGGCATCGCCGTCGGTTGCGTGCTGGTGTGGGTCCGCTCGCGCATGCCCGAGCCCTGACGCGCGCCTCG
>Ga0068867_100001342_pt1 | contig 17027 bp, 17 predicted proteins | sample KBSMisM32_FD_65649 | JGI IMG/M metagenome (GOLD analysis project Ga0068867, IMG submission 65649) | Miscanthus rhizosphere microbial communities from Kellogg Biological Station, Michigan, USA - KBS Miscanthus M3-2 | ecosystem: Host-associated > Plants > Roots > Rhizosphere > Soil ...
TGTACGGCGTGATCTGCTGGCGCGTCTACCGTGGAAGCCGCTCGCTCCTTGCGATGATGGTGCTCGGCAACCTCGCCAACATCACGCTGTTCTCTGCCGCGATTCCCGGGCCCGAGCAGTACTTGGCCGGCCATCCGTTGCTGCTCGTCACGGTCATTCTTGTGCAGATAGTCGCGACACTGGCACTCGTCGACAGGCTAGCGACGCAGCTGGCTCCGATGGACGGAGGAGCGCTTCGAACATCTCAGGTTGCTGAAGCCTGACAGACGGGGACACCAACGTTCTGAATAGGAGCAATCATGAGACCGGAAGCAGTCACACCGGACGTGATCCGTGCGATCTCAACAGAGGCGCCTGCGTTCCGAAAGCGCGTCAGGGTGCGTGACACCAACATGGCGTATGTGGACGTCGGCGAAGGGGATCCCATCGTTTTCCTGCATGGCAATCCCACGCCGTCGCATCTGTGGAGACACATCATTCCTAGCGTGTTGCCGTTCGGGCGGTGCCTCGCCCCTGACTACGTCGGCATGGGCAACTCGGGACCTGCCCCCGATGGCGCGTATCGGTTCGTCGACCATCAGCGTTACCTCGACACCTGGTTCGACACGCTGGGAATTGCGCGGAACGTCATTCTCGTCCTGCACGATTGGGGATCGGCACTGGGTTTCTCGTGGGCACATCGCCATCCGGATCGGATCAAAGCGCTCGTGTACATGGAGGGCATCGTTCGACCATTTCTTTCCTGGGACGAGTGGCCTGAGACGACGCGGGCATTCTTCAAGGCGCAGCGGACACCCCAGGGCGAGGATCTCATCCTGGAGAAGAACCTCTTCATCGAATTCCTGCTGCCGCTTCGAGGACTCTCGAACGACGTCATCGAGGTGTACCGGCGCCACTATCGCAATCCCGGGGCCGCGCGCACGCCGATGCTCGAGTGGTCGAGGGAGCTGCCGATCGAAGGTCGCCCGCAGGACGTGGTTCGCATTGTTGACGCGTATGCGAAGTGGCTCTCCACCAGCCCGATTCCGAAACTGTTCATCAACGGCGATCCGGCAGGATTTCTGATTGGCGCTCAGCGTGAGTTCTGCCGGACGTGGCCCAATCAACAGGAGGTGACGGTGAAGGGCGCGCATTTTCTGCCCGAAGACTCCCCCGTCGAGGTCGGCGACGCGATCGCGCGTTTCGTCGGGAAGGTGCTGGCCAGTCAACTCTCATCGGAGCGAGATCCTGGCGCACAGGATGATCCTGCACTGCGCACGTAATCAATCACGCCGGCCGCACGACTGAAGAGAGGTGATGCGATGCCATACATCGAGACTCGCGACCGAATCAGTCTGTTCTATACCGACTGCGGAGCCGGCAGGCCGATGGTGTTCGTCGCCAGCGCCTGGCTGGACTCCCGCATGTGGGAGTTCCAGATCCCATACCTGGTTGACCATGGCGTCCGTTGCATCGCTTACGATCGGCGAGGGCACGGTCGTTCCGATTCGTCATGGGAGGGATACGACTACGACACGCTGGCCGACGATCTCGGCACATTGCTCGACCATCTTGATCTCCGCGATCTCACGCTCGTATCGCACTCGGCTGGCTCAGGCGAGATCGTACGGTACTTGACGCGGCACGGTAGCGCGCGCGTCGCACGGATTGCGATCGTTTCCGGCACGACGCCGTGCCTGATGAAACGCACGGACAATCCAGACGGCATCGACCTCGCACTGGTGGAAGCCGATTTGGCGACGCGAACCGCGGACAGGCCCAAATGGTTCGCTGACAACGCGGCCGGCTTTCTTGGCGCGGGACTGCCGGGCATCCGGGTATCCCCAGAATTCACCGAGTTCGTGATTCGGCAGTGTCTGGATTGCTCGGCGCGTGCGACGGTCCAGTTCTTCCTGACGGGCTTTACCGGCGATCTCCGTGACCAGCTGCGAGCCCTCGACGTTCCCGCCCTGATCGTTCACGGTGACCGCGATATCCAGGCACCGCTCGAACTCTGCGGGCGCAAGACGGCTCGATTGCTGCAACGGAGTACCTTGCGGGTGTACGACAACGCCGCTCACGGTCTCTTCTTGACGCACGCCGATCGATTGAACGCCGACCTTTTCGCGTTCGCTGACGCACCTCCGACAAGGAACCCCACTACCGGTTCCTTCGAATTCATCCACGCTGGTGATTGACGCCTTTTGGGCGGCGCTTCCTGTTTCGCAGCGCCAGCGCCTTCTCCGCGGCCGATGGTTGGGGCAAGGCGTGAGCAATGGCGACCGTGAGAAGACCGGCGCTGAGAATGACCGCGGAAAGGAGGACAAAGGCGATCCAATGGCCCATATGCCACACGGCTGCGACCATACCGGTCACCGTCAACCCGATGCTCACGGCTGCAATCCCAAGCGAATAGAGAAGCGCGATGCGCGATCGTCTCGCGTGCTGAGACGCGCTCTCCTCGGGCGAAGGAAAGTACGCCTCCACTTTCGGGAAGCCGGCATCTTGAAATGCCCGTAGTGTCAGGTCATCGAGACCAACGTCGTTCGCGTCTTTGATCAGCCTGAGGAGAATGATGCCGGCGACGTTCAACGGAAGAGCAGCGGCTAGGGCGGCCGTGGCCGTCCCGACGGTCGCGTCGACCGGACCCACTGTAAGCAGCGCGGAGAGCACGATCAGGTTGACGGCAGTAAGCCCGCCGAAGATCCAGCTTCCAACCTCAACCAGCCATGGCGTGATTCGCTCGGCCAGATTGCGAAGGCCTCTGAACGTGCGCGCGGACTGTTCGTCTGCCGCCGGAGGCGCACTGCCTTGACCACGATCGGCCGGTGGTGATTTCTCCTCAGACATGTCGTCGAAGCGGCTGCATTCGTTCCGCCTCGTGCTTCAAGTCGTTGGCGTAACGCTCGAATACAGGGCCGAAGTCTGGCATCGAACCTTTGACAAACGGCAGCATCAATCCGGAGAAGCGTTCTTCCATCGCAAACTGCGTCGAGCCGTCGTCGCACGGCCTCAGTTCGAAGGTGCGCACGCCCTTGAACACCGGGGAGAAGCCGCCGGTCCATGTCATGCGCTTGTCTGGCACCACGTCAGAGACCCTTGGAGTGAACGTGCGGTCGGTCCCGGGAACGTGCAAGCGGAGTCGCTCGCCTTCACGGATCTGGCCCTCGACACTGGTGACCGTCGAGTTCCACCGCGGGAAGCCCTTCGCATCGGTCAGCAGGCTCCAGATGGTTGAAGGGGCCGCGTGGATGTCGAGCGCCACGCGACATGCCATCGACAGAACGCCGCGCGACTGCGTGATGATCGCCGTCTTCATTGAGTGTGCTCACGCGGCGAAAGGCTTCACGGCGAGATCAAGCTGCCGATCGCAATCACCAAGGATGGTCACACGATCGCTACCGCATAGTGACCCGCCGTCCGGCTCCCTTCAAGGTCAACCACTCCGACGGCCCATCAGAGTCTCTTGTCGAGGTTGCGCACGACACACATCGCCCGGATGCGGCGGTGTCACAAGACCACGTCTGATTCGTCTTGATGGTGGAGGGCAACGACATCATGAAAGTCAGGCAGCCGAGCCGTCTGTCTTCGACCCGAGCGTGAGGCTGTGAAGTCCGTTGAGGCGCGTCACGGCCGCAGCTCCGTCTCCAATATTTCTCCAAGACACAAGACGATTCCGGCGCATTCACGAGTACTGGAGGGGACGCGGCGACGGGTCCAACCAACTGACGATGAACAGGTTGCGACCACAACTCGCGCGCCGTCAATTAGTTGCTCAGACTCACCTACTTAGTTTCGAGACCCGTCACCCACCCCAACTCCCTCACTCACGGTATCTAGCTGGCTGGCCTGGGCTGCTACCCTGGGCTCGCCCGTCCAGCCGCCCATGTATACCCGCCGGGAGTTTCTCGTCACCAGTGCGTCGGCCAGCCTGCTCGCCGCTCGGACCGCCGCACAGACCCCAACCCAGGCGCCATCCATCGGCTACGTGTCGGTGCGCCGTGACAACCGCATCGCCATCTTCACGATGGATCCGGCCACCGGCAAGGTGGCGTGGCGAGAGCAGGTGCCGGTCGAGGGCGGTCCCGATCCGCTCGCCTTCGATCCGCGGCGTCGCTTCCTCTACGTGGCATGCCGCGATCGGCGGCAGCTTTCGAGCTACCGCATCGATCCCGTCACCGGTGGTCTCTCGCTGATTGGAACGGTGCCCATCGAGGGCGAGCCGATTCAGATCGTGATCGATCGCACCGGCCGCTTCCTGCTCTCCGTGTATTTCTACCAGAGCACGATCGGCGTGCATGCCATCGACGACCACGGTGTGATTGCCGCCAAGCCGGTCGAGTGGCGGGTGACCGCCTACGGCTGTCACGGCATCGAGGTCGATCCGTCGAACCGCTACGTGTTCGTGCCGCACGTGACGCGCAGCGGCGGACCGAACGCCGTGGCCCAGTTCCGCTTCGACGAAAAGACCGGGCGTCTCACGTGGAACGCTCCGGCGTTTCTGTCGTTGACGGAGCACGAGGGGCCCCGTCACCTCCTCGTGCACCCGACGCTGAACCTGGCGTACTCGGCTGACGAGCAGGGCGCCAGCGCCACGGCGTATCGTCTCGATCGCGCGACCGGCCTGCTGACGAAGCTCCACAGCGCCTCGACGGTGCCGAGCGACTACAAGGTGCGAACGGAGATTACCTGTTCGGAGCTACTGATCCACCCGAACGGGAAACTGCTGTTCGTCGTCACCCGCGAGCACGACAGCATCGCCAGCTTCACCATCGACCAGACCACGGGCCGATTGACGGCCGCGGATCGCGTGGCCACCGAACCGGGCGTCAGGCCGCTCTGCATCGATCCGGGCGGGCGCTTCATGGCCGCGGCCGGCAGCGGCGGCACCGCCGGCCGCATGGTCACCTACCGCATCGACGCGACGAGCGGCAAGATGACGCCGCTCGACGCCTACGACGCGGGCAACGGACCGATGTGGATCCTGATGACGAGGCCTACCGGCGCGCGATCCTGACGCCGCCGTTCGAAGTGCGGACCCGGAGCGGCGGTCCGCCGCTGCCGATCGTCGTGTCGATGCGCCGGCGCAGGTCCGACACCCGCCCGTTGACGGTGATCGGGAAGTCGATGTCGATCCCGCCGTTGTTCGTCTCGGTGTGGAGCTCGGCGTTGTACCCGGCCGGAAGCTCCATCTGAACGCCGCCGTTGGTCGTTTCGACGTTGAGGCCGTCGCCCTGCCACCGGCTGCCCTCGAGAGCGATGTGCAGACCGCCGTTCACGGTGCGCCCCTGCACGTCGCCCGCCACGTCCACCAGCGACACACCGCCGTTCGTCGTCTCGAACCGCGTGCGGCCCGATACGCCTTCGAGGCCGATCCCGCCGTTCCTCGTGGTCAGCATCAGCGGCAGGTTACGCGGCGCTTCGATTTCAACCTCGACGTTCCACCATTCGCCGTCGTCCGCGCGCGGACCGGAGACGCGAATCCGCCCCTTGGCGGTCTCGAGGCGTACAGCCTCCACCATCTGGCGCGCGCCAGCCTCGCTGTTCGCGTGCCCGACGATGCGGAAGCGGACGCGCGTGGCCGAACCGGACGTGCCGCGGACACGAATGCCGCCGTTGCCGCCGGGGTCGACGTCGAGCGCCGCCACTCCGTTCAGCGACTCCTCGCGCACGTCACAGGACGTGGCGTTCCGGCTGCCCCGGTCCGCATCGCGGCACCACTGGTCAGCCGACAGGCCGAAACTGTCAAAGGACCGGTCGCGGCCGGGGCCTCTCCGCCCCTGGGCCGACAGGTCCACCGTGCCCACGATCAGCACGGCCACGAGCGAGAGTCGAAGCAGCATGGTCATCCCTCCGTCGAGTGATTACCAGCAGTCCGGGAGAAGGTTACAAGCCCGCCAGGGTGGCAAAGTTTTACGTTTTCTTAGCGAATTAACGTGAACGCATCGAGGGGTCGATACGTCTTAGAGACAGGAGAACAAAAACACAATGAATCTCGTGCTACTCGTTCTGGGCGTGGTGCTCACCCAGGTTGGTTTCATCACGCTGGTCCGCAAGGTCCACGACCGCTCGATCCAGCAGGCGCTCGCCCGGTGGTTCGTCCGTTAATTCCCTAAGCCCTGGAGCGGCGCCGGGATACGGCCGCCGCGCCCGACGAACGCCGCGCTCGACCAGGGGTGAAGCGCCATCACCGGCGCCTTGCCCAACAGCCCCCCAAACTCAACGACGTCTCCCACGTTGCGGCCCGGCGCCGGAATGAGCCGGACGGCCGTCGTCTTGCCGTTGATCATCCCGATGGCCGCTTCGTCCGCGATGATGGCCGAAATGGTCGAGGCTGGCGTGTCGCCGGGCACGGCAATCATGTCCAGCCCAACCGAGCACACACAGGTCATCGCTTCCAGTTTGTCGATGCCGATGGCCCCCATCGTCGCCGCTTCGATCATGCCTTCGTCCTCGGATACCGGGATGAACGCGCCGGACAACCCGCCGACGTAGCTCGACGCCATCGCGCCGCCCTTCTTCACCGCGTCGTTCAGCAGCGCGAGCGCGGCGGTCGATCCGTGCGTGCCGACGCGCTCGAGCCCCATGGCCTCCAGGATGCGCGCCACGCTGTCGCCCTGTGCCGGCGTCGGCGCCAGCGACAGATCCACGATGCCGAACGGCACCGCAAGCTTCTCCGACGCCGCGCGCCCCACCAGTTCGCCCATCCGCGTCACCTTGAACGCTGTGCGCTTGATGATGCTCGCGAGCTCGCCGAAATCGGCCTCGGGCTCCTTCTTCACCGCCATGCAGACGACACCTGGTCCGCTGACGCCGACGTTGACCACGCACTCCGGCTCGCCGATCCCGTGGAAGGCGCCGGCCATGAACGGGTTGTCGTCCACGGCGTTGCAGAACACCACCAGCTTGGCGCAGCCGATGCCGTCGCGGTCGGCCGTCCGGGCCGCCGTGTCGCGAATGATCTCGCCCAGGTACGCCACGGCGTCCATGTTGATGCCGGCCCTGGTCGTGCCCACGTTGACCGACGAGCAGACCCGCTCGGTCGTCGCCAGCGCCTCGGGAATCGACCGCAGGAGCGCCTGGTCGCCGGCCGTCGCACCCTTGTGCACGAGCGCCGAAAACCCGCCGATGAAGTTGACGCCCACTTCGGTGGCCGCCCGATCCATCGCGCGGGCCACGGCCACGTAGTCGCCGGCGTCGGCGCTTTCAGCCACCAGCGCGATCGGCGTCACCGAAATGCGCTTGTTGATGATCGGCACGCCGTAGTCGCGCTCGATTTCCTCGCCCACCGCCACGAGCCGGCTCGCCCGGCGGCAGATCTTGTCGTAGACCTTCGTCGCGACGACCGACAGATCCGGGTGAGCGCAGTCTCGAAGGCTGATGCCCAGCGTGATGGTGCGGATGTCGAGGTTCTCCATCTGCACCATGCGGATGGTCTCGATGATCTCCTGCGCGGAGAACTGCATCGGCATGGTGGACGGTCCCCTACCCTTCTCTAGACCCGGTGCATGTAGTTGAAGACAGCTTCGTGCTGGGCGTCGATGCGCAGGCCCATCTCCTCGCCCTTGGCGTTGAGGCGCCGCTTGATCTCGGCAAACGGCTGCGAGGCGTGCTCCAGGTCGGCCATCATGATCATGGCGAAGAACTCCTGGAGCGTCGTCTGCGAGATGTCCACGATGTTGGCCTGGGATTCGGCCAGCACCGCGGACACCGCGGCGATGATGCCCACCTGATCCCGGCCGATGACGGTGACGATGATGCGGTTGCTGCTGGGCGGCATGTCCCGCCATCGTACCGTAGGCGGACCTGAAGGTCCGCCTCTACGTACTACTCAGTCAGACGTGGTGGAGAGCCAGGGGTAGACCGAGAGCATCCACGCGGCGCCGACGAAGACGACCACACGCCGGCGTGCGAACAGCTCCACCTCACGATTCAACTGCGACAGCCGGAAGCCGCCCTGCGCCTCGAGCGAGACGGGGAGGTTCAGGTGTCGCGCCAGGTGCGCCGTAAAGCCGGCGTGCTCACCGGTGGCGGTGAGGTTCTCGTTCTTGTACTGGTAGATCTGCAGGTTGCTGTCGCCGATGACCAGCAGCGGAGAGTCGTCGACGTCCTCGTACATCTTGCCCGACGTGGTGAGCACTTGCGTCATCTCGCTGACGCCACGGTCGCCGCTGATCTTGTTCGGTCTGGTGGTGTAGCGCTTGGGCTGGGCGGCCGCGGCTTGCGCGAAGCCGTAGCGGCGCAGGCGGTCGGCCACCACGGACGCCGCCAGTTCGAGCTCCACGTTGTTCCAATGGTCGTCGCGCTTCAATCCAAGGCGGTAGCCGGCGCGCGCCGCCTGCAACGGCCGCAGCAGGTCCACCACCTCGACGTCGCGCTCGAGCAACCGCAGCATCAGGTGCCGCATGGCCGGCTGCACCGTAAGGTCCGCCGGCGGCGCGTTGAGCCACTCCTCTGGATACACCTCTTCGATCGACGGGATCGGCACCCAGATGAAATCGGTGCGCTCCTTCTTCATGCGGCTGTCGAAGCCGGCAAGAGATTCGAGCGGGCGCGTGTCTTTGACCCCAGCCTCGAGATCCTCATCCACCAGGTAGTCGAGCGCGTTCTTGTTGAAGATGTAGCCGTTGTGCCCCTTCAACGTACCGGCGGCCACCACCTTCCACTCCGCGCGTAGCGGCGCGAGCCGCTGCACCCAGCGGTCCCACGACCCGGCTCCGGACTTGGCGAGTTCGGCGCGGAGCGCCGCCGCCTGCGCGGCGATCGCCATCTGACGTTGACGCCCCTCGGCCTGTGCATCCGCCGGCGGACCGGTCTGCTGCCGCACCGGCGCCTGCATCAGCGCGGCGAGCGCGAACGCGAACTGTCGTCGGGACAACGTGTGGCTCACTGACGGGTCTCCTCCAAGGTCCAATAGGTTGGCAGGTCGGAGCCTTCGATGTCGTCCGATCGCTGCAGGCTGCGGATGTCGCGCCCGGCGCGGCTGAACGGCACCAGCCGCAGGCGGAACCGGTCGCCGCGCACGTAGCGTGCGGCGGGCAGCAGCGTCCGGTTGCGCATCACAAAGAATCCGGCCACCAGTTCGCGTCCAGCGAACTCGCCGCTGATCACGCGGTCCACCGCAATCTTCATCATTCCGACAGACGACGCGTACGGCGCCGTGGCCGGGTCTGGCACTTCCGACGTCTGGACGATGGTACCCTCGATTTCGATCGCGGACGTGCTGGACGGGACTGCCGGCGCAGGCGCGGAGTCCACCGGCACGCGCACCACCGGCCAGTGTTGTCCGGCGAGATCGCGCATGGCGAACTGGTAGATCACGAGCCGCTTGCCCGCGAGCCGGCTCCGGTTTTCGACTCGCGCCAGACTCTGTCGCAGCGCCGCCGCCCCGCCGCCGTTCTCGGCCAGCACGTCGAGCGGACGCCCGAGCGCCAGCGACACGTGCTCGGCGAATCCGGCGCTGTCGCCCCACCCCATGCCGCCGTCGGAATAGATGTTGGTGAAACTGTCGCCGAGCAGCAGCACATCCGCGGACGACTGCGGTGCCCACGGGGCGCCGTCCGCTGATACCACGCGTGAGATCTCCACGGACTGCGCGGGGAAGAGCGCCTGGCCCGGGGGCAGCCGCAGCATGTCAACCAGATCGCCCACCCGTGTGACCGTCGCCGGTACGGTCTGCAGCGGCGGATCCGCAGGCGGGTCTAAAGACCCGCCTGCACGTACGGCTGCGGCCAGGGCTTGCGCGACCTCCTGCATGTAGCGAGGCGTCCAGTGCGTGTCCTGTGCCAGATAGGCCGGCCCGTCGCCCGACGGCGGCGGCACGTCGAACACCTCGAGCCCGGCCGCGCGCATCTCCTCGGCAAAGCGCGGCCAGTCTGGATTGGTCACCGCACGGGTCGTGGTGTCAGACGCGCGCGCGAGATGGCGCCCTTCCACCGCCGCCTTGTCCGGCACCGGCACGAGCACCAGCCGGATGCCCGCGCGGGCCAGATCGTCATGAAGGGCGCGGAGTGCCGGCCGCGGATCGGGCTGGGCATCCTCCACGCGGTCGCGATCGAGCATCCGCGCGGCGCGAAGGCGCAGCAACGCCGGGTCGAGAAAGCCGGGCCCGGTCACGTAGTCGATGCCGGGCTGATAGAAGAGCCATCCGCCGTCGCCGGGAACGGCGCGGTCGTTGCCCACCGCAGCGGTGGCGGTGAGCAGTTCCTGGAGCCGCGGCTGTACCGCCTGCTTCACCGCCGAGCGGCTCTCGAGCGCCTGCTCGAAGGCGTGCAGCGACGCCCGTGTCGGCCGGCGCGTGAAGACGTCGAGCGCCTGCACCCAGCCATCGGCCCGGAGCTCGATCGCGGCCTGGGTCATCGGGACAAGAACGACGAGCGCCACAAAGGCCAGCGACATCGCCCGCGCCACGCGCGGCGAGACCTCGGTGGAGGCCAGCTCGCGCTGACTGCGCTCCTCGCTTTCGTTCAACCGCGCGGCCCGGGTCTCCATCAGAACTGGTAGTAGAGAAACGGGTTGACGGTCTGCGTCCACATCATCAGCAGCGACGCCGCCAGTACGGCCAGACACAACGCCGCCCGCGGGGCGGTGAGGCGCTGCGTCAGCTCCCACGCCTGCGGTGCGCCCCACACCAGCACGGCGCACAGGGCGAAGGTGAGCACGTGGTACGGCGTATAGAGCGTGGCGCCCGCCAGATCCGCGCCCGGAGACAGCGGGATGGCGCCCACGAGCGCCCGCAGGTAGCTCACGGCGCGGCCCAGTGTGTCCGCGCGGAAGAACACCCACGCCAGGCACGTGAGGCCGAACGTCAGCCCAATCCGCAGCGGCCGCGGCAGACCGCGGTAAGGCGCCGCCCGGCCCCCTGCCCGTTCTGCGGCGAGCAGCGTGCCGTGGATCGCGCCCCAGACCACGAACGTCCACGAGGCGCCGTGCCACAGGCCGCCGAGCAGCATCACCACCAGCAGGTTCACGTAGGTCCGCGACGGACCGAGGCGATTGCCGCCGAGCGGAACGTAGAGATAGTCGCGCAGCCAGGTGGAGAGCGAGATGTGCCAGCGGCGCCACAGGTCGCTGATGCTTTCGGCGCGGTACGGATCGTCGAAGTTCTTGATCAGGCGGAAGCCGAGCATCAGTCCGAGCCCGACGGCCATGTCCGAGTAAGCCGAGAAGTCGAAGTAGATCTGGAACGCGTACGCCACCAGTCCGAACCAACCGTCGTGCCACGGGAGCACGTCGGCGCCGAAGGCGCGGTCGGCCACGTAGGCCATCGGGTTGGCGAGCAGGATCTTCTTGCCCATCCCCAGCGAAAAGAACGCCGTGCCCCGCGCGAAGAACGCCCACGAGAAGGTGCGGGCCCGGAGCTGTTCGGCCAGGGTGGCGTAGCGCAGGATCGGCCCGGCGACCAGGTGCGGGAAGAGCGACACGAAGCAGAGGAAATCGATCGGGTTGCGCAGTGGCCGCGCGTCGCCGCGGTAGACGTCGATGCCGTAGCTCATGGACTGGAACGTGTAGAACGAGATGCCGATCGGCAGCGCGACGTGCAGCGTGGAGACGATGGGCGGCGCCAGACCAAGGTTGGTGGCGAGCGCATTCAGGCTGGCCGCGCCGAAGTCGAAGTACTTGAAGAACGCCAGCAGCCCGAGGTTCGTGACCATCGACACCGCCAGCGCCGCGCGCTGGGCTGTGTTGCGGCGTCCACCCCGCGGCAGGATCGGCAGCTCGCGCCCCTCGTCGGGCAGCCCCGAGAAAAACACGAGCGCCCGCCCGCACACGTAGTCCACCGACGCGCTGAAGACCAGCAGCCCCAGCCACACCGGATTTGCCCACCCGTAGAAGAGGAAATTGACGCACATCAGCGCGAACGACAGCCACCGGAACGGCAGCGTGTAGTTCAGCACCAGGACGAGCGGCAGGAAGTAGAACAGGAACAGGTGGCTGCTGAAAACCATGGAGGACGGAACTAAGGTCGCAGTTTCGGCACCTTCAGCCCCTCAGAATTCCGGCCGAAAAGGCTGCTTCATCAGGCAGAACATGACGTTTCAGGCGGGAAACACCGCGCCAGACGGGCACACGCCGCGCCTGGTCGCCGTGGCATTTCTTGTGAATAGTCATCTCCTGGACATATTGCCGTGGACGCCGTTGACCTGCACCCGCTGACCGTCTCCCCCATCGACGCTGCTCTCGGCAGCGACGCCGACGCCTGGTTCATGGCCCTCGACGGACGGGTCGTCCGCGTGGGCAGCGACACCGGCATTCTTCGGGTCGAGGGCATTCATGCCCGGGGAGCCACCTTGTGGATCCAGGTGTCGCTGTTCGACGACACCGTGCCGGGCGTGGTGCTGCAGGTCGAAGCCTGCCACAGCCAGCACGACGTGTTCGAGGCGCTGCGGCACTACGAGCTGACCGGCGTCCCGCTCGAGATCATCAAGGTCGACGCGGCCTAGAACCCGACCCGCACTTCGCCCACCACCTGGCGGCGCAGCACGTCGCCGAAAATGTGCTGCTGCACTTCTGAATTGCCGATGTTCATGATCTTGAGGCTGGTCACCACCTTCTCGCCAGCCCACCGCACGCCGAACGCCCCGTTCACCAGCGTGTAGGCGTCGGTGGTGCCCGCGAAGCGCAGGTCGAACACGTCCTGCCAGTAGGCCGAGCCGCTGTAGTTGACGTCGAGATTTCCCAGGTAGCGGCCGTGGCTGAAGCTGAACCCGGCATTGAACCGGTTGTTCGCCGGAGCATTGGCCTCGCGCGGATCGAAACCTTCGATCACCGGATCGGCCTGATAGGAGTAGTTGGCGAACACGTTCACGTCGCGGGTGGCCCTGGCCTCGACGCCGAGCTCGACGCCCTTGTCCTTTACCTTGCCCAGATTCCGATAGCTGAACGTCGACGGCAGCCCCGGGGGCGGAATGAGCCCGATGACGAACGTCGGAATGACCGCCGGCCACGTGAACGGCGGATTCGCCGGGCTGTAGCTGCCCACCTGCGTGAAGTAGATGCCGTCCTTCGTGACGTTCCAGTAGACCGAGGCCGTCACCGTCGCGCGCGATCGCAGGCTGCCCGTGTAGCCGATTTCGTAGGCGGTCAGCGTCTCTTGCTTGAGGTCCGGGTTGCCGTTGGCCGCCACCGGGAGCGGGAAGCGCGCCAGCGCCGGTGAAATAGCGCTCAGATTCACTTCCTGGAACACGCCGGTCTGCAGGTTGTTGTTGATGAACGACGGCGCGCGGAACGCCCGGTTGAACGAGACGCGAACGCCATGGTTGGCGGCCGGCTTGAACAGGAGCGTCGTGCGCGGTGAGAACACCGCATCGTCGATCGAGGAAAACTTGTCCACCCGGCCGCCGACCACCCAACGAACGTACTGGCCCAGGAACACTTCGTCCTGCACGAACGCGCCGCCCTCGTTGCGATCGTCGCCGTTCGGGGCCAGCGTGACGTCGAACGTGTTGTGGCGGAAGTTGCCGCCGAACGTGAGCGCGTTGTGGGTACCGATCGCCTTCGAGTCGCCGGCCTCCACGTCGAACGTCTTGGTGTCGAACCCCAGCGGGATGAACTGGCCGTTGAGACCGCGTGACAGCAGGTTCGTGGAGTCGGCCGTCAGGATGTTGGTGAAGAACGCCACGCGACGGGCGCCCTTCTGATACTTCGCGGAGAAGTACGACAGGTAGGAGCCGCGGTCGATGTCGAACGGACCGATCCCGGTGTGGATGATCCCTTCGGTGCCGGAGACGCCGCCGTTGAACGTGAGCGTCGCGCTGTCGGCGAGCGAGTAGTCCACACGGGCGTCGAACTTCGGCTGGCTGGTGCCCTCGTTGGTGTAGTCCGGATACGGGGTGTTGAAGCTGTTGGGGATGTTGCCGACCGGGCGCGGCAGCGCGTCCTGGGTGAAGTAGCCGGCCGAGACCTTGTAGGCCACCTTGTCGTTCACCGCCTGGGCGTGCGAGCCGTTGATGTAGAAGAGGCTGCCGGCGTCGCGGTCCACCCCCTGCGCGCTGCGCTGAAAGCCGCCCACGCCGATCGTCAGCGACGAGCCGGCCTCGGCCGCCAGCTCGCGCGGCGTCTTGGTGATCACGTTCACCACGCCGCTCATGGCGTTGGCTCCCCAGACCGCGGAGGCCGGTCCGCGAATCACCTCGATGCGCTTGATTTCGCGCGGGTTGCTGGGGATGAAGTCCCACATCACCATGCCGTAGAAATCGAGGTAGATGGAGCGGCCGTCCACGAGCGCCAGCTGCGACGTGGACAGGGTGGAGGTGGCGCCGCGCGTGTTGATGTTGACGTCGCGGGCGCTCACCTGCGTGACGTTGACGCCCGGCACGGCGCGCAGCAGGTCGCCGATGTTGGTCGCTGGCGAGTTCTGGATCGTCGAGCTGTCGATGACGCTGACGGCCGCCGGCGCGTTGACGAGCTGCTCTTCGACGCGAGAGGCGGTCACCACCACCTGTTCCTCGAAGGCGGGTGGCTGGTCGGTCTGCGGTGCCGGCGGCTGCTGGCTTTGCGCCTGGCCCCCCTGCCCCGCTCCGGCAGAACTGGCCACGAACAGACCGACGGTCCCAATCGCAAGCACGAGCCCACGCACTCGCTGCGTCATGAAGGCGTCTCCTTTGGGCGGACCCAACCGGCCCGGCCGAGCGGCTATTCTCGGCGCCAACCCCCATCAACGCAAGGTGATATGATGCTTTTTCGTGCGCCCGTAGCTCAGTTGGATAGAGCGCCGGACTTCGAATCCGTAGGTCGCAGGTTCGAGTCCTGCCGGGCGCGCCAATGCCGCGTCTCGCCTCACGGCTCGACGCGAGCGGGACCGAATCCTTCAAGTAAGCGCCCGTAGCTCAGCTGGATAGAGCGTTGGTCTCCGAAGCCAAAGGTCGCAAGTTCGACTCTTGCCGGGCGCGCCACCCTTCCGTAGACAGGTCAGTTCGGTTGCTGGGTGCCCCTGGCGGTACCGACGCTGGGAATGGTTTCGATCAGGCTCTTCCAGCCTTGAATGGCGCTGGTCCGGTTGGGCAGCAGTGAACCGCCGTACCACAGGTTGGGTGAGCCCAACGCCGCGCGGGCCCAGACGCGGCGCACGTTCACGCCGACGCCCATCATCGGCACCTTCACCGTGAAGTAGGGCGGCAGCGCCACACGCTTGTCGCGCACCATCTCGATGCGCACGCCCTCGATGCTGACGTCCAGGATATGGGCCGGCACGCCGTTCACCGTCGCGGCCAGCCCGTTCACCAGCCGGCGCTCCGATCGGCGCAGTGGGCTGCCCTCCAGGATCGCCATGTTGACGTAACAGCGCAGGACGGCGCGTTCGAGGGGGCGGGCCAGATACATCGGCTGGCTGGTCACCGTCTCGCCACGCTGCGGAGCGTGGTTGCCAATCAGGATGGCCGGCGTGCCCGCCCGGCGGAGGCGCCCTTCGGCGCGGAGCGGCGGGCGGCCGTTCGTGCTGGCGTCGGCGATGAGCACGTCGTAGCTGTGGCTGCGCATCTCTTCCACCGCGGTCTGCGGCGTGGGACGACGGACCGGCTCGAAGCCGTCGTCCGCCAACCAATCCGACAGGACGGCCGATTCTGCACGATCCGACAGCGCGATGATGATTCGGGGGCGCTCGCTCACGATGTCCGCGGGCGTCCCAGTGCAGCGGACGTGCCAGTAGCGGCGCGCTGGATCGGCCTTCTTACGGGCCTGCCGCGTGAAAACGCGGTGTTGAATCCGGAGAAAAGCGTAACGACCTGACAGTCTCGTCGCTCAGCTTCCTCGGCCCGAGGCTATTCCCGGGTGCGCACCACCTGCAGCAGTTGCGAGAACTGCTGCCGCTGCGATGGCGTGAGAGTCTGATACATACGCCAGAGCATCAACGTATGGCCCTTGCCGGCGGCCTGGGCAAAGATGTCGTCGAGCGCCTGCACCTGCTGGGGGGTGAGGCGCAGGCGCTCCTGAATCTCCTTGTCGTGCCACCACGTCGCGCGATGGTCGGCGTCGCCGACGGCGGCGTTGCCACTCAGGAACGCGACCAGCAGGGCCGCCTGGGACGTCAACGGATGACTCCCCTCCTTACGGCGTAGAGCACGATTTCCGCCGCGCTGTGGAGATCGAGCTTCTCCATGATGCGCGCCCGGTGCGTTTCCACGGTGCTCGGGCTGATGAAGAGCAGCGCCGCCATCTCCTTGTTGGTCTTCCCCTCGGCCACGAGCTGAAAGATCTCGCGCTCACGCTCCGACAGCGACTCGTAGCGGTCCACGGCGTTTTCGCCGCGCTGGTGCGCGTAGTCGTCGGACATCAACCGCGCCACCGCCGGGCTGAAGAACGACTTGCCCTGCGACACGGCCTGCACCGCCTGCACCAGATCGACGTCGGCCGAGTCCTTCAGCAGATACCCGGTGGCGCCGGCCTTCAGCATCTGCGTGACGTAGGCCTCGTCGGAATACATGCTCAGCACGAGCACCTTGGTCTGCGGCGCTCGCTTGGTGATCTGGCGCGTGGCCTCGATGCCGTTCAGGAGCGGCATCGCCACGTCCACGACGGCCACGTCGGGCCGGTGCTGCTCGGCCAGCCGCACGGCCTCGCGGCCGTCGCCGGCTTCGGCCACGACCTGCCAGTCGGGGCGTTCCTCCAGCACCTTGCGGAGCCCCTGGCGCACCACCGTGTGATCGTCGGCAAGAAGAATGCGAAGCGCCGCCATCACACCGCCTGCCGTTCGGGTTCCTCGGACGTCTCGGGCGCCGCGACCTGCAGCGGCAGCGTCACCGAGATGCGCGTCCCTCCCGTAGCCGCGTTCTCGATCAGGAACGTGCCGCCGAGCGCCTGCGCGCGTTCGCGCATGCCGATGAGGCCGAGCCCCTGGCGCACGCCGGCCGGCCGAGGGAACGGCCCGAGGCCGCGCCCGTTGTCCTCGATGACCAGCCGCAGCGAGCCGGCGCCGGCGCTGAGCGCCACGGTGCACGCCGTGGCGCCGCTATGCTGCACGATGTTGTTGAACGCCTCCTGCACGATGCGGTAGACGCCCACCTCGATCGACGGCAGCAGGCGGTCCTCGATCGTCTCGGCGAGCTGCGCCC